>Ga0134124_10004426_pt1 | contig 11289 bp, 15 predicted proteins | sample KB304_FD_96880 | JGI IMG/M metagenome (GOLD analysis project Ga0134124, IMG submission 96880) | Terrestrial soil microbial communities without Nitrogen fertilizer from Kellogg Biological Station, Michigan, USA - KB3-0-4 | ecosystem: Environmental > Terrestrial > Soil > Unclassified ... | reverse complement strand
GCTTGCGCATGGGGACACTCCTATCGATGCTTTCCAACGAAACAATGCGGAGGGCAGCTCAGGGGGGCAACAGCCGCCACTACTAAAGCTGGGCGAAGTCTAGTTGTCAGATTTAACCGGCGTCAAGTACGTCCGCGGTTAACCATTGTCTGTGTTGTACTCATTTCTAAGATATTGGCCTGGAAGACGAGCAAGGTACCAAGGGACTTATTGCCCGCATGAGAATCCGAATGTCTAACGAGCTGATCCTGCAGCGAATTCCGGATTGCCGGCTTCGTTCGAATGACTGAAGGCGAGTGCAAAGCACCTTGTCGGTAATATGCCTATCGAGACCAGCAGAATGGAGACTTCGGTTAACGCGCCTTTAGCAACCCGCCACCAATCCCTCAGTCATCCTTAAGGGCTATCTTATTGCTCCGGTAAGGTTCAAATCCCTTTCCCCAATCCACACTGATTACCTGCATATCCAGATTCTCCCCATCCACGCGCACCAGCAAATAGTGGTAGGGATTTAGACCAGGATCCACACTCGGTTTGACCAGATGTTTCAATTCCACTTTACTCCCTTCGTTAGCCTTCAAGTATTCGTCCAGCTTCGGTTCGCCCGTATATGTGTAAATCGGAGCGCCGCCACCGCCGGAAACGATCAGGTCCATCCGATGCCGGCCACTTGCGTCCGCGTAATGTTCCACCCAATGCTCGAACAAATGTTCGTGTCCCGAAAAAAGCGCGCGAACGTGCTTCGCATTGAAGAGAGGCATGTAACGTTCGCGGAGAATGGCGGTGGGTTGTTCGACAGTAGGGCCCCCGTGCGGTCCGGAAGAAAATGGAGCCTGGTGGCAGAAGACGATCACGTTGATGTAACGCTGGCGATCCAAACTTTCGAGCTGTGCCTTCACCCACTGGAATTGTTTTTCATCGCCGGCGATGTCAGCGTCGAAGGCGACCACGAATGTGTTGCCATAGCCGAACGAGTATGTGGGATAACCAGCCATGCGACGCGGCGAGCCATCGGGTGGAATAAGCCGCGAGACGGCGTCGAGATAGTTTCGCAGGGGCGTTTGGCGTTCGGGCGCGTCGGCAGTGGGAGAGCTGGTGACGTCGTGATTGCCCGGCGCGAGAAAATACGGGACGCCACCTTCGGTCGTGAGACGATTAATGAGCGGCACGAAGCTGATGTTCCATTGATGCGCGTCGACGCCGCGCTGCACCGCGTCGCCCGACTGCAGGATGAATCGCACGGGGTAATCCGTACCTTGGAGTTTCTTGATCTGCGCCAGCATCGAATCCACAAGGATCGAGTGATCGTATTGCAGCGTAACGCCATCACGTCGTCCCCGCGTATCGCCGTAAGCGATGAAGGAATACTTCGTCACGCCCCTAGATGCATTCTCATCGGGGAACGCTGCAACCGGAGCCGTGATCGGCGTGACCCGTTCCGTGTCTTGGGCCGCAACCTTGAGCACCGCGCAAAAAAAGGACACAACGCACACACCTGTTGCAACTAGCAGGTAAAACCACCGAGACCCGACTGCGGAACGACCACGCTTCAGCATTCGCTACTCCTTGAACGATCCATTTCCTTCTGACTTCGAGCTTCGAATTCTCCTACAGCAACAATGCGCAATTATTACAGCATCGACAACACGGTCGGCCTCGGCCGATGTACCGTAGGGCAGTCCTCCACTACAATGCAGACAATAAAATTAAGTTTCCTGTTGCCAGTTGTTCAACTCTTACTAGCAGCCGCATTGCTACAATCCCTCCCTTTGTTCCCAGAGGGTAACCCTTAGAGCCTAAATACGGCATAATCCGTATTCTTGATTTGACTGCACCAAGCTAAACAGGCGTTAGGCTATGGACCCTCAGAATGTTGACCCTCGGAATACGGAAGTTCTGGCGATCGTAGCGGCCGCCGTAGGCCTGATCCTCTTGGTCTCTGGCTTAAGGATATTTGCGAGCACTTTCAACACTCCAGCAAGAGGTTTTCGGATTCGCAGTCGGACGGTTGCTCCTACGACAAGGATTCTAATTGCGGACGATCATGAGTCGATGCGGAGCGCGGTTCGGTCTCTGGTGAGGATGAACCCAGGGTGGGAGATTTGCGGTGAAGCCGACGATGGCCGGGAAGCGGTCGCGAAAGCGACGGAACTCAAGCCTGATCTCGTTCTTTTGGATTTTAAGATGCCTGGTGCGAACGGAATCCAGGCAGGCAGTGAGATTTGCGGCGCCATGCCAATGACCCCGATCCTGATGTACACCTTATATAAGACACCGGAACTTGAAGTTGCCGCCAAGCTGGTAGGAATTCGGCAAGTCATTGGGAAGGAAGGCGGAGCGGCAGACCTGCTCTCCGCGATCGAAGCTGAGCTGGCATCGTCACACTCAGTACATTGAATACGGAATGCCCCTCACCCGGTGTGAGCTAGCGTCATGTTGTAGGACATCGATCGGTCGGCAAGATTAGCAGGCAATCCCAAATATGAGTAAATACCAAGTCTTACTTGTAGATGACAACCCGGTGGTACGGCGGATAGTTCGGGAAGTCCTTGAAAAGGAAGCCGACCTCAGGATATGTGGGGAGGCGGATGACGGCATTGAAGCCCTCGATAAAGCTAAACTTCTTCAGCCCGATGTGGTCGTACTCGATTTTTCGATGCCGCGGATGAGCGGCTTGGAGGCTGCCCCACATCTGCGCGACGCGCTTCCCGATGCATGTCTGATTTTGTTCACTCTCTACGGCAACCGCGAGATCGAACAGGCCGCGAGGCAGGCCGGAATCGATGCCGTGGTCTCTAAAGCCGACCGTGGCGACGCGTTGGTGAAGGCGGCCAAAGCATTCTTCGCTTAAGTTCAAACCTGTGTCTGCTCACGAAGATAGCTGTGCCGATCTTCCGACGCTCCACGCTCGAAGAAATCCACGATGAATTCAGAACCGGATGGCCATGCGCTTGCAATTCAGGACAATACCGTCAATTTCGAATAGCAAATGGCAGGAAATGTCGCATTTCGCGAACCGGTTCTACGCATTACACATCATGGAAGCAAGCTCCCGATAAGTCAGGTAAGGTTTTGCCTATCAGCCTCTAGCCTTGACCTACAGGGATGAGCCAAGAATTGGTAACCGGAAGGAGTTCGCGGTACGCCTGGCTTTTCTATCCAGCATAGCAACGCTCGTCGGAGTGATCTCCAGGCTGCCTAAAGGCGAGATGCGAAAGCATGAAAAAATAGCATTCGCATATTTCTCACGATCGGCACGCTTCTATTTTGTGTGGTTGACAACTTACTTAGAGCCTTGCCCGGCCATCTTAGTGCCGATTCAAATCGATCATTCTGCGAGCATAAGCGCCAAAACGAACGGACAGGTGGTCCGGTTGTAGCACCGAGTTCCATTTCAGCAAAATCGATCGATTTTAGGTTTCTGCGGCTAGGATAGGATCCCGCGAAGAAGATACCTCAAACTGCGTCTGACGCCCGACGAGAGGTTGGTTTAAAGCGGCAGGGAATCGCTCCAGACCGCCGCTAGAAATTGGAATCGACGATTCCAATACTGGAAAGCCGCCGGCTACACAAGCCGAGGCTTATCATGACATGCGCGCTTGGCATTCGGTTCTCGCCCGAATGAACTTCGTGGCTTAAATCATTGACGAGCAGCAGATTGTGCTGAGGCGTGCCCGCTGGAAACTAAGATCGATCCATTAATTCAGGTCTGCCTGATTTTCATGAACATCAGAGGCGAGCGAAGGAACTGCCACAGCGAAGCGCGCTCTCCCGAAGCCAGTGGTTAGTAACTCCTCAGAGCCCGTCGATTGCAATTCACTTGCCCCCTGGGATGCCTTCCTGGAGACCGATGCGCCGCATCAGGTCCTGAAAGGGCGGATCGGATCGGAGCTTATCGAACATCGGCCAAACGTTGCTGAACGCCAAGTCGTGCTCGCGGCCCTCATAAGCCTTTTCGAGCCAAAAGAACGCCCGATCACGGTCTCCGAGTTCGGCATACACGATCGACACCAACCATGGCGAAACGTACGAGCGTTGTCGCAGTTTCCGCAGAGCTTCCAGAGCGCCAGCACGGTCTCCGGACAGAGCCGAAATTTGGCCGATCAAGCCAAAACATTGATCGCGGCAAAACCCGGTGGCGCTTTTGAGTTCAGCGATGGCTGCAGCGAATTCGTGTTTTTGTTCATAAGCAAGGCCGAGGCACACGTGGCTCGGATAGTAAGAGGGATCCATCTCCACGACCTTGCGGGCCTGTGCAATCGCATCGTCATAGCGACGCGCCCAATAAAGCTGCCAGGCTACGTCCGCAAGCGCGGCCGTCGAGAGGGGATCAATCTGCGCCGCCTGCTGAATTCGCGTTACGGCCTCTTCCGAATGACCCATTGCATTCAAGTAGCCGGAATAGCTGCTTTGTGCACGAACAGAGTTGGGATTGAGTCGGATGGCTGAGCGAAATTCCCGCTCCGCTCCGGGGAAGTCCCATTCGTATAGAAACTTGATGTTCGCCAGTGCGGTGTGAGCTTCTTCTGAGTTCTCATCCAGTTCCAGTGCTTTCAGAGCCGCCACCTTGGCCAGCGGAAAGCTTTCCTTAGGACCCCAATAAAGGATGTGGCCTAACTGCACATAAGCCGAAGCCAGACCAGCATGGGAAGGAGCTTGTCCTGGGTCTATTTCAATTGCCTCACGGAAGTAGGTAACCGCCCTTTGCAGGTCCTGGATAGTTCCTTTCTGCGCGAAGTAATGACCGCGCAGATAGGCCTCTTGTGCCGCTGGGTTTGGTGCCGCTTTGCCAGTTGCAGACGCCCCGAAACGCGTCAGTTTAGACTGGATGTGATCGGCGATGGAATCGGCAACCTCTGCCTGCAATTTGAGCACATCTCGCAAGTCGCCCGCGTAGGTCTGCGCCCACAAATGTTGGTCGGTGCGCGCATCTATCAATTGAGCCGTGATGCGCACTTGATCACCCGAACGTAGGACCGTCCCCTCAACAACTGCGTCCACATGCAATTCGCTCGCGATTAGCGGCAGCGAGCGGTGAATCCCCTTGTATTGCATTGCCGAGGTCCGCGAGATCACCTTGATTGTGGGCATTTGGCCGAGATCTGTAATCAGCACATCGGTCATGCCATCGGCAAAATATTCCTGGGAAGGATCTGCGGAAAGGTTTTCCAGCGGGAGTACGGCGACGGAATGAATGGGCGAAGAGGCCACCGTCTTGGTTGGCGTACGCCACCGCCAGAGAAAGAGCCCAAAACTCGCCAGGATAATTGCGCTCACGAGCAGCATCGCTCGCCAAAGGGGACGCCGGGAGCGTCTCAGCTCAGCAGCGTTGACGTCTTTGGCGGTGGGACTCGTATCCCCAGGGGGTTCCACCGATATGTCCGACCACGTGCTCTGGGCGACAGCCGGCTCCACTGCCTCGACGGGAACCATCAGTCGGTAACCGCGCCGAGCAAGCGTTTCCACGTACTTCGGATGATCTGCCGAGTCATGCAAGGCGTCGCGAAGTCGGTTCACGGCTTTGTTCACGCCGTGGTCGAAATCCACAAACGTGTCGGATGGCCACAGCCGCTCTTTCAGCTGTCGGCGAGTAACCAGCTCACCCGGCCTTTCCAGGAGCGCTACCAGCACCTGGAACGGCTTCTCCTGCAGAGTGGACTTGTGTCCGCTCGAGCGGAGCTCACCCGATTGACGGTCGAGTTGGAATTCTCCGAAGCGAATTTGCCTGGAGGGCTGGGCGGGAATAGGCATCCTGAAACCCTTCTTGGCCCCTTATTGGCCAGGGAGTTTACCACTGGCTTATGTTCAGAGGAATGTCGTCCGCTAATGAGATCCCGTTTAGCTCAGGGACCGAAATGTCACAAACAGGGGAGCGCGGCGCCATTGAGCGCACCGGCACATTTCTGCAACTTTGAGCTCCAGAAGCTGCAAGCCCCAATGCAAAGGAACCCTTGTTGGGGACCCTAAGGAGATTGGCCAATGAAACGTCCAAACAGATTTCGGATCGTAATGTCTGCGGTATCGTCCCTCGCCCTTATTACGACGGTCACGCTAGTGCCGATGGGACGTCGGTCGTTGTCGGTCGGAAGCTCGGTCAGTGTTGATCCTTCCACTCTGAACCCGCCGCCCCCGCCGGCCTTCAATCCGATATGTGAGAAGTCGGGATTCGGGACCCTTTGTACTGTCAACTTCAGCGATCCGCCCTTTGCCGGAGACAGCGGGCTTGCCTGCGGGAGTGGGGCGAACGCGTTTGAAGTTTTTCAATTCTCGACCAGGTCCGTACAAGGCAAGCGTTACTATGACCAGAACGGGAATCTCTTGAAGAGGCATTTCCGCGAATATCTGGCTGGCACGTTCAGCAACCCATTGAGCAACAAGGCTGTGACGTTCTCTGGGTCAGTTACTCATGTTCACGTTCTGGCCGTCCCCGGCGACAACACCTCCGGAACGGAGAGTCTGACGGGCGGAACTCGAATTCATCTTCAGAATGGCGGGATCGTGTTAGTCGACGCAGGCCGCGCCACCGTAACCGAGGATGGAACCATCCTGAACGAATCCGGACAACATCCGTTCGACGAATATTTCGTTTTCGGAGATACCACGGCGCTGCAGCCTTTGTGCGACGCCCTAGCCAACTAGTGCTTAAAGAACCCGCTGCATATAAGGCGAAAGGGACAGTTTTGGTTCTGCTGCTTCCAAGACCGTCCCCCCCGTACAGTAGACACGGAACCCGGCGAGAGAATTCATCCAGAAGTCGTGCAGGTCATGAACGAGGAAGGGATCGACCTCTCGAATGTGAAGCCGCAATTTTTATCAACGGAGTTGGCACAGAAAGCTACGCTTCTTGTGACTATGGGCTGCGGTGATGCATGCCCCTACGTTCCCGGCCTCAAAAAACTCGATTGGCCGTTGCCGGACCCCAAAGGAAAGCCCGTGGAGATCGTCCGCAAAATCCGAGACGAAGTCCGTCAGCGTGTTATCAGCTTGGCTCGCGAAAAGCACTGGCCAATTACTGGCCAGTGGGCTGCAAATGAGAACATCTGAGCGCAACCTCGCAGTCTGTAAGGTGCGTTGCCGAATCCTTCGTCTTTGTTCCGATGTCATAAGCAGCCTCCCGAGAATCCAAAGTCGTGCATCAAACTGTATTCGACAACGATTCCCCGGCTGCACGGACACGAGGACTTGGTGGGCTTCATTGAATTCCCTAGCCCTCAAGGCCCTACCGCAGTAGGCGGCTTCGGCCGATTCGTGCTCAGATGAACGTGTAAGTAGTCCGGTGGAAAGGAGCATCCGCGAACCACGAATGCTGCCGAACTCGTCGGTGGCACCCATCAGCGACAATTCCCAGTGAGCAAGAACAAGAAAACCAGGAACGAACTGAAGCTCAAAACGCTTCGGACCGCATGTAACCTGGCCCAGCGATCTAGTAATCGCCGAGTATCCAGAGATTCTCGAGCAAGGTCCGGAGTAAGAAGTTTTCGATTTGTGGGTAGAATCACGATCAACGTGAAGGGAATCACGAGTCCTAGCAGGATGCCGCCAATCAGCCACGAGCCTTGCGCTCCAAGTATCCAAGCCCCGGTGGCGCTGAGAAATCCTATTGCGGCTAGACCTGCCTGCATCACCGTCGCCCTCTTGTAGCTAGGGACCCATTGGGCGATAGCGAGAGCAGTGCCGAAGTGCATTCGGGCGGGATGCTCCACCAAGTTGATGTAGATCGAGGCGCCACTGAACAGCCCAGCGGCTAAAGTTGCGAGCAATTCTAGCATTATCACCGCTACATCCTAACTGTTGCGAACAAGGCTTAGCACCACCGATCTGGGGAACCGACTGGTAAACGCAGCGGAAACCGGACAAGTCCTAAAAAAAGAAATGTCAAGAGACAGAACTTGCCGTCGGCTCGGTGCCGACACTTTTTTGTCTCGGCATTCAGCCCCATCGTTTGAACGGGCACGCGCGATCGACGAGTGGTCTTCCTCAGGAAGTCGTTGCTTCGTTTCGTCACACGAAACGGTGAGACTGTTCCTCCCAGCTGTGGTTCCATTTTACTGTGGTGACGACGCCATGCGTTTCTTGAAACTAAAACAAGCGTAACGGTTATCCGCTCAGATAAGCGGTAACTCATGGTCCTATCGGAGACTCGTGGCCTATGACTTTCTTTGGTTATCCGAGGGGGCATAGGTGGAATCGGAGACTTTCGTGTTTGAACAACACGGTGGCCTGACTTTTCCGGTGGATACTCGCCCTCGAACCAAGGAAGCAGGTTGGAGCTTCTACTGACGGGGAACAAGCTGCTATCGGAAATCGTGACCGAAGGAACGGTGACGTTTCGTTCAGTGGGTTCGAGACGTTGCGATTCGACCACACGATCGGGCCTGGCCGGCCGCGGAAGCACGCCGTAGCCGGATTCTATGCTTCGATTCCTACGTCAACAAGTAGAACGCCAGGTATTCGTATACAACCAGTTATACCTTCATCTTCGCTGTTCTAGGTGCGGTGGCCGAATTGGAGCGCGCGCTAATCGTGGAACGCGTTCGGGCCGGCATCCGCAACGCGCGTGCCAAGGGGAAGCGCATTGGTCGGCCGAGGGTCGTCGCGGATGGACGCTTAATTGAGGCTCTACGCAAAGCCGGCAACCCTTGGAGCAAAGTCTGCGAAAATACAGGGCTTTCCAAGGGGACTGCTCAGAGGGCTAACAAAACTCAGAAAAGCACTCCCCACCTGCCCAACCACCCTTCCTGGCGGACGTCTGCCAACGGCGGAGTTCCGTTCTCGGGCTGACTGATCGAGTGTTCTTCACTTCGAGATCGCGACGAACCTGACCAAAACCATATGAATTGCGCTGATCGGCGTTTCTAGTCAGAATTGTTTCATTTCAGGAAATGCGTGGAGCCGCTCGGTGCAGGATGGAAGTGCTCACAACTATTGCCCCTGACGAAGTTGACGAACAACTCCGCAAGGCTGTGGGCGATATCGGGTGCCTAGCTATACGGGCAGCGGTTGAGAAAGAGGCCGCTGATCTTCTCTCTCGCCACAGGTGACACAGGCACCCACTTTCTGACCCATTTGGCTCGGCGTTCGGCTTGATATACATTCCTCTGCGGAGGATTGGATGAATATTCTGGCGGCGATCAGACGCGAAGAACGACAGATCGAAAAGCAATTGAGCAAGCTCCAGCACCGATTGGGCGGCATCCGTGCGGCGGCAGAGGCTCTCGAGCGATCAGTTAACCGTGATATGACCAAAATGACGAAGCGTGTGCTGTCTGCGGCGGGAAGAGCACGGATCGCGGCAGCAGCTAAGAGAAGGTGGGCAAGGGTTCGAAAGGCGAACAAGGCGTAGAGAGGCCAGCTGGATCGCAGGACTAAGTCGAATTCGAGATCTCTTCGTTCAAACGTCGTCAAGGTGTCGGTTGCGGACGTGCGAGTCGAACACAAAGTCAAATTGACGGATTTTACGAATTGGGTAGACAGGTCGGGGCGGTTCGCCACGCGAGGTGATTCATCGTCAGCGGATTCGGTCGATACTCGGCATACCTGTATCAAAATAGAAGCTCATGTGACCTGCCACTCAGATTCCTCCGCAGCGGCAACGACCTGGTGGGTTCGTGAGTCGAAAACGAAGTACTCGCCAGGCATGAGTGAGGCTAATTGGCTCAAACGACAGCGCGCAGTCTCTAAGTCCCCCGCCACGGCAAGCAATACGTGATTTCCGCGACGGTCCCTCCTGAAAATGTCAAATGAAGACAAGAACATCGCTATCTCCTGACTCTTCTAAGCAGCGTAGGCGGTGGTTCGGGCAATTTCCCGTTCCATTTGGTGTTTTTCCCAGCAGCTTACTCCCTGTCCAGCGAAGACTTCAGAGTGGTAACGGTTGTAACTTGGACTATTGAGCGCGGGGTCGTAAATCTTCTCCCGAACCCATCTTTGCCCTGAGACGATTGACGATCGGCAGTAGTCGCATTGATTCGAGAAGCATGCGATCATTTTTCCTCCCTGGGATTACATCCCTCGAGGGTTTGGCGTGCAATCGCTGTGCCAATCTAAAGGCGGTCCAATCACTTCAGAAATAGCTGAGCGGGAAGAGATATGCAGGAAGAAGAAACGTCTAAAGCGCATCCCATCGTGCCGTCTGTCGTGGTGGCGATTCGTGGACGACGTGTCAACCGGTTGACACCGGCAATCGGCAATCAACTGAAGGGTCAAGGCTCGGCGGACTGCTCTTTCTACCAACTTGCGCGAGTCCGGATCTTCTCGGATTCTAATACTGTCCATTGCACTCTGCTTGCCATCGTCGTAACTCCCGCACTCTGCGCAATTTGATTGAGATCATCGGTTCTGATTTCGGGAGTAACAGTACGCAGATAGTGCCCAGTTGCTCCCGGGCTTCGGGAGTTTTTCTAAGCGGAAATCAAAAGGAAGGGGACAAGGCGACCGTTTGGCCCGCCAACTCGAGGTCGGCACGAACCCGGCTTTCTGTCGAACAGACAATCCATCGGCTCAACGAAGGCAGCCTTGGCTTTGGGTAGTGAGCTTAACGAATCGGCGGGCATTGGTCGCGCTCGGTGGATCGTGGCTTTCTGGCCTTAAAACGTTACCCTTACCCTGAAATTACAGGAAAAACGGTATGCACTGCCTACGCTGTCGATCGCAAGAATGTCACAAAGGGGATTCCATGAACCCTAGAATTTTGGTCGTTGACGATTCCAAGACCACGCGACGTGTTGTTTCTGCGATGGTTAGCTCCCGCTGGACAGTTTGCGGGGAAGCGGACAGTTGAACCTCGGCTGTTAGAAGATTTCGTGAACTAGAGCCAGATTTGGTTGTCCTCGATTTAGCTATGCCCGACTTAGGCGGCATAGAGGTGGGAAGGAGAATGCACGCGATTGATCCTTCCGTGCCGATCGTGTTGTTCACCTTGTTGGACCTGTGGGGACTTGAAGCGCCTGCTCGTAACGCTGACATTTGTAGAGTAATTCCAAAATCCGAAGCATGGAAGCTCATCGAATGCATTGAGGAGATCGTCTCCGGGAGCGAGGAAAACGCGAAGTTCAAGGGCGTTTCGTAGTACGCCTGAAGGCAAGGCACGCATATATGGCGAGGATTTTCCTTGCAGATGACTACGAGTCTGTTCGGATGGCTGTTAGATCTGGTTCAGATAGTGAACTGCTTTCGGGCCTTGGCGGGGTTCAGGTTGGTCAGTTCACCATGTGAATTAAAAAAAGAGACCCGACGCCTCCGGGGTGGAAGGAACGCCAGGTCCGGTCTTGGGGGTAAATACGAGTTGTC
>Ga0134124_10004424_pt1 | contig 11292 bp, 5 predicted proteins | sample KB304_FD_96880 | JGI IMG/M metagenome (GOLD analysis project Ga0134124, IMG submission 96880) | Terrestrial soil microbial communities without Nitrogen fertilizer from Kellogg Biological Station, Michigan, USA - KB3-0-4 | ecosystem: Environmental > Terrestrial > Soil > Unclassified ... | reverse complement strand
TCAATGCGCATCATCGCCTCTCCACCCCTCCGTTGCAGACTTCCAGACACTCCCACCATCTTAACGTCGCCCATAATACTGAATGAACGCTCATTCATCAAGGCCCCCTCGCAACAACGACCGGCGACGACGACGATGATAGTTGTGGTTCGGTCATTAAATGAAATTTGTCGGTCATAAAGTGAAATTCTTGTAGGTCATAAAATGAAATTGTGCGGACGATCTCATAAGAACCGAGCGGTAAGAAGCAATTTTCACTTTATGACGGAACCCACACTTCTTTCTGATGCTGCTTTGCTTTTATTTTCTTCCCCCCCCCCAACTTTATTACATGTTCAAACCGGCGTATGGGGGCGGCGACGTTAACGACGAGGGGCCAATGTGTATTTATGGTGTTCCTTAGAAACGAAGCGTTATCCCCAGGAAGATTACGCGTGTGCCGCCAAACGCCACGAAAGGACGAATGCTGTTTGTTACACTGGGATCCCCAAAGCCAGTGCCTTGACGTGTCAAGCCTGCGTCTTCGACAAAAGGATCGATGCTGACGAAGTTCGGATGGTTGAGAGCGTTGAGGAAAGTGGCACGCAACTCGAGCCCGGTTCTATCAGTAATCTTAACGCGCTTCAAGATGGAAAAATTCGCAAGGTTCCTCCAGGCGTCCGCAAGCATGTTCCTAGGGGTGTCGCCGAACGGAGTACCGAAGACTGTCTGGGCCGTCGACCCGTTTACGATGAAACGTACGTGGTCCCTGGTGATTGGGATCGGTTGACTGTTGATATTCAGATTGAGGGAATTCAAAAGAACCAGTTGGTTGGGATTGATCGTACAGACTGGCTCCGAGCCCGTGACAGCTAATATCTTGCATGCATCACCGCCAAAGATTCCCACGCTCGTTCGGGGCGCATCGAGATTGCCGAGGAACGGACGAGCGATATCCACACCCACAAAGCTGCCGATGAAATCACGGTCATAGTAATTACCTTTACTGGTCCTGAACGCGGTGAACCTTTGACTCGGCGTATAGCGTTGGCCGGAGGTGAGGATGTAATTACCCGAGATAGTCCACCCGCCGAGCAGGTGTCCCGCCAAGCCCCGCTGCTCTCTGAAAAAAGGCAACTCTTCAACAAAAACGATCGTCCACGCATGGGGAACATGCAATCCCGACAGAGAGTATTCGGCGCTAGTCGTTTCGAAAGGGTTCTGTGCAAATGCATTAGTGTTGCCGCCTGCGAACGTGCTGGCGGTTTCGCTGACGTTGTCGAGAGTCTTGCTAAAAGTGTAGCCAGTGCGCAGGGTCAATTGGTTAAAAACGTTATTGCCTCGTAGCTCCATCTGCAAACCGTGGTAATTCGAATATGCGCCATTAGTCACCGTCTTGACGATTCCACGATTACAATCCACGCGTCCAACAGCGGATGGCACAACAGCCTTGGCAGACGAGCACGGTACAAGGTCGGCTGCAACCAATCCTGGAAACGCGCTTTTCAAATCGGCGATAAAAGGATTGCCATTCACACTCTGGAATAGACGGCTCGCGTGATTGCCGGCGTATCGCGCCTCGAACGCCAGGTTCCGAGTAAGCTGTCGCTCAATGCCAAAGCTCCACATTTGGACCTTGTCCGGCTTAAAGTCCGAACTGACATTCGTCTGAGGCAACTCCCGCGGATCAAAAAAACCTTTCTGCAAAAAACTCGCCAACTCATTCTGCACGTTTTCGCCAGTCGGCTTTTGACCGTTCAGTCCTTTGTCGAAAGCCGCAGCTCCTGTGAAGCTTTGCAGAAAGACCATAGGTGCGGTGGCCGAGACGTCCAGATAGATCTGGTAAAAAACCGGATCGTAAAGAAGGCGGTAACCACCGCGCAATACAGTCTTGCCCGAGCCGGTAAGCCGTCCGCCCCACTGAGGCGAATACGCGAAACCTACACTGGGGCCAATCGTGTCGTGAATCGCCGGGATAGTCGGAACAGTTCGAACTGACAGCGGAATAGGCTCACCTGTGAACCGATTTGTCGTGGCCCAGAACGCTTTATGCGGATCGCTCTCACGCGCGGTGCTGATCTCGTTGAGCACGTGCTGGGGCTGACCGAAATAGCTCCACGTCAGGCCGAGATTCAAGGTGAGGTTCTGTGAGACCTTCCAATCGTCTCCCGCATAAATGGAGATGTCGTATTCGCGAAAGTCAAGGTTCGAGGTCCCGCTGGCAATCCTTACCTGGTTCGGCGTGTTACTGACAAAACCTTGTGTGCAAAAGGCCGGGTTCGCGCTGGGACAGCCAGGCGTATTCGGTACGCTGACATCTCCCCAATTGGCAAATTGGAAAGTTCCACTGATGTTGGGGAGCAAGTTATTGATTGAACGCTGATAAGTAGAGTTTATGCCTGCCTTGAGTTGATGAGGGCCAGCCAAATAATTCCAGTTGTCCTGTGCTTGCCAAGTGCTTACTATGCGGCTGAACGGCAACGGGAAAGTCGGCAGTGCATTCGCTGCGCCGAAAAGCCGCGCGAAACCAGGCGCCTGTATGGTGCCCAATGCTAAGGCGCTCTGCAGGTTTGCCGCCTTGGGCAGTGTGTTTGCTTCGTTCCCGCCGAGTTCGGCACGAAAGCGACTAAACGAAATGCGCGCCTCGTTCACCATATGTGAGCTAATGGTGTGAGTCCAACTTATGAGAATCGCCTGAGTAACCAGTGATGCGTCAAAGGGGTAGCCGTTGGCAGCGTCGCCTGAATCGCGATTGAAGGTGTTGGTGAGGTCGTAAACGTATCGCGCCGTGATGGTGTCTCTTCGAAACTGAAGATCGCTCTTAAACAACCAATCGATCCCGTGAAGAGGAATTGACAACGTACGCTCGACGGGAGCAAATGGCACAGCGGCACAGTTAACAGACCCTGATCTGATCGAAATAAGCGCCGGGGTCCCTGCGGGATGAGGGTTGCCGGAAGAAATCGAGTAAGGGCCGACCTGATTGAAGACTCGCAGGCTGGTGCTATTAGGAAAGCACGTATTCAACGTCGTCAATCCGGCAGGTGTCGGAGTGATGCCGCCACTGTTAAAGACGCCTTTGGCCGAAATGTTGCGCTGAGTGAATCCCCCAAAGAAGAACAGTTTGTTTTTGATTCCGGGACCGCCGAGAGTGAACCCACCATACTGATCGTTGAAGCGTGGCGGCTTGGTCAGCTTCTGAAATTTCTTTTCAAAATTGGTCAGCGAATTCAGGACAGAATTGTTTTCGTTCTCGAAGATGCTGCCATGCCATCGATTGGTTCCCGACTTTGTGATGAGGTTGATTAAAGAACCCGAGTTACGTCCGTACTCGGCACCAAAGTGATTAGTTACAACCACGTACTGCTCCAGAAACTCTGGCCCGTTTATAGGCAGCGAAGCTCCGCCCGCGGTGTTCTCGTTGTTGTTCTGTCCGTCAATCTGTTGATCATTATTGCGGCCACGCAGGCCGTTGGCGGAAATTCCGATTCCGTTTACCTTGGCAAATGTACTGTCGCGCGTGCTCGCTATTCCTGGAACAAACATTGCGACGTTGTCGATGCCCAGGTGTTCCTGAATGCCCGCAAACGTGCGCAGAGTTGCGCCCGTGAAAGACGTGATCACCTGGGATTGCGTGGTTTCGATCAGAGGTGCCTGCTCGACGATTTCCACCGTCACGGTAGACTCTCCAATCGTCAGTTCTATCGAGCCGACACCGTTGTCGATGCTGGCCGTGACTACGAGGTTTCTTTGTATTGAAGTTTTGAAGCCTTTGGCAGTGACCTCGAGGTCATAAAGGCCCACCGGAAGCAAGTTAAGACGGAAGAGCCCGGATGTATCGCTCTTCGTCTGGAAAATTGCGGCTGTGTCCTTCTGTATAACCTGGACGTTGGCGTCCGGAACAACTGCGGACTGTTGGTCAACCACAGTGCCGGAAATGGATCCTTTTAGCACTTGCCCTGCGGATCGAGAGTTCGATACACAAATGGTAAGAATGAGACCAACTATTAGACCGGCGCACTTCATGGCTTCTCAGACGTAACGAATCGAGGCTGCAGTAACTGCTCAGACAAGCGAAGACAGATCAAGGACTTCGCACCGGAACGTGCATTGAATAAGTGAATGCAGCGTAATCTCAGCTCTTATGAATTCGCGCTTAGGTGTGCCTGACCTGACCAGCAATCTGCCTGTTGTTAACGGCCCTTGCTGAGCTTGGTCGCCTTGCCTTCCATGACTGTCGACCCAGCGCCCGCTCCGGATAGGATCTCAACTTTGAAGGTGTAGGAGGTTGGAGAGATTTCCTTCGCGGTATAACGCGTTTCGAATGACTCTCCATTTACTTTTCCGGGACAGGTGAAAGTCCAAGTATCGCCAGCGACTGTGCCGCGGCAGTGCTCAATCACTCCCACGCTGATGAATGCATCATAGGTATACATTCTGTCAGTTGGGTCAAAACTTCTGATCGCAGTGCTTGAGCGTTGGCTGCCAAAAAGGTCACCCGCCGGAGCTTGATGAGTGGCTCGCGACATTAGATGAAACCCGCCTGACGTCCATTCATTGTTTTCTGTTATGGTGAGCGTGCCCGGCGAACTCAACGGCGTGCGCTGTGTGGTCGCGACCAGTTTCCAAGTGCCGGCAAAATAACCTATTCGCTTCTGCTCCGCGCCTGGTTTTGCTTGCATCGCGCCCTGTCCGACTGCTTGGAGTGTGCACGCCAACACGGCGAAGAGGACCACTGGCAATGTCTTTTTCATGAGCGTTCTCCTTAGGAATGGTTGAGGTAATATGCGAGACTCGGTGAAATTGCGACCGCATTCTATAGTTAGCACTTGGATAAATCAATGTAAATTGTTCTAGATTATCCGATTTATCGAGCTCGAATCGCAAGAGTGCCGTCATTGAAAAATATGATCGCGGTGCTGGCAGTGGGCTTTTGTTGTGACTGCCATATCCATCTCGGCGCGGATTTGTTTGATCTAGAGTGATCGACGCCAAGCAGCCGAGGAGCGACCCAATCGGCACGATTTTCAGCCAGCCAGCTGTAGACATCAGCTTCACGCCGCTCGGTGCCGCTAACCATCTTCGCGGGAACAAAGTTGTCCTAGTCGTATCAACATTTTCGGTTGGATCGCGAGTTGACATGTTACGTCCAACGGTGTCGCGATTGCATATCGAATGTCGACAGGGTGGAAGTGTCCCCTCTCGATTAGAAAAAGCTAACATGAGAGATTCCTAGCTCTTAGCAAACTCTTCTGGGACTAGAAGCGACCTGTCTGGCTTCAATCCTCGAAGTCCGCCAAAACTCTAACGACTGAAGGACTGCTGGCGTGAGGAAAATTTCAAGTTATGCCCGAAAAGAATTTCATTTAATGACCGAATCGTCCGCGTAAGTTATTGATTCCAGTAGTGGGCCGATTTCACTTTATGACCGAACCCACATTTACCTTGTGGGTTCGGTCATTAAATGAAATTCATCAATTATTAAGTGAAGTCGGTCGGTCATACAATGATTATCGCCCCTTGATTATAGTTATGTTTAAATCGGACACATGTGGAAGGATATAAGCGACAGTTCAATAATCTGGCCGAATTAGTATCGAGCAAGGGTGCCGCAAAGATCCTTCGGGTTGGAGTAAGTAATTTGCGCGAGCGAGGGGTCAGAAGGGTCATTTGAAACCTGCGGTCTCAAAGGACGGTAAGAAATGTTTCTTTCGGAAGTCTGATGTTGAACAGATCGGGGGCCGTCGATGAAACGGCTGGACAGCAGACCTTTCAGCCCATTCCTGCCGGAAGAATGCGCAGACAAGAAACGCCGCACTCTTCAACACTCGCAGGATCAATTTCGTGCGATAAAGATAATCTGTAAGGAAGCAACTCTCAAATTGCTAAACATCCTTGCCCAAAAAAGCTACAAGTCGGGTAAAGCGAAGACGCGGTACGCCAGGTCTAAGTCAGAATCTAGTCGGTGCGAGCGTCGTGAAGAAGCTCATCAATGACAAAGTTGAAGTTTCGCAGACTGCATTCTTCCGCTTTCAATAGTCGATCCAGAAAGAGGCTGACTCCGGCGGCCCCGGTCGCAAAATCCCCACTCTCTCTGCGCGCCTGTTCTCCGGGAAATGCGATGCCCTCTTGGCGATCGATGCGGAAGAGGAGAATCCCCTCCGCGGCCTCCCAAGCTGCCAGGAGGTGCCGCTCGTCGCCAGTCAGGTCCCAAACGTCCAGAAGGAAATTGCCCAGCCCCGCGAGGCCGCGGAATAGCTGCGGGAATGCGACATACTTTCGACTCGCGTCATCCGCCAGCGGACCCAGCCAAGCGCGCAGGGTCGCATCGGAAGTTAGCGCCAAGTAACGTATGAGCGTGGTGCCGACTCCGGCCGAGCCCGAATCCCAATAGCAACTGAGCACGGCGGGTTCCGTGGGTGCTTCCGAGGGATCCATGAGATGACTTGGAAACCCGGCGAACTTCCCTTCCAACCAAACGCCTTGTGCAAGTTCAAAGTCGAGAGCCTGGCGTCCAAGTTCCAGCGAAGCAGAGTCACGCGCCGCAACTGAAAGGTAAAGCAGAAAAAGCGCGATGCCGCTGCCGCCGTTGGCATAACCGAGCGGCACGGATCCGTTCTCATGTGGCCAGTGCGCGCCCCGCGCATCACGCACGCAACGGCGATCGAGATATTCACCGACGCGGACCGCATCGTCCAGAAACTCATTTCCCAAACCTTCGCGCCAAAGCTGTAAACAAGCAAGTCCGTAGCCCGCGGCTCCGTGCAAAACATCGGGGGATCGCCATAGCGTTTCGTGATCACGGGCGGCATGCATGATCCGCGCAGCGACCTCTTCATGGCCAAGCTCGCAGAGTACCCAAGAAATTCCCGCTTGACCCAAATACAACCCCGGAGGGTAATCGTCGTTCGAGATCGGCCGGCGCAACACCCACTCAATCAGATGGCTCGGAACTTCCGCACCGAGGCGATGCAACGCGTAAAGCACGCCTGTCGCTCCATAAGCAACCGAAAGCGGATTTGTTTCGAAGACGAAGAGGTCGGCCGGAAAGAGTCGATCGTCACGTTCCGGGTCCGCCGTATACTGGAGATAACGCGCGATGCCCTCGATCGTCTCTCTGACCTCGTTTTGAAGTTGCTGCCGCCGATGAGGGTCGAAACGCTGAGATATTGGCAGCTCTAGTCGAGGTACAGGCAGATCAGCATCAGTTCCAAAAGGAAGCGCTTCAATGGCCGCCACAATGCGTGCCGGGTCTGTTTTGCATAACTCCGGCTGCTCAGTGAGCCGATCGATAAGCGAGATCAAATCTGGCTGCAGCGCAAGATCGTTGGCGAGGTCATTCAGAAAGCGACGGCGGGAAGGCGGATAAAACCCGGTGACGCCGTATGCGAGCATGATGCTGTTAAATAGAATAGCGCCGAGTGCGTAGTAGTCGTTCGCCTGATCGCTGAGTCCGGCGGCAGACATGCCGGGCGTGTGCAGGCCAACCTCGGGATCGACCCCTTCAGCCGCAGCTGTGTCCAGATCACAGATTTGAATCCGGCCTTCGCTTATCAGGATATTAGTGAAAGACAAATCGCCCAATACGATGCCACGGTCGTGGGCGGCTACAATCGCTCGAACAAGTTGCAGCCACAGGCTTCGCATTTGAACAAAGTAGGCGTCGATCGTCTTCGCGGTGACGCTTCTCAGGTACAGCGGGTTATTGCGAATCGTGAACAGGCCGAGATGCTCGCCTTCAACAAACTCTTCAACTAGGTAAGCATGTTCCCAGGCGCGAAAGAAAGTTACCGGTTTTACAAAATACCCGCTGTCAGCAAGGTCTCCTAACAGCCGATACTCCTTTTCCAAAACTGTGATTGCTTCCAGTTGGTGACTACCCAGCTCAACGTAGGGCCGAGCTTCCTTGAGCACAACGTCACGCCCCGTCCGGTTATCAAGACCCTTGTAAATGCCGCCGCGGTTGCTGAAACTCAATGCGGATGTCACCGAGAATCTCCCTTCATGCAGGGTTACTCCGGTATTGGCGTACTGCTCATCGCTGGAGAGTGGATCTTGCGCCCAGGCCGGCGGATTCCAGTAAGGTGTGCGGGCATCAGGAACGCGTTCGTCATCCAGAGAAGTGATCACATTTCTACTCGTGCCATCAATCTGCAATTCCAGGCGCGACCTGAAGCCACCGTATCGGTAATAGATGCAAGACGACCCCGGCCACCGGCGGTCAGAGAGGATGTAAGGTCCGACGAAAGCTTTCAATGCCGCGCTCAAACAATGTCCCAATCGACTGAATTGCTCCAAAGAAGTGGGGTAGATCGTAACGAACTTACCGCTGGAACTACGCGGCCACAGCTTTCCGTTCACCGTAGAAACGATCGACGGATCTAGAAGGAACTTAAAAGGCGCAACCTCTTCGATCAGAAGCGGCAGCGCCTTCTCGAGCGCTGCGACTGAATACTTCGTGCTGACTGAGATGTGAAGTTTCCAACCCTGCTCGGGCAGGGTCACTCCGGGTGGGTTGGCTTGATACCAAAGACCGCTGCGCTGGAGTTCCCAGGACTTGGGAATAACCTTTGAATAGACATCCGTAAACTGGCAGTCAGGCTGATAGCGTTGGACTGTCTCGAACCACCGTGGGTGATATTGAGCGTAAAACTCGATGGCTTCCAGGGAATGCATTTCTTTGCCGATTGGCAGCTCAACTGAAACGGCTGGCTTCCGAAATCGCTTCCAGCGTCCGAATTCGGCTTGGGCCGTCGTATTCTATGGAGGTAAGCATTAACTCGTCGGCCCCAGTTGTCCTGCGCAGGTCTATCAAGCCTGACAAGACTTGCTCCGGGTTGCCGATCAGGATCCACTTCCCGGAGAGTTCTTTCTGCGCTACTCGTCGCTCTTCATCCGACCACTCCGGATGTCTCAGCACATGGTCACTTATCCGCACGCCGTGTCGAAGCGCCAACCCGCGTCGCACGCGAATGATGGCAGCCGCCATCGCCGCATGTTCCGCTTCCTCCTGAGTCGGCGCGCAGACGACCGCAATGGTGGCGATTGTGTAGGGTTCCTTGATTACTCCACTTCGGAAATTCTCCCGGTATCGCGACAGCGCGCGACAACTTGGTTCAGGATTCAGATGGTGCGCGAACGCGAAAGGTAGACCTCGGCGCGCGGCCAGACACGCGCTGGACTCACTGCTGCCCAGAAGATAGATAGGTGGAGGATCAACTTGCAGGGATATCCTGACGTGCTCGTACCGATGACCTGCTGGGAACCCGCTGTTCAGAAATCCGGTCAACTCATCGAGTTGGGCTGCAAACTCCTCGTCATCGGCAGACGCGCGTCGCAAGGCAATAGTTGTGGCCGGATCGCTTCCACTCGCCCTACCTATGCCAAGGTCGATGCGGCCCGGATAGAGCGCCTGTAACATGCTGAACTCTTCCGCGACGACTAACGGTGAATGGTTTGGCAGCATTACGCCGCCAGAGCCAAGCCGCAGTTTCTGTGTCGCGGCGGCCAGGGTCGCAATCAGCACCGCTGGCGTGGCACAACCAATGTCACGTACCCCATGGTGTTCGACAACCCACAGGCGTTCATAACTGAAGCTCTCAGCCGCTTGGGCGACTTCCTTTGTCCATCGCAATGCCTGATCGGCCGTAACGCCAGGTCCGATCGCTGTGGCATCCAGAACTGACAGCGATGGAATTTCTCTTCGCATCGTTCCCGTTGCGTGTGATTTCTAGATGAAATTCAATCGCGAAAGAAAGACACTCGATTTCTTTCCGCGGCAACTTGCGTCATGTATGCTTCGCGTTTCCGGCAAGGCAAGAGTCAAGGAACACCCGATTGCCAGGCAGTTCGGAAGTGGATCATGATAGGTCCGGTCCCTGGCGGATGGATTGAGCAGCGGACTGACGACATGATCCCTGGCCCCTGAAGCCGGTTGTCGTTTGCGCGGGAGGGGCCAGAACGTACCTAAGTTCCGGTTCTCGATAAGAGCAATCGCCGGCAACGTTGCGGCAATGCAAGGCGTAATCGCACCTTTCCGAACGGGAAAGCCGCGCAAATCACTTTTGACTCAAACCGCGACGACCCGGTGGTTGCCTCTAAAACATGTGATTATGCGTGTCGCAGGTCACTCTGGTGCGCTTGCTTCTGTGATCGGCTTATTGCAGCTATCTTGCAGGCAAGAAGTGCAGCTCCGAACAAATCTCTCGGTTTCTGCAGCTTTTAGAAATTTTTGGAGATCGAGCACCGCGGCCTTCGTCTCCTCAGCTGTCGCTGCCAGTCTGTCGATCCTTTGGTCGCTAGTTGCCATGGTCAATCCTCCATTAACGTCAATCCAATTCGCAACGTTCGCACTGCGCATTCGAAAAAACTTGCGCTTCGAATTGAGCAGGCAATAGGTCCTTCCGCTTGAGGGGCACACGATAGTCCGACTTCTTGCGAAAGTCAATATCTTTCCTGTTGGCAACAAGTAAGCGCAAGTGAGCGCTTCTTTTTTGAGAAGATCGTCAGGCGAGGTCGACTAGTGCCACGTGGGTTTGGTGTTATCGGTTGGCGGTTAGGATGGCGCACTGGACCAGGCACACGACGCGAGCCTGGCCACTGAGGCATGTCGGCTGCGCGAGACTGCGGAAAACATTCAACTCCAGAAGCGAGAATCAAGGTGCGTGATCTCCAGAACTCGTTTTACCAGCTTACTGACATTCATGAGTTCGAAGCGGATTCCTTTAGATTCAGCTTGCTGGCGCAACTCCAACATGACTCCCAAACCGTTGGCATCAATCGTATGTACTCGCGCAACGAGGAGTCCATCGCGTGAGGCTGGAATGTGAGATAGTTCAAGAACAGCGAGCGGGTTCTACCACTTAGATCCCATGAAATAGGCCGGAAAATGCGCGCCGTGGAAAGATTCAACTTATGCCCGAAAACTGTAGGAAATTCTCAAGTTATGTCCGATCTTATTTTCACTTTATGACCGAATCGCGCCGGTAAGGTATTGATTCTAGGTAGGAGCGATTTCACTTTATGACCGAACCCACAACGACTAATGTGGGTTCCGGCATAAAATGAAATTTGTCCGGCATAAAGTGAAATTTGTCGGTCATTAAATGAAATTGCTCGGACCATTTCAGTAGAACCAGGATACAAGCAAATCCGTGTAAATCCGTGTAATCTGTGGCTGATAAAAATGAGTCCTAACTTTGAAGGAGCGGCTGATGCGATTGTCAACGGCGACGTAGCTACGCTCGTGCGTTTGCTTGATGAAGAGCCTCAACTAATTCACCAGCGTTCGACGCGTGAGCATCGTTGCACTCT
>Ga0134124_10004423_pt1 | contig 11292 bp, 10 predicted proteins | sample KB304_FD_96880 | JGI IMG/M metagenome (GOLD analysis project Ga0134124, IMG submission 96880) | Terrestrial soil microbial communities without Nitrogen fertilizer from Kellogg Biological Station, Michigan, USA - KB3-0-4 | ecosystem: Environmental > Terrestrial > Soil > Unclassified ... | reverse complement strand
CGGCAAGGACTTCAGCATCATCGCCCTGATCGGCGTGATCCTGCTCATCGGCATCGTGAAGAAGAACGCGATCATGATGATCGACTTCGCGCTCGACATCGAGCGCCGCCAGGGCAAGCCTCCTGAGGAGGCGATCTTCGAGGCCTGCCTGCTGCGCTTCCGGCCGATCATGATGACCACCATGGCGGCGCTCCTCGGCGCGGTGCCGCTCGCCATCGGCTTCGGCTACGGCGCCGAGCTGCGCCAGCCGCTCGGCATCTCGATCATCGGCGGGCTGGTGCTTTCCCAGCTCCTCACGCTCTACACCACGCCCGTGGTCTACCTCTATCTCGACCGCCTGCGCCTGCGGGTCCTGAGGAGACGCGCGGCGGGAGGGCTGGCATGAAAGCCCGGCTGGCGATCCTCCTCGTGGTCCTTGCCGGGTGCACCATGGGCCCCGACTACCGGCGCCCGGAGACGCCGGCCGTCGAAGCTTTCAGGGAAACCCCGGAACCCTGGAAGGTGGCCCAGCCGCGTGATGACCTCGAGCGCGGAAAGTGGTGGGAAGTCTTCGGCGATCCGCAGCTCAACGACCTCATCGCGAAGATCGACGTTTCCAACCAGACGCTCGCCGCCTCGGAGGCGCAGTTCCGCCAGACGCTCGCTGCGCTCGGCATCTCGCGCGCCGCCCTGTTTCCGACGCTCGACGCGAACGCCACCGTGGTGCGCAGCCACTCTCCCGGCAGCACGCTCGGGGGCACGACCGCCGGCAAAACCGTTACCAGCTACGGCGGGCGGTTCACCGCGCAGTGGGAAATCGACCTGTGGGGCCGGGTGCGCCGGAGCGTCGAGGCTGCCGAGGCTACGGCGCGGGCGAGCGCCGCCGACGTCGGCGCGGCGCGTCTTTCGCTCCAGGCGCAGCTCGCGACGAGCTACTTCCAGCTGCGCGCACTCGATGCGCAGGCGCGGCTCCTCGACGACGCGGTGGTGGCGCTCAGGAAGTCGCTCGAGCTCACCGACAACCGCTATAAGGCGGGCGTCGCGGCCAGGGCCGACGTGGTGCAGGCCGATGCGCAGCTCAAGAGCACGCTGGTGCAGACCGTGGACCTCGGCGTGCAGCGCGCGCAGCTCGAGCACTCGATCGCGGTGCTGACGGGCGTGCCGCCTTCCGCGCTCGCGATCGCCGGCTTGCCAAGCTTCGAGATCGCCGTGCCGGCCGTTCCGCCCGGCATGCCTTCGGCGCTTCTCGAGCGCCGTCCCGACGTCGCGGCCGCGGAGCGGCGGGTGCATGCATCGAACGCGCAGATCGGCGTGGCGAAGGCGGCGTACTTTCCGCAGATCACGCTCACCGGCGTCTACGGAGCCACCAGTCCCGACGTGTCGCTTTTCTTCGCCGGAGCGAGCCGAACCTGGTCGATCGGCCCGAGTATCGCGCAGTCGATCTTCGACGCCGGGCTGCGCCGCTCGCAGACCGAGCAGGCGATCGCCGCGTACGACGCGACGGTGGCGAACTATCGCCAGGTCACGTTAACCGCGTTCCAGGAGGTCGAGGACAACCTCGCCGCCCTGCGCATCCTCGAGGAGGAGGCGCGCTCGGAGCAGGAGGCGGTGGAGGCTGCGCAGCTGTCGCTGTCGCTCGTGCTCAACCAGTACAAGGCGGGCACCGTGAGCTTTCTCAACGTGGTCACCGCGCAGACCGCTCTTCTGAATGAACAGCGCAACGCCGTGGGCATCCAGTCGCGGCGCCTCGCGGCGGTCGTGGCGCTCATCAAGGCGCTCGGCGGCGGCTGGCACGAAAGTTAGCCGCAAGCTCGCGGTCAGCCTCGCGCAATCGCGCAGGCCGATCATGCCGCACCATGAAACGAATCCTTTTCGCGCTTCTTTTGATCGGGATGGCGAGCGCGCAGGCACAGCACCGCGAATTCGCCCGCGAGCGTTTCCACACCCAGCACTGGGTTTACGACGATCGCTTTCACCATAACCACTACTACCCCGCGCTCGGCTACTCGGTCGCCGTCCTGCCGCCCGGAAACGTGGGCGTCAATTTCCGCGGCGGCCGCTTCTGGTTCCACTCCGGCGTGTGGTACCAGCAAGCGGGTCCGGGGTTCGTGGTGGTGAGGCCGCCGGTCGGGATCGTGGTGCCGGTTCTGCCGCCTGCGTACAGCACGGTATGGGTCGGCGGATTCCCGTACCACTACGCCAACGACGTGTATTACAGCGCCGCGCCCGGTGGTGGCTACGTCGTGGCGAATCCGCCGACCGAAGAAGTGGCCGGCCCGGTGCCCGGGCCGCAGGCGGCGGCGCCTCAGGCGGCGGCGCCCCAGGCGGCGAACTGGTATTACTGCGACTCGGCGAAGGCCTACTATCCGTACGTCAGCGAGTGCAAGGAAAGCTGGCGCCTGGTGCCGGCGACACCGCCCCAGAAGTAATTCATGCCATGGGGAGCTCAATCCTGACCTGCAACCCGCCGCCATCCCGGTTGTGCGCGCTGATGCCGCCGCCGTGCGCCAGCACGGCGTGCCGCGCGATCGCGAGGCCGAGGCCGAATCCCTGCACGGTGTCGCCGCTGATGCGGTAGAAAGGCTCGAACACCCGCTCGAGCTCGCCCGGCGGAATGCCGGGCCCGCGATCCGAAACCGCGAGCACCGCGCGGTCGCCGGCCATGTAGAGGTCGACCTCTACCTCGGTGCCGCCGGCGGTGTACTTCACGGCGTTGCGCACCACGTTTTCCACCGCCCGATGCAGGAGCTCGCTGTGGCCGCGCACCAGCAGCTTGTCGACCGACCGGAGCGCGAGGCTCCGGCCTGCGGCCCGCGCTTCGAAGCGCGCGTCCTCGGCGACGTCGGCCACCAGGTCGGCGACGTCGACCGTTTCGGCCGCCGCCTCCGGCGCGCCGCTTTCCAGCCGGGCGAGCGTGAGCGCCTCGCCCACCAGCTCGTCCAGGCGCGCCGCTTCACGCTCGATGCGCTCGAGTGAGCCCTCGAGCCGGGCGGGGTCCTGGCGCGCCAGCCCGATCGCCGCGTGCAGCCGCGCAAGCGGCGAGCGCAGCTCGTGGGACACGTCGTGCATCAGCCGGCGTTGTGCCGCCACGAGGCCCTGGAGCTGCTCCGCCATGCGGTCGAAGTCGTCGCCCAGGTCGGCGATCTCGTCGCGGCGGCCTTTCATGAGCGGCCGCGCGCGCGTCTCCAGGCGTCCCTCGGCAGCCGCGCCGAAGGCCCAGCGCAGGGCGCGGATCGGCCGGGCCAGGTACCACGCGAGCAGCCCGCTCACGGCGAAGCTCGCGATGCCGACGATGACGGCGATCTCCCACGGCGGAGGCGGAGGCGCCGGCCGGCGCGGCCGGCGCGGCTCGCCCTCGAGCGGCGTGAACAGCAGATAGCGCTCGCCGCCCGCCGCGGCAACTTCGCGCGCGGCGCGCGGGCTGTCCTCCGAGGCGGCGAGCTGGCGCGCGCGCGAGAGCGCGTTCACCGGAACCGGACGGCCGAGCAGATCGTGCCCTTGCGCGTCGACCGCGAGGAGTGAAGGCCCCTGCGCGCGGTGCGTTTCCATGAGCCATTCGCGCAGCGCCGCGGTGCCGCCGTGCCGCAGCGTCGCGGACGCGAGCTCGCCGGCGAGCAGCGCTCCAGGCCCCTGCGCGAGCTCGGGTTCGGCCGCGCCGCGGGGGTGATGCTGCAGCCAGACCGCGGTGCCGGTCGCGGCCGCGGCTGCGAGCGCCGTGAGCCAGAACGCAAAGAAAATTTTCCAGAAGAGCCGCCCCATGCCTATTCCCTGGAGAGGTGATAGCCCTGGCCGCGCACGGTCCGGATGAGCGCCGCGGCTTCGCCGAGCTTCTGCCGGATGCTGCTCAGATGCACGTCCACGCTGCGCTCGAAGCGCGCCAGCGGCCGGCCGAGGGCCTGCTCGGAGAGGTCCTTCTTGCTCACCACGCGGCCCGCGTTCCGCATCAGGACCTCGAGCAGGTTGAACTCCATGCTGGTGAGCTCGATCGGCCGGCCCTGCCATTCGACGCGCCGCTTCTCCGGCCACATTGCGAGGCCGCTGACCGTGAGCGGCCCGGCGCCGTCCGCCTGAGGTTGCACGCGCCGCAGGATCGCGCGCAACCGCGCCGCGAGCTCGCGCGGGGTGCAGGGCTTGGCCACGTAGTCGTCTGCGCCGAGCTCGAGGCCGATGATTCGGTCCACGTCGTCGCCCCGGGCGGTCAGCATGATGACCGGCACCCGGCTCGCCTGCCGGATGCGGCGCAGCGCCTCGACGCCGTCGACGCGCGGCATCATGACGTCGAGCACCACGATCTGGTAGGCGCCGCCCGCCGCGAGGCGCGCCGCGCTTTCGCCGTCGTGCACCGCGGTCACGGAAAAGCCCTCGCGCCCCAGGTACTCCGCGAGCATGCCGGAGAGCTCGATGTCGTCGTCTGCCAGGAGAACTGCCGTCACGGCGCGATGATACTAAGCAGTCACTTCGCCCAGCGCCTCTTTACCCAGCTTTACGGGCGGCTTACGCAGCTTTGAGCGATGCGGGGGGAAACTCCGCAGGGCCACTTCCGCTTTCGATTGGGGGAAGAAACGCGCGCGATGCGCTGGCTGCGCAAGCTCGACCTCACCGAGGCGCAGCGCGAGCAGATCTTCCAGATCCTCGACGAGGTCCGGCGACTTTCCGATCCGGCGTTGACGCGCGCCGAAATCCTGAGCCGCGTGGCCGCGGTCCTGTCGCCCGAGCAGCGCGCGAAGCTCGCCCTGTTTCGATCGCCATGAAGGGCTTACGCGACTTTACCTTCGGCTGACCGCGCTTTACGCGCGCGCCGCCGAAGCTTGCCGCCGGGCAATCCAGCTCACCATCGAAAGGGATGATCATGCTCAAGAGGCTCATCATGGCAGCATCGCTCGCGCTCGGCGCTTCCGGCGCATACGCGCAGCACGCGCAGGAAACCGGCTGGTACGGCGGGCTCGACGTCGGCGGCAGCCACCTCTCCGGGATCAACACCGACTCGCTCGACTCGTTCGACAAGAGCGACATGGCGTTCGACGTCAACCTCGGCTACCGGCTCAACCGAAACTTCGCGCTCGAGGGTGCCTATACCGATCTCGGCAAGTTCCATTTCAGCTCGGCGGCGGCGGGCGACGGCGACGTGAAGCCGAAGGCGGTTTCGCTTTCCGCGGTCGGCATCCTGCCGCTGCAACAGAATTTCTCGCTCTACGGCAAGGCCGGCATCGCCCACACCGAGACCAGGTCCGGCGGCGCCCTCGATGCGTCCGACTCGAAGGACGGGCTGCTCGCCGGCGCCGGGGTGATGTACGACTTCAACCGCAACGTCTACGCCAAGGCGGGCTGGGACCATTTCGACGACGTCGGCAACGACGCCACCGGCAAGGGCCACGCGGATCTCTATTCGCTCGGGGTCGGCTACCGGTTCTGAGCTTTGAGCTTGGTTTCCACGACCCGGACGAAGAACGCGGCCCCGTAAGGCAGCGCGGCGTCGTTGAAGTCGTAGCCCGGGTTGTGGACCTCGCAGGCGCCGTTGCCGTCGCCGTTGCCGATGTTGACGTAGCAGCCCGGCACCTCGGCGAGCATGTACGAGAAATCCTCGGAGGCCATGATGAGCGGCGGGTCGCGCCGCACCTTGTCCAAGCCGACCAGCTCGGCGCAGACGCCGGCGGCAAACTCGGCCTCGCCAGGGTCATTCACGAGCGGCGGAAAGATCGGGCGGAAGTCGGTCTTCGCGTTCGCGCCGAACCCCGCGGCGACTCCTTCGGCGATGCGCGCGAGGTTGCGGCCGATCATGTCCATGACCCCGGTCGAGAACGCCCTGACCGTGCCCGAGAGGCGCGCGCTCTGCGGGATCACGTTGTAGGCGTCGCCGGCGTGGATCTGCGTCACCGAGACCACCGCGGTCTCGACCGGACGCACGTTCCTCGAGACGATGCTCTGGATCGCGGTCGCGATGTGCGCCGCCGCGAGCACCGGGTCGATGCCCGATTCCGGCCGCGCGCCGTGCGCGCCCCGGCCGACGACGTCGATGTCGAAGAAGGCGCCGCCCGCCATCATCGGGCCCGAGCGCACGGCGAAGCGCCCGAGCGCCATGCCCGGGCGGTTGTGCATGCCGAAGAGCGACTCGCAGGGAAAGCGGCGGAACAGGCCGTCCTCGACCATCGCTTTCGCCCCGCCGATGCCTTCCTCGGCGGGCTGGAAGATGAAATTCACCGTGCCGTCGAAGCCGCGCGTGCGCGCGAGGTGCCGCGCCGCCCCGAGCAGCATCGCGGTATGTCCGTCGTGGCCGCACGCATGCATCACGCCGTCGTGGCGCGAGCGATGCGCGAACGTGTTCGCCTCCTGGATCGGCAGCGCGTCCATGTCCGCGCGCAACCCGACGCTTCTCGCCGATTTTCCGCTCTTCAGGACGCCTACGACGCCCGTCTTGCCGATCCCGCGATGCACCTCGATGCCGAACGACTCGAGGCGCGACGCGACCAGCTCGGAGGTTCTTTTCTCCTGGAAGCCGAGCTCGGGATGCGCGTGGATGTCGCGCCGCCATTCGCGCATTTCTTCCTGTTTCTCGAACAAGGCGGTGAGATGAAGACTGTTGAGGAGGGGTTCGGATCGGTTCATGGGTGAACGTCCTCGGAAAACCAGTCATCTGGCAATTCGGTTCCGATTTTCATCCGCCGCGCTTTCTCGAGCACCGCGGCGCCGGCGGCGGCGAACTGCAGGCCGGTGCCGACGTTGTTCGCGAAGCAGGTGATCTCCGATTCCTCGCATCGTCCGGGCGTCTTGCCCGCGAGAAGGTCGCCGAGGTCGGGATAGCTGTGCTTCGGATCCTTCCACCAGCCCTCGCTGCTCTCCGTCCTCACGTTGGGCGTACCGGCCAGCACGTTGCTGATCTGCTTTGCCTGCTGGCGGTTGTGCACTAAGACCCGGTCGCAGCGGCCGAGCACCTCGCCGTCAATCTCCTGCAACTTGATGCAGCCGATGTGCATCCCAGGCCTGAGCCACTGCGGCTCGATCACGCGTACCAAGGAGGAGGTCGCAGCGAGGATGACATCCGCACCTTCCACGCAGGCTTCGAGGGTGTCCACCAATTCGATGTTTTCGTGCTGCGCGGCGAATGCGGCACGGCTTTCGGCCCGGGGGCTGAACACGCGCACTTTGCGGAAGCGCCGAACCGCGCGAGCGGCCATGAGCTGGGCGCCGGCCTGCCAGCCGGTGCCGATGAGGGCGAGGGTTGAGACGTCCTCGCGTGCGAGGTGCTTGAGCGCGAGCCCGCTCGCCGAGCCGACGCGCAGGCGCTGCATCACCCCGTCCGGGAACATCGCGAGCAGCGCGCCGGTCTCGGTGCTGAAGAGCAGCACCAGGCCGACCCAGCGACCCTTGCCGTCACGTCCCGGGGCAAGCGGCTGCTTGACCCGGCGCGGCTTGCCGGCGACGAGGGGATGCGTCACCACGTCGGAGTTGATGCGCAGCGCCTGGATCTTGCGCGCCGGCCAGGTGCCGCCCATGTGCTTGAAGCCGTAGTAGCCGCCGGGATGCGCAGTCGGCGCGATGTTGTCCACGCGCGGCGAGAGCAGGGTCTGCCCGTTCGCGAGATCCCGGTACATCGGCTCGAGCGCGGCCATGCAATCCTCGATGCCGAGGAGCCGCGCGACTTCGTCGTTCGTCAGGACGAGCACTGGAGCTGGCGCTCGCGCGCGTGGACGAGGGCGGTAATCGCCTCGTTCACCGGCGCCGCGGCGCCGATGCCGCGCCCGACGCGGGGGATCGAGCCGTTGATGACGTCGATCTCGCTCTTGCGCCCCGCCATCAGGTCGAGCAGCACCGAGGGGCGCGCGAGCGGGATTTTCGAGGCGAATTCGCGCGTGTAGGCGACCGGGTCGTCGAAGCCCAGCCGCACGCCCTTCTTCCGTGCGACGCTGAACGCCTCCGTCGCGCAGGCTGCGGACACGCTCGCCATGTCCGGATCGGCCATGACCTCGCCCACCGTCTGGCCGGTGACTGCGCACGGCCCGGACACGGAACAGTTGCAGATCAGCTTCTCCCAAACGAGCTGGTCGATATCGTCGAACACCTTGACGCGGAAGCCGGCGCTTGCCCAGGTGTCTTCGACCTTCCTGAGGCGCTGCGTGATCGGGCCGCCGAACTCGCCCAGGCGCACGAGCTCCATGCCGTTGTGGTGCGCGTGGCCGGGCCCGCGCATCGAGGCGCCGAAGCCGCCGACCACGCCGACCATGACCCGCCCTCTTCCGAGAACCGATGCCGCCGTCTCGGGCCCACCGAGCCCGTTCTGGATCGACAACACCGGAGTCTCCTCCTTCAACAGGGAACCAATCGTCTGGGCGGCGGCGGCGACATGCATCGCTTTCGTCGCGAGAACCACCAGGTCGCAAGGCCCAGCTTCACGCGCATCGGTGGTGGCGTTCACGCGCACGGTGCGGTCGCCGGAGGCGCCTTCCACCCGCAGCCCGCGCGAGCGCATCGCGTCGACGTGCTCCTGCCAGCGGTCGATGGCCCACACCTCGTGGCCGGCGGAGGCGAAAAGCGCGGCGTACACGGAGCCCATGGCTCCGGTGCCGACGATCGCGATCTTCAACTTGTGATCAAACCACTTCGAACAGACCGGCGGCGCCCATGCCGCCGCCGATGCACATCGTCACTACCACGAGCTTTGCCTTGCGGCGCTTGCCCTCGATGAGCGCATGGCCGACGAGGCGCGCGCCGCTCATCCCGTAGGGATGGCCGAGCGCGATGGCGCCGCCGTTCACGTTGAGCCGCTCGTTCGGGATGCCGATGCGGTCGCGGCAGTGGATCACCTGGACCGCGAAGGCCTCGTTCAGCTCCCACAGGTCGATGTCGCCGACGTTCTTGCCGGCGTGCTCGAGCAGCTTCGGCACCGCGAACACCGGGCCGATTCCCATCTCGCGCGGATCGCAGCCGGCGACGGCGAAGCCGCGGAAGATTCCGATCGGGGCGAGTCCCCTGCGGCTCGCTTCGCGCTCGCTCATGACGACGGCGGCCGAAGCGCCGTCGGAAAACTGGCTCGCGTTGCCCGCGGCGATGCAGCCGCCCTCGATCGCCGGCTTGATCTGCGACACGCCCTCGTAGGTGGTGTCGGGGCGGATGCCCTCGTCCTCGGACACGGTCACTTCGTGGATCGAGTCCTTGCCGGTGTTCTTGTCGACCACTTTCATCTTGGTCGTGATCGGAACGATCTCGTCCTTGAACTTGCCCGCGGCCCGCGCCTTGGCCGCGCGCTGCTGGCTCTGCACGCCGAACTGGTCCTGGTCCTCGCGCGTGATCTCGTAGCGGCGCGCCACGTACTCGGCGGTCTGCAGCATCGGCCAGTAGATCTCGCAGTGATGCCGGTGCAGCCACTCGTCCTGGAAATGGTGCTTGTTCATCTCGTTCTGGACCAGCGAGATCGACTCCACACCGCCCGCCACGTAGACCTCGCCTTCACCCGCGATGATGCGCTGCGCGGCGAGCGCGATCGTCTGCAGCCCCGAGGAACAGAATCGATTCACCGTCATTCCCGGCACCGTGACCGGGCAGCCTGCGCGGATCGCGATCTGGCGGGCGATGTTCCAGCCGGTCGCGCCCTCGGGGTTGGCGCAGCCCATGATCACGTCCTCCACCTCGTCGGCGTCGACCTTCGCGCGGTTCAGCGCGGCGTGCACTACGTGGCCGCCCATCTTGGCGCCGTGGGTGTTGTTGAGCGCGCCCCGCCAGCTCTTGCAGAGCGGCGTGCGCGCCGTGGACACAATGACAGCTTCGGTCATCTCCTACCTCCTCCTATTCGTTGAACCGCTTGCCGGCCTCGGCCAATCTGACGAGCAGGGGCGCGGGCTTCCATTGCGCGCCCTGGTAGCCCTTCTGGAATCCGCGCAGTGCCTCGAGCACCTTCGGCAGCCCGACGCTGTCGGCGTAGAACATCGGCCCGCCGCGGTACGGCGGGAAGCCGTAGCCGGTGAGATACACCATGTCGATGTCGGAGGCGCGCAGCGCGATGCCTTCTTCCAGGATGCGCGCGCCTTCGTTGGTGAGCGCGTATATGCAGCGCTGCACGATCTCCTCGTCGGAAATCGGGCGCGGTTTCACCTGGATTTCGTTTCTGTACTTCTCGATGATCGCGTCGACCTCGGGATCCGGGATCGGCTTGCGGCTGCCTGCCTCGTACCGGTAGAAGCCTTTGCCGGTCTTCTGGCCGAAGCGGCCGAGCTCGCACACGCGATCGGCGACGCGCGAGTACACGAAGTCTGGGCGCTCCCGGTAGCGGCGCTTGCGGATCTCCCAGCCGATGTCGTTGCCGGCCATGTCGTACATGGTGAATGGGCCCATCGCCATGCCCCAGCGCTGCAGCGCTCCGTCCACCTGCTGCGGGCTCGCGCCCTCGTCGAGAAGAAAGTAGGCCTGCTGCGTGTACTTCTCGAGCATGCGGTTGCCGATGAAGCCGTCGCACACGCCGGAGACCACCGGCAGCTTCTTCAGGCGCTTGCCGAGCTTCATCGTCGTCGCGAGCACGTCCTTCGCGGTCTCTCTTCCGCGCACTACCTCGAGCAGCCGCATCACGTTCGCGGGCGAGAAGAAATGCGTGCCCACCACGTCGCCCGCGCGCTTCGTCGCGGCGGCGATCTGGTCGACGTCCAGGGTGGAGGTGTTGGTCGCGAGGATCGCGCCCTTCTTCACCATGGCGTCGAGCTTGCGGAAGAGCTCCTGCTTCACGTCCATGCGCTCGAACACCGCCTCGATCACGATGTCGGCGTTCGCCACCTCGCCGAGGCTGGTGGAGCCGCGGACCAGGCCCATGCGCTTGTCCATGTCGGCCTGCGCGAGCCTGCCCTTGGCCACCGTGGCCGAGTAGTTCTTCCTGATGTTGGCGAGGCCCCGCTCCAGCGCCTCCGGCGTCGCATCGACGATCGTGACCGGAATCCCGGCGTTGGCGAAGCTCATCGCAATGCCCCCGCCCATGGTGCCGGCGCCGACGACGGCGGCGCTGTTGACTTCTCGCACCGGCGTGTCCTCGGGCACGTCGGGAATCTTGGACGTCTGGCGCTCGGCGAAGAACATGTGGCGCAGCGCCTTGGACTCGGGGCCCGAAACCAGCTTGTCGAAGTTCGCGCGCTCGAGCCGGCGGCCCTCCTCGAACGGGCGCGTCACCGCCGCCTCGGCGCACTCCACGATGAGGAGCGGCGCCGGATAGCCCTTCGATTCCTTCGCCACCTGCTCGCGCACGCGCGCGAAGAACGGCGCGGCGTCTTCCTCCAGCTTCGCCTTTGCGTCCCGGATGCGGGCCAGCGGCTTCCCAACCTTGGTCTTCGCGAACTGGAT
>Ga0134124_10004421_pt1 | contig 11294 bp, 9 predicted proteins | sample KB304_FD_96880 | JGI IMG/M metagenome (GOLD analysis project Ga0134124, IMG submission 96880) | Terrestrial soil microbial communities without Nitrogen fertilizer from Kellogg Biological Station, Michigan, USA - KB3-0-4 | ecosystem: Environmental > Terrestrial > Soil > Unclassified ... | reverse complement strand
TGCGCCTCCTGGAATCAGTATCCTCTTTAATGTGGTTGATTGATTGAATCTGTAACAGGAGCCGCCATGAATTTAACGTTTCGATTGACGCTTTCATTCCTTATCGTTATTTGCTTCGCCGGGTTGACCACAGCGCACGACGAGCGACTCAACATCGCCGATTTCGCCAGCAATCCCGAGGCTTTTGCAGGCCGCACGGTGGAAGTTCAGGCGCGTGTAGTTGCGATTAATGCTGACGGGCAAAGCCTCGAGCTCTACGACTCGCCGAGCCGCACGCGAATTTCGGTGCAGTTGGCGCAACTGTCGAAAGCTGAACGCAAGGCATTGATTCGGTCGGACGTGCGTGAGGTGCTGGTTCGTGGTCAGGTCTCGATGGTCGCAGGACGGCTGACAATCCACGCCGAGAGTGTCCAATGGAATGATAAAGAGACGTCAAAGTAGGTTTTTACGCAAAGACGCAAAGACGCAAAGACGCAAAGGCGCGTCCGAGGTATTTGACCCGCCTTTGCGTCTTTGCGATCTTTGCGCCTTTGCGTGAAACCATTCCTCACCTGTCAGAAATGCCAGTTCCCTAATCACTCCCAAATGGGATATGCAAGCTGCGTTTGCAAATGACTGGAGCAAATCAGCAGCAAGCTCATCACGAGTTGGCGCTTCGACTCGTCTTCGAACGTTCGCCCGACGCCATTCTTTTGCTCGATGACGGCGTGTTCATTGACTGCAATCAAGCCGCGGTCGACATGCTGCGCGCCGCCGGAAAAGACGAGCTGCTCTCACTCTCACCATCCGATCTCTCGCCTGCGATTCAGCCTGACGGCGCTTCATCCACGACCAAAGCGCAGCAAATGATTGCTACGGCACTGGTGCGCGGTAGTCATCGCTTCGAATGGTTGGCAAAACGTCGCGATGGCAGCGAGTTCCCGGTTGAAGTCTTATTGACCGCGATCCCATTTCAGGAAAGACAAATACTTTACGTCTTTTGGCGAGACATCAGTCGCCGCAAAGAAGCAGAACACGAGCTCTCGAAATCGCGCGAAGCGGAAGATGCTTTCCGCGCGGGCCAGGGGCGCGTGCTCGAAATGATCGCGCAGGGAGCAACACTTTCCGACGTTCTCGCCAGTTTGGTAACGCTGATTGAGGCACAATCGGAAGGAATGATTTGCTCGGTGCTGCAACTCAGCGAGGACGGAAAACACATTCGTCACGGCGCGGCGCCACGCCTGCCCGAGATTTACGTACAAGCTGTCAACGGCGCTCCGATTGGACCAAAGAATGGTTCCTGCGGCACTGCGATGTATCGTGGCCAGCCCGTAATCGTGACGGACATGCTCACCGATCCACTTTGGGAAGACTATCGCGAGCTCGCGAAATTGTCTGGCTTGCGGGCGTGCTGGTCGACGCCGATCTTTACCGGGCACGGAAAAGTGTTGGGGTCGTTTGCGATGTACTACCGCGAGCCTCAGGCTCCGACCGGATCCGAAGCACGACTTACCGAAGTTGCGACTCACATTGCCGGCATCGCGATCGAACACGAACGTGCCCAGAATGAGTTGCAGCATACACGTTCAGAGCTGGCCCACGTCGCGCGAGTCACGACGATGGGAGAGCTCGCTGCGTCAATCGCTCACGAAGTGAACCAGCCGCTCGGCGCGATTGTCGGAAACGCTGATATCTGTCGTAGCTGGCTTCTGGAAAAGGAAGTGGATCTCAAGCTGGTAGCAGAAGCACTCGAAGACATTTCCAACGATGGTCATCGCGCCAGTCAGATTATTTCGCGCATTCATTCGCTAGTGAAAAAGCATGTGCCTGAGAAAGCGCCGCTGAATGTGAGCGATGTTGCGCGCGACGTCATCGGTTTGGTTGGTCATGAGGCGCAAAGAAAGCAAGTGACTATTCAATCGCAGTTGGGTGAGTCGTTGCCGGCGGTGGAAGCCGATCGCGTGCAGTTGCAGCAGGTGCTACTCAACCTTTGTATGAATGGAATTGAAGCTATGCACGAGACGGATGCGAATCAGCGGCAGTTAATTGTGGAGACAGTGATGTCGAACGGAAGTGTTTTGGCCACTGTTAGCGATCGTGGGATCGGGATTGAGCCCGCCAAAGCCGAACAGCTATTCAAACCATTCCACACCACGAAAGCGAACGGTATGGGAATGGGCCTCGCGATTAGCCGGTCGATCATTGAATCGTTCGGCGGCAAGCTATGGGCTGAATCAAACGACGGCGGCGGTGCGATTTTTTCGTTCAGCCTGCCGGCGAGAAGTCAGGAAATACAATGACTGAAAAACCGCCCGTGGTAATCGTGGTCGATGACGACGACTCGTTCCGCAATTTTCTTTCGCGGCTTGTGAGTACGATTGGACTGAAGACGGTTCCTTTCGCTTCGGCGGAAGCGTTTCTTGCGGCGACACCGCCTGATTGTCCGGCGTGCCTCGTGCTTGATGTGCAGATGCCCGGTTTGAGTGGTTTGGATCTGCAACGCCGGCTGGCGCAAGCATCACGGCCGCTTCCGATTGTTTTTACGACTGGTCATGGTGATATTCCGATGACGGTCGAAGCCATGAAGGCCGGCGCGGTCGGGTTTTTCTCGAAGCCGTTTCGCAATCAGGACATGATTGATGCGATCAAGGAGGGAATCGCGCGTGATCGCGAAGTGCGGAAACAGCTCGAGGAGTTGGCGGAAATTCAGGCGCGCTATGATTCACTGACGAGCCGTGAGCGTGAAGTTTTTGCACTTGTAACAGAAGGATCGCTGAACAAGCAGATCGCCCATCAACTCGGCACCAGCGAACGCACGATCAAAGCACACCGCGCGCAGGTCGTGCAGAAAATGAAAGCTGACTCAGTCGCCGAGCTGGTGCGCATGGCGGATCGGTTGAAGATCTGACCCTTCACGCAAAGACGCAAAGGCGCGCTCGAACCACTTGACCCGCCTTTGCGTCTTTGCGATCTTTGCGCCTTTGCGTGAAATTCTTCCTTCGAGACCGCATATTGTACTTTGGTGCAGGTTACTTGAACTCTCGTACAATTCTGACCTTCCTTTCGTGCTGGTAAACTCAGGACCAGCATGCCGCAAGCTAATCCATTGATTTCCGTAGTTGACGACGATCCGTCGATGTCACGCATGTTGTGTCGCGCCATCAAGGCGGCGGGGTTAAGTGTGGATGTGTTTGGCTCCGCCGAGGAATTTCTGGACTCCGAAGCGTCGCGCGCGTCTGTTTGCCTGATTCTCGATGTGAATTTGCCCGGCATGAGCGGGCTCGAGTTGCAGCAGCTTTTGAACGCATCGCGGCTCGAAGTCCCAATCATCTTTATGTCCGCCCAAGCCGATGAAACCACACAACGACGCGCGCTCAAAGCTGGTGCGGTCGGTTTTTTGCGCAAGCCATTCAGTATTGAATCACTGCTCGCGACCCTGCGTTCGATACCTTTCTAGCACCTGCACCAAAGTACAGGTCAGGCGAACTAACGTACAATTTTCGAGTCGTCAACAACTTGGTACTCTCCTTTCTGTCAGGGAGAAACAAATCAGAAGGAGAGAGGTAAGGATCATGACGACACAGAAACAAATTTCGCACTTGTCATTCGCAGCCATCATCCTGGTATTCGCAGCACTGCCGGCGTTAGCGCAAACCGGAACCGTCGATAATCAAACCGTCGTGGCCATTACCTCAAACTCGGTCGAATCCGACCAGCTAGCCGCTCTTCGCAAGGACCGTGTGAGCATTCCGACTAAAAAGTCACCCATCGTCGTTGCGCCGGTTGCCACTGAGAAACAGCAACCTTCGTTTTCGGCGACTCAATTCATGAAGTCCGCGACTGAACCGGCCGTGATCAGCGACAGCACGACATTCGAGTTCACGAGCCTCGAGAAACCGCGCTTCAACGAGACCTCTTCAAAGACGATCAACTTCGTTCCGTCACGCGGACCAAAATTCCCGTGGTAATGTGAAAAATTTTCAGTGGGGGCCGGCGACGACTGGAGGGCGCTTTCGAAAGGAAGCGCCCTTCGGTTTTATTCAGTCTCTCCAGCCTCTTTGAGGATTCGCAGGACGTCGTCGTGATTATTCTGAACCGCTAACATCAGTGCGGTTTTGCCATCATTGTCTTTCGCTTTCAGGTTCGCACCGGCGGCAATGAGCACGCGGCAAATATCATCATGACCATACCGAGCGGCCTCGAGCAACGGCGTGCTGCCACGCTCATTGGTTGCATTAACGTCAGCGCCCGGCGAAGACACCAACGACTTAACCATGTCAGTGTTCCCCTCGATCGTTGCGCGGAACAAAGCCTCAGTCTGCGCATTGCGCGGCGCTGCCCCACGTTGCCCGCACCCCGCGAGTAGTAATGAGATTACCAAGATGGTGAACGCCAAAAGATTTTTCATCGCAATAAAGACTATCCGCTATTTCTAAGGGTATTCATATCGGGCATTAACTCTTAAGTAGAGTTTCTGAATTGAGTTGTCGTTTACGATAATCCAGTTTTTGGCTACCGGGCTCTCTTTGACCACTTTATTCAGGATCGATTTTAACTGTATGTTGGATGCGTGAAAGTAATACCGCTGTCCCAGTTGCTGAATATAGAACCCGCCGATATCACCCGCATAGTAAGTAGTTCCATAGAGTTCGAGAACTGTTTTGATCTCAGGACTAGAAAGCAGGTTTTCCCCGAACCCCATCGTAGTGGTCTTCTTTGCTACAGAAAAGTCACGGATTTTCGTTTCGAGCACTTCGCGTAATACCGGATCGCGATAATCCTCTTTTGGGAAAACATTAATCACTCCATCTTCGATTTTCCACGAGTATTCTTTATGTTCCGTCACGAATTGGTTAAGTAGATCTAAGAGCGTCCCTTTTTTAAAAACAATGTCTGGCTCGTCACCACCTCGCGCAATTTCGAAGCCGAAAGGAACGTTGTAAGTGAATGAGAAACGAGCGAGTAATTGAGTGATGCTTTCATCCTCGAGCAGCACGTTCGTGAACAACACGTTCTTGAGCGGCATTTGTGCTAGGTCTTGACTTTTGCTCTGCGCCGACATGTCCTGCCCAACAGAACTCGCGGCTACCATCAGCGCACTGATTGTTACGTAGCTTGCAAACTTAAACTTGATCATAACTAAGGACGAACCTCCGATCTCGTCAGCGGCTCTTTTAAAGAAATGAATTCACAGACATCAACCAGGACCCTACTGGCTGGGTCTCTCTTTCACGATCGGAACGAGTAGTCATTGGCCGCCACACTTCCTCGCGTTCCAGGTAACCGTCACAATCTCCGTGTGCGACGAAAACCTTTCAACAAAGTCATTACTACTTGGGTTAGAGTCGCTTGGTAGGGGATCCCTGTCAGGCGGGGGGAAGGTATATTCGCCCCTCTTCAAGATCACGCCCTCAAAACTTGTCGCTGGGAAAAAGGAGACGAAAGAAAAAGTCACATTCTCATAACCGTAAGTAGTCCAAGCAGCTCCGCCGCCTGTAGCAGTTGCGCCGAATGATTGTTTCTTGGCGCCCCGTGTTCCTACCGGCACCAACTCGTTCAACACATCGCGTAGTTCATTAAACGGCAGATCGTGCGCCCCGTAGTTTGTATCACTACTAATGCGTTTAGGATACAGCCGCATCATGCAGACTTGTCCGGCTGAGGCGTATTGAGGAGTCATCCAGATGTGTTCACTGACGGAAAACACATCAACGGGTTTGCCATATTTGGTTTGAATATCCGCAGCCGTTTGCGCATTGATACACTTGCCCGCTAGAAGTAAAAAGGCTAATGCAACTATTTTTTTCATTGAGGTCCTCCAGATTGATTAGCTATCTCAAACTACCTGACTTTTGGACGAGTGACCTTTAGTTGAATTGGATCCATATTGAACGTGTAACCAGGAGTTCCCAGCGCTGGATCTACCGGCCGCAAAGCCCCGTCCGGAGTTTGATTCGTTAGGGTCCTATGGTGGGTTACTTCGATGACTGTACCTGTAGAAGTTGTTACGCTAAAAACTGCTTTCTGTTCTGTGATGAACGGATCAGTCACAAGTTTCATCAATTGCTGCGCTTCCTGCCGGTTTGTCGGTGTTTTGGCGGAGTTAGTAACATAGTCTGACGCCCGTCCTTGAGCATCCAATTTAACTTCCGCCGGATTCTGTTGAACTGGCTTTCCTTTTAATGCCTCCACCTTCTCGGTTCCAGTAGCACCGCTGGCGGGCTTTCCGTTTTCCTCGACTGTAATAACCAATTGCACCCCCACGCCAGTTCTGATCTCGCCAACAATGGATTTGTTGTCGAAGGCAACGGGCTCCGTTAATTGAGTAATGGTAACCTTTACTCCATCCTTTGTAGCCTCATCGACTTTAACTGGTTTCTGTTTCGAATCACCCTGCGCCTGCGGTTCCTCATCCGCTAGCCCGTTCGGATCTATCAGCTGAATAGGATTGTTAAGCACATAAGAATAACGGTTCCAACTTTGCGGGTTCGGGGGTCTTCCACTTGCGAGTAATGGATCCGCGCTCATGAATCTTCCCTGAAGGCCTTGATAATATCGCGCCTGCATGTAATCTAAGCCAGTTTCGCTATCGCGTTCATGTGATGTGAACTTCTTCCGCAGCCCTTCAGCGACACCAAAGCCCATAGCAATCGTGCGGCTCCCAACTCCGGCGCCGAGCTCGTCGCCAAAAGGCATGTAGTCGTGACGGCTGATCACGCTTGCGCCCGAATTTGTTACCACTCGTGGTGAGCCGAGGTGGTCGGGTGTGGTGTAGCGCGTGCCGTTTGAATTTACGGCTGTGGGTTCGATTGTGGCTAGGAGTCCACTGGCGCCATAGACGTATTCCTTCTGCAGCGAGCCGGTTGAGCCGCCGAACTCGGCGATCAGTTGACCACCAACACCATAAATGAATCGCAGATTCTCGCTGACCAACTTGCGGACACGCTGGCCCTCACCGTCGTAAATGTAAGCGGACACATTGTCGACTTTCGTGATCTTGTTTTCCGCATTGTAGGTATACGCGTGCGAGCCGTCGTTGAGGAGGTTGCCGGCTGAATCGTAGCTTGCGCCGTTAATGCGATTGTTTGACGTATTGAAATAAAGACTCTGATTCCCGCCGCCGAGGTCTATCCAACGATTGCCGTATCGATCATAGCAATTGGTTTGTGACCAGCTCGCACCACTGTTCTCGTTTGAGGTGGTCAGGCGATTCAAGGAGTCATAGCCGAAACTCTGCGTGTAACTGAGCCCGCCACCGCTGTAGGTGTGCGCGAGCACGTTGCCATTGTTGTTAGTCGTGCCGTAGCTGTAACCTAACGAAACCACTGAAGTGGGGTTGCCCGAAGCGCCAAGCTTAATCTGCGTCGGTTGTAGTCGATTGTTGTAATCGATCGCATGAATGAGACTGTTCCCATAGGTTTCGGTATTCAACGCATTGTGAGCGGCGTAGCCAATGCTCGAGACACTTGCAGCCGGAGCATACGTAGTCGCGCTACTACTCAGTGACGCCAAACGTCCCGCCGAATCATTCGTGTAAGCGACCACCCGACGATCACCCGCGCCCGGAACTGCTGGATATGTTTGAGTATGTAAAGCGCTATTGGCGTAGTAACTCGCTTCAATGAGGTAGTTGATTGAGTCTGTGCGTTGATACTGTGTCACCACGCGGCCCATCTGATCATAACCGCGATAAGTACCTTCACTGCTGCCGCTGCCGTAAGTCACTGCGACGAGCCGACCAGTTGAGTAGCCGCGAGAAAAGGTCGGCGCGCTGCCTGGCAATGTCTGTGCGTCGTAAAAGTAACTAACTGCGGGCGTCTGCGGAGTATCGTTGTAAGTTTTGGATGTAATGCGATTGATGGCGTCATAAACCATCGTCGTCGTGATGGATCTCGCGTCAATCTTGCTGGTGAGATTACTATTCGCGTCGTAGGCATAAGTGACAGTGCCGCTCTCGGGGTTCGTCACAGAAGTCAAACGTTTCAGCGAATCGTAAACAAACGTTCTGGTCTGTGCTCCCTGGGAAACGCCCGTTAAATCGTCGAGCACGTCATAGGTGTAATAAGTCGGCTGGATTGGACTGCCACCTGAATCGAGATTGTTGCTGGCATCAGGCTCGTCTAGGCGCGTCATCCGCCCCAGCGCATCGGTGATACTGCGGCGCGGCTTGCCCGCCTGATCTGTCACTGTCACGGCATTACCACTGTACGAGGTGGTCACAACCGCATTATCTGGAGTGGTCACAGACGTAACCCGACTAAGAGCGTCAAAGGCTTTAGTGGTCCAAGCAGCAGTTTCGCTTAAGGGCCGATAGGGATTAGAAATCTGACTGTTCCGCCCAAGTGCATCGTATTGCTGCTCAATAAGAATAAAATTTGTGCCACCTTCGTATTGTCGCGTTTCTTTGGTGCGACCAAATCCGTCGTAAACAACTTTGCTGACCAAACCGTTATCGGTGTTGCTGTCGCGATCACTCGTTGTTGTAACGGTCCGATTGGGATCATCGTAGTCAAAACTGGTCTGATTTTCAGCACCCGTGCCGATGGCCCGTTTGATTTGCTTCGGCCGGTCCAGGCTATCGTTGTAGGAACCACTCGCTACGATTCCGTTTGTGTCTTCGGCATTCACTGGTCTACCGAGGTAATAGTCAAACTGTGTATATGAGACATGGCCGGCGGCGTTAGTCACCTTCGTGGAGAATGCGTAACTTGTCAGACCACCCAATGCCGATGGCGCACTGTTGCTTTGCGCTTCACTATCTGGCGCACCGTACCGATCCGCAAAATCAAACGTTGTTGCATACCCGCGCGCATCGATGGCCTTCAGAACATTTCCCGCAACGTCATACTGACTGTAGGCCTGAAGCTGTGTGCTCGTTGCGAGAATCCAGCCAGTAGTACGGGTTAAGTTTCCACGAGTTAGATATGAAGTAGTAAAACTGGAATCGAGACCCGAGATGTCGGATCTCGGTTCGAGCGACGCGTGATTGCCGTCACTCACATAATTGTCGTACTCGAAAGTGGAACGCGACTTTTCCCCTCCTGACGCATCAAACACCTGTATCTGTGTTGGTAAGCTGCGGATGTGAATGCTGGTGGTTGTGTAATCAGTGCTATTGATTGGATTCGTTTTTAGATAATCCGTATGCGTTCGCCGGACTAGCGACTCTGCCGCACCATTGCCGAAGTCGTACTCGTAAACATCTGAGCGATTGTTAAATGGAACAGTATCGTCGTAACTGAACGTTTGCTTCGAAACTTGATTTGTATCAACCAGAGTGTGGGTAGTCTCACTCAAACGTGGATCGTTTGGTGGAGCGAGATCGGCGCTGCCAGTCCACCAACCTACGGCTGCCCGCTGCTGCCATGTGTTCGCCACGCGTGTGAGAATTGTTGTGCCGTTACCGGCAAAGTTTTCGGTCTGATATTCACGACCCTCTTTCCACCCGGGATAGTCAATTGGAGATATGCCGAATGACAGTTTCGGGCTGCCATAGAAGTAATGTTTACTGCGTGTTAGCAATGTACTCGTGTTGTTTAGCTGGTCGACAATCACATAACCAGCATTTGTAGATGTAGTTTCCGGCCGGCTGTACGTCATGCGATTCGAGTAAGTAGATCCGGTGCCGCCAGTCGGATAAAGACGACGCTCCGTTACGCGACGATAGACCACCCACGATCCGTTATATCCCCCAGCGTATGCCCCGCTGGTAGCGCCATTAGTAATTCCGGCGGCGTAGTCGTACTCAATGGCCCCGCCTGTCGGTAGCACCACTCGCGCCACTTCGCCGTACGGGTTGTATTTGATTTGATATTGTTGATTGTTCGGCAACGTCACCGAAGAAACTACAGACGGATTGTGCTGTGTCGTGTTCGACCCGTTCAACTCAGGAAAAAGCGCTTTCGGTGTGAGAGTGCCCGAGTAATCAGAACGCAAGGCATTGGCGAGTGAAGCGTAATTCACCAAAATAGTTCTCGAAGTCTCGCTGAAACCTTTGTAAGTAATCTGATCCGAAGTGCCTGGTCCAGTGTTGTAGCTGATTGTCACCTGACGATTGAGTGAGTCTGTGATTGTGGAAACGCGGTTGCTGCCATCATAAGTGAACGTTAATTTGTTGCCGTTTCGATCGCACACCCAGGAGACCAGGCCATTATCAATTCGGTAGCGCGTGCCATCACGCAGAAGAAAGTATCCGGAAGGATAAATCTCACTGGGGCTCGGGCTAATCGGTTGATCGTGAATCGTCGTGTCTGAAACGAACGTGGCCGCGGAGCCGTCAACAGTGATGAAGTCAGTTCCACGCGATGGCGGATTCGAGTAGTTGCACAAACCATTGTTGGCCGGTTGTCCGCCTGTAAGCTGATCGCGTAACTCGTATTCAGTTCCGTCCGGAGCCGTAAAGGTTAGGCGAGTGATCGAGTAAGGGAAAACTTTCGTACCGTCCGGACACTGCATCTCATCAAAGCCGGCTTGCCTTCCAGCCATTGTGCCAGGGCTGTATTTGCGTTCGTTGTTTTCCCACCAACTCTGTAATGGCAGATAGCGGTGAGTAAAGCCGCCGCCAATTTGCGGAATGGCGACGTCTGAAACGCGCCACTTGCCGGAGATTGGCAACATTACAGGCATCTGCGCTCCGCCGCGACCCGAAACTCCCAGTAGCGATAGTTGAAAGCTCAGATTGCCGTTATAGAGATTTACGTTATCAAAACCACTGAGCGCGTAAGAACCAGACGGCGAGCCAGGCTGCAGTCCCAGCGGCGTGCTGCCATCGGTTGCGCTAGTCGTTTGCGCTGAGACGGAAAAATTGAGGATGAAAATAACTGCGACTGGTATGAGAACGTGACGTGCAAGATTCCTTTTGTGATTTCGCATAAACCATTCCGGAGCCGTATGAGCATGAGTTCGTTGAGGGTCTAAGCGGCGTACAACTAAGGCAGAATAGTTATCTGACACCGCAACTCAGAATTAGTTGCATCCTGCAAAATGTAAGTACCTGGTGTCAGATCGACGACATCGTTCCACTCAGATTTCCGTCGTTCTAACCCGATGGCCCGAAGTTGTCCGCCGTTGCTGCGTTGAAGTCGCAACGACGAGTTATCTCTTCCGCTCCGGTCATCAATAAAAAGTACAAAGGGGCCGTTGGGCCTGGTGATTTCTGCTGGTTCAAACCCGGCAGGTCGTAGGGTGATCAGCTCGATCTCAGTTGGTTGCGAGTTGCCTTTTGAAGCGCCGTGAAAAGTTGCGAGTGTTACCAGCAAAGCGCCAACTGCGAGAATTGTGACGGTTGCGAATAGAGATCGACCAGGTGATGAGAT
>Ga0134124_10004420_pt1 | contig 11296 bp, 9 predicted proteins | sample KB304_FD_96880 | JGI IMG/M metagenome (GOLD analysis project Ga0134124, IMG submission 96880) | Terrestrial soil microbial communities without Nitrogen fertilizer from Kellogg Biological Station, Michigan, USA - KB3-0-4 | ecosystem: Environmental > Terrestrial > Soil > Unclassified ... | reverse complement strand
GGATTCCAGCCATTTGTGCCTCATGCCGCAGCTGCTGGCCCACGTGCGAGCCGCGGCACCACGGGTACGGCTGGTGGCCGCGCGCATCGACGATGAGACGGCCCATGCGCTGGAGTCGGGCGGCGCCGACCTGGCGTTGGGATTCGTGCCGTGGCTGGAGTCGGGCTTTTACCAGCAGACGCTGTTTCCGCAGGATTGGGTGTGCCTGGTCAGCAGGAAACATCCCCGTATCCGCGACACCCTCACTTTGCGCGCGTACAACGAAGAAGGCCATGTCGCCATCACGGGAGGTACCGGAGCGCAGCTGCTTGAGGACACGATGCGCCGGCAATCGGTCCGCCGGCGGGTCGTCTGCGAACTTCCCGGCTTCCTTGGACTGTCGGGAATCGTCTCGGCCACCGACCTGATCGCCACATCGCCGCGCCAGATCGGCGAGACCCTGGCGGCCATGGCCGATCTCAAGGTAATGCAGTGCCCGCTTACGCTGCCGCCGGTCACCATCAAGCAGCACTGGCACGCCCGCTATCACGACGAACCCGGGAACCGTTGGCTTCGCGGCGTCGTGGCGACTCTGTTCATGAAAGAGAACTCGCCGGCCGGCCGACGCGCGAGCGAACGAAGCAGCCTCACCCGGCGTCAGGCTACGGCGCCCTGAACGCACAGTTGCCTGACGCTATCCATTCACGGCGCGACGCACGATCGCCAGCGTGGCGCGCAGGTCGTCGATTGCAATCTGTCCCGGTGCGGAGCTGCTCTTGCCGACCGCGAATGTTGCGGCCGATCCGTAGACCCAGCCCATGATGCGCGAGATGGAACCGATGCCGCCCATCGACATGCTGATCAGGGGAATGCTCGTGGCCTGGCTGGCCTGGTAAGTTGCGCTCAGCAGCGTCAACACGTCTTGCGGGTCCTTGGGCATGACCGCGACCTTTGCAATGTCCGCTCCCAGCTTCTGCGCTTGCACGAATCGGCCCAGCAGGGCGTCGATATCCGGCGTGAATTCGAAGTTGTGGTACGACATGATCATTGGGATGCCGTTGCCGGACGAGACCTCGCGCAATTGCCTCAGGTGCTCCGGCGCGTTGGAGAGTTCGTAGTCGATCAAATCGATGCAACGCTCCTCGCAGGCGCGGCAGTACATGGCGATCACCGCCGGCTCCGGGATGGGTATCGGCTGGCCGCCCTCCGTGGTGCTGCGCCGGGTCAGCAGGATTGGAACCGGCCCGGCCGCACGCTTGACGCGGCGTGCGGTTTCGATCACCAGATCGATGTCGGCTATGCCTTCGAAGAAATCGATGCGCCACTCGAGCAGGTCGGGCTTCTTCGGCAGGATCGCCTCCAGCTCCGCCGTCAGGTCGGACGGTGTGCGCCCAACCAGCGGCGTGATGATCAACGGAAATGCCCCAGTGCCTACCGGCCGGCCGTTCAGTTGAATGGGCGTGTGCTGTGCCATGTGTCGACTCCCTCTCAAGAATTTTCCTGCAACGAAAAGGAGTGTATTTGCCGGACTTGCCCCCCCCGCAAGGCGCCCCCCGCAACCGGATCAATGCGCCCCGGCCGCCGCTTCACCGCCGCTGCCGTGCGCCGGAATTGGATGACTCAGCCACACCAGCGGAATCAGCGCCAGGAACAGCACCGCGGAAATATAGAAGATATCGTTGGCGGCGAGCATGAAGGCCTGCTGGTCCACCATGCGGTTGATTTGTCCCAGCGCCTGCTCCGGCGTGAGGCCGCCGGCAGTCAGCCCCGCCAGCGCCGACTGCGCGGCCGGGCTGCCCGGATTCACCGCCTCGGCCAGTTGCGCATGATGCAGGGCCGCGCGGCTTTCCCACAGCGTAGTGGAGATCGACGTGCCGAAGGCGCCGGCGGTGATCCGCGCGAAGTTCGTCAGGCCCGAGGCGGCCGGAATGCGCTCGGGCGGCAGGCCCGACAAGGTGATCGTGACCAGCGGGATGAAGAAGAACGCCATTGCGATGCCCTGGATCAAGGTCGGGATCATCAGGGTGGTGAAGTCGGCCTGCGTGTTGAAGCGCGAGCGCATCCACAGCACGACCGCGAACACGAGAAAAGCGAACGTCGCGAAGCGCCTCGGGTCGATATGGGTGATGGTCTTGCCGACGACAGGCGACAGGATGATCGCGAACAGACCCACCGGCGCGAGGATCATGCCGGAGTCGGTCGCGGTATAGCCCATGTACTGCTGCAGCCACAGCGGCAGCAGCACCAGGTTGCCGAAGAAAAGGCCATAGCCGACCGCGGTGGCAACCGTACCCCACAGGAAATTGCGGCGCGCGAACAGCCGCAAGTCGACGACGGGATGCCGGTCGGTGAGTTCCCAGGCCAGGAAGAAGGCGAAGCCGACAACAGCGATCACCGCGAGCCCGATCACCAGACCCGACGCGAACCAGTCATGCTCCTTGCCGATGTCCAGCATGATCTGCAGCGCGCCGATCCACACCACCAGCAGCGCGAGCCCCACTTTGTCGATCGGCAGCTTGTGCGTCACGGATTCGCGCTTGTGGTAGATCGCCCAGGAAGACAGCGCGGCGATCACGCCGACCGGAATGTTGATGTAGAAAATCCAGGGCCAGTTGACGTGATCGGTGATCCATCCGCCCAGCAGCGGCCCGGTCACCGGCGCTACCAATGTGGTCATCGCCCACATGCTCATCGCCAGGCCAGCCAGCGCCTTCGGATAGCTGGCGAGCAGCAGCGATTGCGAAAGCGGGATCATGGGGCCGGCCACGAACCCCTGCATGGCACGCAACGCGATCAGCGTCGTCATGTTCGGCGCGAGCCCGCACAGCCAGGACGTGATCACGAACAGCACCACGCTGGCAACGAACAGGCGCACCTGGCCGAAGCGCTGCGACAGCCAGCCCGTGAGCGGTACCGCGATGGCGTTGGCCACGGCGAAGCTGGTGATGACCCAGGTGCCCTGGTTCGGGCTGACGCCGAGGTCGCCGGCAATGGCGGGCAGCGACACGTTGGCGATCGAGGTGTCCAGCACGTTCATGAACGTGGCGGCCGACAGCGCGATCGTGCCCCACACACGCGCGGAGCCTTCCAGCGGCTGATGCTGCAGCGGCGGTTCCATCCTAGTGCGCCGGGGAAGCCGAGGCCTTGGCAACGGCTGGCTGCGTGGCGGCCGCCGCGGCGGCCGGCGCTTGCGCAAGCGCGCTGCGGCGGCCCGAGTTGGCCATGATGACGCGCCGCACCTCGGCGTCCGCGCCGCTGTCGGCATCGTTGCCGGCCTGCGCCTGGGCCACCGGCGCGCTGCGCGGCGCATCGGCCAACGTCTTGCCGTTCTGGTTGCTTACGTCCACTTCGGCGTCCATCGACAGCCCCACGCGCAGCGGATTGGCGGCTACCTGCTTCGGATCGAGCGCGATGCGCACCGGCACGCGCTGTACCACCTTGATCCAGTTGCCGGTCGCGTTCTGCGCCGGCAGCAGCGCGAACGCGGCGCCGGTGCCGGCGCCCAGGCCCGCCACGGTGCCGTGGTATTCGACCTTCTTGCCGTACACGTCCGCAGTGAGCTTCACCGGCTGGTCCAGCCGGATCTTGCGCAGCTGCACCTCCTTGAAGTTGGCATCGACCCAGACCTGCTTGAGCGGGATGATCGACATCAGCGGGGCGCCGGCCGCGACGCGCTGGCCTACCTGCACTGTTCGCTTGGCCACGTAGCCATCCGCCGGCGCGAGCAGCTCGGCGCGTTGCGCCGCGAGCCAAGCCTCGCGCACCTTGGCGGCAGCCACCTGCACGCTGGGATGCTGTTCGACACTGGTGCCTTCGGTCATCGCCTGGTTGCTGGCGAGCTGTTCGCGCGCCGAGGCCACGCCGGCCTGCGCCGCCGCGAGTGCGCTGCGCGCGTTGGCCAATTGCGTCACCGCGTGATTGAGTTCTTCGCGCGAGACGGCGCCGTTGCCGACCAGCGACTGGCGGCGATTCAGGTCGTCGTTGGCGCGGGCGATCTCCGATTGCGCCTTGGCGATATCGGACTCCTTCAACGTGACCTGGGCAGCCAGCGACCCATTGTTGGCGTACAGCGTGCGCACCTGCCGCACGGTTTGCCCGAGGCTGGCCTCGGCCTGTTCGAGCGCCACCTTGGCGTCCGCCGGGTCGAGCTTGACCAGCGGCTGGCCCGCCTTGACGAAGTCGGTGTCGTCGGCGTAGATGGCCATGACGGTGCCGCCGATCTGCGGGGTGATCTGGATGACGTTGCCCTGCACATAGGCGTTGTCGGTCGATTCGTAATGGCTCGCGACGAGCCACTCGTAGCCGCCCCAACCGAGTCCGATGACGGCAACGACGACGGCAACCCAGGTCAGCGCCTTCTTGCGGCGCGGATTGCGGGCGGGCGCGGAAGACGGATCTTGCGTTTGATTGCTCATGCTTTTCTTTCGCGAGGAATTACCGGGAGGCCGTGGCGGCCGCTTCGCTGTAGCCGCCACCGAAAGCGCGTATCAGCGCGACCTGCGTGTCCAGCGCCCGCGCCGCGAGATCCACGCCCAGCCTGCGCTGGTTCAGGACGGCCGTCTCCGCGGTGAGCACGTTCAGGTACGTGCCCAGGCCGGCCTGGTAGCGCTGCAGCGCGATCGCGTAGGCGTCCTCGGCTGCCGACTGCGCGTCGCGCTGCTCGGCCTGCTGGCGTGCGATCGATTGCGACGAAGCGACCTGGTCAGCCGCGTCGTGAATCGCGTCGAGCACCGCGGCGTTGTAGCCTTCCACGGCGGCATCCAGGTCGGCGGTCTTGCCGCGCAGGTTGGCACGCAGGCGCCCGCCTTCGAAGATCGGCAGGCGGATGGCCGGACCGAACCCCCACTGCTGACTGCCGGCATCGAGCAGGCGGCCCAGGCCGATACTGGACAGGCCGGCAAAGGCCACCAGGTTGATGTTGGGATAGAACTGGGCTTTCGCGTTCTTCACGTCGTAGCCGGCCGCCTCGATCCGCCAGCGGGCAGCGACGATGTCGGCGCGTTGGCCCAGCAGGTCGGCGGGCAGCTGCGCCGGAATCGCCATCGGTTTGACCGCCGTCAGTGAAGGCTGCACCCGAACCACCGCCTGGTTGCCCTGGCCGGTGAGCGCCGCGAGCGCATGCTGCGCCAAGGCCGACTGCTCCTGCAGCGCCTCGATCTGCTGGCGTGCCTCGGGCAGCGCGCCCTCGCCCTGGCGCAGCTCCAGCCGCGTGTCCAGGCCCGCCTGCACGCGGTCCTGCACCAGCCGCAGCGACTCCTGGCGCTGCGCCAGCGTGCGCTGGGCGACGGCCATGTCGCCGTTGACGCGCGCCAGCTGGAAATAAGCGCGCGCCACGTTGCTGGCCAGCAGCACGCGCGCCGCCTGCGCGTCGGCTTGGGCCGCGCGCGCCGAGCCGAGCGCCGCGTCCAGCGCCGCCTGGTTCTTGCCGAAGAAATCCAGTTCCCAGCTTGCCGACAACTGCAAGGTGCCGCTGTTCAGGATCGCGCCGGCCAGCGGCGGCGGCACCGCGCCATTGGCGGTGAAGCGCTGGCGCGTCACATCGAGCGAACCGTTCGCCTGCGGCAGCCTGGCCGCGTCCGCCACCTCACTTGCGGCCTGCGCGCGCGCCAGCCGCGCCTGTGCCAGCTTGAGGCTGGGGTTGCCCTGCAACGCCTGCGCGACGAGCTCATTGAGCTGCTCGTCGCCGAATTCGCGCCACCATTGGGTGGCTGGGGCGAAAGCACGGGCCGCTGGCTGTTCCAGGCCGAGGGACTGGGCATCGCGCACGCTAGCCTGCGGCTCGATGCCCGCCAGATTGGCGCAGCCGGCCAATGCCAGCGCCCCTGCCAGCGCCGCCAGGCGCCGGCTGTTGACGGGTTTTCTCATTGGCCTCCCCTTTCGGCCTGGATCGCCAGCGCGTTGTCGAGGATGCGGCGCAGCATGCTCTTGAGCAATTGCCACTCTTCGGTGGTGAAGCCCCGCATGTGCGCGTTCTGCACACCACACAGCACCGCAGGAATCTTCTTGGCCGCAACGCGGCCTTCCTCGGTCAGCTCGAGGTTGACGACGCGCCGGTCGTCGCTGGAGCGCACGCGCCGCACCAGTCCCTTGGTTTCGAGCCGGTCCAGCAGTCGCGTCATGCCGCCCGCGTCGAGTGTGCATAAACGCGCGAGTTCAGCCACCGTCGAGGCCGAACCCATCGAGAGCTTCAGCAGCGGCACCCACTGCGCATTGGTGAGGCCACTCGGCTCCAGCTCGCGCTCGACTTCGAGCGAGACCGTGGTGATGATGCGCCGCATCAGGTAGCCGACGCTCTCTTCGGGCAAGTAGTTGTCCGGCCGGTAAAAAGAAGGCTCAGGCGTGGCGCGAGCCGGACGGGGGGAGCGCGCGGCGCGCGAGGCGCGCGGCCGGAGGGTCTTGGTAGCCATCGGCGGATATTAGTTGCCTAGTCAAATACTGTCAAGTCTGTGTTTGAGAGAGCAACGATTGATACACTCCGGTGCATGGCCTTCGTCGTCTCCGCTCCTTCGAAAGCATCGCCGCGCTCGCTGTCGGGGTTGCTGCCCTTCCTGCGGCCCTACCGTGGCCGCATCGCGCTGGCCATTCTCTTCCTGGTGCTCGCGGCGATGGCGACGCTGGTGTTCCCGGTTGCGCTGCGCAGCCTCATCGATGGCGGCCTCTCGGCTTCCGGCAAGGGCGCGCAGCTGCTGGCCCTGCGCGAGCATTTCGTCGAACTGTTCGGCGTCGCTGTCGCGCTGGGCCTGTTCTCGGCCGCGCGCTTCTACACGGTCAGCTGGCTCGGCGAGCGCATCAGCGCCGACCTGCGCAACGCCGTGTACGCGCATGTGCTCGAACAAAGCCCGGAATTCTTCGAGACGACGCAGACCGGCGAAGTGCTGTCGCGCCTCACGACCGACACGACGCTGGTGCAAACGGTGGTGGGCTCGTCACTGAGCATGGGACTGCGAAATGCCGTCATGGGTATCGGCGCGCTGGGGATGCTGGTGTGGACCAACCCCTACGTCATGACCCAAGTTCTCGGCATCATCGTCCTGGTCGTGCTCCCCACCGGCTGGTTCGGGCGGCGGGTGCGGCGCCTGTCGCGGGCCAGCCAGGACCGGGTGGCCGACTCCAGCGCAATCGCGGCCGAGGTGCTGAACGCCATTCCCGTCGTGCAAAGCTATACCGCCGAAGCACGCGAGGCGGCGCGCTTCGACGCCTCGACCGCCGACGCTTTCGGCACTGCCGTGCGGCGCACTCGCGCCCGCGCTTTCCTGGTCGCATTCATCATCATCGCCACCAGCGCCGCGTTGCTGTGGGGCCTGTACCAGGGCACGCAGGCGGTGCTGGCCGGCAGGATCACGGCGGGCCATCTGGGCGAGACGGTCGTCTACGTGATCATCCTGGCCGGCGCGACAGGGGTGCTGGGTGAGGTGTATGGCGATCTGCTGCGCGCGGCCGGCGCCACCGAACGCCTGATGGAACTGCTGGACAGCCGCTCGCCCGTGACGTCGCCGGTCAATCCGGTTCCGGGCCGCGCCTCGCACGGCGGCAGCGCGATCGCGCTGGAAGCCGTCACTTTCAACTACCCTTCGCGACCGCTGACGCCGGCGCTGAAGGACTTCAGCCTCGCGGTGGCGCCCGGCGAAACCGTGGCGCTGGTCGGGCCCAGCGGCGCGGGCAAGAGCACGGTGTTCCAGCTGCTGCTGCGCTATTACGACCCGCGCGAGGGTCGAATCCTGCTCGACGGTGTTTCGACGCGCGAGTTGGCGCTGCACGAATTGCGGCAGCGCATCGGCATCGTGCCGCAGGACGCGGTGATCTTCTCCAGCAGCGCGATGGAAAACATCCGTTATGGGCGGCCCGGCGCCGGCGACGAAGACGTCATCGCGGCGGCGCGCGCCGCGTTCGCGCACGACTTCGTCATGGCCTTGCCGCAAGGCTACGCCACGTTCCTGGGCGAGCGCGGCGTGCGCCTGTCGGGCGGGCAGCGCCAGCGCATCGCGATTGCCCGGGCGATGCTGAAGAATCCGCCGCTGCTGCTGCTGGACGAAGCGACCAGCGCGCTGGATGCCGAGAGCGAGCGGATGGTGCAGGCGGCGCTCGAGTCAGCGATGCGCGATCGCACGACGCTGGTGATCGCGCACCGGCTGGCGACGGTGCAAAAAGCCGACCGCATCGTGGTGCTCGATCACGGACGCATCGTGGAGGATGGCACGCACGAGACGCTGCTGTCCGCGAACGGCGTCTACGCGCGGCTGGCGGCGCTGCAGTTCATGGTCTAGTACGCGGCCCTCGGGCCGCGTTTTCTCCTCATTGAACCGGACCTTTGAGCGCCTTGGGGAGCGGCAAAGGCAATACCCCGATCCCCTCCTCCAGAAGCGCCTCCGTTTCTTCCGGCGAAGCCTGGCCGCGGATGCCGCGCTCCTCGGTTTCGCCGTAGTGGATGCGCCGCGCCTCCTCGGGAAAACGCTCGCCAACATCATCGGTGTTGGCCATGACGTGGCGCACCATCTTCATCCAGGCCGCTTGCAGCGACGGCTCAGGCACGCTCATGACATCCTGCCTTGCTTGCGCCGGAACAGCGCCCAGATTCAGCCTGGGAGCGGTGAGCATCTTGGTGACGGCGCTGTCGCCGCACAACGGGCATTCAACCAGCCCACGGCCCAGCTGGCCCTGGAAATCGTCTTCCGAGGCGAACCACCCTTCGAAGCTGTGGCTGTTGGAGCACTGGAGGTTGAGCACCTTCATGGGCGTGATTATGACTGCCAGTCCAAATCCCACTTCCCCGCCAGGAAGTTCTGGATCCAGAAGGCGCCAATGATGGTTTTCGAATCGGTGACGCGGCCGTCCCGGCACCAGGCGAGCAGCTCGTCGGGCGTGGCCGTGATGACTTCGAGGAACTCTTCCTCGTCGAGCTTGCTTTCCTGCAGGGCCAGGCCCCGGGCAAACCAGATGTGGATGGACTCCGTCGAATAGGCAACCGTGGGATGCATCAGCCCGGCGCGCGCCCACTCGCGGGCGGCGTATCCCGTTTCCTCCAGCAGTTCGCGCCGGGCACAGGCGAGCGGCTCCTCGCCGTGATCGAGCTTGCCCGCCGGGAACTCGATCACGACCCGCCCCATCGGATGGCGGTATTGCCGCTCCAGCACGAGGCGCCCGTCGTCGAGCATGGGAATCATCATCACGGCACCGGGATGGACGATGTACTCGCGCGTGCCTTCCGAGCCGTCCGGCAGTTTCACCGTATCGCAAAAGGCATGCAGGAGCCGGCCCTTGAACAGCTCCGTGCTGCCGATCTTGCGCTCGATCAGATGGCTGTCGTCGGACATGGATTGGCCGTCATGCGGCGCGCCGGAACGGTGCCCGGCGCCGGCTCAGGTTGCGAGCGTCTTGATGATCGCCTGCGCGCACAGCGTCATCAGCCCGCCCGGCAGGATGCCCAGGACCAGCACCAGCGCGCCATTGAGCGACAGCACGACGCGCACGTCGATCGGCGCCGATACCGTGGTGGCGGTAATCGGGGCGTCGAAGTACATCACCTTGACCACGCGCAGGTAGTAGAACGAACCGATCAGCGACATGACGACGGCGAATACCGCGAGCGCGATGTACATGGGCTGCCCAGAGGCCACCAGCGCCTGCAGCACCGCCAGCTTGGCGTAGAAGCCCACCAGCGGCGGCACGCCGGCCAGCGAGAACAGGCAGACGGCCATCACGCCGGCATAAAGCGGACTGCGCTGGTTCAGGCCGGCAAGGTCGGAGATTTCCTCGCTCTCGAAACCTTCCCGTGCCAGCAACAGGATGATCCCGAAGCTCGCCAGGGTCGTCAGCACGTAGCTGATGATGTAGAACATCGCCGAGCTGTAGGCATTGGCGGCCGACAGCGTGTTGCCGTTGACCACGCCGGACAGCAGGCCCAGCATCACGAAACCCATCTGGCCGATGGTCGAATAGGCCAGCATGCGCTTCAAGTTGGTCTGGGCGATGGCGGCGAGGTTGCCGATCATGAGCGAGGCGATCGCCATCACGGCGAGCATCTGCTGCCAGTCGATCGCCAGCGGCAGCAGGCCTTCCACCAGCAGGCGGATGCAGATCGCGAACGCGCCGAGCTCGGGCGCGCTGCCGATCATGATCGTCACCGCGGTCGGGGCGCCCTGGTAGACGTCCGGAATCCACATGTGGAAAGGCGCGGCGCCCAGCTTGAAGCCCAGCCCGGCCACGATGAAGACCAGGCCAAACACCAGTACCTGGTGCTTCACCTGACCCGAGTTCACGATCTTGAAGACGGTACCGATGTCCAGCGAACCGGTCGCGCCATACAGCATGGAAAGGCCGTAGAGCAGGAAGCCGCTGGCCATCGCGCCGAGCACGAAGTACTTCATCGCCGCCTCGGTGGATGCGGCATGATCGCGCCGCAGCGCCACCAGCGCATAGCTGGACAGCGTTAGCAGTTCCAGGCCGAGGTAGATGACCAGGAAGTTGCTGCCCGAGGTCATCACGAAAATGCCCAGCAACGCGAAGATCGCCAGGGTGAACATCTCGCCGCCCCGCATCATGTCGCGATCGGCCGCATAGGGGCGTCCATACACCAGGCACACCATCATCGCAATCGCGGCGAAACACTTGAGCCAGTTGCCCATCGGGTCGCTCACGACCATGTTGTTGAAACCGTAGATCGTCTGGTCCCCGACCGCGTACATCGCCTGCATGAAGGCCACTACGCCAAGCGTGCCCAAGGTGAGCACATAGGTGAAGGTGCGGCGATGGCTGCTGACGCCCAGGTCGATGATGGCGATGAGGCAGCCCATGACGAGCAGCACCAGCTCGGGGTAGACGCTTATCCAGCTTAGTTTGTCGATCATTGTCTTGACTCAGAGTTTGGAGGCCGCGACGTGCTTGATGAAGTCGGCCACCGACGCGTTCATGATGTCGGTGAATGGCTTCGGATACAGGCCCATGGCGAGCACCGCGACGGCCAGCATGCCCAGCATCAGGAACTCGCGGCTGTTGATGTCGGTGAGCTGGCGCACCTTGTCGTTGGCGACCGGCCCGAGGTAGACCCGCTTGTACATCCACAGCGTGTAGGCCGCACCGAAGATCAGCGCCGACGCCGCTGCGATGGCCAGCATGAAGTTGGCCTTCACGGTCCCCAGGATCACCATCCACTCGCCCACGAACCCGGCCGTGGCGGGCAGCCCGCAGTTGGCCATGGCGAACAGCATGGCGAACGCCGCGAAGTTGGGCATCGTGTTCACGACCCCGCCATAGCTGGCGATCTGGCGCGAATGCACCCGGTCGTACAGCACGCCGACGCAAAGGAACATGGCGGCCGAGG
>Ga0134124_10004419_pt1 | contig 11297 bp, 11 predicted proteins | sample KB304_FD_96880 | JGI IMG/M metagenome (GOLD analysis project Ga0134124, IMG submission 96880) | Terrestrial soil microbial communities without Nitrogen fertilizer from Kellogg Biological Station, Michigan, USA - KB3-0-4 | ecosystem: Environmental > Terrestrial > Soil > Unclassified ... | reverse complement strand
CCTCGAGACCGGCCAGCGCCAGCAGCGCGAGCGCGCCGAGGGTCAGGGATCGTTCTTCGATCTGCTCCCGCCGCCGGCGGCGGCGCCGCGCACGAGCGAGCCGACGGTGGCGGTCGTCCCCGAGTGGGAGGACGATCAGCGCCTGGCCTACGAGAAGGAAGTGCTCGGCTTCTACGTATCGGGCCATCCGCTGGCCCGCTTCGGCGATGTCGCCGAGTCGCTCGGCGTCACCACCACGGCCGACCTGGCCAGCCGCGGCCACGGGGCGCGCGTGACGCTCTTCGGCCACGTGTCCGCGTTCAAGGAGACGGCGACCAAGAGCGGCAATCGCATGGCCTTCCTCACCCTGGAAGACATGTCGGGCACGGTGGAGGTGACCGTCTTCCCCGAGCCCTACAAGGCGGCGGCGCCGTACCTGCGCGGGCGCGAGCCGGTGGTCGTGCGCGGACGCGTCGACGACGGCGACAAGGGGAGGGTGGTGCTGGCCGAGGAGGTGCGACTGCTGGAGCAATCGCTGACGGGCAGCGCCGGCCGCGGGCGCAACGGAGGCGAGGCGACGGCCTGCCGTGTGCGCGTGCGCTCGGGCGGCGACGATGCCACCCGGATCGCCGCCTTGCGCCGGCTGTGCGAAGAATACCCCGGCAGCGTGCCCGTCTTCGTGCACGTGCTCCTGCCCACCACCGAGGTCGTCGTGCGCGCCCGCGGCGTGAGCGTGGATGTCACCAGGGATCTGGTCGCCAGGCTCGAGGAGCTCCTCGGCACCGGCACCGCGGCCATCGACTATGCCGGACGCGCTTGATTTCGAGCAGCCGTTGCTGGAGATCGAGACACGCATCGCCGCCCTGCAGGCCGAGGGCGACCCGATGCGCACCCGGGATGAGATCGCCCGCCTCGAGGAGCGGCTGGCGCGGCTGCGCCAGCGGACCTACGCCAGCCTGACGGCCTGGCAGCGCACGCAGCTGGCCCGCCATCCCAAGCGACCCTACACGCGCGACTGGTGTCGGCTGCTCTTCGACGAGTTCACGGAGCTGCACGGCGATCGGCGCTTCGGTGACGACGCGGCCATCGTCGCCGGCCTGGCGCGCTTCGAGGGCCGCTCGATCGTCGTCATCGGCCACCAGAAGGGCCGGGACACGCGGGAGAAGATCACCCGGAACTTCGGCATGCCGCACCCCGAGGGCTACCGCAAGGCCGAGCGACTCATGGAGATGGCGGCCAAGTTCCGCAAGCCGATCGTCACCTTCATCGACACGCCGGGTGCCTATCCGGGCGTCGGCGCCGAGGAGCGCGGCCAGGCCGAGGCCATCGCGCGGAATCTCAAGTTGATGGCGGGGCTGCCGGTGCCGATGGTGGCGGTGATCACGGGCGAGGGGGGGAGCGGCGGCGCCCTGGCCATCGGCATGGGCAACCGGGTGCTGATGCTCGAGTACTCCGTCTACTCGGTGATCTCCCCCGAGGGCTGCGCGGCCATCCTGTGGGGCGACGCCGCCAAGGCCTCCGAGGCGGCCGAGGTCATGAAGGTCACGGCGCCGGACCTGCTACGCCTGCGCGTCATCGACGCCATCATCCCGGAGCCCGTCGGTGGCGCCCATCGCGACTGGGACGCGGCGGCCGTGCATCTCAAGAGCGCGCTGGGTGAGCACCTGGGCGCTCTCGGCCGTCTCGAGTCAGACGCCTTGATCGCCGACCGCTACGACAAGTTCCGGCGGATCGGCGCCTTCGAGGAGAGCGCCGTCCCGACGCGCTCCTAGCGGGAGGTCACCGGCCCAGCAGGCCGGTGGCGCAGTCTTCGTCGGTGACGAGGACGTTGACGAAGCCGCCCCGCAAGGCGCCGCGCACGGCGTCGACCTTGGAGCGCCCTCCGGCCACCGCGATCACGTAGCGGTCGCCGCGACGCGAGAGCGCCCGCAGCCGCTCACCCTCGACCGACAGCACCCGGTGCATGAGCGCCCGCAGCTCGGGCCGGTCGACGATGCGCCCCTCGGCATCGAAGGGCTGGTAGTTGATCTCGCCGACCACGCCGAGCTGACGCAGCCGCTTGACGCTGACGCCGTAGGACTCGGCCAGGGCGCAGAAGCCCGGCGTGCCCTCGGCGATGAGGCCGATGCCGCACAGCGCGATGTCCACCGACTGGGCGGCCTCGAAGATCGAGCGGATCTCCGGGTCGCGCAGCAGGCGCCGGCGCTCACGCTCGATCTCGCGCAGCGAGACGAGGTGCTGGACGGGCAGCGCGTAGGCCCGGACGTGCGGGCGGTACTTGGCCGCCATCATGCCCACCAGCGTGTTGGGGAAGAGGTCGACCAGCTTCAGCGTGCTCTCGCCGGACAGCGGGAACAGGGAGAGGTCGCGTAGGCGGCGCTCGCGCAGGGCCCGGATGGTCTGGTAGAGCGTGAAGCCGCACGAGAGGCCGATGCGCATGCCGTTGCGCGCGATCTTCTCGAAGTAGGCCGCGGCCGCCGACCCCAGCTCGGCCTTGAGATCCCCGCGCCCGCCGGACATCACGACGACGGCCTCGCGCAGGCCGTAGGCCTGGGCCAGCGCCGTCTCCAGCCCCTCGGTGCGGGGCAGGTCGAGCTCGACGCGCACGAAGCCCTCGTCGAACGCCCGCTTCAGGAGCCGCGAGACCGTGGCGGCGGAGACGCCCAGCGTCTTGGCGATGTCCTTCTGGCTCCGGGCCTGGCGGTAGTACAGCTCCAGGCACTTGACCATGAGGCGGATCTCGCGCGATGACGGCTGAGAAATTAATTTCATGTCGTTAGAGTTGTTGCTTGACGGCCACGAGTGTACCTCTTATCCTCGCATCGTCGGCGCCAGAAATTCCTCCACGGGTCCGGCTACAGCGAGGAGGCGAGCATGAGCCAGCGTCCCTACGGCCCTCCCCACGGCGACGCGATTCCGTTGTCGGAGTACCACCAGTCCCGGCACGAGCTCGACGGGCTGCCGGTGACGGTGGCGGAGAAGATCCCGGTCACCAACACGCCGAACATCTTCTCGTATCGGTCGTACGTCTTCGCGAGGAACCCGGCCCTGGTCCGCCGCTTCATCAAGGCGACCAAGGCCGACGTCGGTGGCGTCGGGGGCCACGTCGTCGCCGCCGACGAGGTGAAGTCGGTCATCGCCAAGTTCGTCCTCGACAACAATGGCTACCGCGGCGAGCCGATCTTCACCTCGCTGATCGTGACGCACACCGGCGACGATTGCGCCGTCACCGGGATCATGGCCGACAGCGTGGACATGACGGTGGTGGACCAGCTCATGTGGGACGCGCTGCAGGAGGGCGCCGCCAAGGCCACCGAGCTCGGGCTCTACGGCCCGGGCCAGGACCTCGTCGCCGACGCCTTCACCGGCAATCTGCGCGGCGCCGGTCCCGCCACGGTCGCGCTGCCGTTTCCCGTGCGCAAGGACAACCCGTCGCAGACGGTGCTCGTCTCGTTCGCCGACAAGACGGAGCCGATGGCGTTCAACCACTACGCCACCGGGGCCTACATGCTGCCCCGCTTCAACACCGGCCTCATCATCGCCTCCTCCAAGATGAAGCGCGGCTACCTGTTCGAGATCGTCGACCTCGACACCAAGGCGCAGGCCATCGAGGCCGGAGCCCACCCGCGCGATGCCCGGGCGCTCGACGGCAAGATGGAAGAGCTGGCCAAGGGCCTGCAGGAGAAGGTCATCACGCTGCGGGCGCCCGAGGATCTCTACGACATCGAGGGGCTCACGCGCTCGTCGCGCTTCGTGATCGCACGGATCTGGACGCGCGGCGACACGGGGCAGAAGGACCAGCTCGGTTACGTGTGCTCGGCGGAGCGGCTCCACAACATCAAGACGAAGAAGGGCTTCACGTACGGCGGCAAGGACGATCCGGTGCTGATGGCCTTCGCCCAGGGTGACTGGCCGGCCCCGGGAGAGATCACCTCGCCGTGGGCGACGGCGCCCATGGTGGCCGGCGACTGTCGCGGCAGTCACAACCTGCACATCCTGCCGATGCCGATCAACTCGCAGACCTCGTACTGGTCGGGCCCGATCCTGTCGGCCATCACGCTGTCCTGCAACATCCACACGGGCCGCATCGGGGCCATCTCCGACCAGTTCGCGCTCGGCACGCCCTGGGACGAGGTCCGGCGCACCGCCTCGCAGCTGGCCATCCAGTTCCGTCATGCCCACGGCGTCAAGCAACCGGCCACGCTGCACGAGGACGAGCTCGAGTACCAGGAAGGCTGGAAGGAGCGTCGGGCCCGCCTCGAGCGGCAGTTCGAGGTGAAGCCACCGCTGACGTTCGGCAATGGCAACGGCCACGGCCACGCCGCCGTGCCGGCCGCCGGCCGCGCCGGCCGGCCCGACGAAATCGACTAGTCCAACCGCGGGGGGAGCGCTCCGCCGCTCCCCCCGCGCCTCCGATTCGGGTTCTCGGGGACGCTCGGAGCGCGCCGAACGCCCGGTATGTTTGACTTGATCCAGGCCGGATGTTACGGTCACGTCTACATAAATCAAAGGTTTACGACCCAATTCATGGCCAAGCTCCACCTGATCACGTACGGCTGCCAGATGAACGAGTACGACTCCGAGCGCGTAGCCGGGCTGCTGCGCGAGCGGCAGTACGAGCTCACCGACGATGTGACCGCCGCCGACGTGATCCTCCTCAACACGTGCGCGATCCGCGAGAAAGCCGAGGAGAAGGTCTTCTCCAAGCTCGGCGAGCTGAAGCGTCTGAAGGCCGACCGGCCCGACCTGGTGATCGGCGTCATGGGCTGCATGGCCCAGCTGCAGCAGGCAACGGTGCTGCGCCGGGCGCCGCAGGTCGACCTGGTGTTCGGCTCGCCGGCCATCGCGCGGGTGGGGGAGCTGGTCGAGCGCGCCCGTCTCGAGCGCCGACCGGTGCTGGAGACCGGCGAGGCGCCGCTGGTGAAGATCACGGCCAAGCCGGCGTCCGCCGACCGTCTCAAGGCGTTCGTCACGGTCATGGAGGGCTGCGAGAAGCACTGCACGTTCTGTGTCGTGCCCCGCACGCGCGGCCGCGAGCGCAGCCATGCGCCGGCCTCGATCATCGCCGAGATCGAAGGCCTGGTGGCCGACGGCTGCCGCGAAGTGACGCTGCTCGGCCAGACCGTGAACGCCTACGGGCGTGACCTCGCGCCGCCCACCGATCTCGCCGAGCTGTTCGAGCGCGTCAACGACGTCGCGGGGCTGCAGCGCATCCGCTTCACCACGTCCAACCCCTACAACCTCACGCCCAAGCTCATCCGCGCCATGCGCGATGTGCCGAAGGTGTGCGAGTGGTTCCATCTGCCGCTGCAGTCGGGCTCGAATCGCGTGCTCGAGCGCATGAACCGCGGCTACACGCGCGCCCGCTATCTGGAGCTGGTGGACGCGCTGCGGGACGCCGAGCCGGCCATGGCATTCTCCACCGACGTCATCGTCGGGTTTCCCGGCGAGACGGAGGCCGACTTCGAGGCCACGCTGGACGTGGTGGAGCGCGTGGGCTACGACAACGTCTTCGCGTTCCGCTACTCGCGGCGACCAGGCACGCCGGCGGCGGCGATGCCGGACCAGGTGCCCGACGACGTCAAGGCGGATCGCAATCGCCGGTTGCTCGAGGTCGCCCAGCGCGTGGCGGGTGAACGCAGCGCCCGCCTGACCGGGCGTACCATGGAGGTCCTGGTGGATGGCACGTCGCGCCGGAGCGCGGGCGAGCTATCCGGCCGGACGCGGTGCAATCGGGTGGTCAATTTCGACGGACAAGGTCGGGTGGCCGTGGGTGACATCGTCCACGTTCGCGTCACCGACGCGCTGCCGCACAGCCTGCGGGGGACGCTCGCGACGCCGGAGGAGGCCGTATGCTGGTCGAAATGAAGGTGCGCGGGCTCGCTCTGGACCCCGTCTCGAACATGCCGATCATCATCTTGCGAGACGACGAGGACAAGCGGTCGCTGCCGATCTGGGTCGGGATCTTCGAGGCCAACGCCATCGCGCTCGAGCTGGAGAAGATCGCCACGGCCCGGCCGATGACGCACGATCTCATCAAGAACATCCTCGAGTCGCTCGAGGCCCAGGTGGTGAAGGTCGTGGTGACCGATCTCAAGGAGAACACGTTCTTCGCGGTGCTCCACCTCAAGCTCGGTGGCGCCGAGTACACGGTCGACTCGCGGCCGTCGGACGCCATCGCGCTGGCGCTGCGGGTGGCGGCGCCCATCTTCGTGGACGAGGACGTGTTCCCCAAGGCCGGCAAGATGGAGGTCGCCAAGGAGGGTGAGCCGATGAAGGCGGACGACCCCGAGCAGCTGCGGGAGTGGCTGCAGAACATCAAGCCGGAGGATTTCGAGAAGTACAACAAGGCCTGAGGCGAGGGCGGCGCGTGCGGATCGGGCTGTTCACCAACAACTACCTGCCGTTCTGTGGTGGCGTCACGATCTCGGTGGAGACGCTCCGGCGCGGGCTGGAGGGGCGGGGCCACGAGGTGTGGACGTTTGCGCCGCGCTTCCCCGGCACCCCCGAGACGGATCCGCGGGTCGTCCGCTTCCCGTCGATTCCCGCCGCGACGTATCCGGAGTTCGCGCTGGCGGTGCCGTGGTCGCCGCGCATCCGGCGGCAGGTGAGCCGCCTCGACCTCGACGTCTTCCACGCGCACCATCCGTTCCTGCTCGGCCCGGCCGCCCGGCGGCTGGCCCGCCGGCTGGAGCGCCCGCTCGTGTTCACGTATCACACGCGCTACGAGAAGTATGCGCACTACGTGCCGCTGACGCGTCCGCTCGTCGAAGCCGCCGCGATCCGCCTGAGCACGCGCTTCGCCGCCAGCACGGACGCGGTCGTGGCCCCCTCGGCGCTCGTGCGCGATCAGCTGCGCGCCCGCGGCGTGGACGCGCCGATCGCGGTCGTGCCCACCGGCGTCGACCTCGCGCGCTTCCGGCCCGCCGCCCGCATGGCCGCCCGGCACGCGCTGGGGTTGCCCGCCGCCGATCCGCTCGTGCTCTACGTCGGCCGGCTCGATCGCGAGAAGAGCGTGGACCGCGTGCTGCTGGCCTTCGACCGCATCGCCGGCACGCTCGGGGGCGCGCACCTCTGGCTGGTCGGGCAGGGCAAGGAGACGGAGCCGCTGCGCCGGCTCGCCGCGAGCCTGGGCGCCGGCGATCGCGTGCACTTCGCCGGCGTGCGCGCGCACGACGGCCTGGCGGCCTGGTATCAGGCCGCCGATCTCTTCCTCTTCGCCTCGGAGACGGAGACGCAAGGCCTCGTCCTGGCCGAGGCCGCCGCCTGCGGGCTGCCGGCGGTGGCGGTGATCGCGCCCGGCTGCGACGAGGTCGTGCGCGACGGCGACACCGGCATCCTCACCAAGGCCGATCCCGCCGCGCTCGCGGAGGCGGCCATCGGGCTCCTGCTCGATGGGGACCGGCGCGCCGCGATGGGCGCGCGGGCCCGGCAGGTCGCCGAGCAGGCGTTCGACGTCACGCTGCAGATCACGCGGACCCTCGACGTCTACGCCGAAGCGCGGGCGCGCGCGGCGCGCCGGCGGGGATGATCGCGCCGCGCACCATCCGCGTGCGCTTCCAGAGAGAGTGGGCCGCCCACGAGCGACGCGGCCTGCTCGCCCCCGATCCCCGCGTCCGCACGCTCTGCAAGGTGCTGGTGACCTATCCCGACGTGCGCCACATCGTGACCGACCGGATCAGCCTGCACGGCAATGCCGATCCCCGCACGGTCGACACCGTCGCGCGGTTCCTGGAGCGCCAGCACTGGCTGGTGGAGTCGCTGACCCTCGAATGACGGCATGAAGCGGCGTGAGGGATTCGAGAAGCTCGAAGAGGAGATCGTCAAGGAGAAGGCCGCCGCGCTGGGGCGCGCGGGGGAGCGCCTGGACGCCGCGCTCGAGGAAGCCCGGGCCCTGGGGCTGGCGCTCGACGCCGAGCGCGATCCCGAGCGGCGCTCCGCGCGGCTGCGCGAGTACGAGGCCGCGCGGCGCCGAGCCGAATTCGCGCGCATGATGCTGCTCGTCCAGCGCGAGGCGATCGGGCTGCGCCATCATCGCCTCGTCGACCAGCAGTTCCCCGAGCCGCCGCGCCGCGCGTGAGCGCATGATCTGGAACCCCGAGGCCGAGACGCTCGCCGCGGCGCCGCGCGCGGCCCTGCAGCTGCAGCGGCTGCAGCAGAGCGTGGCGTGGGCGCGCGAGCGCGTCCCCTTCCACCGCGACCGCCTCGGCGGGCGGGGGCTGGATCGGCTCGAGGACCTGGCCGCCCTACCGTTCACGCGCAAGAGCGAGCTGCGGGAACAGTACCCGTTCGGTCTGTTCGCGGTGCCCGCGAAGGAGCTGGCGCGCCTTCACGCCTCCTCGGGAACCAAGGGCAAGCCGACGGTGGTGGGCTATACGGCCGGCGATCTCGACGTCTGGCGGGAGGTCATGGCCCGCGTCATGGTGGCGGCCGGCGCGCGTCCCGGCGACATGCTGCACGTCGCCTTCGGCTACGGCCTCTTCACCGGCGGGCTCGGCTTCCACGACGGTGCGGAGCGCGTCGGCCTGACGGTCGTGCCGGTCTCGTCCGGCAACACGGCCCGCCATCATCTGCTGCTCCAGGACTTCCGCCCGGCCGGGCTGTGCGGCACGCCCTCGTTCGCGCTGCACATCGCCGAGAGCCTGCTCGAGCAAGGCGGCGATCCGCGGGCGCTCGGCCTCCGCTACGGCATGTTCGGCGCCGAGCCGTGGACGGAAGGGCTGCGCGGCGCGATCGAGCGCGCGTTCGGCTGCCGGGCCCACGACGTCTACGGCCTGAGCGAGATCATCGGGCCCGGCGTGGCGGGTGAATGCGAGGCGCGAGCCGGCCTGCACGTCTGCGACGATCACTTCCTGCCGGAGATCGTGGATCCGGCGACGGGGGAGCCGCGGCCGCCCGGCCACGAGGGCGAGCTGGTGCTGACGACGCTGACCAAGCGCGCGATGCCGATGATCCGCTATCGCACCGGCGACATCACGGCGCTCACCACCGAGCCGTGCGCGTGCGGGCGCACCTCGGCCCGCATCGCGCGGCTCAAGGGCCGGGCCGACGACATGCTGATCGTCAAGGGCGTCAACCTCTATCCCTCCGAGGTCGAGGCCGCGCTCCTGGCCGTCGAGGGCCTGCAGCCGCACTACCTGCTCGTCGTCGATCGCACCTCCACGCTGGCCCGCCTGGAGGTGCAGGTCGAGCCGGCGCCGGCGCTCCTGGCCCGGTGCGGTGGCTTTCAGGCCGATCATCCGACGCTGGCGACGCTGCGCCGTCAGGTGGCCGAGCGCCTGTACAAGGTCACGGGGCTCACCATGGACCTGACACTCGTCGCGCCGCACACGATCCCGCGCTCCGAGGGCAAGGCCGTACGGGTGATCGAGAAGTCGTGACGGGTCGCGGTATCCTAGGAGCTATCCGGACACGGGCAGGGAGGAGCTGGCGATGGCGAACGACACGCAGGCGATGATGGCCAGGATCGAGCGGGGCACTCGCCTGGAGTCGGCTGGCGAGATGACCCCCGAGTACCGCGACAGCCTCGTGCACCTCATGACCATGCAGGCCGACTCGGAGCTGGCCGGGGGCTACGGCTACGTGCCGTGGATCACCAAGGCCCCGAGCGTCGAGGAGAAGCACGTCGTCGCCCAGATCGTGAAGGACGAGCTCCGCCACGCCGCCGTCATGTACGGCCTCCTGGCCGATCTCGGTGTGGACGTGGACGCCCACGTGCGCCGCCACGACGAGGCCTTCACGATGCGCATCGGGGCCGATGCCGACATCGGGACGAAGCGAATAACGGGCGATAAGCGGGTCAATATCTTCTACTACCCGATCGATACGTGGGCCGATTTCATATTCTTCAACTTCTGCATGGACCGCGGCGCCGGCCACCAGCTCGAGGACGTGCGCCACTGCTCCTACGGGCCCTGGGTGCGCGCCATCGAGGGCATCTTCAAGGAGGAGAAGTTCCACATCCGGCATGGCGAGCACTGGGTCAAGCGCCTGACCGGCGAGACGTCGACGCACGCCGAGGCCCAGACGACCTTCAACAAGTGGTACGTGCGTACGATGAACATCTTCGGCCGTCCCGGCTCGCCCAAGAACCAGGTCTACCGGACGTATCGCCTCAAGCTCCGCGACAACGACGAGGTCCGCCAGGCCTTCGCCACCGAGGTCAAGGAGCTCTGTGGCGCCTTCGGCCTCGACGTCCCGGCCTGGAAGCCCGTCTGGGCCGAGCTTCCCGAAGAAGCGCACATCCCAGGCTAGATCGATTCCGGCCCTCCGCCTGGCGGCCGGGATTCTGGCGGGCGCCATCGTGCTCTCACCGGCGCTCGTCGATGCGGTGCGCCCGCTCGACACGGAGGACACCGGCGTGCTGGATCCCGGTGCCGGGGAGGTCGAGGCGAGCCTCGACCTGGCCCGCCAGCACGACGCCAGCGCGTTCGGCGGCCGCCTCGTCGTCTCCCTCGGCGTCCTTCCGCGCCTCGAGGCTCGCGTGGAGACCGGCGTCGTGGCGGTCGATCGCCCGAGCACCGCCGCCAGCGCTGGCGCCGGCGACAGCCTCGCGGGCTTCAAGTACCGCGTGCTCGACGAATCCAGCCATGCGCCGGCCGTCTTGCTGGCGACCGCCGTGCGCCTCCCGACCGGCGACGAGGAGCGGGGATTCGGCGTGGGCGACACCGCCGTCATCACGCTGGCCGCAGTCTCGCGGACCTGGGCCTCGGTCACGCTGACCGCCAACGCCGGCTACGTATTCTCCGTGGCCGGCCGCTCCGACGACACCGTGCTCGCGTCACTGGCGGCGGAGCAGAAGTTCGGGCCCGCCTGGACGCTCCTGGGCGAGTTCGTCGCCGTCTTCGGCGTGGGCGATCAGCGGGACCACTTGATCACACGGCTCGGGGCCGCGTGGCAGGCGAGATCGCACATCCGATTGGATGGCGCGGTCGCGACGGGCATCGGTCGCGGCAGTGAGACCCTCATCGTGACGATCGGCACGACGCTCCGGTTCTGAGCTCCGCGCGGACGTAGTGGCAACGATATACTTGGCTCAGTCGCGGTGCTAGGCTCCCCGCATGTCTGACTCCAACTCCGGCTTTGGCGTCCCGGATTCTGGCTGGCTTGGTCTGCCCGTGAAGATTTACCAGCGCCTCACCCAGCCCCCAATCAGGCTCTACACCAGAGGGGATCGTTGCCGTGAAGACGTTTTCTTGCACCTGGGCACCGAAACGTGGCCCTGCCTCAAACTGCGCATGCGTGTCGGCAATGTCAGCCCCGTGGCCGACGTTCATGGCTGTCAGGTTTATCTAAGGCGACTAGAGGGGCCTACAGGT
>Ga0134124_10004415_pt1 | contig 11303 bp, 1 predicted proteins | sample KB304_FD_96880 | JGI IMG/M metagenome (GOLD analysis project Ga0134124, IMG submission 96880) | Terrestrial soil microbial communities without Nitrogen fertilizer from Kellogg Biological Station, Michigan, USA - KB3-0-4 | ecosystem: Environmental > Terrestrial > Soil > Unclassified ... | reverse complement strand
GGTTCGCGCTCCGGTTCAGCTCTCCGTAACTCACCTGCTCCGCGCCAAAGCTCAACGCCACTGCCTCCGGCCTCAGCTCCACCTGCGCTTCAAACAACTCGTGGATACATACCTGCGGATAAGCCACCGCCGTGTCGTTCCACTCCACCAGCACTTGTTCTTCTTCGCGGGCCGTCAGCATCCGCAACTCGCTGACCCGCTGCTCCGGCTCAGCCACCAGGCTCTCCAGCAACTGCTCGTAGTGGCCCGCCAGCCGCTCGATCGTCTCCGCTTCATACAAGTCCCTGCTGTAATCGACGTCCGCGTGCAGCACGCCTCCCACCTCTGCCATCGTGAGCGTCAAATCGTACTGCGTGGTCGGGCTTTCGCTGTCCAGCGCCTCTAAACTCAAGCCGCTCGACTCGACTGTTTGTCGCGGCGTGTTTTGGTGCACAAACATTACCTGGAACAGCGGCGTGTGGCTCAAGCTCCGCTCCGGCTCCAGTTCCTCTACCAACTTCTCAAACGGCACCTCCTGATGTGCATAGGCTCCCAGCGCAACTTCCTTCACCCGCTGCAACAACTCCACAAAACTCAACTCCGCTGCCACTTCCGTCCGCAGCACCAGCGTGTTCACAAAGAACCCGATCAACTCCTCCACTTCCACTTGCGTCCGCCCCGCTATCGGCGTCCCCACTACCACACTCTCCTGCCCGCTGTAGCGCCACAGCAATACCTTGAAGGCCGCCAGCAAGGTCATGAACAACGTCACTCCTTCCGCCCGGCTCAACTGCTTCACTGCTTCTGTAAGCCCCGCCGCAAGCGTGAAGCTGTGCCGCGCCCCACGTGATGTCTTCACTGCCGGCCGCGCGTGGTCCGCCGGCAACTCCAGCACCGGTGGCGCTCCGGCCAACCGCTCTCGCCAATACGCTAGTCCCCGCTCCAGTACCTCGCCCTGCAGCCACTCCCGCTGCCACGCCGCATAGTCGCCATACTGGATCGTTAACTCCGCCAGCGGTGACTCCTGCCCGCTGCTATAGGCTGCATACAACGCCGCCACTTCCCGCATCAGCAGTCCTGTGGACCACCCGTCGCTGACGATGTGATGCATCGTCACCAGCACCACATGCTCTTCTTCTGCTACTCGCAAAAGCGTGGCTTGCACCAGCGGTCCCTGCTCCAGGTCAAACGGTCGTTGCGCTTCCGCTTCCGCCATCTTTTGCGCTTCCTTGCGGCGGTCCTCGAGAGGGTCCTCTGACATCAATGAAACTAGATCCATCACCGCCACATCGAGTGATGCTGGAGCCGCTATCCGCTGCACCGGCAAACTGTCGATCGTCGGAAACGTGGTGCGCAGCGCTTCATGCCGCCGCACTACTTCGCTCAAGGCCCGTTTCAGCGCTGCAGCGTCCAGCGCTCCCGCCAACCGCACCGCTGCGCCAATGTTGTAGCTGCCACTCCCAGGCTCCAATTGGTCGATGAACCACAGCCGCTGCTGCGCAAACGACAATGGCAAGTCTCCTGTCCGCTCTATTGCTCGCAACGGCGGCGCTGCCAGCGAGTGGCCCGAGCGCAGCGCGGTTTCGACTTCATTGGCCAGCGCCGCGAGTGTCGTTGACTCGAACAGCGTCCGTAACGGCAGATCTATCGAGAACGTTCGTCGCAGCCGTGAGATCACCTGTGTAGCCAGCAGCGAGTGCCCACCCAGATCAAAGAAATTGTCTTCGATCCCTATCTGAGAACGGCCGAGTACATCACCCCATATTCCCGCGATCAGTTCCTGCGTAGGACTGACGGGCTGCTTAAACGACTTCTGCGTTTCCGAATGTTCTTCCACCGGCTCCGGCAGCGCTCGCCGGTCTATCTTTCCGTTGGGCATGACCGGGAAGCGATCCAGAAGCACGAAAGCAGAAGGCATGAACTGCGTTGGTAGTCGTTCGCTTATGTAGCCACGTAAATCACCGCGCGAAAGGATCTGCTTGCTTAAAACTTGAGGTTGCTGAGCAGTAAGGTGGTTAGTTGAGTTGGGTCGAATAGCATAGAGGTTGAAGAGGTTCGTGTTTTTGAGTAGATCATCTTGTTCGACAAAATGCTCGAAACCATGATCGCTCAACAGCGTTGCGATGTTACTCAATCGCCCCTCAATGTCATGCACTTCCATGACAATGTTTTTGATCTTCTTCCAGTCGCTTTCATCGATTCCGTTGAGGACATCCAACTCGCTCTTCTCGACGTCTACTTTAAGCAGATCGATCGACTCAATCTTGTTCTCGCGGATGATTTCGGAAATCGTTCGCAAGTCACAGTTGAACGTTTCACTTTTGAATCGATTTTGCAGCAACTCATCGGCGTATTCGGCAAAATTCGCGTCCTGGCTTTGCATGAATGCGCGTACAAGTTCCTCGTCCTCTTTAACGTCAGTGTAAAAGCCTGACATTCCGGACCACTCAGGGTAGAAGGTGAAGGGAGATGTTTTTGTCTCATCTGACAAGCCGCATTCAAACAGCTTTACGTCCAGACCATACAGAGCTGTGTTATTCCTCAACACTGAAAACGCAGTGGGATTAGGTTCGAACGCATAGACACGAGCATTTGGATATTGTTGATGAACCCAAAGCGTGAACAGACCAATGTTGGCTCCAACATCGAATACACATCCGCCATCGCTTAACGCGATGCCGTGCTTCAAATAAGTCTCGTCAGCAAATATCTCTTTGTAAATCTGGTCGGTTTCGTTCTTGTTGAGGTGATAGACCTCAACATCATTTGGAAGTTTGTAGAGTTCCTTATTGCTGAGGCCGCCATTCTTCAACCGAGGAACAACGTAGGCCACCAGCCGCAGCCCACCAGTTTGGTCGTCATTCGCGATGACCAGTGAAGACTGAACCATTGGATGTTCGCCAAGGACAGTTTCAATCTCTCCGAGTTCGATACGAAAACCACGAATTTTTACCTGCTGCTGGTTAGTGCGGCCAAGAAAATCAATAGTGCCACCTGGTTGAATACAAGCCAGGTCGCCCGTCTTGTAAAGTCGTGCAGATGGACTCGTGCTGAAGGGATTGGGAATGAACTTCTCGGCAGTTAGACCAGGCCGGTTGAGATAAGCGCGCGCCAGGCCGGCGCCACCAATGTGCAGCTCACCAGACACGCCGTGCGGAACCGGCTCGAGTTGTGCATCGAGTATGTGGATTTGTATGTTCGATATCGGGCGACCAATGGAAACCAGTCCATTATGAGTGCCTTCCACGTTTGGTTCAGATTCAGCCTGGCAGTGCCAGAATGTCGCATCAATCGACGACTCGGTCGGCCCGTAGAGATTAACTAGCTCGGCGCTGAATTTCTCGACGAAGCGCTCTTGCAGCTTGACCGGGAATGCTTCACCTCCACAAAAAACCAGTCGCAGGCTCTGACACTTTTCCACGTCAGGTTCATTGAGCAGGACGTCGAGCATGGATGGAACCAGTTGAAGAATTGTTATGCCATGTTCGGCAATCACTCTAGTCAGATAAGCGGGATCTTGATGTCCATGAGGTTCCGCAACGACTAACTCCGCCCCAGCCATCAACGGTAAGAATAATTCCCAAACAGAGGCGTCGAAACTAATGGAAGTTTTTTGTAAAACTCGATCTGATTCTGTCAGTGGGAATATTGTCTGCATCCACAATAAACGGTTGCGAATCGCTTGATGAGAAATCATTACCCCCTTGGGACGGCCAGTGGAACCGGAGGTATAGATCACATAAGCGAGATTCTCACCTCTCACTCCGCTCTGAACATTCTCCCCACTCTGCGCCGCGATCAACTCCCACTCGCTGTCGATTTTCACTGCCGCACAGCCCGTCATCTCCGCACTCTCGCCGCGCTCCGCCAATCCCGCTTGTGTCAGCAGCACCTGCGCCCCGCAGTCTGCCAGCATGTGTTGCACTCGCTCTCGCGGATACTCCGGATCAATCGGTACATAGGCGCCGCCAGCCTTCAACACTCCCAGCAACCCCACCACCATCTCTACCGACCGCTCCATCATCACCGCCACCAGCGTCTCCGCTCCCACTCCCAACTGCCGCAGGTAATGGCCCACCTGGTTCGCTCTCCGGTTCAACTCCCCGTAAGTCACCTGCTCAGCTTCATACACCAGCGCCAACGCATCCGGCGTCCGAGCAACCTGAGCTTCAAATAGCTCCACCAAACATTCCGCACCTTCATACTCTGCTTCCGTCCGGTTGTATTCCTCCACCACTTCCCATCGCTCGCGCTCGCTCATTACCGCCAAGTCCCCGACCCGCAACTCCTCTCCTCCACTCACCACCTGCTCCAGCACCATCTCGTACTGAGCCGCCAGCCGCTCCATCACGTCTGCACTCACCACTCGCTCGTCGTACTGCCATTGCAATCGCCACGCGTCGCGCTGCTCCTCCACGCACACCAGTTTCACCTTGTGCGGCTCCAAACATTTCCACTGCTCTGTGATCCGCCAGCTAAGCCCGCCTCCGCTCATGCCTTCCGGCTGCTCCTGCCAGTCGAAACCGAACGGATACAACTCTGCCCCAGAACTCTGCCGCCGCTCCCTTAACTGCTCGTAACTGAAGTAGTCCTGCCACCGCTCCGCTTCCTCGCGCCTCAACCTTACCTCTGCCATTACTCCCAAAAACTTCGTCCCGCTTTCAAACTCCGCTCGCACCGGCAGCGATCGCTCCAGCAACCCCAGCGCCCCAGCCAACTCCCCAAATCTCCGCCCATCTCCCGCTACCGATACCATCACCTCCCTGGCCCCAGTCAGTTTGTGTAGCAGCGTCACCCAGCACCCCAGCATCACATCCGCCGCCTTCGTTTCATGTGCTTCGACCAGCGCCTTGATTTTGAGAACCAGGTCGGCTGAGATCGGCGCATCCAAAATTCGCGGGCTAAACTCTTCGTGATGGTTGTTAAAATCTTTTTCAAGCGGAAGCCTTAGATTGAGCAAGTCGCCGATTTCCTGCGTCCGCCAATACTCTCTTCCAACTTCCCACTCCTCCGATTCGAGCAGTTGATTTTGCCATTCTGAGATATCGGCATACTGCATCGGCTCAACAGACAGTTCTTCTCTTTGCAAAGAGGGCTTGTATGCCTGAAAAATTTTGCTTACCAAATTCTTCAGACCCGCGGCGTCTGCATAGAGTGCAGGCGAGCCGATTAGCAAGACACTGCGGTCAGGGGAGAGTTTGATAAGAGTGAGATGTAACGGGCTCCCTTGTTCTAGATCGAATGGGCGCACAAATTCATCGCGGAAAAGTTGCTCGAGGCTGCTCTTCTGCTCCTGAATCGCTGAGCTACACAGGTCGTGTTGCTGCAGGTGGGGGACAATGTTGGAGTCTGCGATGACCTGCAACGGAGTGGTCATTCCTGGTATGAATCTGAAAGTAGTGCGCAGAATTTCATGTCGATCGATGACGGCTTGCAAGGCCGATTGAAATCGCGCGAGATTGAAGTCGCCCTCAAGGAGAACACTGCATTGAGCGCGATAAGGCGAACCACCACCTTGTTGCAAAATCCATAAGCGCTCTTGTTGTGGCGAGAGTCGAAAACCTTCTGTAATTAGCGGCTGCATCATTCTCAAATACCTAGATCGTGACCCTTGATTTCCGTCCAACTACAAGGCTCGGCCATTCCGACTAATATTTCTCGCGAGCCTGAATAAGACGCGCGACCATGCGCTACCAACATGTTGTCGAGCATCAGGACGTCTCCCTGTTGCCAGGGGAATGCCACCAACTCTTGCAGGTACGCTGCGCGCAATGCGTCCATGACCGGTGGTTCAATTGGTGAACCATCTCCGTAGAATGAATTTGTTGGAAGCTCGTCGTCTTCTTTGAATTCTGCTTCTAAGGCGCTTCGAATGGCCGGCGGCAAGGTTGACGCGTTAAAGAAAGTGCCGTGATTGAACCAGACCATTTCCCCAGTGCGTGGATGTCTGGCGATCGCCGGACGCACGGCACGAGTGCGCAGCCGCTCTCCATCTTTCCACTCGGCGACGATCCCTGCTTTCCGGCAATGTGTCTCTACGAGACTCTTATCTGTAGTTTGGAAAACGGTTTGCCACGGAAGACCGAACCCGTCGCCAAAATTTCGCACGTACATAATCTGCTGTTGCGCGAAGCGCTCTCTGATCTGCGGAGGTACACGTGCCCAAACTCGCCTGCAGTCGGCAATCGGCGTTTCGCCACCCTGCTGAGGAACGGTTTTGCAAAAGAAGAAGATTCTTAATGGCCAGGTCTCCTGGTAAGAGTTTTCATTGTGAAGGAAGATGCCCTGATCGGCTGGGTAATCGGTTGAAGTATAGACATTGCCGCTGACTTGTGTGCGGGGCGATGAACGCTCCCGATACTCGAGCAGCTCTGTCGCAATACTCTTCGTGAACTGCTCAAACTCAGTTGCCGAAGTGATATTGAAATGTCGGAAGAGAATGCCGCCATGCTTGCGTATGCTGCTCTCAATAAACTCGCGATTGCTTTTGACCCAGGCTAACGCGTCCAGCTGCTTAACGAGAGGCTGAACGAGCAGGGGCAGATCCCGATCCGCAAAGAGACGTTCGGACTTAACTACGCTCTCGTTCGTTAAGTTGACTGATTTACGCCTGGCGAAACCGGGTTTGGTTAGGAAAGGTATTTCAGGTTGTGGACTCTTCATACTGAGTCACCAGTTCGGTTTGCGATCCCATGATGGGCTTTCTTTTGAGCATCTTGAATTTTTGATGTTGCGCGTCGCGCAACTCTTGCTCCTGGGCAAGTTGGATTTGTCCCTGCCCTTTGTCGCACCGCTGTCGAAGTTCCTGGAGTGTGATTTCAGGCTGCGTCACGACTTCGAGAAGAAAAGTTTCTAACTGCCGTAGCAGTCTCATGGTCTTGCGGGGGTTTAACTGAGGGTGATTGTGATTAGCTTTGAGTACCAGTTCGTTTCCCGGACCGACAACGATGGACAACGCATAGTTTTCGCGGCCGAGATAACGCACATCGCTGATCTCTAAGGTAGGACGTCGTTGATCTGACGCATCACCGAGCCAGAAATTCTCGAACACCAGGAAACTCTCAAACAACGCCTCACCTCGCGGGAACTCACTCCATTCCTGCACCTTGACCAGCGGGCTGTAGGCAAACTGCTGCATGCTGAGCTGTTGCTCTTGAATGGTTCTTAACCACGGCAGCAGAGAATCGGCCGGCGCCAAACGCACCCGCAGCGGCAGTGTGTTGATAAAGACTCCAACCATTGACTCGGCTCCTGCCAACTCTGCCGGACGGCCTGCTACGGCAGTGCCGAAAACGACGTCGTTCTCACCACTCACGTTGCTCAGGACGAACGCCCACCCGCCAAGTGTGATCGTATTCAACGTTAACTTATGCTTGCGCGCGATCGCTTTCAGGGCCCTTGTGGTCTGCTCGCTCAACTGTATTTTTGTTGAACCAAAACTCTCTGCCTGCTCCGTTGAACTCGACTGTGCCTGCGCTCCCAGAACAGAAGTAGGTTTGAGGATGCCATTGAGTGACTTGCGCCAGAACGTCTCTGCCTGAAACAAGTCCTGGTTTTGCAACCACTCGATGTAATCGCGATATGGACGGCTCCGTCCCAGATGAATGGGTTCTTCATTGCGAATTGCGTCATAGAGTGCAATGCACTCCTTCAACAACAATGAACCAGACCAACCGTCAATTATTAGATGGTGATGACTCCATACAACCTGATAGACGTCGTCGGCAATTCGAATCAAGGTGATGCGCGTCAGTGGCGCCTTTGTCAGGTCACAACCGCGCAAACGGTCTGACTCATGAAAGGATCGCAACTTTTCTTGTTGCTCTTGCGGGGCCAGGTCGCGCCAATCCTGTTCTTCGACTGGCATCTCAGCGGACGCACGCACGACCTGCAATGGCTCAGCCAGGTCTACCCACCTGAATTCCGTCCTCAGGGCCTCGTGCCGGGCGATTACTTCCTGCCAGGCGCTCTTGAAGGCGGGCAGATTCAGCTCGTCGCGTAACACGCAACTGATTTGCAGGAAATACAGGCCCGCTGTGGGAGCAAACAACGAGTGGAATAAAAGACCCTGTTGGAGTGGCGTCAGAGGATAAACATCTTCAATTGCGTGTTCTTTGCCCAACAGCCTATTGAGTTCTGTTTGATTCAGCTTGGCCAACGGAAAATCTGATGGGCTATAGCAGTTCCGTGCGTCAGATGAAACTGAGCGAGCAATCAATGCACGCAGTGCTTCGATAAACTTATGCGCCCACTGCGTCACCGTTGCTCGATCATGGAGGTTTGCACTGTAGTTCCATTCGAACCGCAACCGTCCGCCTGAAACGCTTCCGTTAAGCTCCAGTAAGTAACGCCTCTGCTGACGGGGGCTCCGGAGTGGTCCAATTGATAGCGCGGCGCCCTCATCCGTGAAGGCCCCTGCCCCGCTATACTCAATGCGTCCCCGATAGTTGAAGATCACTTGAGGTTGCGGCAACGTCCGAAGTTGTTCCGCGATTTTCTTATCCTTGTTCAGATATCGTAACAAGCCATACCCAATACCGTTGTTCGGAATACGCCGGAGTTGGTCCTTAACCACCTTCAATACAGTTTCGGGCTGGTTGTCTTCCTCCAACTCCAACAGGACTGGAAAAATTGTAGTGAACCAACCCACTGTGCGGGACAGATCAAGGCCATCAAAAATTTCCTCGCGACCGTGGCCTTCGAGATCTATCAGTAAAGAACGTTCACCCGTGCACTGTGTATAAGATTGAGCCAACGCCGTCAGCAAAGCGTCGTTGATGCGCGTTCCGTAGGCTTCAGGAACTTTCTCCAAAAGACTTTGCGTCTCTTCGCTTTCGAGATAAACCGTTACGGTTTTTATCGAGCCCTCAAGGTTTTCGCCGTCAGGATTATCCACAATCAGCGGCGGCACTTCTCGTCCTATCTCGCCCAACCAATATGGCAGTTCCGCCTGAAGAATTTTTGATTGCGCGTAAGTTGTAAGCTGCTGCGCCCATTCTTGAAACGAGGTCGTTTTCGACGGAAGCTGCAACGCTTCATTGCGGCTTAATTGTCGATAGACAGATTGCAGATCATCGAGCAGAATTTGCCACGAAACGTGGTCTATAACGAGATGATGGATCACAAACAGCAAGCGTGAGGCGGAGTCACTACCGCCGTCGAAAACCACCACTCTCAACAATGGTCCATCTGAGAGATTCAGGCTCGCCTGAATTCTTGTCGACTCCGTTTCAATTACAGTTTCTCGATTGGCGTCCACCAAGCTTGAGACGTCAACTGTTGTTAACAGTGCAGAGTCTTCCACATCTGCAGTCATTTGTTGGCAAACCTGATCCTGCTGATTGAACCGAAGGCGCAAAGCATCGTGATGAACGACCAACGCATGCAACGCCCTCTCGAGTAAACCAATATCCATCTGCTCTCGAACCTCGAACATAATTGCCTGGTTAAAATGGTGAGGCTCGATAAGCTGCTGCTCGAAGAACCAATGTTGAATCGGAGTTAGCAACACTTCGCCGATAACAAGCTGCTGACCCAGTTTGATGGCTGCAGTCGGTGTCGCCACCAATGCCAGACCGGCTATTGTTTGATGCTCAAATATCTGACGCGTAATTAATCGGACGCCTGCTTGATTGGCTTTGGCGACAATGCGCAGACTTAGAATCGAATCTCCGCCGAGTTCAAAGAAGTTGTCATGAATGCCGACTTGCTCGACTCCCAGCACTTCACTCCAGATGTTCACTAAGATCTCTTCAACAGCCGTGCCCGCGGCCGCATACTCCTCTCCCAGCGCCGCTCGATCCAGTGCCGGCTCCGGCAGCGCCCGCCGATCCACCTTGCCGTTGGGCGACAACGGCATTCGCTCCAATTCCACAAAGGCCGATGGCGCCATGTAGTGCGGCAACTTCTCACCCAGGAAACTGCGCATCTCGCTCAGTATCAATCCGGCGGTCCCAGGCGCAGCCACTACGTACGCAACCAGTCGCTGCTTTCCAGCTTCATCGGCTCGCGCCTGCACCACGGCTTCCTGCACCCACTCGTGTTGCAGCAGCACCGTCTCGATCTCCCCCAGTTCGATCCGGAAACCTCTCACCTTCACCTGCCCGTCTGCACGACCCAGGTACTCAATGTTTCCATCTCTCGCCAATCGCACCTGGTCTCCGGTGCGATAGAGCCGTGCTCCCGATCTGCGACTGAAAGGGTCAGGCACAAACCGCTCCGCTGTTAACGCCGCTCGCTGCAGATAGCCACGCCCTACTCCTGCGCCGCCGATGTATAACTCTCCCGTCACTCCCACCGGCACTAACCCCTGGCCCTCGTCAAGCACGTAAAGTTGGGTATTCGAAATTGGCCGGCCAATCGGCACTGCACGCCGCGCACTTTCACGCTCACAGACCCAATAGCTCACATCAATTGCGGCTTCCGTCGGTCCATAGAGGTTATGTAACTCAACATCCAGGCGATCGAAAAAGCGATTTTGTAGTTCCAGTGACAACGCCTCGCCACTACATATCACCCGCTTTAAGTGGCCGCACCGTTCCACGTCTTGCTCTTGCAGAAATGCCTCCAGCATCGAAGGCACAAAGTGCACCGTCGTAATCTGCTCCGCAGTCATCAACTGGACCAGGTACGCACTATCTCGATGCCCTCCAGGCTGTGCTACCACCAGTTTCGCACCACTCATTAACGGCCAGAAAAACTCCCATACGGACACATCAAAGCTGAAAGAAGTTTTTTGCAAAACGCGATCGTCGGAACTTAATTGATACGCATGCTGCATCCACAGCAAACGGTTGCAGAGAGCTTGGTGCGTGTTCATTGCACCTTTCGGCTCTCCGGTAGAGCCGGAGGTATAGATCACATAAGCGAGATTCTCACCGCTCACTCCGCTCTGAACATTTTCCCCACTCTGCGCCGCGATCAACTCCCACTCGCTGTCGATTTTCACTACCGCACAGCCAGCCATGCGCTCCAGATTCGCCGCCACGCCCGCCTGTGTCAGCAGCACCTTCGACCCGCAGTCTGCCAGCATGTAGCTCACTCGCTCTTGCGGATACTCGGGATCAATCGGCACATACGCGCCACCAGCCTTCAACACTCCCAGCAACGCCACTACCATCTCCACCGACCGCTCCATCATCACCGCCACCAGCGTCTCCGCTCCCACGCCCGACTGCCGCAGGTAATGCCCCACCTGATTCGCTCTCCGGTTCAGGTCGCCGTAACTGACTTCGTCATCTTCAAAGACCAACGCTACGGCTTCCGGCGTCCGCGCCACCTGCGCTTCAAACATCTCATGTATGCATTGCTGCTCCGCGAAGGCC
>Ga0134124_10004414_pt1 | contig 11307 bp, 6 predicted proteins | sample KB304_FD_96880 | JGI IMG/M metagenome (GOLD analysis project Ga0134124, IMG submission 96880) | Terrestrial soil microbial communities without Nitrogen fertilizer from Kellogg Biological Station, Michigan, USA - KB3-0-4 | ecosystem: Environmental > Terrestrial > Soil > Unclassified ... | reverse complement strand
CGGCGGTGCCTTAATTTGGAGTGCGGCGGCAAGGTACTCCGCGACGCCGCTTTCCGTTCGCAATAGATTCAATCACTAGCCAAAGCGGCGTCGCGGAGTACCTTGCCGCCGCACTCCAAATTAGGGCACCGCGCAGTCCTCCGCGTCCTCTGCACCCTCTGCCGTTTTCTTAATCAGTGCCAACCGCAGAGGACGCCGAGGACGCTGAGACGCAGCGCGATCGTGAGCGAGCAACGACTGTGACGCCACTACGCTCCTTACCCTCGATTTGACTTTCAATTGATGGCGACTAACAATCCCGCGAACGAAAGTCGTAAGTGAAGCTCGAACATGTTGAGAACGTTTGCGATCAAGATTGCCAAGCTGGGCCTGCGGCTGCTGCCCGCTTACCCTGAAGCGGACTACAGACCTGTCGATCAGATCACTGACGACGTTGCAATGAGACTCGCACGGGCGGCCTACGATGATGAGCTCGAGTCCGGCTGCGGCTTCCTGGACTACTTTGAAGGAAAGGCGAAACCATCCGGCGAAATGATTCTGGATCTCGGGTGTGGCTTTGGCGGAAGGACGCTTGCGTACCAACGGGTCACCGGCGGCCAATTGGTCGGGTTGGAAATAGACTCGAGAATGGCGGCGCCCGCTCTGCGCTTCACAAGGTCCATGGGATCCGCGCAGGCATCGACAAGCGCCTCATTTGCCGCGGGTGTTGGAGAGGCGCTTCCGTTTGTCGACGACAGCTTTGACGCCGTTTTGTCCTACGACGTGTTGGAGCACGTCCAGGATCCCCGCAAGACGCTGGCAGAGGTCTTTCGCGTTTTGAAGAGGGGCGGGATATTCCTGGCGGTTTTCCCGCCCTACTTTCATCCGAAGGGCTCGCATCTGGAGGGCTATGCTTCTCGACTGCCTTACGCCAATTTGTTCTTTTCTTCCCGGACGCTACTAACTGCTATCGACGAGTTACTCGACGAGCGCGGCGACGGGTATCGGCCGCAACCGCTTCGGCGGGGTGACAGGCTGTATGGTCTGAATGGACTGACGATAAGAACGTTTCGGAAGATAACGAAAGGCTCGGAGTTTGAGCTGTTGAGTCTCGAGTTGCTCCCGCTACTCAACAGGCTGATTCGCCAATACGAGAAATTCAGGATGCGATACTACGCGTGGGTTTTCCGGCCGCTGTCGCGCGTTCCGTTATTGCAGGAGTTGTTCACCCACCGGGTTGTCGCGATCCTGCGGAAGCCTGAGCATCTTCTAACTCCGCGATGATCGTCAACAGCTCGCGGAGCGTGGTGGGATAGAGAACCTTTGCGGCCGCGAGTTCGGCTACCGTCTTGAAATGCTTTTCGAGTGTGTCCCGTTCGGTTTGAAGCTCAGCTTCCGATTTCGCCGGGTGGTCTTTAGTGGACTGGACCTCTTGGAGCGAACCAAGATGATAGACCGAGACGATCACTGGCATCTCGTCGGGCGCCGAGTTGGCGGATTCGTTCAGATCGTGAGGAAGAACGGGGTTGATGTAGCCGCCGGGACCCGCGGTCGGCGAGACCTCGAACAATCTGTGCTCGCCGCCGAGGACTTTTGCGAGATTGTGACCCGGATCATTTCCGACCCTGAAATCCGCGCCCCCAAAAGTACCGGTCGAGAGTCCTGAATTCGCAATCAGCCCTGCTTCACTCAAAGCATAGAAATACAAAAGCGTGTCCTGGCTTGTGGCGCCATGGTCCCAGCCGCCCGGCCTGAATGCCAGAATCTGTTTCTTTCCCGCGTAGAGCGTCTTTTCGAGAAACCTCTTGCCATAAGTAAGGCTGGCTACCAGGTCGCGATAACCGCGGCGATAGAATGATTGAAAAAAGAAACTCTTCCGTTGTCGATACGTCTGCGCCTCGGCGAGCCCCGATTCTGTGATGTGGACTTTTTCTTCCGCCTTCAAATAGTCCAGAAGCGCCGAACCAAGGAGCCCGTGCAGGTGAAGCTGGCAATCGTCACCGCGGTCGATCATCCGCGTGAGATCCTCGATCATTGACCGGCATTGCCGGCTGGTTGCGGGATCATTCGAAAGAAACGCGGGCGCCAGCGCATTCGCGTCTACGAAATGTGTCCACGGAATGCCGTGTTTCGCGCTCAGTTCGGACGCCAACTTCAGCACGTCTCTAATGCTTTCAAGTTCGGTAGCCGAACTTACTTCCGGCTCGAAGTCTTCGGTCAACAAGTAGAAAGCCTTGTATGACCCATACGGCTTATCGGTTCGCCGCGCGAGGTGAAATTCCTTTACGAAGGGATATGAGAAGGGGTCTTCGGCGTGAGTGGCGCTATTCTCGGCGGGCTGTTTTGAGCAAGCTCCCGCTCCGAGTAGGAAAGATACCGTAATCAGGAGGAGTGTTGGGCCTTTGAAGCGTTCCACTGTTCGCCTCGAAAGTAGAAGAAGTGATGATAGCCGGTGCGGTACACCGCTGGCAACAGCGTCCTCAAGTCTCGCTGCACTTTCTCGGTGAATTTTGCGAGCAAGTCCTCGGAGATCAAACTCGTATCAAGCCTTATGTCCCTGTAGCTCGCCACGGTTCCGTCCTTGTTCAAGAACTTCAATCCGAAGGTGGGGTCGTACAAGTGCCAACCTTCATTGTAGAAGACCTCAACCACGGCGTGAGTGCCGAGCGGTTGCTTGCCATCGCTTGTATGAATTGCTCTCGTCCTGTAGCCGCCGACCTCGAGCAATGTTTGCAACGCAATGCTCAGATGGCCGCAATATTCGGAACCTCCCTCGAGCACCCGGCGCGGTGATCCCAACTCCCATTGGGTTTCGTTGTAGTTTAGCTTGCACGCAACGTAGTTGTATAAGGCGTCGATCTTTTCTTCGTCGGACTGCTTGCCGACCGTCAACTTGTCATACAGATCCTGATAGTATTGCTTGTTCTTGTAATCAAAATCCTGAACGTTGAAGGAGTTGACGCCGATCAACGAGGCGAGATTAACCTGTTCGCCCCGGCTGACCTCCAGGTCACCAACGCTGAAGACTCCATTCTCAGGGTACTCGTCGGGCGCCGTTACCTTGATTAGCTTGCCAACCGAATCGTCCGTTGAAACAACGAGTTCGTAGCGGGCCCTCGGGTACCACATCTCGAGAGGCAAAACGAATTCTCCATCGTTGTCTGAAAGCGCGGCCCAACCCGACCGCGAGTCAAGAGCCTGGACCTGCGCGGCCGGAATGCTCAGTCGTCCCGCTATCGACATCAACCTGGGCTTCTTGCCTCGCCATCTCGCAAGCCTTATTTCCGATTTTACGATTATTCTCTTTAGCGTGTGGTGGAGCGTAGCGGACCAGGGAAGCCCCGGAAGAAACGTTACTAACAGAACAAGCGACACTACCAGAGATATGATGGCGGTGCGTTTGAATCGAAGGCGCATAATATTGTGTTTACCTCAAGTGTTCTCCATCGATCAACGCTTTCCGGGAACGCGGAGCGATTGCTCGCGTTTAGGAGAGACGTGGCAAGCGTAAAGCTTCGCGTGCTTTGCGGTCCTTTGCGTCTTTGCGTTGAGTATTAGGTATTGAAGGAGCAAGACACAATACTCAACGCAAAGGCGCAAAGGACCGCAAAGCACGCGAAGGAGTGACGACACGTTACAAGTCAGCAACTCAATAACCGAACACTACCGAGCACTTGTCACTGCAAAGACCGTCTGCAAGAATAGTGCAAGGTAATTTTCAAGAAGATGCCGTCACCGTAGTCAAAGCCCCGTTCGGCCCGAACGCGCAGTTTCAATCGTGGATTTCCGCGAGCCGATTCCAGCTTCTCAGTAACCGAATGACAACACCTCACGCAGCAAGGATCAATGGCCCGCCAGATCGGCTGTGGGTGATTCTGCTTTGCTTCTTCGCTTCCGGAATGAGCGGCCTGGTCTACCAGGTCATCTGGGTGCGCGAGCTGGTGCTGGTGTTCGGCGCAACCACTTTTGCGGTCAGCACCGTGCTCACTGCTTTCATGGGCGGTCTCGCGCTGGGCAGTTATTACTTCGGCCGCCGATCGGAAACGGTCGCGCGTCCGCTCAGACTCTACGGGTTGCTCGAGATTGGAATCGGCGCGTACGGACTCGCGGTGCCGCTGATCTTCGCCACGCTCCCACTCGTCTATCATTCGCTGCTCGGCCGGCTGCAACTGCCCTTCTTTTCCCTGAGCATCGTCAGATTCGTATTTGCTACTTTGGTTCTGATTGTTCCGACCGCGTTAATGGGCGCGACACTCCCGGTTCTGGCGAGCTTTTATTCACGCGACGCCGCGCGAATAGGTTTTCGAGTGGGGTCGCTGTACGCGCTAAATACATTTGGCGCGGTGCTCGGCGCCGGGGCCACCGGATTTGTGTTGATTCCTACTTTGGGGATGAACACCACGACCGCAACCGCGGCATCGATCAACATTCTTCTCGGGTTGGTGGCGCTCGGGATCTCGCGCAAAGCCGAAGCAGCGCCCGCGATTCATCCCGCCGCAGTTGATCTAGCCGATGACCCGCCGCCACACAAGATCGCGAGATCTAAGGTTAGCGGAGATCGTGGGATTGGCCCGCGACAGGTGACGGTAGTGGTCGCCGGGTTCGCGGTGAGTGGATTCGTCGCGCTTGCTTATGAGGTGATCTGGAGCCGTGTGCTTGCCCTGATCATCGGCTCGTCGGTCTACGCGTTCAGCATCATGCTGACGACTTTTCTGATAGGTCTTGCAGCCGGAGCGACGCTGGCATCGCGGTTGGCCGACAGGGTTCGCAGACCGGTGTTGATGTTTGGAGTCATCGAAGCCGCCGTGGGCGTCACGTCGTTGATGGGAGCCTATCTCTTTAACGATCTGCCGTATGTCTTTGTGCAGCTCTATCGTTGGGTCGACAGCACGTCGTTCGGGCTTCTCCTTTTTGCGCGATTTCTGATCGCAGCGTTTGTGATGATCATTCCCACCTTCTTGTTGGGTGCGCTGTTTCCGCTTGTGGTTCGAATAGTGTCGAGCGGCAAGCAGGCGAGGACCACCGGGCGAACCGTGGGCGATGCTTATGCGGCCAACACCGTCGGAGCGATAGCCGGCTCGTTTGCCAGCGGGTTCGTGTTGATTCCTTGGATTGGACTGCTCGGCAGCATGAGACTCTGCGTCGCGCTCAACTTTGCGGTGGCAGGCGTTGCCTTCGTTGTGTCCAGAGATCCCCTCCGGAAGCAGCGCCGGCGGCCGCGATCACATGCCGCCGCTACGACAGGCGTCGCAGTCTCCGCGCTTTTCATTATTGCGGTAGTCCTGATCGAGCCTCCGTGGGACCCCGAGGTAATGTCCAGCGCGGTCTATCGCTACGCTCCGTCGCTTACGGACAAGAGCAGGCAGGACTTGTTTGACTTTCTCAAGCGTGGCCAGGGCGAGACTCTCTTTTACAAAGAAGGCATAACCGCGACCGTCGCAGTTCAGCGCCAGAGCGGCGGCCGCGTGCTCAAGGTTAACGGCAAGCCAGAAGCTTCGACCGCCGGTGATATGCCGACGCAAATATTGATCGGAGCTCTTCCGTTGCTGGTGCGCGATCGAACCGACGACGTGTTATTGATCGGCCTGGGAAGCGGAGTAACTCTGGGCTCTGTTGAACAGTTTCCCGTCAAGCGCGTCACTTGTGTCGAGCTCGAGCCGGCGGTGATCGAAGCGTCTCGGCAATTCGAGGACGTCAACAATCGCCCGCTCGATGACCCGCGCCTGAAGATGGTTTCAAACGACGGCCGCAATTTCATCTACACGACGGATCAGAAGTTCGACGTGATCGTCTCAGAGCCTTCGAATCCCTGGGTGACCGGCGTCGCAAACCTCTTCACACTCGAGTACTTCAAACGCGGCGCGGACCGATTGAAGGAGGACGGGCTTTTCAGCCAGTGGCTTCAGATATACGAGATGGCCCCCGAAGACGTGCGCACGCTGATCGCCACCTTCAGAGCCGCGTTTCCCCAGGTCTATCTTTTCCGGGGCGCGGAAGGCGACCTGATGTTGTTGGGCAGCAAGAGCGAACGGCGCTTGAACCTGTCTGTTCTTCAATCTCATTTCGACCAACCGAGGCCCGGCGCGGACCTCAAGCGAATCAATACCACGAGGCCGAGCGATATCGTGTCGCGATTCTATCTGGGTCCCGAGGAGGTGACCGCTCTCTCGGCGGGCGCCAGGCTCAACACCGACGACAACGCGTTGATCGAGTTCAACGCGCCGCGCCGGGTCGGCACCGCGGAAGAAACGGTCGCTCGAAACCTGAAGCAGTTGCTTGCGTATGCTGCATCACCGTTGCCCTACCTCGACGGCGGCGCCGCGATTGCGGGTGGTGAATCGATTCTCTTAACCGAAGCCGCGCTGGGCGCAGTCAAGCGAAGCGACGAGGCGCGAGGCGAGCAATTCGCGCAGTACTCGCTCGCGTTTGGCGAGACGGCGCAAGGGTACGATGTGCTGGGTGAGCTGCAATCGGCGCGGGGGGACGAGGCAGGAGCGATCCAGTCGTGGCTCACGGCGCTTCAGCTTGATCCGAATCATTTCTTCACTCTGATCGATTTGGGGAAAGCCTATCTGACGAAACAGGACTTCCAGAAGTCGGTGCCTTATCTGGAACGTGCGATTCAGATCGATTCAACCAGCGCTCGCGCGCATCACCTGAGAGGGCTGGCGTATCAAGGCGTCGGTGATAATGCTCACGCGGCGCTCGAGTATCGCAAAGCGCTTCCTGACGCGAAGTACACGCACAGCGTTCAGACATACTATCTGAACTTCGGCACGGCCCTGATGCAGATTGGTTTGTACGACGAGGCCGCGCAGATGCTCGAGGAATTCACCCGACTGTCGCCGAATGATTTCGATGGGCATTTTCAGCTTGGGGCGGCGTACGAAATACAGGCCGAACGTTCGCTTGACGATGCGACTACGATGCGGTCGGTCGAAGAGCTGAAGCTCGCGTTAGGGCTCCAGCCGAGGCACGCGATGGCGCACTACTATTTGAGCAAGGCTTATCGCCGGCTCGAACAGCATGACCTGGCGGATGCCGAGTTTGAATTGTACGAGCGGTTGTCTCCGTAGGCGGCGATCAGCATACCCGCCTCGTCAGAGGTGGCTCGCTGATGTTCTAGCCCACAGCACGGGCCGCAACGCCCTCCCGTTTTCCACATACCCACCTCGTCACGAGGTGGGTATGCGTCGAAAATCTGACGCGCACCGGTCAGTGGTACCTCTATAGTATTCACCGGCGATTTGTTCTATATTTTCGATCTCCAAGCCCAGTGGAAATTCCCGATATTACCCGGAGGAAATCATGGCCGGTTCGCGCCGATTGCGTTCGTTGCTCTCACTGTTCATCGTCATTCTAATCTCGCTCGTCTCCACGCCGCTCGCCTCGTTAGCGCAGGACCCGCCAAAGGACGACGAGAAAAAGGAAGACACCAAGGACAAGGATAAGAAAGAAGAGGGTCTGCCTCTCAAGACCGATAAGAAGATCGAATTCACTACTGACGAAGGAACGTGGATGTCGCTTGACGTTTCATCGGACGGCAAGACGATCGTGTTCGACTTGCTCGGTGACGTCTATACCGTCCCGACTTCCGGTGGTGAGGCAAAGCGTATTATCGGCGGCTTGTCCTTCGAGAGTCAGCCGAAGTTCTCGCCCGACGGAAAGAAGATCGCGTTCATCAGCGATCGCAGCGGAGCGGAGAATCTGTGGCTCGCGGACGCGGATGGATCTAACCCGAAAGCCCTGACCAAGGGCCGCAATCAATTGTTTCTTTCTCCTTCGTGGACGGCGGACGGCCAGTACGTGATCGCGTCCAGATCGGGCGAGGCCATCGGGACCTTCGCGCTGTGGATGTATCACAGAGACGGAGGCTCGGGAGTGCTGATCGGACAACCCGATCCGCCGCCGCTCCCGCCCGGATCGGGCCAGCCTCAACCGATTCGGCACAATCGCTTCGGCGCAGTTGCGTCTCCGGATGGACGGTTCATCTATTACGCGCAGCGAAACGGAACGTTCAGCTACAACGCGCAATTCCCTCTGTGGCAAATCGTACGCTTCGACCGCGACACCAGCGAAGCGTCGCCGATCACCAACGCGCAGGGCAGCGCTATGCGGCCACTGCTGTCGCCGGACGGGAAGAAACTGGTTTACGCGACGCGCTTCGAGGGCGGCACGGCCTTGCGAGTTCGCGACCTGGACACAAGCGAGGAACGCTGGTTGATCAACAACGTCACTCGCGACGATCAGGAGTCGCGAGGTACTCGCGACTTGATGCCCGGTTATTGTTTTATGCCCGACGGCAAGTCGATGATCGTCCCGGTGAACGGGAAGATCCAACGCGTCGATTTCGAAACCGGCAAATCGACGAATATAGCTTTCACTGCAAAAGTGGAAGCCGAGATAGCGCCGCGAGTCTATTTCGAAAATCGAGTAGACGACAGCGCTACGGTTCGCGCGAGGCTGATCCGATGGCCGGCGATGTCGCCCGATGGCAAACGCGTGGTATTCAGCTCGCTCAACAAGCTGTGGGTTGCGGAGCTGCCTTCGGGGAGCGCCCGCCGATTGACTGATTCACAAGCCGGCGAGTTCATGCCCGCCTGGTCACCGGATGGCAACTACATCGCTTACGTGACCTGGTCGCGTGACGGCGGGCAAATCCTTCGAGTGCCGGCCGGCGGCGGTTCACCGGAAGCGCTCACCCGACACTCGGCGTATTATTCCTCACCGGCTTACTCTCCGGACGGCTCCAAGATCGTTTTCGCCTCCGGCTCAAGCGATGATCAGATGTATGCCGATCTGCACTATCGCGACAACGATGTCTTTCCCGATGCGAGCGCCGATTCTTTGAACGCGGCTGAGAGCGAGATTGACGGCATCCAGGGAAACACGGGCACAGACCTTCGCTGGATTCCGGCAACGGGCGGCGATTCGAAGTTGATAGCTCCGCAGGCAGGCCGCCATCCGCATTTCACGAGCGACCCCGAGCGCGTCTTTGTTACTGGTCGAGACGGACTGGCCTCGGTTCGGCTTGACGGCTACGACAGGCGAACGCACTTCAAGGTGACCGGCACCGCGCCGGGACCGTTCCCTCCCCAGGCCGATGACATCCAACTGTCACCCGATGGTCAGAGGGCCTTCGTTAGTTTGCAAGGCAAGCACTACCTTGTGTCGATTCCAAAGCCCGGCAAGGAGACAGTCAACGTCAGCATCACTCCCAGCGGCCCATCGGCGGTCCCGGTGAAAAAGATGTCCGCGGAAGGCGGCGATTATCTCCAATGGTCGCCCGATGGCAAGTGGGTTACCTGGTCGTGGGGCTCGAAGTTCTACCGCCAGAGTGTTTCGGCCGACAAGCCTGAAGTCACCGATATCAAAGTCGAAGCTCCGCGCGCCCGGCCTAAAGGGAGCGTCGTGCTCACCGGCGCGCGCATCGTTACGATGAACGGCAACGACATCATCGAACGCGGCGATATTCTGATTACCGACAATCGAATCACCGCGGTCGGTCCGAAAGGCAAAGTTCAAATTCCTGCCGGCACGAAGGTGATCGATGTCACCGGCAAGACGATCATCCCGGGATTCGTCGACGTTCACGCGCACATGTGGCCGCCGCGCGGCGTTCATCAAACGCAGGTGTGGCAGTATCTCGCGAATCTGGCGTACGGAGTGACAACTACTCGCGATCCACAGAGCTCGACGACCGATGTATTCGAATACACCGACCTCGTGGATACGGGAAACATAATCGGTCCGCGAGTCTACACAACCGGGCCGGGGGTGTTTGCGCAGTCGGGTCTCGATGACAAGGAAGCGACTCGCAATTACATCAAGCGCTACAAGGAGGCTTATCACACCACGACCTTGAAGGAGTACGTTGCGGGTGATCGAATCGTCCGCCAGTGGGTGGCGATGGCTTGCAAGGAATTCGGCATAACGTCAACCACGGAGGGCGCGCTGGATATGAAACTCGACCTTACACAAATGGCCGACGGTTTCTCCGGTAACGAACACGCGTTGCCTCTTCATCCTCTTTATAACGATGTCGTTCAGTTCGTTGTGAAGACCGGGACGTTCTACACCCCCACGATTCTGGTAGCGTACGGCGCGCCGTGGACTGAGAATTACTGGTTCGAGAACACGGATGTTCATGGAAACCAGAAGCTGCGGAAATTCATTCCGCATGCGCTTCTCGACACGATGGTAAAGCGTCGCGGGCAGTGGTTCCGCGAGGACGAGTACGGGCACAACGCGATCGCGAAGGCTGCCGCGGACATCGTTCACGCGGGCGGCCGCGTTTGTCTCGGAGGTCACGGTCAGCTTCAGGGGCTCGGGTGTCATTGGGAAATCTGGGACCTGCAGTCGGGCGGGATGACCCAGTTCGAAGCGTTGCGCTCGGCGACTATCTTTGGGGCGCAAGCGATCGGTCTCCAGAAGGACGTCGGCTCAATCGAAGCGGGCAAACTCGCCGACTTGATCATTCTCGACAAGAACCCGCTCACCGACATAAGGAATACAAACACGATTCTTTACGTGATGAAGAACGGAGAAATGTTTGAAGGCGAGACGCTGAATCAGGTCTGGCCGGTCCAGAAGAAGCTCGAGAAGCAATACTGGTGGGACCGCGATCCTCAGTAGTGAGGCGAACGAACCGACATGTAAGGGCGTCCCTCCGTGGGCGCCCCTTCTGGCGCGGACTCGAGATCAAACGAAGGAGGGGCGTCCGCGGAGGGAGGCCCGTACAGTTGCATCCGATCTGGAAATAAGACTCGAATCGCGCCGAAAGCGGCAAGCGGCAGCAGGCCCAATGACGACAAGGGGGCTGGAATCGCGGTTAACAACGCGACGACCAGCCCCTTCGCCATTGCGGGTTTTTGGTCGTCTTTGTACATGCGTTTCTGAATCTGTATCGCGACGAGCCCAAGCAGGATTCCGACAGGCAGCGAGAGCACCCAGCCAATTCCGCCGGTGGCGACTTCTTCACCGAACAGCATCCAGTCGACTACGAACAGCAGAAGCGCCGTCAATGGATGAAGTCCGAATGTTTTGCTGAGGAACTTGAGTCTCATCATCATAGTCCTTAGATTAGCCTTACGCCGCCTCAGTTGCTCTGATCATCTCGTGGAATTTGCACACTAGCGTTCACGTAGCTTTATACGTCACGCTAAACGCGATCGACTTACCTATTTTCGAAGCCTCAGGCCGAGTGACGAACATATTTGGAGTGCGGCGCGGTCTATGCGTACGCGCCGCTTTTGCTGCTTTGAATCGCCATAAGAGTCAAAGCGGCGCGTACGCACGGACCGCGCCGCACTCTAAAGAAAAGCCTCG
>Ga0134124_10004413_pt1 | contig 11308 bp, 7 predicted proteins | sample KB304_FD_96880 | JGI IMG/M metagenome (GOLD analysis project Ga0134124, IMG submission 96880) | Terrestrial soil microbial communities without Nitrogen fertilizer from Kellogg Biological Station, Michigan, USA - KB3-0-4 | ecosystem: Environmental > Terrestrial > Soil > Unclassified ... | reverse complement strand
GAATGCTTACGCGACGTTGATGGCGGGCTTTACAACTATTCAAAGCCTTGGCTCGCCGACCGACGTGCCACTCCGCGAAGCAATCGCTAAAGGTCAGCTGCCTGGGCCACGCATTCTCACTGCTGTCGAACCGCTCCTGGGTCGTGGAGAACAAACGGGCACGCCCGAAGAAATTCGCGCTTTTGTTCGAAAGCAAAAAGCGGCGGGCGCCGACGTCATTAAGATCTTCGCATCGCAGAGTATTCGCCAGGGAGGTGGAATGACTTTGTCTCAAGCGCAACTCACTGCTGCCTGCGACGAAGCGAACAAGTTAAACCTGCGCACACTGGTGCACGCATATAAGGACGCTGTGCGCGCAGCAACGCTGGCCGGTTGCACTCAAATAGAGCACGGCACTTTGGCAACGGACAGCGACTTGAAGTTGATGGCTGAAAAAGGTACCTATCTCGATCCTCAAGCCGGCCTCGTCATCGAGAACTATATATTGAACAAGGAAAAGTATCTCGGCACTCCTGGCTATACCGAAGAAGGATTTGCAGCGATGGAAAAGATACTTCCCTTGAACCACCAACTCGTTCAGCACGCTTCGAAGACATCTGGACTGAAAATCGTTTTTGGTACCGATGCTGTGGCTGGTTCACACGGCCGCAACGCTGAAGAGTTTATCGATCGTGTACGCGACGGCGGTGTTGATCCAATGACAGCAATGATTTCGGCTAACTCCCTTGCCGCCGAAGCAATGAGGCTGTCGGATCAAATCGGCTCAATCGCCGTAGGTTTGCAGGCAGACATCATCGCGCTCGACGGTGATCCGTTGAAGGACATCACAGCAGTGAGGCGCGTTGTCTTTGTGATGAAGAGTGGGGTTGTTTACAAGAACCTCGCGCACTAAGAGCTGGGAGCGCAGGCGTCCTCGCCTGCTGGTTTTGCTTACATCGATATCGAGTCAGAAAAGGAAGCGCCGTGTGGATTCGAATGGACTCTTAACCAACGTAGCAGGCGAGGACGCCTGCGCTCTCAGCACGAGCTCTTAACGAAGCTGGGTTTCGCGTGTACACTGGCCCAGCTAAATCCATCTTGAATCCCAGATCGATATGGAGGTTCGCTTTGACAAAGAACGCTGTCCGCCTTAGTGCCATTGCAGTTCTTGTTTCGTTAGTTCTTCTAACCTCACCAAACAGTTCAGCCAGTTCAGCTCACTTGGACGACCAGCCGACCATCATGAAAGACACGGTCCAGGTGACTGCGTTCACCATCAATGAGTACAAGAAGAACTACGATTTCTGGAGTTGGGTTCCCGTAACACAGTTTCGCGTAAACGGTCCGATTCCAAGCGGTGGACAACTCTATGTTGAGTTTGCGCTGCCCACCGGGCCATGGGTCAGCTACGACTGCGCCACCCAAGAAACGCAACCAGGTTATTGGTGGGGGGTTGACTGTGGCGGTCGCAATATTCCGGAAGAGAAGGCGTCGACTTACACCGGACCAGTTACGTTTACTATAAAGCTTCGAAACGAACTAGCGGGCACCAACGTGACGCTTTTCACCGGTAAGGCGAAAGTTGAGAAGGCCCACTCGAATGAAGCCGGGCCCAAGGCAGTGAATAAGTGGGTCTACTTCATTAACCACGACTGGAATCTGCCGATTGGTTATGTATGGCTTACTCCGGATAGCATCAGAGGAATGAACTTCCCTGATTTCCATGCGGCGTTCTGGGTACGTGGCGATCCTTACAGTTTCGACCCACACATTTTTTATCAGGGCAAAGAGATTGGAAGAATATCGATTGATGGAACTATAGCAGGCGCTGCAGGCTGCGAGGCCGAAGTGGAAAATAACACCACACACTACGTCGAAGATTCCATGGCCCAGAAAGCTAAATGGTCGCGTGTGTATTGTAGTTTTCCGAACATCAAGGTTGCAGATAAAGGTCACGACAAACCTGCGCCGATTCCAGGGCAAGTGGGTGACATTTTTATTCTCGCTGATCATCCCGGCGACTATGAGGTGAAGGTGCTGCGAGCAAATAAGCTTGCAAGGTCATTGAAGTTCACAGTCACGGCTGATGGGACCTTTGACAACGGAATCGCAAAAAACAGTAAGCTCGGACGCGATCGAGTGATAGTTCCCGTTCAGATAATTGGTGATCAGGACGGAGTCTGGGATCGCAATGCCTGGAAAGATGCGTTCTACGGAAATCCGTTAACGGGATTTACTCCGTTGCCGTGAAACGGTTCCGCTGGTGTCCGATATGCTTCAGCTTGTCGATCCATTGTCGATTGCCGATTTATTTTTGATGCTAATGGACCAGGGTCTTTAAATCGGCAATTGGCAATCGACACTCGGCGATGGATCGACAAGCTAAAGCATATCGGACACTCCTTCCTCCTCCTTGCCCACTGTCTTACGCGCGAGGCTGAACAAAATCCAACCGAGAGCTACACTCGAAGCTGCAAGCACCATATAGATCAACCATGACACGCGTTCAGTGAATGGTAACGGCTCAGGTGTGTAGACCGGATTCTTCTTTGTATTGCCAACTGAGCTTTGAGCCGGAGTGGTTTTCAAGCTGCTCAGCTCTTTCTCAAAGTCGTAATGAGGCTCGGGCATTTTCGAATTGCCGAAATACAACCGAAGCGGCACACTCTGCGGGCGCTTCAACTCAAATACTAATTCTCTTGCCGGAGCACTTGCTTCAATCGCTTCGATCGAAAGCGTTGGATTGCTGTAGTCCGTGATCTGCAAACGCAACTGCCGAACGTGTTCTTCATGATCGAATATGATCACTTGCGGGTTGTTAGCGTCTCCCGTTCTGCGACTCAAGTTGCCGCTTGCTAGTAACTGCGGATTTTGTGGATCGTCGAAAGTCTCCACCAGGAACGGACGATAAAACGAAGGCTCAGCGATGGAGAGACTGAGGCGTTCGCACGGAACACGCGCACCCAGGTCGATGATCCATGAACTCGCGTATGCCCCCTGGTTACGAAGCAACTGGTAAGACGGAACGTTCAGCCCCCAGGTTGTTAACTCACCTTTTTCACGCACTGTCATTAACGCCTTCACGTTAGTTATGTCGGGAGCCTTGTGATCGCTGAGCTCATCGGCACTCACGCGCACGTGAAGGTATCTATATCGACTCGCCGGATAAGTCACACTGTTCGACTCAACGGATTTACCATCGGACTGAAAAGCAAAGATCACAGCATCAGACCTTAACGTTTTCCACGCTCCAATCGAATCGCTTCCCTCAACAGTTACTCGACGTCTGAAATCACTGCCGGTAGTCTCAATCTGAACTTCGTTGTGTTCTGAAGGCTTTTCACCTAAGTCGATTGTCGCCTCTGTTGACGAACCGGCGGTCACTTTATTGAAGACTTGAACGTCGAATTCTTTTTGTTCGTTGACTTCTTTATGCACTCGAATCGCATACGGAATCTCATGGTTCTCCGCGTCGAAGAGTCGCAAGTCACCAAGATCGTCCCGTGACTGGCCCATTACCTGAAGCGGCATGGTGAATTGGTATATTCCAGGGTTACCGTTAGTCGTGGCCTCGATAAAGAACGGCCACGACGACAACTGTGTCTGTGCTACCACCACCATAGCGGCAGTGACGAGTCCAGCAATCAACGTGACTGCACGAAGAGTTCTCATGATGTCGACTCCCTTGCATGGAAAGCTTTGTGATAACCCCACGCCACCAGTAACAACAAAATACCCAGTACAAAGAAGACGATGATTCGATAGAGCTGTTGCAACTCGGCAATATCAACGAACATCGCCTTGACTATCGTGAGTGCGAAGAGTGCAAGCGCGGCCCAACGTGTGACGGACGAGCGTCGCAGAAATCCAACTGCAGCAAGGACCCCCGCATAGACGGCCCACACAACTGAGAGAGCCATTTGTCCCAGCCAGCGTTGGTGACGCGCATCTTCAGCCAGCCTTTGGGCTGCCGCACGACCCTGGAAAAACGTAACAGTTTCGATTGAGGAAACGAGCCAGAGGGCCACGACTGCGCTGAGCAAAAACACAAACTTCAAGTTTTGGCCCGATACCTTCTTTCGTTTCGCCAGGGTTTGATAGAGAGCAGCGGCCCCAAACAAGCAACCAATGACAACCAGAGCTGAAAGAAAGTAGCGGTTGAAGATTGGTATGAATGCCGGACGATAACCGTAGGGTGTGTCCCAAATAAGCAGCTTAAGGAATGCGAGGGCGAAGATCAGGCACGACGATGTGCGGAGTCGCCCCGAGCGTGTTTCGATTCCGGCCCAAAGCATCGCGAGAGCTTCGATCGACCAGGCTATCGTGATCCAGTTCGAGTGCAGTTGAATTGGTACAGCGATGGTAACGAAGGTAAGCGCAACGCCGATTAATGTGAGCGACTCAACGCGGCTTATCGTGGTGCGATCGAGGAGAAGTTTCGCGGCTGCCGCATAAATCAGGGCCATCACGATTGCGAATACGCCCATCCAATCGTGGTACGACGGATTGAGCAAGTGATAGACGCTGGTGAAGAAGACAAAAGGATTTATTACCAGCAGCCAAATATCTTCCAGCGTTGTCGAATGAAGCCGGCGTAGAAGTCGACCAACCAGGTGAGCCGTAAGAAAGATCAGGAATAGAGCCAGTTGAAAGAGGAGAACTGCGCCGAGTTTATCGTGATGATAGTGCTCGTCGTACCACAGCCAGAAGAGTGTGTGAGATCCCAGGAATGCGATTGTGCGCAGCCCGCGCCAGTGCTTTAGAAGGGCCAGCGCACCAACGTCGATCGCAATGATGTAGGCAAAGAGTGAAACATATTGATCACGATTTGAGTGTAGTAACAGCGGCGTGAGGAAGCCGCCCAGTAATGCCATGATCGCGATTGCCGGAGCTTCGTACAACAACGCGAGCGCTGCCGCTTCAGCGATCAAGATCGCCATGAATACAAACGCCGCCTTCTGTGGAACCAGATGGTAATAACCAAACGCCGCGTAAGTGGAGAGATAGAGAAGCACAACACCGCCGCCTGTGAGGATCTGCGAAAAGATTCGCCAGCTGCGTTGAAAATACTTGAAGCCGAGAGAGGTCATTGCCACGCCGGCGGCAATTCCGATCGCGACGCGACCCACTTCGCCAATCCAGCGGTTGTCGAACGCGTACTTGAGGAAGAACGCTGTTGCGAACAGGATCAGCAATACCGCGATCCAACCTACCCAACGGCGGCCAATGATGGATTCAACGTCGTATGCGCTTAACGATGAAGAAGGCGGAGACGGTGGAGTCGGTGCGACAAACTGTGGGGTTTGCTGCTCCGTTGCGGGCTGCTCAACAGTTGGCGCTGATGGTTTGGGCGCAACTTCAATGGGTCTTGTGGACTCGCGAGGTGGAACTGTTCCCCTCGATAACAATTCTTCCAAACGCTGAACTTTCGCACTGAGTTGTTGAATGGCGGATTGATCGCTGGGAGTTAGACCATGTGCGGCTTCCAGTCGTGATAGTCGTTCGTAGAGCTTGCGCCTGGATCTTAAGGCTACGATGAGTGAAACAATTGGCAGAACCAATGTGATGACGAGGAAGCCCAGCAACATGGCGATGTAGATTAGGATGAAGAGATCGTCCATTAGTGGCGGGCTAGGTTGTCACCATCATTCTGATTTCGCGGCGCATTCTATTTTTGGCGGAAGAATGAAGTCAATGAAGTTGGCTCGATAGCTACTGCAGGATTAATACTCCTATTGGCTGTAACGTCAGATAAGCTTTAGCTTGTCGGCTTTCATCCTTCAAGCGCGATAAACGCCAATGGTCCTGAGCTGGCTGATGCTGGGACCGCAGGCGTCCCGCCTGCTGAGCACCTATTACTAACATTAGTAGCCAGGGCCACTAGCCTTAATGATAGGTATTCAGCAGGCGGGGACGCCTGCGCTCCCAGCACCTGCTGCCTGCACTCTCAGCACAATCCTGCAACTGATCCTCCTTGTCAGAACTACAAAAGCTCGACACGTTCTGGCAATATCAAGCTGAATGCCACGCGGCAATAATAAGATCACGACACTTGTGTTTGACTGGGATGGAACGCTCGTAGACTCGGCTCACCTCGGGTTGATTGCCTTTCAAAAGACCTTCGCTGAACTCGACGTGGCGTTTCCGATTGATATCTACGAGGCACACTACTCACCAAACTGGTACTCAACTTATACAGCACTCGGCTTGCCGGAAGATCTATGGGCCCGCGCCGACGCTCTTTGGCTCGAGCATTACGGTGAAGAGACTGCTCCATTAATTGAAGGAGTTGGCGACACCCTCAACGCTTTGCACTCGAAGGGGTACCGGCTTGGCGTGGTTACGAGTGGAAGCCATTCACGCGTGTCCCGCGAACTGGAGTCGTCAGATTTGAATGGGTTGATTGATACCCTAATCTGTAACGAGCACATCGTGAACAAGAAGCCACATCCGGAAGGCCTGGAATTGGCGTTAAAACAATTAGACAGCCGGCCGGAGGAGACTGCTTACGTGGGTGACGCTCCTGAAGATATTGAGATGGGTAGACGCGGGAATGTTTTGACTGTGGGCGTACGAAGCAACTATCCAAGTAGTGCTCGCCTTTTGTCTGTCGAACCGGACATCTATCTCAAGACGATTGTTGAACTCTCCAGGCATTTCGACTAATGAAGGAGGTTCCGGGGCTCCGAGTACTTGATCCTATTCTGCGAGCCCTCCTTGACAGTCGGGCTACTGCCCCGAGGCTGCTGCCCCGACCACACATGGCCCTCAAGTCAAAGCCAGCATGAAACCCATAGCAAAACCCCGAATAAAGATCTGCTGCATTGCCAGTCACACCGAAGCATGGATGGCCATCGAACTTGGCGCATCTGCTATAGGTCTGGTATCCGCAATGCCGAGTGGACCAGGGCCGATTGCTGAAGAACTGATTGCCGAGATTGCTGCTGTGGTGCCACCCGGAGTCGCATCTTTCTTACTCACTTGCAAACAGGATGTTGCTTCCATCATCGATCAGCAGAAACGACTTAGAGTGAACACAATTCAGATCTGTGACCGTTTGGTTGACGGGAGTTATTTGAGTTTAAGGGCCAGTCTGCCCGGGGTAAGTCTTGTCCAGGTGATTCATGTTACTGGGCCGGAGTCAGTGGAAGAGGCCCAGGCGATCGCTCCACACGTCGACGCGATTTTGTTAGATTCAGGAAATCAATCGTTAAGGGTGAAAGAGCTCGGCGGTACTGGTCGCACGCACGACTGGCGTCTGAGTCGCATCATTAGAGACACGATTGATGTCCCGCTTTTTCTGGCCGGTGGGTTGAAGGCGGACAACGTACAGGAGGCAATTCGAACAGTAGAACCGTTTGGCGTTGATGTCTGTAGTGGTGTCAGGACCGACGGTCAGTTGGATCGAAACAAACTGCTCGATTTTGTTGACGCTATCAATACGATATGAAGTTATCCGCAGATTACGCCGATTACGCAGATTGCCTTTAGAACGGTAACACTGTGGGGAAGAAGAACGGCATCTCTGTTAGAGAAGAAATCTGCGTAATCGGCGTAATCTGCGGATGATTGTCTTGATGTCCGACTCTGCATCTAAATTACAAACTGACGTTCTCCAAATGGCAATTCTTTAAAGGTTAGAATTGGAGGTTATGCTCTTCATTCTTACAATGAATGTTTCATCGTTGTTCTGGCAGGATGGCTCAGCAGTGGTCACGCGCATCTGGACATATCTCACCCAACAATTCACTTTCGGACGCATCACCGTTTCCGCATCCAGCATCGTCATTGGCGCCGTAGTACTAGCTCTGACTATCGTCATTGCTCGAACAGGCAGCCGCTTTATCGACCGACAAATTGCAGCCAAACGTCACATCGATCCGGGTTTACGCTACACGATAGTTCGACTGGTGAGATATGCGTTGATGACAGTCGGTATCATGGTGGCTCTTAAGCAGGCGTTCGCAGTTGACCTCACTTCGATAGCCGTAATCTTTACAGCGCTCTCAGTGGGTATTGGTTTTGGATTGCAGTATCTCGCCGCCGATATTGCTTCGGGATTCATTCTTCTCTTTGAGCGACCCATCCGAGTAGGCGATCGAATCACGATCGGCGACGACGAAGGTGACGTTCAAAGTATCAACCTTCGCACGACGGTCGTGACCACCAACGATCGTATTGCGATCATCGTCCCCAACTCAAAGCTTGTTGGCCAGAGAGTCATCAACTGGTCATACGGCGATCCGCGTGCACGAATTTCGATTCCGATCAGCGTCGCGGACGATTCTGATATTCAACTCGTGACTGATACTCTCCTGGACGCTGCCAAAGATATCGACAACGTTCTCATCGATCCGCCCGCGCAAGTACAGTTTCTGAAGTTTGGTGACTATTCACTGGATTTTCGCCTGCTGGTGTGGACGAACCAACCACGACGTCACGCCCAGATTCGTAGCGACATCAACTACCGCATCGCGCGACTCTTCCGCGAGCGCAACATCCGCATTCCGTATCCGACACAAGAGTTCTTGATGCGCAAGATGGATTCGCCGGAGAAAGTTGATGCAGAGTTGATGACTCGGGATTAAGTCTCACCTTGTCTCAAAGATCAGCAAAGGGGCCAGAGCTCAATCCCTGACACTCAACTACAGCCGGTTGGGAAGGGGCAGAGCGGCAGTATCTCTAAACTCGACGAACACAAACCTAGCGCGCCCCCGCGGGTTTGATGACAGTCTGATCTTAGATTTGATCATAAGCTTTGACTTTGAAGTCATAGGCCTGGGAACCTGCGGGGGCGCGCTCGGTTTGAGAAGGTTTAGTTCTTTAATTGGATCGCTCTGCCCCCTTCCCGACCGCATCCAGATTGATATCGGATTCTAATCTTTGCTTCATCTAATTCTCTCCTTGATGGGTACTGGTTCAGTTTGGTTTCGACGCGTAGCGTCGGATGAATTTAGCCCGGCGTTTGAACGCCGGGGTGACTCGCCACCACAAGGTTGTTCCGTCGCATCAGCGACGGCTGAATGTCGCGGTGATTCAAGCGTCGCTAAACGCGACGCTGAGCTTTCGAACCGTCCCTTCCCGGCTTTCAAAAGCCGGGCTAAATTCATCTGACGCTACGCGTCGAAACCAAACTGAACCAGGATCCCTTGCTGAGACTTCTTGCGGAAGCTTTGCTAACTGTTCTACGCTTCCAGAGTACTGAGTGAGGCTTCATTCATTTTTCATTTCACTGTCGAAGCAAAGAGGTTCCATTCGCATTGCGAAGTGCTCGTTCAATAAACCCAGTCAGAACAACAGCCGGCGATAAGCGCGAAGCGATCTTGCGCGCGGCTACGACAGTCTTCGCTCACAACGGTTACTTCAACTCTAAAGTCGCTGATATCGCGCGAGAAGCAGGGGTTGCCGATGGTACCGTCTACCTCTATTTCAAGAGCAAAGAAGACATCCTTCACTCCATCTTCGATCGCAGTGTTGATGAAGCACTGGCTGAAGCAAAGCGAAAGATAGAGAACATTTCAGACCCTCGAGAGAAGCTTCGCCAGATTGCCCTTTTACATCTCGAGCGACTAGGCGCCGACCGCGACCTCGCCGTCGTTTTCCAGGTTGAGCTGCGCGGGTCGACCAAGTTCATGAAGGAATTTTCCGCTGCGGGTTTTGCAGAGTATCTTGCGTTGATACGTTCAACGTTTGAGGAAGGGCAACGAGCGAATGTCTTTCGTCCTGATCTAAACGCGAAGGTCGTCGCCAAGATCTTGTTTGGAGCGCTTGATGAAATGGCAACCAACTGGATTCTTTCGCCACGGCGCTACAAGCTAGCTCCGATGGCTGACCAGGTACTGGACATCTTTCTTAATGGAGTAAACGTGAGGTGAATACAGCAACCCAGAACATTCATGAGTTGCACATCAGTCGACCCACGCGCGTTCCCTCCAGTCCCGATGAGCCCGCAACCTTAGTTGATGTATTCAAGCTAGTAGCCCGCAAGAATAAGAGGCCTGACACTCTCAATTACAAGAAGAACAATCAGTGGATATCGATCTCGTCCGATGAACTCATGGCGCGCGCCGGGAGAATTGCCGCCGGCCTTTATGCGATTGGCGTGCGCCATGGTGATCGTGTTGCACTGCTTTCGGAAAGTCGCGCTGAGTGGACGTTGACAGATGCGGGTTGTGTGTTTGCCGGCGCCATCGATGTACCAATCTATCCCACGCTCATGCCGCCACAAGTGCGCTACATCCTGAATGACTCAGGTGCCTCAGTTCTGATTCTCGAAGACCGCGCTAAGTTCGATGAATTGAAGGAGATTCTGAAGGAGTGTTCTGCACTTCGAAAGATTGTGGTGTTTGAATCAGAAGGTGTAGAAGACCTTGACGCCTTGACACTCGAACAACTCGAAGCCAGAGGTCAACAGATGTTGGTTGATCAACCTCAGCTCGTAGATCAGTTATCGAGTAAAACCACTGCCGAGGATCTCGCAACAATCATCTACACGTCGGGTACGACGGGAGAGCCTAAAGGTGTGATGTTGACGCACGCCAATCTGGTCACAAATCTAATTGACTCCTCGGGTCACCTGGCTTTCGGTGAACACGACACGGCCCTTTCAGTTTTGCCTTTGTCACACGTCTTCGAACGTCAGGCGATGTACATGTATTTGTACCAGGGCATGGCTGTCTACTTTGCGGAGTCGTTGCTGACCATTGGTCCCAACCTGAGAGAAGTTCAGCCGACAATTCTCGTCGGCGTACCGCGTATCTTTGAAAAAATCTACGCGCGAATTCGCGAGAAGGCGGCTGAAGGCGGAAAGGCAAAGGTTGCACTGCTTGCGTGGTCGGTGAAGGTCGCGAGGGAATACGCTGAGTATACGCTGGCCCATCGACCCGTTCCCTTGTGGCTGAAATTGAAACACGCGCTCGCCGGTAAGTTGGTTTTTTCGAAGTGGCACAAGGCTTTTGGTGGCCGAATACGGTTGCTTCTTTCGGGAGGTGCCGCCCTGCCGGATGATCTCGCGTACGTTTATATCGGAGCCGGTCTTCCGATCGGGCAAGGCTATGGTCTCACTGAAACTTCACCAGTCATTACTTCAAGCGATATTGAAGACATGCGTATCGGAACAGTGGGGAGGGCCATTCCGAATGTCGAAATTCGAATTGCCGCCGACGGTGAGATCGAGACGCGTGGATCAAACGTAATGCGCGGTTACTACAACCGCCCTGAAGAAACGAGCGCGGTATTTACTTCCGACGGCTGGTTTAAGACCGGCGATATCGGAACTCTCGATAAAGATGGTTTCTTACGAATTACCGATCGCAAGAAGGAGTTGTTC
>Ga0134124_10004412_pt1 | contig 11309 bp, 11 predicted proteins | sample KB304_FD_96880 | JGI IMG/M metagenome (GOLD analysis project Ga0134124, IMG submission 96880) | Terrestrial soil microbial communities without Nitrogen fertilizer from Kellogg Biological Station, Michigan, USA - KB3-0-4 | ecosystem: Environmental > Terrestrial > Soil > Unclassified ... | reverse complement strand
TTGGGTGGAGGGCCTTCGGGAGGGGCCCTGCTTGGGTTGGTCGGTTGAGGACGCGGGGTGCGGGGGCCGAGCGTGGCGCCAGGTGGTTGGCGTCCCCTTAGACATTACGCTCGGCGCTCCCGGTCGAGGAGAAGGTGGCATGAGCAAAACCATGCAGGTCATCGACGTGATGCGGGATGGACCGCTGATTCCCGTGCTCACCATTGAAAAGCCCGAGTACGGCGTGCCATTGGCCAAGGCACTCGTTGCCGGCGGCATCCGCGTCCTGGAAATCACCCTGCGCACGGCGGGAGCGTTGGAAGCGACCCGGGCGATTGCAGAACAGGTGGAAGGCGCGATTGTTGGTGTGGGGACGATGACGAAGAAAGAGGAATTCCGGCTGGCGCTGGACGCTGGCGCCGTGTTCGCGGTCAGTCCGGGATTGACTTCAGAGCTGGTCGCAGGGGCCCGCGAGTCGGGGTTGCCGTTGCTGCCTGGAGTGATGACGCCTTCGGATGTAATCGCGGCGAAGGCTGCCGGCTTTCATGAGCTGAAGCTGTTTCCGGCGCAGGTGGCGGGTGGGGTGGCGATGCTGAAGGCGCTGGCCGGGCCGTTTCCGGACGTGCGGTTCTGCCCCACCGGGGGGGTCACGCCTGATAACGCGCTGGAGTTTCTGGCGCAGCCGAACGTGGTCTGCGTAGGGGGGTCCTGGGTGGCGCCGCCGGCCCTGATGGCCGCGGGAGAGTGGGACAAGATCACCCAGCTCGCCCGCACGGCCGTACAGGCGCTCAAGAGCAGCTGATTTGTAATCAGTTGCTCCCCGGCATTACCGCCCGGGGAAAACGTCCGGGACTAGCGTTCCGCCGCCACCCAGGCCCGGCCATTGCCGCCGGCCAGTCGATAAGACATGCGCGCCGCCACGGTGTCGATGACCTTGAGCTCGCGCGGCGTCGGCTCGTGCGCCTGGTCGTAATGGGTGCTGAGCATGCCGAAGACGGCGCCGGAACCATCCAACAGCGGCGTTGACTGGCAGGCCAGGGCACCGGCGCCGAGCATGACGTCCTCGGCCGGCGTTCCCTTGAAAATGGGATCGCTGGGGACGTGCTTCACCACCACCCGCCTGGCCTTGCTATGAGCGGCGCCGCAGGCAGAGGACATGGCGGCGTCCACCACGCTGAAGAAATCAATGAAAGGCTGCTCGAAGCCGAGTTGCGCGACCAGGCGCAGGTTGTTGCCTTCAACGATCTGGACGTTTCCGCGCACCGCTCCGGTATTGGCGACCGCCGCGTTCAGCGACCACGCCATGAACTCCTCGATTTGCCCGGCCGAAAACTCGGCCTCGATGAATTCCCCCAGCGAGCGCGCGCGTGGCGCCACGGCCAGCACGCCTTCGCCCGCAATGGGGTCCAGCCACACGGAGTTTGCCGCACGGCCACTGCCCCGGCCATTGGCGCCCGAATCGGGAATCAGCCCGGCGGTTGCATCCTCGCCCACCACGTCGACCAGTTTCAGGAACACGAACCGCGGCATGCGCTCGTCTCCCGCCATCCATTGTTCCAGGTCACGCGCGGACACCCGTAGGTAACCACGAAGCTTGGCTTGCCCGCCCAGCACTTCGGCCGCACGGTGCAGCAGTGCAACGTCCAGCATTGATGCCACTACCCTCTCCCGCATGTTTACGGCCTCTCAAGCATACCGAATAACGGAATTTTTTGTGTCTGTAGAAATACCCTCAGGGGCAGGGCCTCAAGTAACATATCCGACCAGCGTCAAGCCGGTGCGACATGAGGAGGATGCCATGGATTTAGAGGCAAGAATCGCAGCACTCGAAGGACGGGTGCGTTATCTCGAGGACCAGGAAAAAATCCGCGAATGCCTGGCGGAGTACGGGTTCAACGCGGATCTGGGCCGGTCGGACAACTACGTGGCGGGATGGACGCCGGACGGGGTATACGACCTGGACCGCATGTACCTGGACGGCGAGGCCGACCTGCGGAATATGATCGCGTCTCCCGACGGGTTCCACAAGACGCAAGTCGAAAACCGCAGCCAGCACACGGTGCTCAACCTCTATATCCGCATCGAGGGCGACAGCGCCTGGGCGGAAGGGTATTCGGTGGTTTTCGTCCGGCAGGACGACAATATCAAGGCGATATTGGCGGGGTATAACCACTGGATATTTGAACGGGCGGGATGTCGCTGGCTTATGAAGCGCCGCACGCGGCGTGAGATTGGCGGCGAGCAATGGGGAGGAGAGGTTATCAAGCAATACCTCGACGAGGACCGATCCGCGCGCAATTAGAGCGGGGTTGAATTCGGGGAGGATTACAAGCTTCCGTAATCGCGTCATAGCTCCATTTAGGCATGGAAAACGCCCACGGTATGAAACGTGGCCAGATCCTCCTCGATACTGCCCGGGTCGGCTTCCAATTCAGTGCCATTGCCGCAGGCGGCACAGTTGGTATACCAAAGGCCGTCCTCCAGTTCGGGAACCTTGAACTCCAGCGGTTTGGTGCAGGTGGCACAGTAAAGCTCGACTTGCATGGCGTTTCCTTTTGGCGGTGGGCTCAAGCGCCCTTTGGCAATCCTTTGGAGAGCAGGCGATCGTATTCGTTCTTTACTACCGCGTAACACTCGCATACGCGCTTTTCCAGGCCCGGTCTGTCCAGCACCCGGATGCGGCCGCGGCTGTAGCTGATCAGCCCCGCCTGCTGAAGCTGGCCGGCCGCCTCGGTGACGCCCTCGCGCCGCACGCCCAGCATGTTGGCGATCAATTCCTGCGTCATCAGCAGGTCGGCGCCCGCCAGCCTGTCGATGCTCAACAACAGCCAGCGGCACAATTGCTGATCCAGGGAATGATGCCGGTTGCACACCGAGGTTTGCGCCATCTGGGTGATCAGGGCCTGCGTGTAGCGCAACGCCATGTGCTGGAATGCCCCGCCCAGGGCGAACTCCCGCTTGAGCACCGACGTGCTCATGCGATAGGCATGGCATGCGCACTGCACCACGGCCCGGTTGGTGGTGCTTTCACCGCCCATGAAGAGCGAGATACCCAGAAGGCCCTCGTTTCCGGTGATCGCTATTTCCGATGAGGCGCCGTTGTGCGTGACGTACAGCATGGAAAGGATGCCGGAAGTGGGGAAATACAGGTACTCCAGGCGCCCGCCCGATTCGTACATCACCCGCCCCAGCGGCAGCGCCACGAGTTCCAGGCCGGGGAGCACGCGCTGGTAGCAATCCTCCGGCAGCGCCGCGAGGAGGAGGTTTTGCTTGGGGCTATGCACTGGTGCCATGGTTCTTTCTTTGAACAGGGGTCGCAAGCGCAGGCACCCATATCGCTGACACGCAGTCTAGCCGGCTATCGGGGCCGCCTCTGTTCGCTACCAAACATATGGCGCCCCCGGAAATCTTCCGCTAAAAGAGCGGACATTGCGCCTATGATGGCAGGGGCTTCCACGGAAAATCAATCGCTTGGCCAATTCCGCTTCAGTTGAGAATCCAGACGACCTGCTGCTGTGGCCGGACGGCTTCTGGTGCTTTCGGGAGGAATTCAGCGAGTCGTGGCTGCGCGAGCGCGACTATCGCGTGATCCCGCTCAACTGCGACGAATGGGTGCGGATCACGTCTGAGCCCGCCCATTGAGCTGACGGGGGCGGCAGCGCTGGCTTCGAGCGGTGGGCAAGGGCATGGTATGAGCGCCAGCGCACAGAGTTGTTTTCGTTCCGCGGATATCGTCTGCTGGACGCCAGCATTGACCGATATTCTCACCGCTCCCTTCGCCGACAATCCCTGGAGCACTCGAGCATGAACGAGAATCAAATAAAAGGCACCGCATCGTGATCACCAACCGCGACACAGGAACGTCCATCGATGAAATCGCCGAAGGAATCTATCGCATCAGCACACCGGTGACCGGTATACCAGGCGGTTTCACTTTCAACCAGTATCTGGTAAAGGACGAGGAACCCTTTCTCTTTCACACCGGTTTGCGGAAGATGTTTCCGCTGGTTTGCGAGGCAATCGGCACAATCCTTCCGATTGAGCAGATGCGCCACATCGCATTCTCCCACTTCGAGGCCGACGAGTGCGGCGCGCTCAACGAATTCCTGGGTGTGGCGCCGAACGCCACGCCGCTTTGCGGCCAGATCGCCGCGATGGTCTCGGTAAACGATGTCGCAGATCGTCCGGCTCGCGCGCTGGAGGACGGCGAAATCCTCTCCATTGGCGCCCATTCGGTGCGCTGGTTTGCCACACCGCACTTACCACATGCCTGGGAATGCGGCTTTCTCATGGAAGAAAAAACGAAGACGCTTTTTTGCGGCGATCTCTTTACTCAGGGTGGCGCCGATCATCCTGCGCTGACTGAAAAAGATATCCTTGGGCCGAGCGAGTCCTTTAGGGCGCAATTGGACTACTACTCGCACACGCGCAATGCCCGCGCGATGCTCGAAAAACTGGCCTCCGCCAAACCTACCACACTTGCGTGCATGCACGGCAGCGCATGGAAGGGCGACGGGGCGCAACTCTTGCGCGCACTTTCCGACGTCCTGTCGCCGTAGTCCTTTGCCCGACACCGCGCTTGGAGGATGCATGAAAGCGGCGATTTGTTTTACCTGAACCAAGAGGACGGATACATCATGGCAACCACCGCTGCAGTGAACCCGTGGACGTGGCAGGACAAGTTCGGCTTTTCCCAAGGGATTGAAGTGCGGCGCACCGAGCGCGTGCTTTATTGCGCCGGTCAGACTTCAGTGGACGCCGACGGGAATCTTTTGCACGCGGGAGACTTCACCAAGCAGATACTGAAGGCAATCGATAACCTGGAGGAAGTGTTGGAAAAATCGGGGCTCAAGCTGTCAGACGTCGTGCGCCTCAACTACTATGTGACCGACATCAATGCCTACATGGCTGCGGCGCCAGCGTTCGGCGGACGCCTGCACGCAGCCGGCTGCACGCCGGCATCCACATTGCTAAAGGTGGCCGGCCTGTTTCATCCCGACATGTTGGTCGAGATCGAGGCCACCGCCGCGAGTTGATCGATCGCGAAGCTCATTCTGGCGGTATCTGCAGGGCGCCAAGGCCAAGTCAGCCGCTATTTCGCAGACCCGCCGCCACACCATTAATAGTCAAATGTATCGCCCGCTTGATGGCCTCATCCTCATCCCCCGCCCGATAACGCCGCAGCAATTCCACCTGCAAGTGATTCAGCGGGTCAAGATAAGGAAACCGGTTGCGAATAGTCCGCGCCAAAGAAGGACTGGCTTCGAGCAAGTCTCCTTCCCCGCAGATCGAAAGCAGCGCCCGAACCGTCCGCATCAACTCATCGCGCAGCCGCGGAAAAATCGCCTCGCGCAACGCCGCATCCGGCACCAGCTCCGCATAGCGTGAGGCAATCCCGAGGTCCGCCTTGGACAGCACCATCTCCATATTGGCCAGCAGCGTCACAAAGAACGGCCACTCGCGATACATCTGCTGCAGCACGGCCATGCCGTTCGTGCCTTTTGCCTCCTGACCCGCAACCCACGCCTCTACGGCAGAACCGAACCCATACCACCCCGGCAACATCAACCGGCACTGCGCCCACGAGAACACCCACGGTATGGCCCGTAAGTCTTCAATCGCAGTGCTCTTCTTCCGTGACGCGGGCCGGCTGCCGATGTTCAGCGCGGCGATCTCGCTGATGACGGTCGATTCCCAGAAATAACGCTCGAACCCGTCCGTCTCGTACACCAGGTTGCGGTAGGCCTTGAATGCCTGCTCGGACAGCGCATCCATCACGTCCAGGTATTCACGCCGCGGCGCGGGGTCGGGCTGGTGCAATAGCGTCGCTTCCAGCGTGGCCGCCACCAGCGTTTCCAGGTTGCGCAGCCCCGCTTCGGGGTTGGAGTACTTTGAGGAGATCACCTCGCCCTGCTCGGTAATCCTTATTTGCCCCTGCACCGCGCCGCCGGGCTGCGCCAGGATGGCCTGGTAGCTGGGGCCGCCGCCGCGGCCCACCGAGCCGCCGCGGCCGTGGAACAGGCGCAGGCGGATGCCGTTGCGAGCGAACACCTCGATGAGCTTGATTTCGGCCTTGTACAGTTCCCAGCCCGAGGTGAGGAAGCCGCCGTCCTTGTTGCTGTCCGAGTAGCCCAGCATGACTTCCTGGGTGACGCCGCGCGAGCCCAGCAGGCGGGTGTACACCGGCAGGCGGAACAGGCGGTCCATGACCTGCCCGGCGTTGCGCAGGTCGCCGATGGTCTCGAACAGCGGAATGATGTTGACCTCGAGCCGCCCTTCCAGCGGCCGCAGCAGCCCCGCCTCCTTGGCGAGCAGCGCCGCCTCCAGGATGTCGGACACGCCGTCGGTCTTGGAAATGATGTAGTTCTGGATGGCCGCGGCGCCGTAGCGCGCCTGCATCTCGGCCGCGGTGCGCACGATGTCGAGTTCCGAGCGCGTCTCGTCCGAGTAGCGCACGTAGGGCGACACCAGCGGCCGGGCGTGGCCCAGTTCCTCCACCAGCAGCTTGATGCGCGCCTCCTCGTCGAGCGCGATGTAGTCCAGCCGCGGCCGCGCCACCGACAGGATCTCGGCCACCGCGCGCTCGTGCACGTCGGAGTTCTGGCGCAGGTCCACCGTGGCGAGGTGGAAACCGAACACCGACACGGCGCGCCGCAGCCGCCGCAGCCGGCCGCGCGCCAGCAGCGGCGCGCCGCTCTGCTCCAGCGAGCGGTGGATGACGTCGAGGTCGGCGCCCAGCTCGAAGGCAGCGGCATACGGCGGCGCCTCGCCCACGGCGTGGCGCAGGTCGTGCGCCTGGCCGAGCGCGCGCGCCGTCGCCGACAGCCGGGCGTACATGCCGGTGATGGCGCGGCGGTAGGGCTCGTCGTCGCGCTGGGCCGAGGTGTCGGGCGAGCGCCGCGCCAGCTCGACGAGTTCGGGCGACACGGGGCGGATGCCCGCGCTCAGCGACAGTCCGCCGCCCAGGGCGTGCAACTGCTCCAGGTAGAAGCCGAACACGCGCGTGGACTGCAGGTGCAGGGTGTCGCGCAGCACAGGCGCGGTCACGAAAGGGTTGCCGTCGCGGTCGCCGCCGATCCACGAGCCCATGCGCAGGAAGGGCGGCAGGTCGCCCGCCGCGCCTGTTGCCGCGCCGCCCGCCTGAACAATTGTCTCGCCACCTGCGCGTCGTCGCGCCAGCTCGTCCTCGATGTCGTTGTACAGGCCGGGCAGTTCGGTGAAAAAGGTGAGGTCGTAATACGACAGCGCGTTGGTGACTTCGTCGATGACGCGCAGCTTGTTCTGGCGCAGCGTGCGCGTCAGCCACAACTGCATGACGGCGCGGCGCACCGTCTCGTCGTTGATGGCGAATTCGCGCGGGGTGAGCCGGGCGCGCTCGCGCTCCTCCAGCAGCCGGCCGAGCGCCACCTGGATGTCGAGAATGCTTTTTCTCTGCACTTCGGTGGGGTGCGCGGTGAGCACGGGCGCGATCAGCGCGCCGCTGAAAAACGCCTCCACGGCATCGGCGGCGACACCGGCCTGCGCGGTGCGGTCGAGCACGTAGGGCACGCTGCCTTCACGCGCCGCCGAGCCTTCCATCTGGTGGGCGCGCGAGCGGCGCATGTGGTGCGCGTCCTCGGCGATGTTGGTGAGCAGCAGGAAGTAGCTGAAGGCGCGCACCACCACGATGGCCTTTTCGGGCGCAAGGCCGTCCAGCAGCCGGTCCAGTTCCGCCCGCGCCGCCTGGTCGGCGCCGCGGCGGAAGGCGATGGAACTGCGCCGGATGCGCTCGATCAGGTCGAAAGCCGGCTCGCCTTCCAGCTCGCGCAGGGTGTCGCCCAGCACCCGCCCGAGGAAGCGAATGTCCTCGCGCAGCGGCAGGTCCTTGTCGGCGAGATCGTCGTTCGCCTTGTCGGCTCTGGCATCCATGTGCCATCCTAGCGCAGCGGCGCGGACAAGTCTGCAAGAAGCCTCCGGCGCACCGGGACAGCGCGTTACGCACGCAAAGGGGGCGGAGGTTCCCCTACTATTGACGCATGGCGCGGTTCACCGCAGCGAGCCGCGAGGACACGAGGAACTTATTTTCCCTTGAATTGAGGCGGGCGCTTTTCGGCGAAGGCCTTGCGCGCCTCGATGGCGTCCTCGGAATCGCGCACCAGGCGCTGGTACTCGGCCTCGCGCTGCAGACCGTCGTGGAAGGAGCCATGCACCGAGTCCATGACCATGCGCCGGATCAGGTCGTAGGCCTTGGACGGGCCGGCGGCGAGTTTCCTCGCCATGGCGTCGGCCTCGGCGGCGAGCTGGTCGTCGTCCACGCATTTCCAGATCAGGCCCCACTCCTCGGCCTTGGGCGCGGCCACGCGCTCGCCCAGCAACAGCATGCCCATGGCTCGCGCCACGCCCAGCGACTGCGGAATCGACCAGCTCGCGCCGGTGTCGGGCACCAGCCCCACGTTGACGAACGCCGCCAGGAAATAGGCTGAGCGCGCGGCCAGGACGATGTCGCAGTTGAGCGCGAACGCCATGCCGGCGCCCACGCAGGGCCCGTGCACCACGGCCAGGGTGGGAATGCCGATGTCCTTGAGCAGGCGCGCGGCCGGGACGAAGAAATCGCGCATGGCCTCGTCGCGGTCGCTGGGATTGGGCCGTGGCGCCACCAGGTCGAGGCCGGCGGAAAAGCCGCGCCCCGCGCCGCTGAGCACCAGCACGCGCGCCTCGGCCTTCATGTTCCCTACCGCGCGGATAGCGTGCTGCACCTCGCCCAGCGCTTCCAGGCTGAGCGCGTTCATCTTGTCGGGTCGGTTGAAGGTCAGGCGCGCGACGCCGTCCTTGACATCGAGCAAGATAGTCTTGTAAGTCATAAATCCTCCGGGAATTGCGTCATTTTAGCAGGGCCTCCAGCAACGCTGCCGCGAACCTGGGCGACCACGCCGGGTGACATAATCCCCGAGTCACCCCATCGAGGAGCACGCATGCGCTGAAAAAAACTGGGACGCACCGGCCTGCTGGCGTCCGAACTGTGCCTGGGGCACCAAGACCTTCGGCGCGGCGACCTGCCGTCGTGGAAGCGCTCTGCGACCTCGACCAGAAGGCCGCCAACGCCGTGGTGGAACTGAAACTGAGCGGCGAGCAACTGAAGCGCATCGCCGACGTCAGCCCGGTGGGCTGGGACTATGGCATGTGGGTGGTGCGCCGGGTGCAGGAAGACCGGCTGCGCTACGTCTGAGCGGTCGTCGGCCGTTGCCGGCGGGGCCGAATGTTCCAGCCTTTCGCGGCATTGATTGCCGCTGCTTTTTTGCCGCGCCTATTCGCCGGCCAGACGCTTTTTAGCCTCGCGCTTGCCCAGGCCGCGTACCGTGCCCATTTTGGCGAGCTGCGACCGGCGCGGCCGGGTCTTGCCGCTTTCCCAGCCGTAGATGGTGGCGCCCGAGACGCCGAGAAGTTTGCCGAAATCGGCGGCCGACAGGCCGAGGCGCTTGCGCTGGGCGACCACGCTGCGCACCGAAAAGCGCGGCTTTACGCCGCTCTCGTCGGATTCGGCGCTTTTCGCACCGGCCCTGCCCATGCCCTTGCCCAGCCTGGCCAGGGCCGCCTTCAGTTGCACCGCTTCGCGCTTGAGCACGGCGATTTCGCCGCGGTATTGGGTGGACGATTTGCGAAGCGTCTTGAGGTGAACCCTGATTTCCTTGCGCGCAAGGCGGGTGATTTCCTGTTTCAGGGTTGATGCAAGGTTAGGCATTCACTTTCCTTTTGTACCGGCATGCAAACCGGCGCCGCGCTGTTAGCACAATCACGCATCATTCGGGAAGCCTGGACGGGCTACTGTAATGAAACTGAATGACCGTTCAATTACGCGGGTAACCGAGGTCATTCACTTCGGACCCGCTCTGATGGACTGGGGTGCCCGTTGTCCATTATGGTACTTGGTTTGCCTATTACCAATCTTGATTCAATTATTACAACAATTGATTCAAGGTAATGAGACTTTACGCTCCGCTCTAGCCGGGTGTTCGATTCGCGGCAGCCTGATGGTGAATAGCGCTCCTTTGCCCGGCCCCTCGGAGGCCGCGTCCACGCTGCCGCCGTGCAACTCAGCCAGCCGCCTGGCCAGCGCCAGCCCGACGCCCAGGCCACCCTGCCGGCGCGACACGTCCTGGCGGCCCTGCACGAACAGGCCGAACAACTCGTCCCCATCCTGCTCCATGAAACCCTCGCCGTAATCCCTGACGCTGATCGCCACCCACGGCCCGTCGGCGCGCACGCGCAATTCGATGGGGCTGCCATCGGGCGAGAACTTCACGGCGTTGTCCAGCAGGTTGAACAGCACCTGCTCCAGGCGCGCGGCGTCCGCGCTCGCCCACAGGCTCTCGGTCTCGACCACAAGCCCGCGGCCCTTCATGCGCTCCGAGGCTTGCCAGGTGGCGGCGAGCCGGGGCACCAGTTCGCCCAGGTCCACGGGCTCGGGGCGCAGGGTGGCCTTGCCCACCGCGAGGCTGCTGATGTCGATCAGGTCGTCGATCAGCCGCTTCATCTGCGCGGTCTGGCGCTCGATCACGTCGCGCGCGAATTCGAACGTGCCGTCGCGGACGGCCACGCGCCGCAACAGCGCCGAGGCCGACACCAGGGCAGCCAGCGGATTGCGCAACTCATGGCTGAGCATGGCCAGGAACTCGGTCTTGGCCTTGTCGGAGGCCTGCAGCGCCCGCGCCTCGCGGGCCAGCAATTCCTGGCGCTCATGCACCGCGGCCGACGCGTGGCTGAGCAGGCGCTCCACCTCGCGCAATTCGTCGATGCGCCCGCTGGCGGCAAGCGCTGAACGTGCGGCGGGCGCATCTCCATCCGCGGCGGGGGTGGGAGCGTCGTTCCTTCCCAGAGCCTGCGCTGCCCTGCCCAGCGCCTGCACCGGCTCGATGATGCGGCGCGCGATCCAGAACGCCAGCAGCAGCGCGACGGCGAGCACGATCACCACCCCGCCCGCCAGGATGGCGCCGGCGCGCACCCCCGGCTGGTACACGCTGGACAGCGGCAGGGCGTGGCCCAGCATCCACCCGCTTTGGGCCGAGCGGGTATAAGCCGTGAAGGTGTCTTTGCCCTCGACGGTGAGGCCGCGGTACCAGCCGGACTCGCTGGCCCGGGCATGCTCCAGGAAGTCCGGGGAAGCCATGGCCGCGGGCGGTCGGGGCGGCACCCGCGCCACGAAGCGGCCGGTGCTGTCCACCAGCCCGAGGACCTCGTCGGGCTGCAGGTGCTGCGCCTCGATGATGCGCTGGAAGGCGGACAGCCGGATGCCCGCCCGCACCATGTACGGCACCCCGTCCGGAAGCACCACCGGCACGCGGATGGGCACCACG
>Ga0134124_10004410_pt1 | contig 11310 bp, 8 predicted proteins | sample KB304_FD_96880 | JGI IMG/M metagenome (GOLD analysis project Ga0134124, IMG submission 96880) | Terrestrial soil microbial communities without Nitrogen fertilizer from Kellogg Biological Station, Michigan, USA - KB3-0-4 | ecosystem: Environmental > Terrestrial > Soil > Unclassified ... | reverse complement strand
GCGCCGGTGGCGTGGCGGCTCGTCGAAGCGCTCGTCCGGCTGGCCCCGGCCGATCTACGGATCCTGATCACGTCGCGAAGCGAGCTGCCGTTCAGCGTCGAGCGGCTGCGCGGCCAGGGCCAGGTCATGGACCTCGGCGGGACGGCGCTCGCGTTCACGGAGGACGAGATCGTTTCGCTCGTCGGGATCCTCCTCGTCGACGAGGTCGCCGAAGCCGGCGACCGCGCGACCGCAGCCGGGCGGATCCACCTCGCGACCGGCGGTTGGCCGGCCGCCGTCCGGCTCGCGATCGAGGCCGTGCGGGGCGCTGCGCCCGGCGACCAGGCGGCCGTGCTCGACCGGCTCCAGCGACCCGAGGGCCCGCTCTTCGCCTACCTCGCCGAGGAGGTCGTGTCGGCCGCGCCGGAGGCGACACGGACGCTCATTCGCCGGGCCGTCCACTTCGAGCGGTTCAACACCGCGCTGCTCGAGGCGATCGGCGTTCCCGAGCCGGCTCCGACGATCAACGAGCTCTCGAAGCGGGCGCTGTTCCTCCAACCGCTTCCCGGCGAGCGCGGCTGGTTCTCGCTCCACGGGCTGATCCGCGAGTACACCCTCTCGCGCCTGCCGCTGCCCCAGACCGAGATCCGGGCGCTCCATCGGGCGGCAGCGATCTGGTTCGAGGCGCAGGGCGTCAACGAGGCCGCGCTCGCGTCGTGGGTCGCCGCCGAGGATCATCCGGCCCTCGCCCGGTTCCTGTCCGAGCACGCCCAGTCGCTCGTCCTCGGCGGGGCGACCCGCCAGGTCGTCGAGGCCGCCGCTTCCCTCTCCGACGAGCTCCGTGACGGGCGGATCGAGCGGGCCTGCGGGGAGGCGTCGCTCGTCCGCGGCGAATGGCGCGACGCGATGGGCCATTTCCGACGAGCCGCGCGCCAGGACGGCAAGCTGGACGCAGCGACCGGTTGGCGGATGGGCCTCGTGCACGGGCTGCGCGGGGCGTACGACGATGCGCTGGCAATCTACGCCCGGGTCGAGGTCGACGGCAGCCAGCCGATCGACGAGGCCCTCCTCTCGGCGTGGATCGCCTCGGCCCACTACCACCGCGGCGACGTCGACGAGGCGCGGATCGCGGCGAGCGAGGCGCTGACGCGGGCCCAGGAGTCCGGTGATCAGCGGGCCCTGGCGGCCGCGCACACCGCGCTCGGCAACAGCAACGAGCTCGCCAACAACCCGACCGACGCGGCCGCCCAGTACGGCCTCGCGCTGACCGCGGCCGAGCGGGCCGGCGACGCCCTCCAGGTCGTCCGGATCCTCAATGCCCGCGGCGCCCTCGAGCTGGAGCTCGGGCGGTTCGAGCCGGCGATGGAGATCCTCGACGAGGCGGTCCGTCTCGGCGACGCCGTCGGGTTCGCCTCGTTCCACGCCCGGGCCCTGGTCAACCGTGGCCGGGCGCGGCAGGGCATCGGCCGCTTCGAGGAGGCGATGGCCGACTTCACCCACGCTCGCGACATCTACGAGCGGATCGGCTCGCCGTCGATCGCGTACGCGCTGACCCGCGAGGGCTCGATGCACGCCCTCCGCGGCGACGCCTTCCTCGCCCGGGCGGCGTTCGAGAACGCGGTCAAGTCGGCCCGCTCGACCGGCGACAGCCAGGCCCTCGCGCCGGCCCTGATCGGGCTCGCCCAGGCCGTCGTCCTCGACGACCCGGCCGCGGGTGCGGAGCTCGCCAGCGAGGCCCTGACCCTCGGCCGCGACCTCGCCCCCGTGACGATCCTGCTCGGAGCTGGACGGGTCGCCCTTGCGACGGGCGACCGGGGCACCGCCGAGGCCCTCGCCCGCGAGGCGACGACGGCGGCCCGCTCGCGGCGCGACGATCCCGGCATGGCCGCGGGTCTCGAGCTCGAGGCCCTGACGGCGCTCGATCCGGAACGGGCGGTCGACCTCGTGGAGGAGGCGGCGTCGGTCTGGATGCGATCGCCCGCCCCGTACGGAGCCGCCCGCAACCGCCTCGTCTTCGCCCGGATCGCCGGCGGCGTCGAGGGCCGGGCCGCTGCGGTCGACGCCGAGCGGGCCTTCCGCTCGATGGGTGCCCGCGGGCCGGCCGCCGATGCCGAGGAGATCGTCGAGGCGATCGACCGGGCGGCGCGGCCGCCGATTCGCGTTCAGTCCCTCGGCCGGTTCCGCGTGCTGCGCGACGGCGAGGTCGTCCCGACGACCGCGTGGCAGTCGAAGAAGGCGCGGGACCTCCTGAAGATCCTCGTCGCGCGGCGCGGCCGGCCGACGACGCGCGACACCTTCTTCGATCTGCTCTGGCCCGACGACGACCCCGAGCCGCTCGGCAACCGGCTGTCCGTCGCGCTCGCGACCGTTCGCTCGGTCCTCGACCCGGAGAAGCACCATCCGCCGGAGTGGTTCGTCTCGGCGGACAAGAGCGCGATCGGGCTCGACCTGGAGCATGTCGAGCTCGACGTCGAGCTGTTCCTGGCCGCGGCGGCCAATGCCACGCGCCTGGCACGGAGCGGGGATCCTGTCGGGGCGCGGGCGAGCCGCGAGATGGCCGAATCGCTGTACGGCGGCGACTTCCTCGAGGAGGATCCGTACGAGGATTGGGCGGTGAGCCTGCGCGAGGAGGCCCAGGCGACCTATATCTCGCTCGCCCGGACCCTCGCCGAGGACGCGGCCGCGGACGGCGACGCCGACGGAGCCACACGCTTCTACCTCCGGATCCTCGAGCGCGACCCGTTCGACGAGGGCGCCCATCTCGGGCTCGTCGCGGCCCTCGTCGCGGCCGGGCGGCACGGCGAGGCGCGCCGCCGCTACGCCTTCTACGCGACGAAGATGGAGGAGATCTCCGTCGAGGCGGCGCCGTTCCCCGCACTCGGCGGCAGTGGCGGCGGTCCGCCGGGCGATCGCTCGGCCTCGGGTCTCGCGCCGGTCCGCGGCTGAGATCGTTTCTCTCCCGCTCCGGACCCCTTGACACGATGTGATTTGATGCGTACATAACGTTCAACGAATGTTGAATGCTGTGTGAGGCATGAACGAGTGACCGAGACCGGAACCGCTCTGACCACGAAGGACCTCGCCCCGGACGCCGAGCGGGTGGTCTCCGATGTCGAGACCCTCAAGGCGCTGTCCGATCCGGTTCGCCTGCGCATCCTCGAGACGATGGTCCAGGCGGCGGCAGAGGACTGGACCGTCAAGCGGATCGCGACGGCGCTCGGGGTCGGGCCGACGAAGCTCTACCACCACATCGCCGTGCTCGAGGAGCGCGATCTGATCCGGGTCGCAGGCACGCGGGTCGTGTCCGGGATCATCGAGACGCGCTACCGGATCGCCCAGCTCAGCGTCCGCCTCGATCGAGCCCTGCTGTCCTCGGCCGGTCCGTCCGACGAGGCGAGCGCCGCCGTCGACGAGATGCTTCGGACCGTGTTCGACACGGCCCGCGAGGACGCCGGACGGGCCCTCCGGAGCGGTGCGCTGCAGCTCGACCCGGACGGACGGCCCGCTCGGGGCCTCCTTCGCCAGGACCTGAAACGGCTGACCCCGGCCCGCGCCACGGAGCTCCGCGAGCGATTGGTGGCGCTCCTCGAGGAGTTCGACGCCGACGCCGATGCGGATCCGGGCGGCACGCCGTTCGGGCTGCTCATCGCCCTCTATCCCGTCGCGGACGGCCGCACCGACGCCGCCCGGGAGCCGATCGATGACTGACCAGACGACCGCTGCCGCGTCGGCGCTTGCGCCGGCCATGGGCATCCGCGACATCCTCCGGATCCGCAACTACCGCCTGCTCTGGCTGGGCCAGTTGATCAGCGAGGCCGGCGACGGCCTGACGAACCTCACCCTGCTGCTGCTCGTCAACGCCCTGACCGGCTCGACGGCCGCCCTGGCCGGCATGGCGATCGTCCTCGCGATCCCGCCGCTGACGATCGGGCTCGTCGCGGGGACCTACGTCGACCGCTTCGATCGACGCCGGATCATGCTCGCGTCCGACATCCTGCGCGGGATCGTCGTGCTCGGCTTCGTCCTCGTCGGCAGCGCCTCGTCGCTGTGGCTTCTGTACATCCTCGCCTTCGTCCAGTCCGCCGTCGGCACGTTCTTCACCCCGGCGCGCGGCGCGATCCTGCCGCGGATCGTTCCCCGCGAGGGCCTCCTGGCGGCGAACTCGCTGGCCCAGGCGACGCGCGTCGTGTCGGGGATCGTCGGCTCGGCCCTCGCGGGGCTCATCGTCGGCCTGATCGGCACCTTCTGGCCGGCCTTCATCCTCGATTCGCTGACGTTCTTCGTCTCGTTCGCGCTGATCGCCCGGCTGCCGGCCGCCGTCGGGACGATCCAGGCCTCGGCCCATGCCGCGGCCGGCGTCCGCGGGGCCCTGCTCGTCGGCCTGCGGACGATTGGCCGGTCGCGGGTCCTCTCGACGACGATCCTCGCCCTGGCGGTCTCGATGCTCGGGCTCGGCGCCGTCAACGTCCTGTTCGTCCCGTTCGTCGTCCGCGTCCTGCAGGTCGGGCCGGTCTGGCTCGGCCCCGTCGAGCTCGCCCAGAGCGCCTCGATGATCCTCGCCTCCGGCCTGATCGGCGTCCTCGCCCGCCGGCTCGCCCCCAGCTCGATCGTCACGATCGCGATGGCCGGGGTGGCGGTCACGATCGCCGCCGCGGGAACCGTCGTCGCGATCTGGCAGCTCCTCGTCCTGATGTTCGTCATCGGCTGGTTCGTGGTTCCCCTCCAGGCGGCGGTGATCACGATCCTCCAGCAGTCGACGCCGGACGGGGAGCGGGGTCGCGTGATGTCCGTCGTCCAGGCCGCGATGTCGGCGGCGAGCGTCCTGTCGATGGGCTTCGCGGGGATCGTCGGCGACGCGATCGGCATCCGCGAGGTGATGTTCGCGGCCGGTGGGATCACCGGGATCGGATTCCTCGTCGCGCTCGTCGGCTACCGCCGGCACGACGGCGCGCGGTCGGCCGTGGCGGCCGACCCGGGCGACGCCGTTGCCGCCGACGTTGGCGACGCCGCAGCACCCGGCATGCCGGTCGCCTGAGGCGGCGGGCCCGATCGTCCGAAAGCGCACGCTCTCGGAAATCACCTCCATTCCGCGACTCGCGACGAAATCGGACGCCGAACTCGGACGCCGAACTCGCGACGAAATCGGACGCCGAACTCGGACGCCGAACTCGCGACGAAGTCGGACGCCGAACTCGGACGATCGGTCCGGAACGGGTGTCGATGTCGACGGCGTTCGGTTTCGGACGATCCGTCGTCCCAGACCGCGGGGTCGTCATCCGTCCAGCCCCGGCGCGGCCAGACGTGCGGCCGGATTGTCGACGCAGGACCGCTGGCCCGCGACCCGCGCTTCCCCTACGGTCTCGTCACGAGCGATCGCCCGATCGCCCGAGCCCGACGAGGACCGAAAGGAGACGTCGCGATGACCGCCCAGACGCAGTACCTCGAGACCGACCTGCTCGGTGCCTTCCCGGGGATCCTCCTGATCCTCGTCCTCCTGCTGACCCTGCTCGGCGTCGTCGCCCACGTGGCGTTCGCCTAAGGTCGTCGACCGGAGGCCGTCGCTCGACCGCGACCGACGGCCCGACACCCTCCGGGCCGGCGCCCGCAGATCCATGGCCCTGGCGGGTTCACGATGCGGTGGACCCGGCCAGGGCCTCCGCCTGTCCGCGACTACGTCGGATGACGCGCGGTCCGGTGGATCGAACGTCGTGCTCGACGGACCGCGTCAGTCGATGTCGCCGGTGGGCTGCCCGCCGGATGATCGCGTCAGACCCGACACCGACGCCGGGCGCAACGGAGTCACCCGCCATGCGCACGATCAAGCTCTGCGCTTCGCCGGTCCAGCGGCCGACCACCCTGCTCGAGGCGATCCGACGGTCGTCGGTCGAGCTCGAGCGCTCGGGCCGGGTCCGGCGCCCCCTGCCGGCACCGAACGCGACGACGGCGCCCGCCTGAGCGGACGCCGTCGGGTTCGTGGTGTCGTGGATCGATCGGCCGGACGTCAGCGCCAGGTGGTCGCCGTCATGCTGAGATCGCCGATCACGGACCGGTAGTAGCGGCCCGGCGAGGACGGATCCATGATCGCGTTCCGGCCGACCGTCCGGGTCGACGAGAACGTGAAGTCGTAGGCGCCGCTCCGCTTCGGGTCGGACCAGAAGATCTGCTTCATCGTCCGGCTCGTCTTGAACAGCCCGTACAGGATGTACGAGGCGCTGCTGATGCCCTCCGCGAAGACCGCCCGAGCGCCGGTCCGCAGGAACCCCGCCCCGTAGTTGTCGACCCGCTTGATGGCAGTCGACTTCGTCGGGTTCGCGGCGCCCCACTCGGAGTTGCCCGAGGCGTAGCACAGCCGGTTCAGGATGACGACGGCGTTCGGGGCGAAGTTCAGGTAGTGGTCGACGTAATACTCGCCGTAATACTTGTGCGACCAGCTGCCGTCATAGGCATCGAGGCCCAGGCCGTCCTTCGTGTACTTGTTGAAGGCGCCGTACGGGCTCGGATAGCCGTTGCCGTGGCCGAGGTAGATGAAGACGTTCGCGCCCTGGCTGAGGCTCTTGACCCGCGCCCACGTCGCGTGGGGGGCATAGATCTCGTAGACGGTCGCGCCGTAGGAGCGTGCCTGGCTGGCCAGCTTCTTCGCGTTGTAGATGTAGTTCGAGGTGTTCGAGCCGGCCGGACCGACGACGATGACGACCTTCTTGCCGGAAGCGGCGGCGATCTGGGGGTTGGCAGCCAGTCCGCCGACGGCCAGGACGGAGGCCAGTGCGGCGACGGCGATCAGCCGCAGCGCTCGAAGTGACGGGTGGCGAGACGCCCTCTGGACGCCGTCGTGGGACACGGGCAACGCTCTTGCCTCCTCTCCGCCGGAACACCGTGCATGGGGCGCGGTGACGGTGGGTGGTGCCGCCCGTGGCAGGAACGCACGCTGACACGCGTCGAACCGACGCGGAGCGCGGGATGGGGGGCGATCGGGCGAGTCCGACCGGGTGGCGGGGCCGACGATCCGGGATCTGCGAGGGTTCCGGACCGGGACCGGGAGACGACAGGGTCCTGCCGTGGGGGGCGGCGGTCTTCTGTTGTGAGCCTGTCTGTCAGGGGGTGGACGGCCTGGGGGCCTTGCGAAAGTATGCCAGTCTGCTGCCGGCGGTGCCTCCCCCAGATGCACCATCGACCCCCGGCACGATGGGACGGGGTCCCTGCACGGACTGTTGACTGAATGCCCCCGCGCGCCCGGGCGAGGGCTCCCGCGACCCGGCGCCGGTCGATTGTCGCGGGCGATCGGTGCCGCCGGAGCGCCCAATCGATGCTCCCGGAGCGGCCATCGGCTATGCTCGCGGGGATCCGCGCTCGCACCGCGTCGTTTGCACGACGTCAAGGGAGGCGAGCGGGAGCCGACCAGCACGCACTTCCCACGCGCTCGCCCGCGCCGGGAAGCCCAGGAGTCAGATGACCTTCGATACGCTCGGCCTGTCGGCCGACCTGCCGCGGACCGTGGCAGAAGAGGGCTACACCGAGCCCACCCCCGTCCAGGAACGAGCGATTCCGCTGGTGCTCCAGGGCCGGGACATCCTCGCCGCCGCCCAGACCGGAACCGGCAAGACCGCCGCGTTCACCCTGCCGATCCTCGACCGCCTGCGGCAGCACGCCAACACCTCGTTCTCGCCGGCCCGCCACCCGGTGCGGGTCCTGATCCTCGTCCCGACCCGCGAGCTTGCGGTCCAGGTCGACGAGAGCGTCCATACCTACGGCCGAACCGTCCCTCTCCGCTCGACCGTGGTCTACGGCGGGATGCCGATGGAGCCCCAGATCAAGGCGCTCCGGGGCGGGATCGAGATCCTCGTCGCGACGCCCGGCCGGCTCCTCGACCTCGTCGGCCAGAAGGTCGCCAATCTTGGCCAGGTCGAGATCCTCGTCCTCGATGAGGCCGATCGGATGCTCGACATGGGCTTTCTGCCGGACATCCAGCGGATCATCGCGCTGCTGCCGCCCAAGCGCCAGAACCTGATGTTCTCGGCCACGTTCGCCGACGAGATCCGGCGGCTGTCGAAGACGATCCTCAACGACCCGGTCGAGGTCGAGGTCGCGCCGCGCAACGCGACCGTCGAGGCGATCCACCAGCTCGTCTACCCGGTCGATCGCGACCGCAAGGAGGAGCTCCTCGCCCATCTGATCCGCAAGGACGACCTGCGCCAGCTGCTCGTCTTCACCCGGACGAAGATCGGCGCGACCCGGCTCGCGACCTGGCTCGACCGGCAGGGACTGAACGCCGTCGCCATCCACAGCGACCGGAGCCAGCCCGAGCGGACGCGCGCGCTCGAGGAGTTCAAGACCGGCGAGATCCGGGTCCTGGTCGCGACCGATGTCGCGGCCCGCGGGCTCGACATCGAGGACCTGCCCTACGTCGTCAACTTCGAGCTGCCGTGGAACCCCCAGGACTACGTCCACCGGATCGGGCGGACGGGCCGTGCCGGGGCCACGGGTGAGGCGATCAGCCTCGTCTGCATCGACGAGACCGACCTCCTCCGCGGCGTTCAGCGACTCCTGCGCAAGGCAATCCCGTGGACCGTCGAGGACGGGTTCGTGCCGGACCGCAACATCGAGCCCCGCCCCCTTCGCGGTGGGGACGCCGGAGGCAGCGGACGCGGCGGCAGCCGGCCGACGCACCACCCGCACCGCAAGCCCGTTCAGTACGCCGGGCGCAGCTAGCCGTCGAGCGAGGGCCCCTGAGCAGCCGCGCCGGCCGGCGTCGCGGCGTCCACCTGGGTCGCGGGCGGGGTGGCGGTCGACGCGCCTGCCGCGGGGGCTGCCGCCCCGGCGGCGCTCCGCTCGTGGCCACCGGTCACGATCATCTCCGCGCCCGGGAAGTAGAAGCCGAGCATCAGGTCGGCCGCGACACGATCGACGACATAGCGGTTGACGAACGCCGCCGGCTGGTTCACCGACGAACCCTGCGTGTCCCCGACGAGCGCGATCCGGACGTCGCGCAGGAGGACGAACTCGCCGGTCGGTCGGGCGAGGGCGCGGCCGGGATCGAAGCCCGGCATCGTCGGCATCTGGCCGGTCACCCGGTACGGCCCGACGTCGAGGCTGATGTCGTGCCACTGGGCGTGGACGGGGCCGTCCTCGACCTGGTCGGCGACCGCGACGAGGATGTCGTCCTCGGCGATCGTCAGGCTGTCGCTGGACCGCGGCGGGGAGCCGTCGAGGGGATGCCAGGCCGCGCGTTCGACACGCAGCTCGTGTCCGCTCTCGAGGGCCTCGCGCAGCCGGCCGGCACGCGCGACGTCCCCGACCGCGACGCCCGCGGCCCCGTAGATCTCGACCCGGATCGGCATTCCCCGTCCCTCCAGGAGGCCGCGAGTCTGCACCGGACCCGGAGCGAGGCGCATCGCCCGTTCGTACCCGCGAGACCGGTCCGTTCGTCCCGGGCCCTCGGACGCCAACGGAGCGGCTCGCCGGCCGCGAGCCGCTCCCTGCCCCAACCTGTCGGCGTCAGCCGACGGCGGGCTGAACCTTGACCGGGCCGGCCACGGCGACCGAGGCCGGCGTCGGGTCAGGGACGATCTCCGGCGCGAAGAGGGTCGCCGGCGTGGCCGGCGCGGTGCTCGGCGCGGCCGATACGGTCGCCCGGGCCGGCAGCCAGACCAGCGCGACGAGCGCGCCGGCAATCGCCACCCCCATCCCGATCAGCGATGCCGTCGCCATCCCGTCCACGAAGGCCGAGCGGGCGGCCGCGGCGATCGCCTCGCCGGACGTCCCGCCCACCTGGCCGGCGACCGCGAGCGCCCCGCCGATCGAATCGCGCACGACCGAGCCGATCTCCGCCGGCAGGAGGTTCGCGACCTCGGTCATCCGGGACGAGTAGACCGCCGAGAAGACGCTGCCGAGGACAGCCACGCCGATCGCTCCACCGATCTCGCGGGTCGTGTCGTTGACGGCCGAGCCGACGCCGGCCTGCTCCTTCGGGAGAGCGCCCATGATCGCGTCGGTCGCCGGCGTCATCGCCACCCCGAGGCCGAACCCGGCGATCGCGAGGACGGACCCGATCAGCAGGTCGCCCGAACCGACCGTGACGGTCGCGAGGAGCGCGAGCGAGCCTGCGGTGACGAAGAGCCCGAACGCGGTGGCGACCTTCGCCCCGAACCGGCCGGTAAGCGCCGCGCTGATCGGGGCCGAGACGATGACCCCGATCGCCAGCGGGACGAACCGGACACCGGTCTCGAGGGCGGTCAGGCCGAGCACGCCCTGGAGATACTGGGTCAGGAAGAACAGGACGCCCATCAGCGAGAACATGACGAGGGTCACCGACAGGCTCGCCGCCGAGAACCGCGGATTGCGGAAGAGACGGACGTCGAGCATCGGCTCCGCCACGCGCCGCTCCCACGCCAGGAAGGCGCCGAGCAGGACGGCAGCCGCGGCCAGCGAGCCGATGATCAGCGGGTCGTCCCAGCCTTGCGCCGGAACCTCGATGATTCCGTACACGAGGGCGACGAGGCCGGCGACCGAGAGAACGGCTCCGACGGGGTCGAGCGCCGGCGCCCGGACGGCCTTCGACTCCGGGACGACGAGCAGGATCGCGACGATGCCGGCGATGACCACGGGGACGTTGACGAGGAAGATCGCGTTCCAGGCGAAGTGCTAGAGGAGCCAGCCGCCGAGGATCGGCCCGACCACGATGCCGAGGCCCGACACGGCCGACCAAGCGGCGATCGCCTTCGGGCGCTCGTCGTCGTCGAACACGTTGGCGATGATCGACAGCGTCGAGGGCATCGTCAGCGCCGCGCCGACGCCCATGAAGGCCCGGGCCAGGATCAGCTGGTCGGCCGTGACGACGAACGCCGAGGCGATGCTGCCGACCCCGAAGATCGCGAGGCCGGCGAGGAGCGCCAGGCGACGACCGAACCGGTCGGACAGGGCGCCGGCCACGAGCAGGAGGCCGGCGAACACGAGGATGTAGGAATCGACCATCCACTGGAGCTGGCTGGTCGTTGCCGAGAGCTCCCGGGCAAGGGTCGGGAGGGCGACGTTCAAGATCGTGTTGTCGAGCGTCGCGGTGAACAGACTGAGGATCAGGACCCCGAGGATCCACCAGCGCCGGGCGCGGATCTTGTCAACGGTCATCGGAACGCCTTTCCGACCGGCTGGTCGAACACTGATCGATTGACTCGTACGGTGTACGAGTGGACAGGAGCGGAAGCTACTCGTACAGTGTTCGATTGTCAAGTACAATGTACGAGGCAAGCGTCCACAACGGGGTCGCGACAAATGACGGAGGTCGAGGCATGAGCAGTCGGCAGACGACCGGCCCACGGGTGCCGGGCTGGCGTCCGG
>Ga0134124_10004409_pt1 | contig 11310 bp, 10 predicted proteins | sample KB304_FD_96880 | JGI IMG/M metagenome (GOLD analysis project Ga0134124, IMG submission 96880) | Terrestrial soil microbial communities without Nitrogen fertilizer from Kellogg Biological Station, Michigan, USA - KB3-0-4 | ecosystem: Environmental > Terrestrial > Soil > Unclassified ... | reverse complement strand
CCACAGATCGCCGCCGAAGCGTTGCACGTTCGACTTGTCAGCCATCGTCACTCGCTTGCGACCGTTGGCGCGCGCGTACTCGAATGCCGCGACGATGATCCGCTCGACTCCGCGACGCGTGTTGACTTCGTCCTGCAATGCGATCTCATCGGCAGTTCCATGTTTCAAAAAACCGCCGGCAGCGACGTATGCGCCTTCCGTGTTTTCGCGAAAGACGACGAAATCGATGTCGGTAGTCTTGCGGTTAAGCAACGGCGTGAGTCGATCGTTGAGCAGACGCACGGGACGAAGGTTGATGTACAGATCGAGACCGCGACGCATGCCGAGAAGAATGTCTTCGGCGTGTTTGTTTGACGGCACCCGCGGATCGCCGAACGCGCCGGCGAGTATCGCGTCAAACTCCGCGGTCAACATCTCGAGCGCGCCCGCAGGCAATGTCACGCCGTCGCGGAGAAACTTTTCCGCGCCCCAATCGAAATCGACCAGCTCGAGCTCGAGATCGTTGGCTTGTTGCAAGTGACGCAGCACGCGAACGGCTTCGCGCACCACCTCAGGACCAATTCCATCACCAGCAATGACTGCGATTCTTTTCATGTTATCTCGGAGGACTCTTCCTTTGCGCCGTTGCGCCGCTGCGTGAGAAAACATCCTTGAGCGCCTGGGAAGATTTCTCACGCAGCGGCGCAACGGCGCAAAGATTAATACGGCACGCACAGCACCGGCACGCGCGTGCCGCGCAGCACTTTCTCCGCCGTCGAACCGAACAGTATTTCTTCAGCGGGCGTTGACTGGCCTCTGATTCCCATCACGATCATCGGCAAATCGAGATCACGCGCAATCTTCAGAATCTCAACAAACGGAAGTCCGACGACGACCATCTTTTCGATCTCGACGTTACCCGTGTCGATCCCTTCCAACACATTCGCAAAACTCGCCTCTGCTTGTTCCTTGAGACGTCCGCGTAGATCCTCAGTATTTCCCATCCCTGCAGCGACCGCGGATTTTATGAAATCCTCATCGACGACGTGAAGCAACGTCAAATCGCCTTCGGGCGCCGCCATGCCAACAGCAACTCTGAGCGCGTTCACCGAGCAAGGTGAAAAATCTATCGGAACGAGTATCTCGGGTGATGTAAGCATCGCTTCGCTCCTCCTATTCCTGGATCGTCTTTGTGTCTGGAACTTTTTGCGGATTGTTTTTAATGACGTATTCAGTGACCTTCGGCAAACTCGCCAGGATCGTCTCGCCAACAATCTTCATGCTCTGCGCTGAAACTTTGTCGATCGTATCGTCAGCGCGGTGCCAGTGTGGATACGACGTTAGTTGAATGATGTCGACCGCAGCTACACCCGCGCCGATAAACGGCTCGTGATCGTCGCCACCTACGCCTTCTTCACGATCGACAAACACCTTGTCGTATCCGAGCGCGCGTCCGGTTTGCCAGATGATGTCCTGCAACCACCTCGTACTCGTCGGATCACGGCCTAACTCGAGATTCTTGTAACCCATCATGTCGAGCAGGATCATCGCGCGCGTATTCTCCACCTCGTTGCGTGCGCGCAGTTGCGAAACGTAATGACGGCTGCCGTACGTATTATCGGGATTCTGTTCGTTGCCACACTCAGACCAGCCTTCACAAAACGCCTCTTCGCCGTCGAAGAACACGAGTCGATACGTCACCTTTGGTTTTTCTTTGCGACTGGCGAGCACGCGACCAATCTCCATCAGTGTCCCGACTGACGCGGCCGGATCGTTTGCGCCGACGAAGTTCATGTCTTTGTAAAACTTCGTGTCGTAGTGACTCGTGATCAGAATCAGGGTTTTGGTTTCACCGGGGATCTCAGCGACGATGTTTGCCATCTTCTTTTCACCTTGCGGTGTCTTGGCAGTGAACTCGTCGAGTGAGACTGTCAGTCCATACGACTTCAATTCGTTCGTGATGTAAGCACGCGTCTTTGCAAGTTGCTCAGTGTCAGGCGGACGTGGTCCGAAGTCGATCTGCTTCTTCACGTGGTCCATCGCGCGATCGCCGTTGAACGCAACTGGCGGCGATGGAGTTATGGGACGAGTGCTACTCGAGACAGTGGCGCGTGGCTTGGATGGCGGATCATTCTTCGGACAGCCCCAAAACAACAGTGGCGCCACGAGCACCAAAGTCAATCTTGTGAATCCTGTAATCCTGTCTAACAAATTCATTAAGAATCACGCTTTCCTCGTCACTTTTTCTCGCTCTTCGCCTTCTTCTTCCTGAGAAACGAATCAAACGTCTTCGATCCAAACGCGAGCGGCTTCTCGATCGCCGAATCAAACGCTTCCGACATCGTGATCGCTTCCAACTGCATCAACGTCGCAAGCTTTTTGCCGAGTGGCAACGTGCCGAATTTCTTCGTCAGATCCGATCCCATATCGACCGGTTCAGATCTTTCTGGTCGCGTCGCGGCCATCACCACGACCTCGCCGTGGTTTTCGATCTTAACCTGACACGCGAGCCGCAACGACTGGTCCAACTGATCCGCGCCGAGTTGCTGCTCTTCAGCTAGACTCGGTGGCGACAGTAAATTCGCGCCCGCTTTTACCGAAACAACACACGACGGGCACTCGCCTTTTCCCGCAGTGCATCCGGCGCCGAGTGGCGCACCCATACGCCGTGCGGCGTCAATGAGATATGTTCCCTCGGCGACGAGACCGTTGATGCCGGAAGGTTCAAATGTAATCGAGACACTCATGCCCAACCTCCAACCGCTGTGTAATCTGTTTGGCTAGTGTAAATCCGGGGGAGACTTCTGCAAAACTACGAGCGCGTGGTGAGGGTCCGTTCGCTTAGGCTGCGCGCCGTCGAGCAGTCAGCGCAGACGCCGATGATGCGCAACAGGTGCTGCGTGATTTCGAAGTGATGCTTCGCGGCCATCGCGTCCTGGATCGCTTCGAGCTCAGCCGAAAAGAACTCGATAATCTTGCCGCACTCCGAACAAATCATGTGATCGTGATGTTGATGTTTGTAGTTGTGTTCGTAGTGCGCGCGCCCGTCGCCGAAGCGGACTTCGCGCGCGAGCCCTGCTTCCGTGAGCAATTTGAGCGTGCGATAGACGGTCGTTTGTCCGACGGTCGGGTCTTCTTTTTTAACGAGCTGATACAGATCTTCGTTTGAGAGGTGGTCTTCAGTGCGTAAAAAAACATCCAGAATCAGGTCGCGCTGAGACGTGCGCTTCAGACCCTTTCGCTGGATGTGTTTAAGGAAGACTTCCTGCTCTTCGGTTAATGGCTCTTCTACGGTCGTCATTTCTACCGAGTGATATTAACACCTGGTCGAGTTGTCGAAAAGACCGCTCAGCCTTGGACGGCAAAGCGGGCTACTCGTTGGGTAAGACACCAACACACCAACCTCCGAGCGTTAGTCGTTAGTTTGTGTCCTCGAGATCCCGAAGTATCTCCTGAGCGCGTACCGCATCCTCTCGATTGATCACCAAACGAACGCCATGGGTTAGCTGGAGATAAGGCTCCATACCACCGGCATCATCTTTGAATATGAAGGACTGCACACCTGCATCATGGAGCAGTTGTTGCGCCATTTCAGCCTCTGCCTCATGGGAAAAGATCTTGACAATGACTACTTCTTGAGACATCGCGTTTCCCCCTAATCCTGTTGCCGACGTAGTCCCCAAGTCGCCGTCCGTAGACCATACCAGTCAAAGCTTTTCCTGTAATTATGTCAAGCTGACTTGCCGGGGATATCGACAAGAAGCGGTCTACCCAGATGCGCGCGCCATGTCACTATCGAATGGATTAGAACGGGTCATGAAATCTTCTCTTGCAATTCCCCGACGTCATAAACGAACATCGTCAGTCTGAGGGTATAAACACGTTGACACTAAGCGTTGGACGCAGGTGTTATGACAACTCATTCGCGGCCTGGACTTGAGCATCACATCAACCTCGCTTTCGAGATCTTCATCGCCATCCTTACGCTGACGCCCATTCTGATACTTTGCTACTTCTATCCGAGATTGCCGGAGCAAATTCCGGAATACCTGACCTTGAAGGGTGAGATTGAAACCACTTCAGCTAAAAGCTTGCTGGCCGTCTTTCGCCTGTCTCTGATGGGGATCGATCTCCAGGTCCTTTGCTTAGTCATGAAGTATGGCGTCGCGCAATCAATCGCAATTTCAGCCGCCAGGAACTCCGAACAAGTTGCCTTTCAGGAACAGATCCTCAACGCATCCGGCAAGCTGTGGAACTGGTTCCGTGTTCTCATTGCGGTGAAGTTTGGCGCCTCGAGTTTAGATACGATTTTCCTGACCTCGCAGGGGCTACACCTGTTTTCACTTTCAGTGAGGATACTCTCAATCACTTCAGCGATACTGGGGATTGCCGCCCTGCTGTTTTATGGTTACCGATTGCTGATCGTTAATCGGAGGAGTCAGGAAAACAAGGATGCCCGTCGCAAACAGCAATATGATCAAGCGCACGTGTACGGGCGGGTTCTTTATTACGACTCTGGAGATCCCAGGTTATTCAATGACACCTACCTGCTGAACTTTGCCAACAAGTGGAATTACCTGCTGCTGGCCTGTGTAATCATTCTGCCGCTACTCATGTTTTACCCGATGGCTGCCTGAAACCTGGAGACGTTACATCGTGTCATTGCTCTACGGATATTACAGTCACTGACTTGGGCTCCAGCTTCAGAGTGAGCATTCCACCTTCGACCTTGGCTGAAATTGCTTTCGGCACAACTGTGTTCGGCGACTCGAAGGTGTTGACGCTATCAACCTTTGGCGCGGTCAGTGTTTGACCGATCGCCTTTTTAGGCGTGAGCCCGGCAACGGTGACTTCGATATCAGATGATCGATTGGGATCGAGATTGGTGATCCCCAGCCACAACTTTCCGGACGAGTCTTTGGCGGCGATTGCATCCAGGCGCGGCAAGCTAATCTCTCCATGCGTGTAGACGCCGGCATTGAAGTCAACAGGCACAAAACTCCCATCCTGAAAAGGCAAATATAATTTGTAGACGTAATAGCTGGGAGTCAGCACCATCTTTTCTTTGTTAGTCATGATCATGGCCTGGAGCACGTTGATCATCTGTGCGATGTTGGCCATACGCACGCGGTCTGCATGACGCGCAAAGATGTTGAGGTTCAATGCAGCCAGAATGGCGTCACGTATGCTGTTCTGTTGGACCAGAAACCCTGGATTGGCGCCGGGTAACGACGCATACCAACTGCCCCATTCATCTACGACAAGAGCAATGTTCTTTTGCGGATCGTACTTGTCCATGATGCCCGAGTACTTACTAACCAGACCTTCCATCTCCAGAGTCGCTTTAAGGATTCGACTGTATTCACTCTCGCCAAATCCGACGGACGCTAACTTATGGTCCCAGCTAACTACGGTGTAGTTATGCAGCGAGAGACCTTGAAGATCCCAGCTCCACTGGCGATTTTGCCAGGCCTTCATAACTGCCTCGGTCCATTCAATAAACCGTGGTTCATTGCCCCCAGGTCCCACAGCGATCTTGAGCATTTGATTATTACCTTGTTGTGCAGGATTGAAATTCCTGGCGAACCGGCTGTAGATCTTAAGCTGGCTCAGATAATAGTCGGGTGTCATATTGCCGCCGCAGTCCCAGCTTTCGTTACCGATGCCAAGATAGGCGATTTTGTAAGGAGCAGGATGACCATTGGCGGCGCGCTCCTTGCCCAATGTTGTCGGCTGTGTGGTCGTCAAGTATTCCAGCCATTCGGCCGCTTCCTGTGGGGTGCCGGAGCCGACATTAAGTGAGAGGAATGCTTCGGCGCCAATCTGATCGAGGAAGTCCATGTACTCGTGTGTGCCGAACGCATTCGACTCGATCACTCCGCCCCAGTTTGGATTGAGTGTCACTACTCGTTGTGGACCAATGCCTTTGCGCCAGTGATATTCGTCAGCAAAGCACCCACCCGGCCAGCGAACGTTAGGGACCTTTATAGCCTTTAGCGCTGCAACAACATCGTTGCGAATGCCTCTCGTGTTGGGAATGTTGGAATCAGGACCAACCCAGATCCCCTCGTAAACGCCGTGGCCCAGGTGCTCGGCAAACTGGCCGAAGAGGTTACGGTCGATCTTCGGGCCGGGCTTGGAGACGTCAATTGACAACTTAACTTTTTCAGTCTGCGAAGCAGTTGCGATTGGAGCTATTCCAACCACCAGCTGACTCACGAGAAGTGTACAAATGATCAGCGAAGCGCGTCGAAGCAGATTGGCGAATGGAAGGATGAAACACTGACTGAACCAGCAGGGGCAATCTTTGCCTCCTCCGTTTACAGATGGCTGACGTCTCCGGCAGGCATAAATCAATTCTGATTTACCTGACATTTGTTTCCTCCAGAAGTATGGATACGTTAAGGCCAAGTGGCGAACGAGGAATCATTTCAACAACTCGGCCCTCTAGCTTCTCAATACCCGCCGGAAGTGCGCCGTTGTAAGTTCTCAATTCAGCACGATAATTTGCGACGGACCGACGTACACTTTCTCACAGAGATAGGATCGTTCCCAATTTGAGGTTGCTAAGTGTTGAAACGCTTGCTCCAGGATTGAGAGCGCATGAAGTTCACGAATAGACTGAAAGCTGAATGCTTTCGCCCAACCCTAAGAGGCTGGTCCAAAATCGGCCTTTCGGTTTTTTTAGTCCCTACGTGGCTGAGGTAGCCGATTCGCGCTCGTAAGCTATGGGTTTTTCCTGATCTGAAAATCCGCGTTCTTTTGCGCGCGCTCTTCGCGTTTTTGTATTAGCGACTTAAGTTTGTCGCGTTGTTCAGATGTTAAGAGCGCTGTTACCTCTGTTCTCAAGCGTTCCGCGGCTTGAGGTCGGGCGGCGGACGCTGAACCTTCTGAACTAGATTGTGCCGCGTTTTCATTGTTTGGATCTCGCCGGCTGGTTCCGGTTCCTGTGAGGTGCCGTTTCAGCAATTGGTGGATTTGCTGTCTCTGTTGCGGCGTGAGATGGATGGCACGCAAGTCCTGGGTTAACTCCAGAGCACTCCGTCGTATCTGCTGGTGTTCCTCAATCCGCCTCAAACGCTGCTCTGCGCTACTCTTGACAGTTGTCTGGCCCACCACAAGCGGCAACTGGCAAAAAGCTGCGATAGCAACAAACACTAAAGAGCGGAACACAATGCCGGCGATATGCAGTTGATATGTTTTGGTATTCAACTTGTTCCTCCTTAAAGTATCTCGGGGCGTCCTATCGGCCTGTGGAAACAGCCAATGCACAGCTAACTGTCAAAGTGCGGTGAATTCGACTCCTTTAGCCTTAAGTGCCACCGCCTCCGGTCCGACGTACGCCGATACGTCCCGATCGAGTTTTAGTGTCTTGCGCGCCGCGCTCAACAATTGTTTCGCCCAAGACTTAAAGGCCTCAGGTTTCTCGACCCAGTGATCGTCGTCTCCGTAAGAGCCTTCGGTGTAGTAAAGCCTGCCGCGCTTTAATACTTTTCCGTCGAAGTAACATGTTGTCAGTTCGACTACCGGCGAGCTCGAAACGTCCATTGACCAGTAACGTTGTTCCGGAACCTCCTCAAAATCTATGGCCGAGACATCATCCGGCCGTACCAGATAAAAGTACAACCACCTGCGACCGTTCTCCTTGAAGTCCGTGCTCTCAACGATTCGAGGTTTCGGTTCAGGCGAACGGCTGTGGAGGATCAGCGGGTCTTCCAATTTCTTAAGCCGCGCTTCGAGTTCCTCCATATCCGATGGTCCAAGATAGAATACTAATTGACGTCCCATAGTAGCTGCTCAACTTACGGCTTGTTGTACGGATGATAGTCTACCTTGACCGGTTGGGCATTTTGTATATCATTAATCGCTTTTCTCTCACGAGAGACTGGATCTCCGGATTTTGTCTGCTTGCCTACCTGGTGCATCTCGACTACGTTTCCATCTGCATCCTTTGCGACGACATCGACATATCGTTTGGTCTTCGACCCACCCGGTGTGTCCACCTTGTATTCTTGCTGCGGTTCGAGTCCCCGTTTCTTAATGTCTTTGACGATTTCCTTAACCTTCTTCTGATGTGCGGGCCCTCCTTTCTTGCCGTTCGGGCTGGGAACCTTACGATTACCGCCGTTCGACCCGAAGGTATCGGGTTGGCCTCGCGAGGCTCCCATCTTGCCGCCAAAGAAAGCGCCCACCGCGTTGCCAATGAGCCGCCCTGCGCGGTAATGCCAGTCGTCGGGACACATCTCCTCCGTCATCAGGGCAGCGATTTCCTCAGCCAGGGCGAGCGCCGCGGTCGCACCCATGTAAACTGCTAAGAGCGGCGGAAGCACTGCGAGAGCCGTACCGGCAGTTGCCGCCGTCAAGGCGCTGAAGAGTGCAGTAAACAAGAGCGCATAGACAAAGCCCTCGATGCCACCATCGATAAGACCTGCTACGAAGGTGTCCCATGAAAGCCCGAGAGGATCGATCAACGAAAGTGGATCGTTGCCTGCAAATGCATAAACGTTTAGACCGCCTTCAAAGCCGATCGGGTCTTCCGACAAGAAGCGACCTTGCTGCGGATCCTGCCAGCGGGCTCGGAAGTGTAGGAGTCCGGTAGCGGGATCGCTTTCACGGCCCGCGTACCCAAATCGCGTGAGAGAACTGCCGGTGCCCGCGCCGAACGGCTCGTAGCGATGCCGCTCCAGAACACCACCCCCCGCGTCGGTCAGGGCGACCGTGCTGCCAAGATGATCCTGAAGGAAGTAGAGCGGACCGGTTGCAGGACTAGACTGGCGAAGCTTTTTATCAACGCCCGGTCCATTAATATATTCAACCGTTGAGCCGTCGCTCGCGGTGTCGCGTACGACATCCAATCCGTCGTACAGGTACTTCGTCGTCGATCCATCCGCTGTTCGACTTGCTAGTCTACCTCGTGGGTCATAGCCATAACTAACAGTCTGTCCGTCGGGCAAATGAACTTGCGTTAAGCGACCACGGGCATCCCACTGATAGCCAGTAGCCCCTTGAGCATCCGACTTCGAGGTAGTGCGCCCTTCTGGATCGAAGAGGTAGTTTGCGTTCCCGATTTGCGAGATGCGATTCCCGGCGTCCGCCTGGCTCGCGTTTTTGGTAGCTGGAAGAAGCTGTCCGGGGTTGACTGAATCAACGGACAAGATCTCGTCGTCAGCCGTGTAGGAGTAGCGGTAGTCCTCGATGGTCTGACCGAGATCGTTAATATGAGTCAGCCGGGCAAGTCTTTCGACTACGTCGTAGTCGTAGACTGTTCGGACGCCGTTTGGCCTTTGCACACTGGTGAGCCGCGACAGCACGTCATAACCGTACGTAAAGACATCAGTCCCTTGCGTGATCGTTTCGAGACGTCCGGCCGCATCGTAATCGTACCTGACTTGTGACCCGCCGGTTGGCGTCATCGAGGTACGTTGGTTGGCCGGGTTATAGCCATAGCTCACTACGCCGGCAGCGGTCGTTTCTGACAGTATTCGGTTCGCGTCGTCGTAACTCCATTCGATCTGGCCTGACTGAGAGTCGTCGACTCGCTGAAGTCTTCCGGCCGGATCGTAGGTGTAGGTGGCAGTTGCATCGGCGAAGCTGACGTTCAATGGCCGATGAATGTCGTCACGGTGGATAACCACGCGACGCCCCATTCTGTCGCTCGCCTCGCTTATGTTGCCAACGGCGTCGTAGCTGAGAGTGATCACCTGTCCCAGGGGATCGCGTCGTGAGGTGGGACGGAACAATTCGTCGTAGGTGTAAGTGGTCGTGTTGCCACGCTGGTCTGTCAGAGTGTTGACATTGCCGCGGTTGTCGTAGGCGACCCTGACGACATGTCCTAACCGATCTGTTATTGACGCTAACTGTCCCCGCTGATCGTATGCGTAGCTCGCCGATCTTCCACCCGGAGAAACGATCGACACGATTTCATCGTCGACGTTGTATTGCAACCGAATCTGGCGGCCGAGAGGATCTGTTTTCAGCACGAGGCGATCGCTGTCGTCGTACTGACTGGTCCATTTCTTTCCAAGCGAATTGGTAACGGCGGTGACGTTGCTATTTTTGTCATAGGTGAAGTAAGTGCGATCGCCGGCGGGATCGGTAATAGAAATGATGCGATCAAGCGGGTCGTACTGGGCACTCCTGCGTCTACCAAGAGGATCGATAACCGTAATGAGGCGGCCAACTTGATCGTACTCATACTCCGTGCGGTTGTTGAGCGCGTCGATGACCGCATTAACGTTTCCAAAGTTATCGTACTCCAGCCGGGTTGTGTGACTGAGCGGATCGGTGACTGTACTCAGACGGCCAAATGCGTCGAAGTCATAGAAGGTGGTTTGATTTAATGCGTTTCGGACAAATGCGAGATTACCACGCGTATCATACTCAATGATTGTCTCTTTGTTGAGAGCATCGATGACCTTGGTGATCGTGTTGAAAATAGGGTGGTACTCGAATCGCGTCGTCTGGTTCAACCGATCAGTAGTGGCAGTTACATTACCGTTCGCGTCGTACGTCGTGTTGGTTTCCGGACAACCGCACGGTCCGGATCGGGAAATGGCCAGGTTGTTGGTTAGATCACGCTCGGTTGTAGAGACTTGGCCCAGCGAGTCGATCGCGCCCACCGTGTAGCCATTGGCGTTGAACCGTTTCACTTCGGTCCGGCCAAGAACGTCTGTGATTGTTGTAGAGGTGACGAGTGCGCCACTCAGTGTGTAGCTGTAACGTTCAACGCCGCTATTGGCAAACAACTGTGCGATGACGCGACCGTTGCCGTCGTAGGTAATCTCTTTGACCCGGTTGCCGCGTGCATCGGTAATTGAAAGCAGATGATTCGTTCCGAAAAATCCCGACGTGTCATACGTGTAACTCGTCACACCACCTGCCGGATCTGTGACGCTTATCAGTCTTAAATTCGAGTCGTAATCGTATTTTGTGATGCGACCGAGAGGATCTCTAACCTCTGAAACCTGCCCCGGAGCGTTGTAAGTAAAAACGATCGAACGACCCACCGCGTCGGTGACGCTCGTGAGGTTTCCGCCCGTGTAGTTATAGGTGGTTGTGTTTCCGTTCCGATCTACAGTGGACGTGATCCGGCCGCTTGAGTCGAATCGCATTACCGCGCCAGACTTATCGCGGTACTCCAACGCGCCGCTCGTGAGTTTTCGTATCGTGGCGCCCTGCTGGGATGCTGTAATTGCGTTGCTGAAGACGAGCGTCCCGTCTGTTTCGGTTCTCGTATATCCAAACAACCGGCCTGCAAGTTGTTCGGAGGTCACATAACGGCCCGCACCACCAACCTGGAACGAGCCCGATAATCGGATATCAAAGCTGTCT
>Ga0134124_10004408_pt1 | contig 11311 bp, 9 predicted proteins | sample KB304_FD_96880 | JGI IMG/M metagenome (GOLD analysis project Ga0134124, IMG submission 96880) | Terrestrial soil microbial communities without Nitrogen fertilizer from Kellogg Biological Station, Michigan, USA - KB3-0-4 | ecosystem: Environmental > Terrestrial > Soil > Unclassified ... | reverse complement strand
GGCTGCGTTCTCGTACGCGGACCAGTGGCCGGCCCGGGGAATCCGGTGCAGGTCGAGGGTGCCGACGGCCTGCCGGATCTCGCCGATCAGGAGATTCGCCGGGCGGAACGGCGAGTCGTCGCGCTCGCCCCACAGCAGCCGAATCCGACAGCTGAGGTGGGCGAGATCGTCCAGGAGCGTGCCGCCGCCGCTCACCTTGCGGCTGTCGAAGCGGGTGCGCCGCACGCCGTCGACCTGGATGTCGACCGCCTCCTCGGTGAGGCTGGCCGGGTCGCTGAGCATGTTCACCAGCAGGTTGTGACGACAGATCTCGCGGAAGAGGCGCTCGTCGTGGCCGGCCTCCTTGTAGCTGCGGATCGGCCGGTCGCCGAAGCGACGTGTCGGGAAGCCGCCCGGCGAGACCAGGCACAGGTGCGTCACCCGGGGGGCGAGGCGGCGGGCGAGATTCGTGGCGATCGCGCCGCCGAACGAGAACCCCGCGAAGCGCAGCGGCCCCTGGCCCGGGAACATCTCCACGATCAGCCGGTGGACCAGGTCGAGATAGGCCGGGCCGGTCGTCTCCCGCGGTACCGGCGCCGAGGCGCCGTACGAGGGGTGGTCGAGCGCGTGCACGGTGAAGCGTGCCGCCAAGGGCTCGACGTTGCGGATCCAGTGGTTCGCCGATCCCATGCCGCCGTGAAAGAGAACGAGGTCGGGGCCGCGACCTCGACGGTGGACCGCCATCCGGGGCGCGGGCTCGGGGCTCACGCGAATCGTGGCCGCACGCGCTCGGCGAACGCGGCCATCTGCTCGTCGAGCTCGCGCCCGTCGGCGGCGAGGAACTCGAGCACCAGGTGTTCGACGCCACAGTCGGCGAGCTCGGCGATCTGATCGATCAGCGCGGCCGGCTCGCCGGCCAGCACGCGGCCGCCGTGGGTGGAGGCCGGTACGCTCTGGCCGGGTCGCACGATGCGGATGTCGTTGCGCAGCGTGAGCGCCGGCGGTACCGCGCGACCGCGGGCCTCGCAGAGCCGCGCGATCTCGGCCCGGCTCGCCCGCAGCTCCGCCGGCGGTCGATTGATCGGATGCCAGGCGGCGCCGAACTGCGCGGTGCGACGAAGCGCGGCGCGGCTGTGGCCACCGACCCAGATCGGCGGATGCGGCTTCTGCACGGGCTTGGGCTCGAACACGAGCCCGCTGAACTGCGTGTACGTGCCGGCGAAGGTCGGCGCGCGTGCCGTCCACAGCTCTTGCATCGCCTGCAGATACTCGTCGGTCATGGCGCCGCGCTCGGCGAAAGGCACACCCAGCGCCGCGCTCTCGGCGGCCACCCAGCCGGCGCCGATGCCGAACACGACGCGCCCGCCACTGAGGGCATCGAGCGAGGAGATCATCTTGGCGGTGACGACCGCATTGCGGTAGGGGACGATGAGCACCGTGGTGCCGAGCCGGACGCGGCTGGTCGCGCCGGCGATGACGCCGAGGGTCACGAGCGGATCGAAGATGGTCTCGCCGAAGTTCACGACGTTGGCGTGCGGCACGACGACGTGATCGCTGACCCAGACGGAGTCGTAGCCGAGCTGCTCCGCCCGCACCGCGGCGCCCCGGATGAGATCGGGCGTGGCCAGGTGCCGGCAGTTCGGAATCCAGACGCCGAAGTTCATCGAGCCTCCTCAGGGGTGACCGGCCTCGGTCAGCCCCGCCGAGGATAGCCCGTCGGATGGTATAGTTTCCACAGCACGATCGTGCGGGGAGGGCTCGGCGTGGCGTTCGACTACGCGAAGTATTTCGGCGAGATCAAGCTCACCCAGGACCTCCTCACCAAGAAGGAGGAGCGCTCCTGGCTCCTCACGCCGCCGCGCGATGGCGAGCGCCACGACGTCGTGCTCTACCTCGGCTGCAACGTGCTCCGGACCTCGCATCTCGTGCAGACGGCGACCGCGGTGTTCGAGCGGCTCGGGCCGACTACGTCGCGGCCGGCGGGCCGACGTACTGCTGTGGCATCCAGCACCATCGGCGCGGGCAGGAAGCCTCGGGCGAGCGCTACGCCAATCACACGATCGAGCTGCTCGAGAAGATGGCACCGCGCGAGGTGGTCATGTGGTGCCCGTCGTGCATCCAGTTCTACGACGAGGTGCTGCAGGCCCAGATGCCGTTTCCCAGGCGCCACACCACGGAGTTCCTCGCCGAGCGGCTCGAGCGCGGCGACTTCACCTTCACCCAGCGCGTCGAGGCGACCGTCGCCCTGCACTATCATCCAATCTCCGAGCCCCGGCAGCGTGAGGGGCGGGCCGCGCGCCGGTTGCTGGAGGCGATCCCCGGCGTGACGGTCGTGGAGCTCGAGCCCGATGCGCGCTGGGGCCGGACGTGCACGCCGGCGCTCCAGGAGCAGCTCGGACCGGCCGTGTGGCGCCAGATGGTCCTCGACGACATCGACCGCGCGCTGGCGGCCGGCGCCACCCACATGGCCGGCATCTATCACGGCTGCCATCGTGATCTCTGCCGCTTCGAGGCCGAGCGTCCGATCGTCTTCGAGCACTACCTGACGCTGTTCGCGCGGGCGCTCGGGATCGAGTTCGAGGACACCTACAAGAAGTACATGCGGCTGGGCGACCCCGATCGCATCCTCGAGGACGCCACGCCGTGCATGGCCACCAACGGCGTGGATCCCGCCGCCGCCCGCGCGCTCGTCATCAAGACCTTCGCCCCGCGGACCTGATCAGGCGCGGGGACCGCGCGGGCGCGTCGTCCGCGTCCGCCCGCCGACCGTCCGCATCCACCGAACGATGATGTCCGCCAGCGCGCGCTCGCGCCCGGCGAAGCCGTGCTCGACGCCGGGAACCACCACGCCGACGAACGACCGCGCGAGCACCGCGTTCCGTCGGAAGGCGTCGATCAACGCCTCCGGCGGCCGGTCGAGATACTCGTCACGACCCCCGACGATGGCGGCGATCGGCATCCGCACGGAGCGGAGCACGGTCCACCGGGCGTTCGGCCGGTAGTAGGGGAAGACGTCCTCGTCCTCGCCCGGCCGGTACAGGCTGATGTAGCGGCGGGCACCGTAGAAGCCCCAGGCGCGCGGTACGAGGGCGCGCGGGTCACGCCGAGCGAGCCGCTGGGCCGCGGCCACCCGGCGGCCGAGCTCCCGCGCGCCGATGCGCTTCGTCTCGCCCGCGATATCCGAGATCGGCCCGAGGAGCATCAGCCCGGTCACGCGCCGATCACGGACACGGGCGGCGTAGTGCAGCACCTTGTTGGCGCCGGTGGAGTGGCCGGCGAGAACGATGTGGCGGAAGCCGCGGCGGACGGCGAACCGGACCACCGTGGCGATATCCTCGACACTGGCCCCGAAGCGCTCGAAGGCCGCGCCGGCCAGCCGAGCGCCCCGGCCGGCGACCACGTCGTGGCCGCGGTTGTTGAACTTGAAATAGCCGATCCCGGCCGCGGTGAGCCGCGCCGATAGCTCGCGGATCAGCGGCTGTCCCGACGAGAACACCGAGCCGAGGCCGTGCACCCAGATGAGCGCCAACCGCCGCCGGCCTCGCGGCTCGGCCATCACGCCGTCGAGCCAGACGCCGTCGCGCGTGCGCAGGCGGACCAGGGTGGTCTCGACGCCGACCGGGCCGGGCATGCCCCGGACGATGGCCGTATTCGCGGGGGCGGTCAAGAGGGACCCGTGTGTCCTATACTCCCAGCGTGATCATCTCCCAGGCCGTCGCCGACAATCTGGCCAAGGCGTCGTGGATCCGCCGCATGTTCGAGGAGGGCGCCCGGCTCAAGCAGGAGCGCGGAAGCGACAAGATCTTCGACTTCACGCTGGGCAATCCCGAGATCGAGCCACCGCCGGCCGTGCTGGCCGCCGCCCGCCGCGTGCTGGACAGCAAGGAGCTTCACCTGCACGCCTACATGCCCAACGCCGGGCTGCCGCGCGTCCGCGAGACGGTGGCGGGGCGACTGCGCACCGCCACCGGGCTGCCGTACACCGCCAATCACGTCCTCATGACGGTGGGCGCCGGGGCCGCGCTGAACACCGTGCTGAAGGCGCTGCTCAATCCCGGCGACGACGTCCTCACGGTGGCGCCGTTCTTCGTCGAGTACACGTTCTACGTGGAGAACTACGGCGGGCGGCTGATCGTCGTGCCGCCCAAGGCCGGCCTCACGCCGGACGTCGCCAGGCTCGCGGCCGCCATCACGCCGCGCACGCGCGCCATCATCCTGAACTCGCCGAACAACCCCAGCGGTGTCATCTATCCCGCGTCGACGTTCGTCGAGATCGAGGCGCTGCTCGCCCGCATCCCCCAGCCCATCGTGCTGATCAGCGACGAGCCCTACCGGGCGCTCGTGTTCGATGACGTCGTCGTGCCCGAGGTGCCGCCGCTGGTGACCCGCGCCATCGTCGCCACGTCCTGGTCCAAGTCGCTGGCGATCCCCGGCGAGCGCATCGGCTACCTGGCGATCTCCCCGCGCATGCCGGAGGCGGCCGAGCTGTTCGAGGCGTGCACGTTCACCAGCCGCGTGCTCGGCTTCGTCAACGCGCCGGCGCTCTGGCAATGGGTGGTGGCCGAGGTCGGCGATCAGGTGATCGACGTGGCGCCCTATCGCGAGAAGCGCGACCTGATGTACGAGGGGCTCACCCGCATCGGCTACGCGTGCGTCAAGCCGCAGGGCGCGTTCTACGTGTTTCCACGGACGCCGATCGACGACGACGTGGCCTTCGTCCGCCTGCTGGCCGAGGAGGGCGTGCTGACGGTGCCCGGCTCCGGCTTCGGCATGCCCGGCCACATCCGCATCTCGCTCACGGTGGAGCGTGACACCGTGGTCCGCGCGCTCCCCGGCTTCGAGCGCGCGTTTCGCAAGGCGCGCGGGGAGCGTTCGTGAGCGCGTGAGCTCGCTCCCGGGCCTCGACGGCCCGCACGCGCTGTATGCCGCCCTCGTCCTGCTCCTCGCCTACGTCGTGCGAGGCGTCGCCGGGTTCGGCTCGGGGCTGATCGCGGTACCCTCGCTCACGATGGTGGCACCGGTCGGCACCGTGGTGCCCGTCGTCGTCTCGCTCGACTACATCGGCTCGGCCGGGCAGGGCGTGCGCCACCTCGGCCGCGTCGCCTGGGTCGAGCAGCTCGCGCTGTTCCCGTTCACCCTGGTCGGGGTGGCGACGGGGCTCCTCGTCCTGCGCGGGGTGTCGGCCACGCTGCTGAGTCGCACGCTCGGTGTCTTCGTGATCGTGTACGCCGTCTACCAGCTCCTGCCGTTGCCGCCGCTGCACGGCTCGCGAATCTTCGCCATCGTCTGCGGGTTCATGGGCGGGCTGGTCGGCACCCTCTTCGGGACCGGTGGTCCCTTCTACGCGATGTACTTCAACCTGCGCGGGCTCGACAAGAGCGCATTCCGGGCGACGTTCGCCGTCAACTTCATGATCGACGGCGGCGTGCGCCTCGCCGGCTACGCGCTCGCCGGACTGCTGGGCTGGGCCATGCTGATCTGGGTGGCGGCGGCGCTTCCGCTGGTCGCCCTCGGGCTCTACGCCGGCGGCCGCGTCCACGTGAGCCTGAGCCAGCGCGCCTTCGTCCGCCTCGTGAGTGTGATCCTGGTGGCGGCCGGAGCCGCGCTGCTCATCCGCTAGATGAGGCGCGCCATCGTCCTGCGTCGCGGGAGGGAGCCGTGCACGTCTGATCCGGTCAGAACGCCATCCGCCAGGCGCCGACCACGGCGGCGCCGGCGCCGGTGACGAGCAGCCACTGGACCGCGTCGGGGAGTGTCCACCGCATCGTGAGCGCCGCGATCAGCCCGAGCCCGCCGCCGACGAGCAGGCCGAACAGATGGGCGAGGAGATCGGCGTGCGGCCCGGTGCCGAGCAGGGCGAGCAGGGCCAGGCTGGCCGCGATGACGACCCACGACTTGCGGGTGCCGGAGCGCAGGCGGCCCGGCGCGACGAGGCGGAGCGCCGCGAGGATGCCGACGGCTCCGAAGACGGCCGTGGAGGCACCGACGGAGGTGTGATCGCTGCCGTGGACGGCGGCGGTGAGGAGGTTGCCACCGGCGCCGGCGAGGAGCGCGAGCCACAGGCCGACCCCCGGCCCGAGCTGCCAGCACACCGCGGTCAGCAGCACCGCGAGGGCCACGGCGTTGCCGAACAGGTGCGGCGCGTCGGCGTGCAGCGTGAGCGCGGTGACGGCCCGCCACCACTCGCCGGCCACCATGCGCGCGGCGTCCGCGCTGCCGTGCTCGAACCAGGAGCTGCCGCCCGCCCGGGGGCCCGTGATCGCGAAGAACCCGATCAGCAGGAGCGCCACGACGGCGCCGGCGATCGTGAGGGGACGGGCGGACATGGTCTCGCCGCCGCCGTCCCCGGCGTCCGTGGCGTTCTCACGGTCATAGGCCGCGAGCGCCTCCAGCGCGGTGGCGACGTCGTCGGGCGTCACGAACAACGCCCAGCCGTCCAATCGTTGCCGCTGCCAGTGCGGGATACCGGCGGCGGCGAGCACGACCGCCCACTCATCGGCGATCCGGCGGCTCGGCGTCACGCGCACCGCCGTCCCCGGGCCGTCCATGCCCTCGCCGGTCGTCGTCTATCCGACCTGCGCGCGCTCCACGGGCGCGGGCGCCCCGACCCCCTCCAGGCCGAGCCGGCGGATCGAGATCTGGTCGCGCTCCTGCATCCGGGCGTCGTCCGCGTTGAGGTTGCGGGTGAAGCAGCAGTACTCGAGCTGCAGCCCGTTGGGGTCCTTGAAGTAGATCGACTTGGCCCAGTCGTGGTCGACGACGTCCGTCACCTCGACGCCGCGCGCGATCAGCTCGTTGCGCTTCTCGTCGAGCGCCGCCTCCGAGCCCGCGTCGAAGGCAAAGTGGTAGAATGCGTTTGGCACCCCGAGCCCGCGGTTGATCCCCGCGTCGTAGTCCGCCGACACGCCCGGCACGTCGCGCGCCTCCATGAAGGCGAGGAGCTGATCGCGGCCGGTGTCGAAGAAGATGTGGCGCACCTGCCCACCTTCCTTGATCTTGAGGATGTCGCAGCGCACCGCCTTGAAGCGCAGCACGTTCTCGTAGAAGTCACGGGTCCGGTCGAGATCCCGTGTCGACAGGCCGATGTGGGAGAAGCCTCGCGGCGCCATGGTGTCCGTCCTTTCTGTCAGCCCAGCACGTCCTTGTACGTGGCCTCGTCGAACCCGACGATCAGCGTACGCCCCTTCCGGAGCGTGGGCGCCCGCAGATTGCCGGTCGGCCCCAGTAAGAGACCGAGCAGCTCGGTCCGCGGCGGCTTCTCGCGCCGGAGATCGACGTGCACGACGCGCTTGCCCTTGGCGACGTAGAGCTCGTCGACGTCCCTCAGCACGCCGAGCGCGGCATCGCCCTTGATGGTGGCCTTCTTCGCATCGCTCTGGGCGGCGACCGTGACCTTGTGCCTGGCAAGGAACCCTTGCGTCTTGGCGCAGGTCATTCAGCCGTTGCGGTGGTAGCTCCAGTCGACCTTGCTCATGGCGTTCCTCCTGTGGGTTGGCGCTCAGCGAAGTCCGATCGCGCCACGCAGGTCCTGCCACAGACGCTGCAGGTCATCGGGTGTCACCGGCCGCTGGGCGGCGAGGGAGTCGACGCGCGGGTAGAGCGTGCGGCGAACGTAGGCGCGATAGGGCGCGGGCAGGCTCATCAGGAGCGCGATGAACTGATCTTGCAGCGCGGTCGGCCAGCGCCGCTCGTGCTCGCGACGCGCCGGCCCGAAATCGAACGACGCGTCGGCGATGTCGCCGCGGCGCGCGGTCCGCAACGCCGCCGTCGCCGCCTCGTCGACCCGATCGCCGGCGACGGCCACGCCGTAGGCGTCGCGCGCGTGCGCGGGCGAGACGAGTCCCGCCACGACGTCGGCGAGGACGTCGGCCGGCGGCCGCTGGAACCGGTCGCCGTGACCGCCGCCGCCCGGTGTGCGGACGCTGAGCACGTCGCCGGGCTCGAGCGCCAGGACGTCGATCTTGGCGAGCGGCCGTTCGCCCGCGGTGCCTGGATTCAGCATCACGCTGCCCGTCGATCCGGCCGTGCCGCCGCCCACGCCCCATGGCGCGAACCGCAGCCGCTCCATCCCGCGCGCGGTCACCAGCCCTTCGGGGCGGAAGACCTGGAAATCGAGACGCACGGCGAAGCCGCCGCGGAACCGTCCGGGGCCGGCCGAGTCCGGCACCAGGTGGAACCGCCGGACGACGATCGGCACCTCGGCCTCGAGCGTCTCCGCCGGCGTGGTCTTGAGAAATCCGAGCGAGGCGTCGCAGCCGTCGACGCCGTCGCGGCCGGGCCGGCCGCCGCCGCCGCCGATCATCGGCTCGATGACCGTCACGTGACGCCGGGCCGCCTCGGGATCGGGCAGCGAGAGCGCGACCATGCAGCCCTGACCGCCGCTGGCCGCGGGGATGTGCGCGGGCACCGCGCGGGCGAGCGCGCCCAGCACCGCGTCGTAGATCCGTAGCACGGTCGCGTAGCGCACGCCGCACGCGGCCGGGAACTTCGGATTCACCACGGAGCCCTCGGGTAGCGTCATGCGCACGCGCTTGAGCACGCCGGCGTTCAGCGGAATGGTGCGATCGCGGGTGACGAAGTAGTTCACCAGCGCGATGGACATGAACGGATGGACGCGCCCGGCCGTCGGCACGTTGAGGGCCGAGCCCACCTGCACGTCGCTCCCCGTGAAGTCCAGGTGGATCTCGCCGTCGCCGATCGTGAGCGCGACCTTCAGGCGAATGGGGATGTCCGTCACCACGTCGTCCTCGATGTAGTCCGAGAACTCGTAGCGTCCGGCCGGCATGCGGCGGATGAGCGCCTCGACCTTGCGGGTCGCGTAGTCGATCAGGTCGTCCATCGCCTTGTCGACGGTGTCGGGCCCGAAGCGCCGGATCAGCTCGTGCATCCGACGCTCGCCGGTGGTGAGCCCCGCCACCAGCGCCTGCAGATCACCCCAGTTCTGCTCGGGGATCCGGCAGTTGGCCAGGATCACGTCGAGCAGGTCGCGGTTCACCTCGCCGCGCACGAACAGCTTCTTGGGCGGCAGCCGCAGCCCTTCCTGGAAGATCTCCGAGGCGCGCGGCGAGATGGACGCCGGCACCATGCCGCCCACGTCCGAGCTGTGCAGGAAGCCGGCGCCGTAGGCGACGAGGCGCCCGTCCCAGAAGATCGGGCGGATCAGGTGGATGTCGGGCAGGTGCGTCGCCGCGGCCGCCGAGCCGTACGGATCGTTGGTGATCACGACGTCGCCCGGCTCGAGCGGGCCGACCGCTTCGAGGGTGGTCGCGTAGCTGATGCCGCCGAAGCTGGCCACGCCGAGCTCGACCGGGTAGGCGAAGAACTCGCCCGAGGGGTTGAGCAGCCCACAGGTGAAGTCCGCCGTCTCCTTCACGAACGTCGTGTACGCCGTGCGCTCCACGACGTACGCCATCTCCTCGACGGCGCCCTGCAGGTAGTTCCGGAGGATCTCCACGGTGATCGCGTCCAGACGCATCAGCTCTCCCTCCGGAGCAACAGGTTCCCGAAGCGGTCCACCTCGCCGACGTGGCCGGTCGGCACCAGCACGGTCGTGTCCGGCTGCTCGACGATGGCCGGGCCGGCGAGGCGCGCGCCCGCGCCGAGTGCCGCGCGATCGAGGACGCGCGCCTCGGTGCGGTGCCCGTCGAGCCAGATGCGGCGGGTCGTCCTGGGCACGAGCGGTGCCCCGCTCGCGGGGACCTCGCCCAGCGGCACCCGTGGCCGGGCGGCCCGCAGCTGCACGCGGAGGTTCACGATCTCGGCCGGCGCCTCGCGGTCCGCGTGGCCGAAGGCGCGCTCGTGCGCGCGGTGGAAGGCGGCGAGCAGCGCCCCACCGCCGCCCGCCGCGAACCAGGCCGGCTCGACGGGCACCTCGATCTCATACGACTGGCCGACGTAGCGCATGTCGGCGGCCGGACGGAACGTCGCGGATCCGGCGCCGGCGCCGTGGCGCTCGAGCCACTCGGCGAGCTCGGCCCGCAGCGCGTCGTACGGCCCGCGCAGCGCCTCCAGCGCCGCCGCCTCCACCCGCGCGTGGACCGTGCGCACGGCGTCGTTCACGATGTCGGCGGTGATCGCGCCGAGCGCGCACAGCGTCCCCGGTGAGCGGGGGACGAAGACGGTGGGGATGCCGACCTCGCGGGCCACGAGGGCGCCGACCACCGGCCCCGCCCCCCCGAAGGCGACCAGCGCGAAGTCCCGCGGATCGACCGCCGCGCGCGAGAGGATCTTGGTGAACTCCGCGTACATGTTGGCGACGGCCACACGCACGACGCTCTCGGCCGCCTCGTCCGGCGTCATCCCGAGCGGACCCGCGAAGCGCGCGATGGCGTCCTCGGCCAGCTCGCGATGCAGGCGCATGCGCCCGTCGAGGAACCGCTCGGGATCGAGGAAGCCGCAGACCAGGAAGGCATCGGTCAGCGTCGCGTCCTTGCCGCCCCGTCCGTAACACGCGGGACCGGGCTGGGCCCCGGTGCTCTGCGGCCCGACCTTCGGCAGGCCCACCTCGTCCACCCAGGCCACCGACCCGCCGCCGGCGCCGATGGCGGTCACGCCCACGACGGGCATCATGATCGGTACGCCGCCGACGTGCTCGTTCGTGCTCCAGCGCGGGCGACCGTCCTCGACGACCGCGATGTCGGCGCTGGTGCCGCCGACGTCGAGCGTGATGACATTCGGAAAGCCGGCCCCGCCGGCGACGTAGGCGGCGCCGATCACCCCCGAGGCCGGCCCCGAGAGCAGGGTCGCCACCGTCTGCGCGCGGGCGGCGGCCACGGGCATGATGCCGCCGTTCGACTTCGTGACGTGCGGCGTGGCCGGCACGCCGCGGGCCGCGAGCGCCTGCTCGAAGCCTTCGAGGTAACGCCGCACCTTGGGCTGCACGTAGGCGTCGAGCACGGCCAGCGCCGTCCGCTCGTACTCGCGCGCCTGCGGCCAGACGTCGGACGACAGGCTCACCGGCAAGCCGGGCGCGGCCGACTCGGCGACCGCACGCGTCTGGCGCTCGTGGGCAGCGCTGCGATACGCGTGCAGCAGCGAGACCACCAGTCCTTCCACGTCCTGGCCGGCCAGCCGGCGCACGGCCTCGCGCGCGCTCGGCTCGTCGAGCGGGGTGTCGACGCTGCCGTCGGCGCGCATCCGTTCGCGCACCTCGGCCACCCGCGCGCGGGGCACCAGCGGCAGCGGACGGGCGCCGTCGAGATCGAACGGGTTCGGCAGCCGCAGGCGCTGCAGCTCGAGGACATCGCGAAACCCCTCGGTGACGAGCAGGCCGAGGCGGGCCCCGGTGCGCTGGATGAGCGTGTTCACCGCGATCGTCGTGCCGTGCACGACG
>Ga0134124_10004406_pt1 | contig 11312 bp, 2 predicted proteins | sample KB304_FD_96880 | JGI IMG/M metagenome (GOLD analysis project Ga0134124, IMG submission 96880) | Terrestrial soil microbial communities without Nitrogen fertilizer from Kellogg Biological Station, Michigan, USA - KB3-0-4 | ecosystem: Environmental > Terrestrial > Soil > Unclassified ... | reverse complement strand
TGCTGAGGCCGTTCAACCATACAATCAGTTTGTTGCCGGTAGGGTCCTGAGGGTCGAGCACCATATCGTTGACGCTGCGATTGACGGTGCAAGGCAGATCCAGGCACAACCCCTGACCTGTATCGACAGTACTGACGGCGAGGCGCGTACCGGTAATCGCGGCCGGCGATCCGGTGACATTCGACAGTCTTACGAGCCCGCGCATTGCCAGGGGCGGAACGGTGTTACCAAATGGAGGATTGGCGCCCAGGCCAATCACACCTCCGGCAACGCCTACAAAAAGCGTATTGGGATCACCCGGCACTCTCAGGATCTTGCTAATGGAGCGGCCGGTAAAAAACCCGGTGCTGCGCGGGATACCGCCTGAGTCGTTGTAGTTTCTTATCGGGTTGATCGGCCCAACCAGATTCGCGGTAGTATTCACATTTTCAATCCGATAGAGTCCAACTCCGGCAAAGCTGTCAGCCGACCCATTCGCTTCACCTGTTCCAACCCAGAGCCAGCCATTTACCGGATCCAGATCGAGAGTGCCAACAGCAAGTGATTGTGCTTTGTCAAAGATAGGAGTCCACGTCGTGCCGCCATCAAGCGAGCGATAAACACCGCCCTGAGCCGCCCCAACATAAACCTTGTTTGGATCAGCCGGATCGATCGCGATCGCCGATATGCGGCCGCTGACATTTGCCCTGCTGCCCGATGTCTGACCCAACGGAATCGGATTCGGTCCCAGCTCAACCCACGAGAAGGCGTCCGGTTGATTCGAGCCTTTCGTGGCCTGCTCACGCGCAGCAATCTGACGGTCCATCATCTCAACTGCCCGTTGGCGCGCGGTTGGATCGAGCGGTTTGCTCGGGTCATTTCCACGACGGAGCGCAATGAACGCCTCCCTGGCTTTGATGTATTCGGTTTCGTCGAAAGGGCCGTGAACGCCCGGCGGTCGATCCGGATCATCACCTTCATCCATTATCAGTCCTGCTGCGGTAGGACCGAAAAACAAGCTGACCATCGCAACCAGTAGAAATAGCCTTGATTTGGCGTTCATGCTAAAACCTCTTTTTTGTTAGTAACGTTGAAAAAGACGGGCACAGAACTTTGATCGGATACTCGAGCGTTCTCAAGTCCGATGGAATCAGACCGACGCTTCCATCGATGCTTTTTGGGCTTCAAAGCCACTTTGGGACATAGTTCTCCGATGAAGAAGTCGTCGTTTCGTTGATTGGATATTTGGGCAACGACCAGATGACGCGCCTGGTCGAACAACTATTCATGCGCTCGGGACAAAAGATCGCGCGGTGCCTTAGTTTGGAGTGCGGCGGCAAGGTACTCCGCGACGCCGCTTTCCGTTCGCAATAGATTCAATCACTAGTCAAAGGGGCGTCGCGGAGTACCTTGCCGCCGCACTCCAAATTAGGGCACCGCCATAGATCGGTCAACACTCCGTCACGATCTTAGACAGAGCTCAAAGGGCCAGACCCCGCCTCAGGGTCTCGCCACACCGTCAGCGTTGCAGGTCATCTCTATGACCGTGTAATGCCTTTTTAGCCGGTCCAACTCGTCGCTCTGTCTCTGAAGAATCTCCTGGTAATCCGCGGGTGGGTTACCCCAGCAACCCTCGAGCCTGAAGAAGCGAATTTCCCTCCCCGCGGCATCGACGAGCCTTCCGTTCTTGCACGACGCCTTTAGCTGGATCAGCTTTTCCTCGACCGTCACCTTCTTAACTGCCTTACTCGACTCGACCAGCCGGCTTGTCACAACATCAGCCGGCTTAATTGACTCCGGAAGACAACCGCTGAATGACTGGGGCCGGTGTGTGACAAAACTCAACAAGAGAAGAGCGCCCAGGATCGAAACTCGTTGCATGATCGCGCCTCGTCACACGCGGCCTCCGAACTAGAGATTGAACGCTCGCACAAGAAACGCCGCCATCTGCGCGCGCGTGACTGAGAGACTCGGGCAGTAGTTTGGACCCCCGCATCCCTGGGTGATTCCCAATGCCCCCATCCGTTCGATGAAGTTATAGAATGGATTTGAAGGAGGCACGTCGGCAAAGCGCTGGCTTGCAGGCGTCGGCGGATTGAATTCGCCGAGCCCTCGAATAATGAACGCCGCCATTTGATCTCTCTTCACAGGGTCGGAAGGACAGTACAAAGGTGGAGCGGCCTGGCAGCCAACTGTGATACCCAACTCTGCCAATCGGTCGATGAAGTTGTAGAACACGTTGTCGGGCGGCACATCATTGAACCGCTGGCTTGCAGGTGTCGGAGGGTTGAACTCGCCCTTCGCTCTCATGATGAACGCTGCCATCTGCTCGCGAGGGACAAGATCATTTGGACAGTAGTTGCCATTGCCGCAGCCGACCGTGACGCCGCGCGCCGACAGTTTTTCGATCTCCTCATAGAAGAGACTGCCTACCGCGACGTCGTTATACTGCACTCCTTGATAAAGAGTGAAGAACTGATCGGCGGCAAATATGAAGCCGACGCGGTTGCTGCTCGTGGGGTTTGCGTCAACGCCGTAAAACACGGTTGTGCTGCCCGTTCCCTGGCCCGGCCCGTTGACATGAAGCCACGATTCGCTGCTGAAGACCGTCCACTCGCAACTGGGATCCGAGGTGTTAAGCGCGAAAGAAAAGTTGCCGCCGAGAGCGGTAACAGACAGGTAGGTTGGATCGAGCGAAAAGGTACAACCGCCGCCAAGCGGCGCTTCGACGTGCTGCCAGGTGTCGGCGTCAAGCCCGCGAACAAATAGCATCGTAAGCGGCCAGCCTTGCTGCCTGAGCTCTTCAACCTTTGCCACCGTTGTCAGGACAAATACGTCTTGACCCTTTCGCCCCTCCAACAGATTCACGCCTGTCGCTATCAGCGCTTCCAATCCCTGCTTGCGACCGACGGTAACTCGCGCCACCACTTGCTGGTCTGGCGACCAGGTCGCGGACGATTGTCGAGGTTGTCCCGCGCCAGTTGTCAGATTGGCGGCTGTTTGTGAGGATAACGTAATCAGGACCACCGCCAGGCTGGCGGCAATAAAGATTACGCGCATCAGTTCTTTACGCATACCTAGAACTCCCGTCTGCTTTGAATTTAGCCTTATTATCGAACAACCAATGCCCTTGGTCAATCAGCAATCGTCAGGACAGAGTGGGGCGGATGTGATTAAAAGCCGGACTTCCCACGTAGTAATGACCTGTATGGGCGGCCCTCCGTGGCCGCCCCTCTTCGGTCCAACGAGCGCCGTATGTAAAGAGGGGCGGCCACGGAGGGCCGCCCATACAAGTCGTTTCTACGTAGGCTAAAGGCCGTCGTCGACAACAATAGCCGGCGACGGCCCTATTCACATTCAATCTCTTCCGCGCGCGCGTTCCGGCGTAAGCCTGAAAACTCGCGCAGTCGAAGCTATCTTCTGCTTACAGGTCGAACGCCCGCACGAGGAACGCCGCCATCTGCGCTCGCGTAACCGGATCGCTCGGGCAGTAGAACAAGTGATCCGGAGTACAACCGAGCGTGATGTTCAACACAGCCATTCGGTCGATGAAGTTGTAGAACACGTTCGCCGGCGGCACATCATTGAATCGCTGGCTGGCCGGTGTCGGCGGGCTGAATTCTCCAAGCCCTCTGAGGATGAACGCCGACATCTGCTCTCGCGTCACCGCGCTCCCGGGACAGTACATCGTGTTGCTCGGCGGGTTGCATCCGACGGTAATCCCCAATACAGCCAATCGATCAATAAAATCGTAGAACACATTGGCCGGAGGCACATCTGTGAATCGCTGGCTCGCGGGTGTCGGAGGATTGAACTCGCCTTTCGCGCGCAGGATGAACGCCGACATCTGCTCGCGCAGAACGCTGTCGTTCGGACAGTAGTTCCCGCCCCCGCAGCCAAGAGTTACACCTCGGGCCGATAGCTGGCCGATCACGGTGTAGAACAGATCATTCGACGGCACATCAAGGAAGTTGATACCCTGATACACCGTGTAGGTTTGCCCGGCTATCGTAATCGTGTTGCTCCGAATGGACGGGCCGGGGTTCGCGTCTACGGTGTACATAAGCGTTCCGTTGCCGGTTCCCGGAGTTCCCGAAGTGATGTGTATGTACGTCGCAGCAGTGCTCGCCGTCCACGGGCAAGCGGCATCCGAGGCGATGACGTTCACCGAACCGGATCCACCATTGCCCGGGAAGCTCTCATGATTTCGGCTGAGCGTGAACATGCAGCCACTATCCTGAGAGACCGTGAACGTGATGCCGGCAATCGTCATCGTGCCCATGCGAGCAGGCCCGGCATTGGCCGCGACGGTGTAGTTGACCGTGCCATTCCCGGAGCCACTCGAACCCATCGTGATCGTGATGAACGCGTCATTGCTCACCGCAGTCCAGGTGCAACCGTTTCCTGTTATTACGTTGACCGAGTCCATTCCCCCGGTACTCACGAAGTGCTGACTCAGCGAGCTCAGGTTGAACGCACACGCTGCATCCTGTGTCACTGTAAACGTGATCCCTGCGATCGTCATCGAGCCCGTGCGCATTGGACCAGTATTAGCGGTGACGTGATAACCAACCGTACCGTTTCCTGATCCGGGCGTGCCCGAATCAATTATGATGAACGCGTCGTTGCTAACCGCAGTCCAGCCGCAACTGGTCGTCTGTGACACGTTGACGGAATTACTGCCTCCGGGAGCGGTAAAGTTCTGACTCGTCGGGGTGAGCATGAACGTGCAGCCCGAATCCTGAGTAACGTTGAACGTGATTCCAGCGATCGTCATCGTGCCCATTCGAGCGGGGCCGGTATTGGCGGCAACCGTATAGTTGACTGTGCCGTTCCCTGAGCCCGGCGTCCCCGAGTTAACAGTGATAAATGCGTTGTTGCTAACCGCGGTCCAGGCGCAGCCCGTTACTGATGTCACGTTGACCGAGTTCATACCTCCGGCTGCTACAAAGTTCTGGCTCGTCGGGGTGAGCATGAACGTGCAGCCCGAGTTCTGAGTAACGGTGAACGTGATCCCCGCAATCGTCATCGTCCCCATTCGAGCCGGACCAGTATTAGCAGCAACCGTATACCCAACCGTTCCGTTTCCTGAGCCGGGCGTTCCGGAATTGATCGTGATGAACGCGTCGTTGCTGACAGCAGTCCACATGCAGCCTGCCGCTGTTGTCACATTGACGGAGTCCATACCTCCGGCAGCAACAAAGTTCTGACTCGTCGAGCTGAGCATGAAGCTGCAGCCTGAGTTCTGAGTCACCGTGAAGGTCAGCCCTCCGATTGTGATTGTTCCCATGCGAGCGGGACCAGTGTTCGCGGCAACTGAATAATTGACGGTGCCGTTGCCCGGGTGCCCACCGCCTGAAGGTGCAGTCACGGAATCGATCGTTATGAACGCGTTGTTGCTCATAGGAGTCCAGCTACAACCGCCATCCGCGGTAACCATGAAGCTGTTGGATCCGCCGGCGCTTGTGAAATTCTGGCTGGTAGGAGTCGTCGAGATTGGGCAAGGCTCCGCGCTGGGCTCGGCCAGGGTCCAATCCGAGAACGACGTCACTCCGGTAATCGTGGCGGTGTTTGCCGTCGTGTCGACGCTGCCGCCCGGCATCGAGAAGCTGCCGTTGTATTTGAATATGACGAAGTTGCCTTCGGTGGCAGTCCCCGGCACGTCCGGCGGGTCGAGGTAGCTGAATGTCAGGTCTGCAGTTACTCCTGTAGCCGCGAGCGTCCAGTATCTCGACAGCGCCTTCGCCGGCACCGCAAAATTCGGCTGCGCTCCTTGAACGGCTTTGGTTGTGAAGTCGGCAGGGAAAGTCCCCGCGGTAACGTTGACCGTTACGGGCGAGAACCCGTTGGCCGTTCCTACCTCGAAGCTCTTGCTGCCGGTGGCGCAGTAGGTCTTCTTCAAATTGCCGATCACGTAGTTCGAAGCCCCGCCTCCGGACACCGTAGCATTGCAGCCAATCGCAAGCGTGTTGGCGCCAGTGCTGAGTTTGCCGTTCAGGTAAATAACATTCGTAATCGAGACGTTGCCCGCGAGCGAATCACCGTCGGCAGTCAGCGCGTTGTAGAAGGTACCGGCAGGAATCGTCCCGGCGACCGCTTGCACGAGTTCATCCGCGCCGATGTCCGGATTGCTGGCGGGTCGAGGGTCGTTGTCAGCATCAGTGGTCACGCCTGTTCCGGTTCCATTGCCTGCTGAAAGCGCCGGGCTGGTCGGTTGGAGGTGGAAATCGGGCGCTGCGATAAAGAGTGGGTCTGCCGAAATAGAGCCGGCATCTTGAGCGGTTGCTGTTTGCCATGCCGCCAGCGTGGCGTGGAAGGTGCCGCTCGGCGTGTTGCCGACGCAGCCGACGCGTGCTTGCGTGTTTGCTGCGGGCGCAAACCAATCATTGAAATTCGATCCACCGGTTCCCCACGCAAAACCGGCGGGAATGTTGATCGCCGCGTGCAACAGCGACGCGGTGTTCGAGCTGATATCCATGACTGAGATGTTATCTCGCAGGTTGAGATTGAGAACACCGGTGCTGATAACGGAGATTCCGAACGTCCCGCGATCAGCCGAAGTTGCCGCTCCCGGATCGATATCGCCGGTCAGGTAGATGCTGTTATAGGCGACCTTGTCGCCATTACCATTTGAGATTCCAATACCCACGCCCTGGTCAGGCGACGTACCGTTCGCCACTATGTTGTAAATCACGTTGTTGGCAATGGTGTTATTGGTTGCGCCGGTGTTGGTCGCATTGACGACAATACCAACTGCTGAGAACGTGGCCTGGTCGGATATGTCGTGAATTCGGTTGCCGCTTACGTTGCAGTTTGTCGCGGGAACAGTTGTGCCTGCCGAAGTGCTGGACCAACTGCCGCTCGTGCCCCCGATCTCGATACCAACTCGGTCGCGGCCGCTGCCGGCGCCGGCGGTGGTTGCGTCGCCGACGAAACGGACTTCATTGCCGGTGATGTTGGCGGCGTTCTCGTTGAAGAACAGAATACCGCACGTTCCGATTTCATCTGTTCCGAACGACGCCGGCCCAATTTGATTATTGGAAATCGTCGTGTTCTGGTTCATGTTAGCGGTAAGCCCGCCAAGCGACGCGATACCTACGCTGGCCTTCTTGATAAGGTTGTTGCTGTAGGTATCGTTATCATTGTCGGTCCCGCCCGTCAGAATCGCCGCGCTCGAAGACGAGATAATCCCAAATGTGAAATTCGTACCTGCGCTCTGGTCCGCGCCTGCCGAAAGCACACAGTTCTTAATCGTGTTGTTCTGAGCGCCGTTAGTCGCGCTCGCAACCCAGATTACAGCGGTGCTTGCCGCCGGGTTGATGTTCGAGATGGTCAAGCTACGGTCCGTGCCGCCGCTCAACGAGCCATCTAACATGAAGCGGTCGGCATCATTGATCTTGATGACGGAGATGGCGGTTGCCGTGCTGGTTATGCTGCGCGCCGCGCCGCTCGGTTTGACGGTTACGGTGTAATTTCCTGCGCCCTCTTCAGTCCACTGATTCAACGCCACCGAACCCGTCTCGCCGGTAAGATCCGAGGTGAGATTAACAGTGACGTTGCTTGTCAAAACCCCGCTGTTGATCTGCGCAAAGAGCCCGCCGGCATTGGTCAGAGAGGTAATCGTCTCGCCCGTTCCAACGTTCACTGAAGACGCAAACGGCGCGAGAATCATGTATGAGTTTGGCGTCGCCGGCGGCGTCGATACGTTGTTGACATCCGTAGCGACCACGCCTCCAGGATTCGAGCTGATGTTTCCCGCCGCGTCCTGCGCGATGACGAAGTAAGAAATCACATCGCCCGCGGTGACGCCTCCGACATCCGTAACCACGATGGGAAACATCCACGTGCCGTTGGTGACTGTTCCCGACGAGAGACTCCCGGCGCGAGATACGTAGGCGCCAGCGTTCTTACGATAATAGATCCGTGGTGCAAGTCCCCCGGTCGCCACTCCTGATGCATCAGCGATCGTGGCAGTGAGCATTCGGTCAGTCGTAAACGTAGTATTTGGGAGCGGCGTGTAAGCGATCGCCGGCGGTGTGATGTCCAGTGGCACACCGTCGAATTCGTCCGCGCCGATGTCCGGCGCCAGCGCGCCGCCATTGACCGAGCCCGCAGGTCCCGGACGGGTTTGCATATCATAGTCTATGGTTAACCCGGCGATGGCAGTTCCGCCCGACTCGATAGCGGTCGGCGTTAAGCCGAAGTTCAGGTGCAAGTCGCCGGTCGCGGGTGCAGTGAAGGTCACAGTCACACCCGACAGGCTGCTGCCATCGCTGGCTGAGGCAGTCTTCCAGTTGGCAAAAGTTTCGTCGGTCGCCAGGCCCCATATTCCCACCGTGGCAGCCGAAGCGCTATTCAGCACGTTGAAGTTTGAAGCGTTCGTGCCCCAGCCAGTCGCCGGAACAGTATTCACATTGCCGATAGCGTAGTGCTTGCCGGTGCCACCGGTGCGAGTGTTGTTAAGGATGTTGTTCCGGACATCGACCACCGTCGTTATTGCCGATCCGGCGGAGTTGTCTCCGCGCAGGAAGCCATGGCTTGGCAGCGCTCCGGCGCCGGCGGCTCCCGCAATGTGCACAGAATTGTAGTAGGCAAAAACACCAGCGGTGACAAAACTGTTCATCAATCCTTCAAACTGCGTATTGGTGGTTTGCGACGTTCCGAGGGAGATCATGTTGTTTGAGAATGTGCCGCCCAACCCGAGCGCCGCGCGGATCAGAATACCAATCGCCATCGGCGGCGCGGTTGCGGTCGTTCCGGTCGAAGCATTTCTAAGATCGTAGATTTTGTTCTTGGTGACCGTTCCGTTAGTCGGATTCGAGTAACCGATCCCGGTCACAACGGTAGCGACCGCTGTGGCGTTGGTGGCGGAGACCGTAAAGATGGTGTTCTGGTCAAGTGACGCGCCGAGCGCCGCTGCGCCCGTTTGAAGAATCCCCTGTACCGCCGTGCCGCCTCCCGCTACGGTTGTGTTCGTGCTGGCGCTGGCTATGTCGTGAATGGTGTTGGACGAAATCGTAGCTGGCCCGGTGCTTGAGTTAGAGATGCCCCGGGCAACTGCTGTTGTTCCGGTGCCCGCCCCGCTGAAGTTGGCAATTATGTTATTCGAGATTGTAGTCGGAGACACAACTCCTGCCGGCGCCGTGCCGGTCTGGATGTTGATGCCATTGAGCAAAGTACTGATGGCCGCGACCGTCGGCGAACTCATGCTCAAGGCGGTTGCGTTGCTCCCAATGGTGTTACCTGAGATGGTCGGCTGACCTTGCGAGATCTGAATCCCGGCGATGGTGCCTGAACCGTTGGCGGTGAATCCGCCGATCGTGTTGTTTGAGATGTTGATTGCCGCAACACTCGCGTTTGTATGAACCGTGATACCCGCGTTTAATGCGAGAGTCGTGGTTGGCGTGGTGGTAATCGAACCGGTTGTTGTTCCGCTGCCGATTGTGTTCCCTGTCACCGTCCCGATATTGACGTTGCCTTGCAGGACGTTGATCCCGCTAAAAATGCCGTTGGTAGTCGTCGCGCCGCTTGATGTAGCAAGCGAGAATCCGGCGATCGTGTTGTTCTGAACGCTGGTCGGTTCGGCGCTGACATTGAGGTTGATGCCAATGAAACGCGTCGCAATGGTGCCGGCCATCGTATAGATCCCGGTCCCGGCTGATGACGCAAATCCAATTGTGTTTCCACTAATGCTATAGCCGAAGCCGGAATTGGTTGAGCCAGTGTTTGCACCAATGCTTATCCCGGCGTGGATATTACCTGTCGTGTAAGTGCGCGTTGGGGTTTGAAAGAGCTTGTTGTTCGAGATCGTCCACCTGATATTGCCAAGGTTACCGGAGGCGGACGACAGCAGTATCCCGTTGGTGACGGTGCCGGCGCTGAAGTACTCGTGAATCAAATTATTCGAGATCGTGTTGTTGCTGTTGGGGAGTCCGGCGGTGCCCAGGGAGAAGATCCCATTGACCGGAGTCGTCGCGCCATCCTTGATGTCGCAGTTGTCGATCAGGTTATTGCTGTTGCCGTAAGTTCCAGTCGTCGTGCTGAAGACAATATCGCCGCCGGTCGTCGAAGTGTTTACACCTTGAACGGCCGCAAACTGGACCGTGTTATTCCGCGCATCATTGATGAACTGAATCGGCACGCCCGCGGTCGAAGTATTCGCGATCGTCAGTTGCGATCCCCCAGCGCCGCCGGCCCTTCCGTCAATGGTCAAATAGGAAGCACCGTTCAGATTAAGGGTCTGCGTGCCGGCGCTCGTGATACTCAACGCCGTCGCGCCGGTCGTCGGGCGAAGCGTAATCGTGTTCGATGGAGAACCGAGCGTGTTGATGACAAGGGGGAATGTTTCGGCCGTGCTGAGGTAGGTCGCCTGAAGTTCGAGGATGACATTGCCGGCGAGACCGTTTGTGTTGATGTCGGTCACGGCTGCGCCAATCGACAAATAGGTTCCGGTTGGACCGATTGTCCTCGTACCGCTAACCGTTCCGGTCGTAGTCCCCTGGCTGTCGGGCCGGCCCGGTCTGGACGCGGGATTCGAGCTCAGACTGCCTTCAGTAACCGCGAATACTTTCCAGAAATAAGTGGTATTCGAGGCCAGCCCACCCTCAACCGAGGAGGCCGAGTTAGCCGCCAATTGCCTGACAAATTCATAAGTGACACCGTCAAGTGAACGATAGACAACGTAGCCAACTTCATTGGTCGCATTGTCCGTCCAGTTGAGCGTCATAGTGTTCAGCCCAACCGCGGTATACGACAGCGGACTCGGATCAGCAGGTACGTTAGGCGTAAAGGTGTATTTGGTCCCGCTCGCAATTGCGCCGGTATTCGTATTATTGGCGGTGCCGTAGGCGGCCGTTGGTCCGCTGGTCGTCAAGCTGACGAATTGCGTCGCCGAGCTTCCAAACCCGACCGAGTATCCGCTGTTCGTGGCATTGGCGCCGACGCCTGCGCCGTAAACGAATTCAATCTTTCCCGTCGATTCATAGAGCCATGCCTGGAAGGTGCCGGCCCCTGAGTTCGCCGCTCCGACACGCGGGATCTGCATATTCTGCCATTCGACAACCAACTTGCGATTGGGAGCAGTGCCGACCAATTTGTAATGCACCTTGCCAGTGTTGCCTATCCACAGATCGTCCCAGTAGGGCGCGATCTGAGGGACGTTCGTCGCGCTTGCCAGATCGTTCGTGAACGCAGTTGTAACAGGAGTCTGCCCAAGTTTCATCAACCCATTCGCGTTGACGGAGAAGAAAATCTGTCGCACGCCGTCAAACCAGAAATCAAACCCGACAGGTGCGATCGAGGATGCTGCATCATCCAGATCCGGAGTGAGCAGC
>Ga0134124_10004404_pt1 | contig 11313 bp, 9 predicted proteins | sample KB304_FD_96880 | JGI IMG/M metagenome (GOLD analysis project Ga0134124, IMG submission 96880) | Terrestrial soil microbial communities without Nitrogen fertilizer from Kellogg Biological Station, Michigan, USA - KB3-0-4 | ecosystem: Environmental > Terrestrial > Soil > Unclassified ... | reverse complement strand
GCGAGCAGCATGGCTTGCTCGATGTTCCTGCCGAGCGCCGCCTCTTTGCCGGTAAACGGCAGTATGGCGCCCACCTGGATCGTGTCACTGGGTTCGTTGGCTTCGTTGCTGCTGCAACCGAGTGCGCTCAATGCAGCCAGCAAGCTGGCTACGATCAGGCTTTCGCGCTTGGCGAAGGGACGGGACATTGCGGGTTGATACGTAGAGTCGTATGCGAAGATTTGCCCTGGCGGCATACGCCACCAACTGTCCGTACGACGAGGGATCGGTGCATTTAAGTCCCTTCGCTCGCTTTATCGTGGGTGACTAGTAGTCGATGTATGCGGCACCCGGGCTCTATCGGCCAGAAAGCTACCGAAACTGCGTGTCGCGAACAGTGAGTCACGAGGCGCGAACACTCACGCACACTCGCTCGTACTGGCGCGCGAAACAGACGTGAATGCGCAAATAGTCGTTCAAGCCTCGCCGCGAACGGTCGTTTGCGGTAGCAGGCTTTCCGTTGCTCCCAGTTGCGGTCCTGCGGGCTTTTGCAGTCTGGATGTGCAGCTGGTCGTGGCAAACACGAGGTCGTGCGCGTCGCCGGACTTAGGAGTGAAAATCTCAGCTGCCGAAAGCCGTGGCGTCGGCAAATTCGATCCGCTTCTCCGCGCCGCACTCGCGCAGCAAGCGCGCCAGCTGCATGCAAGTCATCGCATTGCCTTTGACGATGAAGCCCTTGCTGAAAGGAAGCCGCGCCAGCACCCGAAACAGCGCTCGGATTGCGTCCTGACCCTCGGTGCACTGCGGCTTCAGTTCCTTGCAGTCGAACACGAACACCCCGACGGCGAGGAGCGCCTGTGTTGCAGCGGGTGCCCTGACGTTGAACGCGTCGATCACGTCGCTTGGCCAGTAGCCCCACGCGGCGATGCTCAGGTTCCCGTCCGTGCTATCGAGGATTTGAAAACCGCCCTCTTCGGAGCCAACGTGGCTGGACGACTGCGCGCCTCCGGGCATTCCCGGCAAGCTAGCGTACTTCCCAGTGTCAGACCATACGCGCGCAACGCTGCCACGAACCGATGACGCTCTGCCTGGGCTTCAGCCGCGATGCGTGTGACGTTCAGTTGTCAGCTCGACACGCGCGCCGGTGCCGTTGCGCTATAGCGATGGCGATCGGACGGCGTGCGCACAACTCCTGGCTCGAGGCAGGTAGCAGCTCACGAGTTGCAATTTGCCGCGTCTACCGTCACCTGCGACGTGTTCTGGTTGGCTACCCAGTCCCACCCGATGTCGTGGGGTTCGTCGGAGACCGGCGCGCACTTGTCCGGGGGTCTCGGTCAGGATGGTTGTCGTCGCGCACCAGTTGCTCGAGAGACGAGAACTGCTGTCGGCGAATCGCTTCAGCGAACCACGCGAACACAGCCGAGAAATTCACGCTGCGAGTGCGCTTCTCGCTGATCCCGCGCTCGATTCCCGCGCCGCTGACAACTTTCGACTCCCACGCATTGCCACTCTCAATCAGACACTATACACGGGGCTGGATGTCCGAGACGCTCGAGGAGACCCAGGCCACGCGGGACACACGCGCCGTGCGCGCGCGCCAGCGCTGGGTTTCTCGCGTCATCCGCAGGCTTGCTCGCATCGAACTGTTGATTGACCGAGTACGCTGGGGGCTCCGGCGGCGCTACGGGCGTTTGGGACCACTGCAGGTCGTGACCTACCGCGGCTTCGGGACGGCGGCGTTGGTGGTGCTGCGCGGTCGTGTGCTGGAGGCCTCGACGCTCGAGCGCTCACTGCCTGCGGATTCGACCTTCAAGAGCATTCGCCGCATGGTCCATCGTTTTTTCTCGCGTGAATTGCCGGACGCGACGCTCTGTGCGCGGCTCGGCGCGAGCCAGGTCAGCGGAGTCACCGACGATGAAGGCTATTTCGCGTTGCCCGTGCTCACGCCCGATCTGGCGGAGGGTGAGGGCTGGAGGCAGGCCGAGATCGAGGTGGTGGGAGCGAAGGTGCGCGGCCTGATGCCCACACGCGCGACCGCCGAGATCCTGATCCCGAGCGCGCGCGCAAGCTTCGGCATCATCAGCGACATCGACGATACGGTGCTTCAGACACACGTCACGCAAACGCTCAAGATGATCTGGGTGACGCTTTCGGGTAGCGCCTTCACGCGCGTGGCTTTCGACGGCACGAGCGCGCTGTACCGCGCGCTCGCGCGTGGCGCTTCGGGCGAGGCCGACAATCCCGTCTTCTACGTCTCCAAGAGTCCCTGGAATCTGTACGACTTTTTGATCGACTTCATCGACCATCATGGCCTTCCTCGTGGTCCACTGCTGCTGCGCGACATCGGATTGCATGACGCTCCTCCAGTCGACCACAAATCAGCGGCAGTGCGCGAACTGCTCGAGCTGTATCCCGATCTGCCATTCGTCTTGATCGGTGACAGCGGCGAGCGTGACCCGGAGGTGTACTTGGAGGCGGCTGCACGCTATCCGCGCCGAATCGTCGCCATTTACATTCGAGATTTGGCGGGCAAGAGTCGCAAGCGCGATGCGGGCAATCGCGCGCGTACGCTGAGCGAACAGGCGCGCGTCTTGGGCACGGAGCTGCTCTGGATCGAGCACGCGAGCCAAGCGCTCTCGGACGCACGACGACGCGGACTGGCAGCGGGCCCGCCCGCGTGAATTCTCGCTACTGCAAATGGCTGGGCGCTTCCGGGAAACGGGGGCGCGGCTGGTGCGCTGCAGTGCGCCGATCGAGGGTCTGCAGCAACACCTTGCGCAGCACGTTCGGATGAAACAAATGTGACGGCGGGCTCATCAGATGCATGACCTGCGCGAAGCGGCGGTAGACGTCTTCGTCCGAGGCGGTCAAGCGATGGATTTGTGCAGTGTACCAGTGCGCGAGACGAGTGCCGAACGGGCGACGACCCGAAACTTCTGGGTACCGGAAATCTTCGGTCGTCGAGAGCTCCCAGGCGCTCCGGTATGCCGCGGGTACGCGGGCCCAAAACGAGTGCGACGGATCATCCGCCGGCTCGCGCAAGCACTGCTCGAGCACTTCTGCTGAAAGCGCCGCCACGGTCATGCCTTGGCCGAAGACCGGGTCCACGCTGCACAGCGCGTCGCCAATGACGATCGTACGGGCGGGCCTGTGCGAGAGCGACGCATAATGGCGCAGCCGCGCTTCGCGGTAGTGGTAGCGATGAAAGTCGCTCGTGCGCGTCGCCTTGCCCAGAAACTCCGCGATTTCCGGCTGCGGCAGGCTATCGGCGAAGCCGCGAAACAGAGCGTCGTCAGGGCCGGCTCGCTCGCCGCACCAGCCGAAGAGGGACACGATCACTTCGCTCTTTTCGAGCGGCAGCACGGCGCCTGCGCGCTTGCCGTGCGGCGGGGTCGGGTAGAGCAGGATGCCCAACCAATTCCGCGTTTGCGGGCAGGAATAGCGCGCGGACGTGTACATCACGTCCACAACCACCGAGTCCTCGCGCGGGGGCTCGAAGCCGGCCGCCGCCAATTGCTCGGGAAGCTTGGAACCCCTCCCCGAAGCGTCGACCAGAAAATCGACGTCGACCGGCTCTGCTTGCCCGCGAGTGGTCAGCTGCGGTTTGCCCGCGACCCAGGAGATATTTTCGACGCTGCCCGTTCGCAGCTGCACGTTGGGGAGCGCGAGGACTCGCTGCCGCAGCTCCGTTTCGAGCAACACGCGGCTCTGCAAATGACCGCGAATCCCAGACTCGAAGCGTCGCTTCCAGTGGCCGAAGTGATACCAATTGTTGTACTGGCTCATGTCGAGGTCGAGGCCACCCGCTTGCTGGATGGCTTCGAACAGGCCTGGAAACAGTCGGTTGAGCACGGCCGAGCCGGCCCCGAGCAGCACGTGCGAGTGGTTCGCCTGCGGAACACCTTTGCGCGGCCCGGCGGCGCTCAAATCATCGCGTTCGAACAGCAGCACGCGTTCGAAGGCAGAGCTCAAAACGCGCGCAGCCAAGAGCCCGGCCACGCTTCCACCCACGACCGCCGCTGCTGTGCGAGCCATTCGTTCGATGTAGCACGAACGAGTTGGCTCATGGAACGTGCAGGGCTCGACGAGCCAGAGAGGCCGGCTGACACGGGGCCCGGCAATCGGTTAGACTCGGACGCTGGCAAATGAATCAATACACCGGGGCAGCGGCGAGTACGAATGCGGACGCGCAAGACGCTGATTTGCAGGCCGTCACCGTGCCCAGCTCGGTGAAGATCGGCGGGGGCACATTGCTGCTTTGGGGCGTGCTGACGTTGGTACTGTGTTTGCAAACCGCGCTCGCCGTTCGCTTCGATGCGCTGACGACGCCGATCGTGTTGCTGATGTTCGCGCTCGGTCTGAGCGGCGTGCTGCTCGGCTTCCAGTTGACGCGCGGCAGCGGCAAGGCCGCGGTTTCCGGCGTCGTGCTCAGCGCGGTGTCGTTCTTTCTGTTCGCGGCTTGGGTGGCATTCTCCCTGTATAACGGCTTGCTCTCGCTGCTCGCTCTCGCGCTGTTGCCGCTCTCGCTGCTGGCGGCGACCTTCTGCGGACTCTCCGTCTCCTGGGCGCGTCGCGCCGACCAGGCTCGCGAACGCTTGCGCGCGCAAGGGCTCGACTTGGGCCTGTGACCCTACGTCTCGATTTACGAGCGGCGCTCGCGCGCGGCGTCGAGGCGGAGTCGCCGATTGCGGCGCACGCGGCGCTGCGCGTGATCGACCCGTTGCAGCGACTCATTGCGCGCCGGCGCCTGCGGAAGTTGCTGGATCGCGCGCGGCTTTTGACCAGCGATGATTCGCCCGTGCATCGCCTGCGCGTGGCAACGCTGTTGATTGCCCCCGCTTCATCGGAGCTAGATTTCTACGACCACGAGGCCGTTGCACGTGCCTACGAGGCGCTCGGGCCCCTGCCGGGACCTCGTCCCAGTGGTCCTTGGTTTACCCTCGGCAGTATCGTATCGCTCGCGCTCGTGAGCACGGTCGTCGTCTTGGCCGCGCGTTGGTTGCGTCCTTTCGACCCGCGGCAGACTGACGCAGGTCGCGTCCTAGGCGATGAGCTAGCGACTTTCGTGGTCAAAACCAGCAACGGTGTCAGCGGCTCGGCGCTCAACGAAACTCGGGTTCAGCTCACTGGGCCGCTCGCCCAGCGCGCGCTCGGCGCCGATACCGTGGCCGCGCTGGGCAAGCTGCTCGACGCCTCGGGCTGGGTCGCGCTGGCCAAAGACGACAGCTCGGCGAGCCCGGAAATCGAGCGCTTTCACAGCGCCGGCAACGAACTCGGCGCACTGCTCAGACGCCGCAATTTGCCGTACTTCGTCGACGTGGAGGCGCTCCACCAGGGGCAACGCATCGTGCCGCTCTCGATGAGCTTCTACGTGCAGCGAGAGTCGGAGTATCGCGCAGGCAGCATGCGCGTGCGCGCGCTCGATCTGTGGCGGCTCGATACCCTGCGCGTGCGTTTCGGCGCCTTGGGCTACACCCGGCCGCGCACGCCGGCAGCGCTGGTATTGCTCGATCAGATCGAGAGCGATCTGGTGCGCACGGTGCTCCCAGCCGTTGCGCCCGGCGAACCCGCGCAGTTGGTCGACGACGAAACGCGCGAGCAAGGTTTGTCCTGGGTGGCCCCGCTCGAAAGACTCGCCGGTGCGGCGATCCGCAAGCATTTCGCCGCGCTCAGCGCGGATCCTCACGCGCTCGAAGTCGCTGCGTTGCTGGCCAAACGCCGGGCATTGGTTCGCCGCTGGCGCGCGACGCTTGCCGACGGACGTCATCAACTGCGCGTCCCCGAGCGACTGATCCCTGAGGCCGATTACGGCACGGATCTGCATTTGCGCGTCGCCAACTCCGAGCTCTACGCCTGGGACGAGCTGCACGGTGATTTGATGTCCAACCGGAATTACGCGGCATTTCTGGGCCTGCGCGAACCCTACGTGCTCAGCGTCGAGCGGCATGAAGTGCAGCACCGCTTGGATTTCGCGCGTGGCTTTCGACCCGTGCCCGCGTCGCTGTGCCGCATGCTCGGTGTGGAGGATCCGCTCGACGCACCGATCGGTAGCGTCCAGGAGCGGGTCGGTTCCGAGTTTTCGGCGTACCTGGCGCAACTCTTCGAAGCGCCGGATTCGCCGGTGCTGCAGCTGATCGTGCTTTCGACCCACGTGCTGGACGCGCGTGCGGGCGGTGGCGTGTATTGGTATGCCGCACTGGGCGTGCTGTCGGCGGTCTCGGCTGAACTCGGGCTCGAGCCGGAGCAGCTGATCGGGCGCCGTGTGGAACGCGAGAAGGTGGCAACCTTGCTCACTCAGCTGATCGCTCGAGACCCGAAGGCCATTCGCGCGGCGGCGGGGCGCGCCTATGAACAGGCATTCGGGGAGCCGGTGCCTCACGCGGTGAAGCAAATCATCCGCGAGAACGCGGCCTGGCGGCACTGACTGCGGGAGCGAACGATTGCGCTGAGCAAAGCGTCCGGCTCGTAGGGTCGCCTGACTATCGCTTTGCGGGCTTGAGCGTGTGAGGCACCAGCGAATTGGCCCTGCTCGTGGCCGTTGCGGCGGCGGGTCGGTCGGCTTTTGGCGCCACCGAGCGTGAACGCGCCTGCACCGCGCGTGCCCCCGGCGACGCCAGCGACGGCCGTTGCGAACCGGGGAAAGGCGGTGGCTGGACGCGCGCGCCAGGCAGCGGCGGAGGTCGCTTGCGCGAGTTCGCGTGCGACCCGAGCTTTGCGGATGCGGACGCTGAACCCGGCAGCTTCGACACCCGAGGCTGCACCTCTGGCGGCGGAGCGGGTGCGAGCGAGCGCGCTTTCGCGGCGGGCCGCGGAGGACCGACCTTTGACGCGAATGCGCTTGGCGGACGACGCGTCGCTGCCATGTTTGCTCCAGGAGTGGTTGAACGAAGGTGTTAGAATACCGTGTGCGAGGCCCGAGTCGCGTCGTGCGCCCGCGCGGAACCCGGAGCCTATCATTCCGCCGACGATCTCGCAGCGTCGATCCGCACGGCGGCCCGGGCGATGTTGCACAAATGCAAACGGGTTTCCCCGAGCTACGCGCCGCCCTGTACCGCGCCGCGCCCGCTAACCAAAAATGAAAGCGAGCTGCGGCGTCGGCTGTTCATTCAAGCCGCATGTGGCCCCATCGGCCGGGGAAAGTCGGAGATGGTCGCGTTCGGCGATTCGGCGGCTCGCTGTAGCCGCGCGCGGAGAAGATCGCGTTGCTCGGCGAGCTCGGCTGGCAAGCGATCGAGCAACGGCGCCAGCAATTGGTCGTGCGTCTTGGCTTCCTCCAATAGCCGCTCTGGATCGACGCTAGTCAAACGATTGAAGTCTGCGCGGGGGAGTTCCAGACCCGCTAGGTTCAAGTCGTCGTAGCTGGGCATGAATCCGCACGCGGTTTCGAACGCGCGGGCGCGGCCGTGCGAACGGTCCACGATCCACGACAACACGCGGGCATTGTCGCCGAAGCCCGGCCACAGGAAGCGGCCATCTGCACCGCGGCGGAACCAATTCACACGAAAAATGGCCGGTGGCTGAGAAAGCGTTTTGCCGAGCGCCAGCCAATGCGCGAAGTAGTCGCCCAGGTGGTAGCCGCAGAAGGGCAGCATGGCCATCGGATCGCGGCGGATTTGCGGCAGACTGCTCTCTGCTGCGGCCGTCGCCTCGGAGCCCATGGTCGCGGCGGCATACACGCCATGCGCCCAATCGAAGGTTTGGAACACCAACGGCAAGTCATGGCTCAGGCGACCGCCGAAGACGAGGGCGGTCAGTGGCACGCCCTCGGGATCGTTCCAGGCTGGATCGAGCGACGGACAACGAGCGAGCGGTGTGGTGAAGCGGGCATTGGGGTGAGCGGCGGGCGAGCCCGTGGCGGGTGTCCAGTCACGTCCGCGCCAATCGATCAAGTGCAGAGGCGGCTCTTCGGTCATGCCTTCCCACCACACGTCACCGTCGTCGGTCAACGCGACGTTGGTAAAGATCGTGTCCGCGGCGATGGCCTGCATCGCGTTTGGATTCGATTTTTCGTTCGTGCCAGGAGCCACGCCGAAGAAGCCGTTCTCCGGGTTGATTGCGTAGAGGCGACCGTCCTTTCCGGGGCGGATCCAGGCGATGTCGTCGCCCAACGTCGTGACTTTCAGGCCCTCGAGTGCGGGTGGCACGACCATCATCGCGAAGTTGGTCTTGCCGCAGGCGCTGGGAAACGCCGCCGCCACGAAGTCGCGCCCACCGGTCGCCGATTCGACGCCGAGGATCGCCATGTGTTCGGCGAGCCAGCCTTCGTCGCGCGCGATCACGGAGGCAATGCGCAGCGCGAAGCATTTCTTGCCGAGCAAGGCGTTGCCGCCGTAGCCGCTGCCGAACGACCAGATCGCCCGCTCTTCCGGGAAGTGCGCGATGGTCGTGTGCGCGGGATCACAGGGCCACGGCACGTCAGCTTGGCCCGGCAAGAGCGGTGCGCCCAGCGAATGCAAGCAGCGAACGAAATCAGTGCGCTCGCCCAGCGCGGCGAGCGCCGCCGCGCCCATGCGCGTCATCGTGTGCATGCTGACGACGACGTAGGGCGAGTCGGTGAGCTGTACGCCGAGCCGCGCGAACGGCGAACCCACGGGGCCCATGCTGAACGGAATGACGTACAGCGTCCGGCCGCGCATGGCGCCGCGCAACAGCGGCAAGAGCTCGGCCTTCATCGCCTCGGGCGCACGCCAGTGGTTGCTCGGGCCAGCGTCGCGCTCTTGCTGGGAGCAGATGAAGGTCCGGCTTTCCACGCGCGCCACGTCGCGCGGGTCGGAGCGACACAGGTAGCTATTCGGGCGCTTTTCGGGGTCGAGCGCGAGCAGCGTGCCGCTCGCGAGCATGCCGTCGATGAGCTGCTTGCGCTCTTCCGCGCTGCCATCGCAAACGTGCACCGAGGCCGCCTCGCAGAGCGCGTTGATTTCGTCGATCCAAGCGGCGAGTGCCGCGTTCGCAGCGTAGCGTTGCTGTGGCATGGCGTGCTCCAAGCTAAGGCGCATGGCTCGAGGGGGATCGTACCCCCCAGAGTGATACGTCGATGGTGATTCATTTAAGGGCTGCGCGCCCGCACGCAACCCTCGTTGGCCACGATTGCTGTGTGCTCCGCGCAGCCATACACACCAGGTCTCGGCAAGTCCTACATGGCTAAGCAAGCGCGTTGAGAGTCGAGAAACGTTCGGTGAAACATTCAATTTCCCAGACGCGCTAGGTACGTTCACCGAACGCAAGCGCTATGGCTGACTGGCTGGACAGCCGGTGGTGCACTGCACGGTGATGGATGCTTGTTGAACTGCTGAAACGGTGCAGGCGAAAGTGAACATCGTTTCGCACATGGATTGACAGGTCTGCAATGGCAGTGAGGTTCCCACCGTCGCCATCGCCTCTGTCACGCAGGTCCGCGAGAGCGTGATTGCTCCGCCCCCACACGGCTGCGGTGGCTGCGCGCGGCAAACGCTCGAGTTGCCCGCGCTCCCCGCCAGCCCCATGCCTCCACTGCCGCTGTCACCTCCGCTGCCAGCGTTACTACCTCCACTGCCCCCGCTACTGCCTCCACTGCCGGCGCTTGCTCCGCTTCCGCCCGCGCCGCCCGCCGCTCCCGCGCCCCCGCTGCCCGCCGCACCGCTTGCCCCCGCGGCGGCCGTGCCGCCGCTGCCTGCAAAGCCGCTTGCCGCGCCGCTCCCGCCCGCGCCGCTCCCGCCGCCCCCTGGGTTTGCGTAGCCGCCTGCTTCGGAAATTCCCTTGTCGTTTGGCGATTCGAGCGCCGAAGAGCCGCCGCAGGCGGCGGTGAACATCGCCAGCGGCAGTAGCCCAAAGAGCGGGCGTGCGTGGCGTAAGACTCTTCGCGGACGAACTTCGATCTTGGTCGGCATTTCGAAGTCAGCGCGTGCACTGGACGTGCCAGCGTAATAGCTCGGAAATTCGGCTGGATCGCAGCGCCGAACTGAACTTTCTGGCACAGCTTGACTCAACGGTCCGGATCTTCGAGTCACTCGAGACCGAGCCGAACGCGAGTTCCAGTTACCGAGCTTCACGTCGTCCGGCGGATGGGCGGCCGGACCCGCTTTCATACCGCTGCGTTGGCCGGTGAGCCGCGTGTCCAAGGGGGAACGCCGTGTGTTGGCTCCGACGCAGCCAAGTGGGTTTGCAGAACCCCGGTCTTACGGAGGCTCGCAGCCGGACCTTCCCGCGTTCGGCTCGAAGCCGCGAGATAGTCGCGATTGTCGCAGAATTCTCGCTGAGCACGGTGGGCTCGAGTGCGTTGGCTCGACCATTGCTGTACGGGAGGCATGCGAACGAAGACGGGTGTCGTGGGGATCTGCTTGATGGTGCTCGGGGCGTTGGCCTTTAGTTCTACGAGCCCGAAGACCGCGGAGGCTCACTCCAACACGAGCAAGCCCGTCGTCGCGAGCGAGGTGCAACCAGCGCAACTAGCGGCAGCAGTCAGCGACACGCTAGCGAGTGTCACTGGGTCGGCAGCGGCGATTGACCGGGTTGCAACTCCCTTGGAGATCATCACGCCGCCTCCCGCGGATTTGAATTTGGAGGATCCCAAGCTACGCCGGATGCAGCCGCGAGAGATCAGCCGCGGCATGCTGGAGCTTGCCGCCAAGATCGTGCGCAAACACTACGCCAAACCGGTGGGCACGCAGATCGAAGTCGAAGTGGACGGCAAACGTGTGATTGCTCGCATCGAGCGTCACTTCCACCCCGAGGGCGGTGCCGTCAAACCTTGGGGCTTTCATCCAGGGGTTTCGCTGTTCGCGCGCCGTTGAGCGCGTTGGCTGCGAAGCTTGCGACGGACGCTGGCAGCGCGCCGGCGATGGCAACCCCGAGCTCAATCGTCGATGATTCGTGCGAGCCGGCGGACGCTCTCGACGTCCGAGATGATCATTCGTCCTGCTTCTACCTTGAGGATGCCTTGGCGGGTCCAATCGCCGAGATGCTTATTGACGCTCTCGCGGGTGGCGCCCACCAGATCACCGAGCTCCTGCTGCGAGAGCTTGAGGTCGATACGGATGCCGCTGTCCGGGGAGCGACCGCGCTCGCCGAATCGCGCGGCGAGATCGAGCAGGCTTCTAGCCAAACGACTCGGCACGTCCAAGAACGCCGCGTCCTCGCTGCGCTGGCTCAAGCGACGCAGTCGCTGCGCGAGCACGTACAGGAGTTTGACGCATATCCCGGGCGATTCGTCGAGCAGTTTCAAAAATTCGGCGCGCTCGATCACCAGCAGGTCACAGGCGTCGACGGTCGTACAGGTTGCGGAGCGCGAACCTCCGTCCATCAGCGCGACTTCGCCGAAGATTTCCCCTTCGCCCATGATGCCGAGCACGGTGTCTC
>Ga0134124_10004403_pt1 | contig 11316 bp, 9 predicted proteins | sample KB304_FD_96880 | JGI IMG/M metagenome (GOLD analysis project Ga0134124, IMG submission 96880) | Terrestrial soil microbial communities without Nitrogen fertilizer from Kellogg Biological Station, Michigan, USA - KB3-0-4 | ecosystem: Environmental > Terrestrial > Soil > Unclassified ... | reverse complement strand
GACAAGAAGGCATTATTCCATTAACAATTATGCGTTTTTGCTTATAAGCCTTATTAAAGGCGCTAAATAAAGGAGGATTATCAATATGGAACAGTACGCTGTCTACTTTGCTCTGGTCTGCGCAGCAGCAGCTGTTGCCTACGGTATTATCTCGGCAAACTGGATTCTTGCCCTGCCGCAGGGAAATGACCGTATGAAGCAGATTGCCGCAGCCATCCAGGAGGGAGCAGGCGCCTACATGAAGCGCCAGTACACAATTATCGCCATTGTCGGCGCTATTATGTTTGTCGCTCTTTTTGCCACCCTTGGAGTAAAAACCGCCATCGGCTTCGCCATCGGCGCGCTTTTTTCCGGCATGACCGGCTTCATCGGCATGTTCGTCTCGGTACGGGCCAATGTCCGCACCACCGAAGCCGCAAAAAGCGGCATCGAGAAAGCGCTCAATGTTGCCTTCAAAGGGGGCGCCATCACCGGCATGCTGGTGGTTGGTCTCGGCCTTCTGGGTGTTGCCGGTTACTACCTGGTCCTGACCAAGCTGATGCCCGGCGCACCAGTAAACGAAATTGTCAACCAGTTGGTGGGTCTCGGTTTCGGTGGTTCGCTGATCTCCATCTTTGCCCGTCTGGGCGGCGGCATCTTCACCAAGGGCGCTGACGTCGGCGCCGACCTCGTCGGCAAGGTTGAAGCAGGAATCCCCGAGGATGACCCGCGTAACCCGGCGGTCATCGCCGATAATGTCGGCGACAACGTCGGCGACTGCGCCGGCATGGCAGCCGACCTGTTCGAAACCTACGCAGTAACCCTGATCGCCGCCATGCTGCTGGGCGCCATCACCTTTACCAGCAATCCTGCTTCCGTCAGTTATCCATTAATCCTGGGCGGCATCTCCATCATCGCCTCGATCGTCGGCACCTTCTTCGTAAAACTCGGCGGCAGCAAAAAGATCATGACCGCCCTCTACAAGGGGCTGATCGTTTCGGGCGTCCTCGCCTGCATCGCCTTCTACTTCGTCACCGTGCAGATGTTCCCGGCCGGACTTACCAACGCTGCGGGCCAACACTTCAGCGCCCTGAATATCTTCATATCGACCATTGTCGGTCTGGTCGTAACCGGTGCCATCTTCTGGATCACCGAGTACTACACCGCTACCGAATACGGTCCTGTACAGCATATAGCCCAGGCTTCCACCACCGGTCACGGCACCAACATAATTGCCGGCCTCGGTGTTTCCATGAAATCGACTGCCGCACCGGTGATCGTCATTGCTGCCGGCATTATCGTTGCCTTTCAATGCGCCGGAGTATACGGCATTGCCATTGCCGCTGTGTCCATGCTCTCCCTGACCGGCATCGTAGTGGCCATGGATGCTTACGGCCCGATCACCGACAACGCCGGCGGCATAGCCGAAATGGCGGAACTTGACGACTCGGTTCGCGCGGTCACAGATCCGCTGGACGCAGTCGGCAACACCACCAAGGCCGTTACCAAAGGGTATGCCATCGGTTCCGCAGGCCTGGCCGCCGTCATCCTGTTCACCTCCTACGTCGATGAATTGAATCACGCGCTCAATCTGCTCAACAAAGAACTCATCAAGTTCGACCTCTCCGACCCGTACATCATCGTGGGCCTCTTCGTCGGCGGCATGCTCCCTTACTACTTCGCCGCTCAGTGCATGGAAGCGGTCGGCAAGGCGGGCGGCGCCGTTGTTGTCGAAGTCCGTCGCCAGTTCCGCGAAATCAAGGGGATCATGGAAGGGACCGGCAAGCCTGACTATGCTTCGTGTGTAGACATCGTCACCAAGACCGCGCTGAAAGAAATGGTCATTCCCGGCCTGATCCCGATTCTGGCACCGGTCATCGTCGGTTTCACCCTCGGTCCCAAGGCCCTGGGCGGAGTGATAGTCGGAACCATCGTTACCGGCATTTTTGTAGCAATCTCTATGACCACGGGCGGTGGCGCCTGGGATAACGCCAAGAAGTACATCGAAGACGGCCACCACGGCGGCAAGGGCGGCGACGCCCACAAGGCAGCAGTTACCGGCGATACCGTCGGCGACCCGTACAAGGATACTGCCGGCCCGGCAATCAACCCGATGATCAAGATCATCAACATCGTATCCCTGATGCTTGTACCTTTGCTGGCAAGATTCATGTAGTTGCCTCGGTAATCGTGAAAAAAGGCGCTGCCCACATGGACAGCGCCTTTTTTGTCTTCCGGCTGCAGCTTTTCAACTACGGATAGAGCCTGAACAGCTGCTCAGCCACGCACGCAGGCTTTGCTCCGCCCTCGATCTCGACCGTAATCCTGTAGGCAATCTGAACCCCGCCCGAGACCTCTTCAGCTCCGGTCACAACACTTCTTGCCCTTAATCTCGAACCGCTGACAACCGGAGCAGGAAAGCGGACCTTTTCAAGCCCGTAGTTTACCCTCAGCCGCATCCCCGGATAGTTTTTTTCGAACATTCCCGGGGCATTGCTCCCGGTCAGGAAAGGAAGCAGTGAAAGGGTAAGGAATCCATGGGCAATTGTCCCTCCGTAAGGGGATTCTTTTGCCGCTCTTTCCGGATCGATGTGTATCCACTGCAGATCACCGGTAGCATTGGCAAAGGCATCAATCCGGTCCTGCTCGATTCTCAGCCACTCACCAAGATGGACCTCGCTGCCGATCTTACTCTGATACAGCTCCAATAGCTTCCCGGCAGCGCTCACCCTTCCCCCTGTTCCACCGTATAGCTTCTTCCTTCCAGCTCCACAAAATCGCCGGGACGGAGCTTCCGGCCGCGCCGCAGCTCGACTTCACCGTTCACGGACACGAAACCTTCTGTTACCAGAATTTTTGCCTCTCCACCGGACGCCGCGGCATTGACCGCTTTCAGAAAACTGTCCAGCTTGATGAATTCACCGTTTATTTGCATTGATCAACCTTTTAAACTAAATTGAACTAATTTGAACTAAACTTTTTTAACTAAACTTGATATATAAGTATAGATTGTAAAATCCATTGAATCAATGACTGATGCTTGCCTGAATCAGACAAACATCGGCCAGACAGTGAGACCCCAAGATGAGCTTTGCCATAAACCCCTCTCTGAATCATATTAACGTTCCTGTGATACACATAGATGCGCTCTATCGCTCAACCTCGGAGATACCCCTTCCGGACGCAAGGTTCAGGGGACGCCCTTGTGAAGCGTTTATCTGTATCTCCAAGATAGAAAAAGCGGTGAAAGCCTATGTAGCCATACTCGATAATGGTTTAAAGAGCGTACTTGTCTATACTTCGGATTATGAGGCCGACAATCCTGCCGACTACCCGAAGGTTACGGCACAAGCCGAAGAGTTTCTAAAAAATATGGGATTCACCATGGAGCAGGTGAACCTGGAATTCAGTCCGGCAATGAAGGAAGTTATCATCAAGGGATTCCGGGTCATGCGCCCCCCTCCCCCGCCCAAGAAGCAGGTGGGCAGATACCCGAAGGCCGAATATGCCGCCGCCGATCATAATCTGCTTAATATCCCGGCTCAACTTGAGGACGCTCTCACTAAAGAATTCCAGATTGAAGAGCTGCCTGCAGAACTGGCCAGCCTGAGGGCGGAGCTCACTTCTGCAAGAGCAGTAATCGAGAAGATCACCAGGGAGAAAGTCACTACTGAGCAGAATGCCTCCCGTGAAATCGCTTCAATGAAAACTGCGGTCGAACAGGCCAACGACTCCAGAAAAACAATTGAAGAGAAATTGACGCAAGAGCTCCGGAAACTGAGAGAGCAGAAGGGTGCTCCACAAGCCCCCCCTGACGAAGACGAGAAAAACAAACTCTTGGCTCAACTCCGGAAACTGGAAGAAAATGCCAAGCTCTCTGATGAAAAATTCCGCAAGGATATAGCGGCGCTTCAGGAGAAGAACCGCCATCTCGAATCCGAGCGGGCTGCGTTTGAACATAAACTGGCTTCAGGCAGCTCCTCACAGGAAGAAAAGATAAAAGCGTTGAATACAGAGAAGGAATCTCTGAAACAGATGCTCTCTGAAGCAGACCTTGCCAAACGTGCCGCTTCAGTCAAGATTGCAGAGCTTGCCCGCTTCGAAGAGTCCTGGATAGAGTCTCAGCAGAGAGAGAATGAGCTTTCGCGGGAAATTGACCAGTTGCTGGCCCGGCTGGAGGCAATGGAACAAGAGCTGCAGAATTATCGGGAGAAAGAGGGTACCGAAAAGTCATTACTCCTTAAAATTACCGATCTTGAATCAGCTGCGGAGACTGCAAAGTCGGAAATTGAACAGCTCCGCAGCAACGCTGCTGACGCGGATAAATATCTGCAGGAGCTGAAAGCGCTTGAAGAGGGGAAAAAGGTTATTGAGTCCGAGTATGTGAGACTCGCCAACGAGAGCAGGGAGAAAGAGATCTCGATGGCCGACGCATTGTCAACGGCTGAGTCAGAGGTTAACCGGCTCTCCAGAGAACTCGAGATCCAGACCCAGGTAGCAGCAATGGAACAGTCGGCTCTCAGGGCCGAGCTGAGGCGTATCGTAATGGGCGGCGCGGCTGCGGCACCACTGGAAACGATTCAAGAACCTCAAGTGGTTGTAAAGTACGTCCAGGTTTCCTCAGCCGACCTCCCTCCCGCAACAGGGCAATCCCCTGCGGTTATACAACCGGCAGCTTTCGTGCCTGCGACCGTCCAACCCTTGCAGGAAGCGGATATTAAAGAAGACGACAGTGACGAGCCGGATCTGCCGATCCAGGGGGCCCCGGAGATCAGGAGTGGCCTGATTAATGAACTCGGCAGTTTCTACTCGGATCAGGGGTACTCATCGACCGAGTTCAGTATCGATCCGGCCATCACCTCCATCGAGTACTCAGATCCGGGCGAGATCGTTGCTCTGTTTTACTCCAGCAACACGGTACAGGCAGTTCCTGTCGGCAGCAGCATCCAGAGATGCAAGGGTTATGTTATAGGGATGAGGAAAGCCGACTCCTACCTGACCTATGTCGTCTGGTATCTCACAGAAAGCAAAAAATCGGTCATCTGCACCCCCGAGCAGCAGCCGGAAGACAGTTCCGAATGCATCCGCATTCTTAAGGACGCGGTAACCTATTTCGAAGTCATAGGGTTCATGATGGAGTTCGAAGAGCTCGGGGACAGTTCAAGAAGCTATAGAAAAGCCCTTAAGAAAGTACCTGTCCTCAAAAGGGCGAAGACCGACTGAATATCAAAGCGATTTCAAGACTTCGATCCGTTTTTGCAGAATAATTCCGGATCGTTTTAAAGGTTCCAGCAACTCCAGAGCTTCGGAGTCTATTCCCAGTTCAGCCGTATTCATCCGGGCAACTGTCACAACCTTTTCCCACTCCCCGCTGCAGCCGTTTCCCGGGTTGTCCGCCCCGGAGATCAGAGGCAGGCTCACTTCAACTCTGTTCCTTATCGACTGCTCCGCCATCCTTATCCTCGTTGACAGCCTGAGGTCACCAAACCTGTTTGCATTGCCGTGAAGACGGCTGATCCATGCCAGCGACCGGCCGTAATCAGCCGGCAGTGAAAGCCGCCGGCAGAGACCCTCTGCCGCCTTGAACCCGGCCTCCTCATGCCCGTGATGCTTCGGATACAAGGCCGGATCGGTAGAAAGTTTCCCGATGTCGTGAAAAAATGCGCAGAACCTGGCCAGGGGGGAACCGGCACCGGAAGCGACTCGCTCAAGGACCTGCAGGGAGTGGCTCAAAAGATCCCCTTCCGGGTGGTACTCAAGAGGGCCGGCCGGCACTGCCGGCATCCGGAACAGCTCTGGAAGCCAGGTCCGGCCGGCATCAAACTCAAGCATCTTCTGGAAGAACCGCCATGGTTCGGCAGCGGAGAGAGCTTTCAGCATCTCCCTTCCGAAACGCTCGACCGGAATGCCGGTCAACTTCTCTTCCCAGTTTTTGCCAAGGATCATCTGCCCGGTCCCGGATGCGATACGAAAACCCTCCGACTCCATCCGGAAAGCTCTGAAGATACGCAACGGGTCGTCGCTGAATGTATTTTCGCTGCAGTGCCTCAGAGAAAGGCTTTCGAGGTCATGTTCTCCATGGAGCGGATCAGACAGGACACCGTCAATGGTCATGAGCATCGCGTTGACCGTGAAGTCCCTTCGCTTCAGGTCACTCAGCAGTTCATCCGCGTGCCCGATCAGGGTGATCTCGACATTACCGAACTCCTTGAAATGCCTGAACCAGACGGCTGCGGTGCTTTTCGCAACAACCGGACGAAACCCCGATGATTCGAGAAGAGCCGGAGGAAGAGCAGCGACCAGATCGATATCCCTGATCTCTCTCCCCAGCAGCGTATCCCTGACGCTCCCGCCGACCAGCCAGACCAGGCGGCCGGCCTCGGCAGGAAAGAGCTGTTTCAAGAAACCGCGGACAGCGTCGATGCTGTCATTGTGCTTGCTTTCAGTGACCACTGGCACTCCGTTCACGCAATCCTCTTCGGCCCGGCAATGTTTTAAAGTGAATCTGTGGCAGTGAGGGCCTTGTCGAGCGGAAACAGCCGGAGCACATGGCCAAATGTCGCCACAATCGATAGTGCCACAGATCTTCTCCGCTGCTGAACAAGCCTCTGTCGACGCAGATGCAGAGGCGTTGCAGCGAGACACGGCCCTCACTGTCACAGATTTATCATAGATCCAGTTGAAACTTTACCATCATGATTCTTTAAGGCAACAGTAACTCTCTTTGGAATGGAAAACGGCGCTCATATCTGCTAATACTTTCCGGAGAAAAAACACAGGAATTGTCATGGAACTTCTGAAACATCTGAATCCCCCGCAGCTTGAAGCTGTAAAACATGGCGAAGGGCCGTTGCTGGTCCTGGCCGGCGCCGGCTCTGGAAAGACCCGGGTGATCGTCCACCGGATCGCCTGGCTGATCCGCGAACATGGTGTGCGCCCTTGGCAGATCCTGGCCGTCACCTTTACCAACAAGGCGGCGGGAGAGATGCGGGAGCGGGTCGAAAAGCTGCTCGGCGGTGTCGAAAGCCCGCAGATATCGACCTTCCACGCGACCTGCGTCCGGATTCTCAGGCGGGAGATAGGAAGACTCGGCTTCGGCAGCAATTTCGCCATTTACGACGACCGGGAGAGCGAGCGGCTGCTGAAGGAGATCCTGAAAGAGCAGAACATCGACGAAAAAAAGTATCCGGCCAAGGCTTTCGCAGCTGCCATAGATGACTGCAAGAACGTCGGGAATTCCCCCTCTGACCTGGCTTGCGGAGATCAGATGGCCGACAGGCTGCTCAGGGTCTACAGCGCTTATCAGGAGCGGCTGAAAAAATGCAACGCCCTGGACTTCGGGGACCTCCTCCTGTTCACGGTAAAACTCTTCGAAGAATTTCCCGAGGTCCTTGCTTACTACCGGGACAGATGGCAGTGGCTGCTGGTCGATGAATATCAGGATACCAACCCGGTACAGTACCGCCTTGTGCGCCTCCTTGCCGGCGAGCGCCGCAACCTCTGCGTGGTCGGGGACGACGACCAGTCGATCTACCGCTGGCGGGGTGCGGACATACGGAACATCCTCGATTTCGAGCGGGATTTTCCCGGCGTCAAGGTAGTCAAGCTCGAACAGAACTACCGCTCCACCAGCACCATTCTCGATGCGGCAGGTGCGGTGGTGGCACGGAACCGGGGGAGAAAAGCCAAAACGCTCTGGACCGAGAACCCGCTGGGCGAGAAGATAGTCTACCGCCGGCTTGAGGACGAGAGGGGGGAGGCCCGTTTCGTCTGCCAGGAAGCCTCACGCTGGCTACGGAAAGGGGGAACGCTCCGGGACATCGCGGTCTTCTACCGGACCAATGCCCAGTCGAGATCTGTGGAAGACGCCCTTGTCGCCGACGGCATCCCGTATCACATGGTCGGCGGGATGCGCTTCTATGAGCGGATGGAGGTCAAGGACATCCTTGCCTATCTCAAGGTCATCGATAATCCTGCCGACGAAATATCCATCAAGCGGATCATCAACGTGCCGCCGAGAGGGATCGGCCATGCGACCATCGACCGGGTCGGCGAGATTGCCGCCGCACAGGGAATGGTCTATTACGATGCGCTCCGGGCTGCTGCCGACTCAAACATCCTTTCCACCGGCCCGAGAAGCAAGGTGGCTTCGTTCGTCCGGATGATCGACGAACTGAGAGCGCTGTCTGACAGCCTCCCGCTTGCAGAACTGACTTCGAAGATCATCATCGACACCGGGTACTCCGCCAGACTGAAAGAGGAACGGACAGCAGAAGCTGCCGACCGCCTGGCAAACCTTGAAGAGCTGCTCGTCGCCATGGAGGAGTTTGCCAGAGGCGGGGCTGAAGCCGGGCTTTCCCAGTTCCTCGAACAGGTAGCGCTCGTTTCGGACCTGGAGCGGAGCGATACCGGACGAGACTCCGCGACCTTGATGACACTTCATTCGGCAAAGGGACTGGAATTCCCCCTGGTATTCATGATCGGCATGGAAGAGAAACTCTTCCCTCATGTCAGGTCGCTGGAAGATCCCGAGCAGATGGAAGAGGAGCGCCGGCTCTGCTATGTGGGGATGACGCGGGCACGGGAGCGGCTGTTCCTGACCAATGCCCGGCGCCGGAGGATCTTCGGGCAGGACTAGTTCAACCAGCCCTCCCGGTTCATCTCGGTCGTCCCGAAAGAGCTGCTGGAAAGCGAGGAAATGACCACCGGAACCCGTGAATGGGGGAGTGTCTCCATCAGCCCGGCATCCCGGCCGGCCGGCCACAACCTTGCGTCGGTATTTGCCTCGGAAGAGCTGCGTACAGTCGAGGTGGAGATGGTTCCGGATGACTCGGAGGATGGCGTCCATATCGGCATGAAAGTCCGCCATGCCAAATTCGGCGTCGGCACGGTCCGGAAGATCGAAGGTTTTGGCGACAGCCAGAAGGTGATAGTCTGGTTCGGCTCGGTCGGTCCGAAAAAGCTGCTGGTCAGGTTCGCCGGGCTGGAACGGGCGTAGCCGTCATTGACCCTGCAGTTGCTCTCTAACGGTAGAAGCTGGCAACTGCCGCTGCGCCGTGGTGGGGAAGAGCCCCCGCGTAGAAGCCGCGCTGCCGTAGCCGATTCCCTTCGCCACATGCCTGCTGGCACCGCCCGGCTGCCGGTAGACGACCGAGGAGCTGTCCGTGGCCAAGTCACTGCTGATCGTCAGGGTGTCCAGATAGGTCGTACCCCGGTACCGGTCGATCGTGAACGTGATCAGATCGTCGTTCTTCACCGCGCGGACATTGAACTGTTCGTCTCCCCTGCTGTACCGGAAGGACCTTTCACCGGCGGTCACGGGGTTACGGCCGCTCCAGAATTCTATGGTGTTGAAGACGAACAGGTCGAGCGCCCCCGATATACCGTAGACCGGGAAGAAGAAAAAAGCCCAGGTGACCACGTTGCGCAGGTAGCGGTCGTGGACCGAGGCATTCAGTTCGTAAACTTTCCGGGTGACGGCAAATTTGCCGAAGCAACCACCCAGCGAAGGGGCCAACGCCGCCGCCATCATCAACAGCACGATAAAGCGTTTCATGGCGTCCTCTCTTCATGTCCCCCGCCCGGCTGTCCCCCTAAGGCAGCGCCGCGGGGACATTTTTCCTTTCTCCCTACAGTTTATTCCTAACAAAATAGAGGGTCAAGAGTGGGCAGACGGCTGCCCAGGGCTGAAATGGAGGCGCTGTACAACGAGAAAGCGGCCAAAACTGGCCGCTTTCCTTGTTTCCGCACCTCGTTTCAGGGACGGCTGAAACGGACCACCGTGTACGGGGTATCTGGAACCACCTGGATCCCGAAGCGGGCATTTACCGCATAAAGGCTCTCCCCCGCAGCCGTCAGGGTCGTCGGCACATCGAAGGACGGATTGGTTATGCGCGTGCGCACCGTACCCGTGGCAAAATCAGGTGAAAGATCGATCACCGCCACCTGATTCAACCGGTTCTGGACCACGAAGAGCGTCTGCCCTTCCAGAAGGAGTCCGTCGCCGTTGACGACCGTCTCCGCCCCCAGATCTATCTTTCTCGTGACACCGGTCGCCGGATTCACTGTGAAGAGGAAACCGGTGTTGCTCTGCACGGCTATGAGCAACTGCCCGGTGAAGGCGATGCCGTTCAGGTTATTGACCCCGGCCACATTCTGGAAATCGCCGCTGAGCGCCAGGGTCGATACCGTCTCCTGCCCGGCGACGGATCCGTCTGGAGGCAGCGGCACCCGGTAGAGAACCGGGTTGCGGGAATCGGTGAACCAGGCAGCGTCGGGAGTAAGAACTACGTCATTTATGAAGGTCGGGTTTGCCAGGGTCAGGGTGTAGGAGGCCAGATCCTGACCCGTGGCGGCGTCGTACACGAAGGCCTTTCCCGTACCCCCGCCGGCAACTATAATGCGGCCGCGGCCGTCAACCTTGAGCCCGATGGCAGCGCGTCCCGCCTGGGCCTGGACGAGGACACTCCCTGTCCCGGTGGTTATGTCGGCGCGGTAGACCGCACCGGTGGGTATGGATCCCACATAGATGAAGTTCTCTCGTGAAGCTATCCCCTCCGGTTGAAAGGCGTTGGGAAGCGAAATCAGGTCCGGCGGGGCGGCGGAATTCCCCCCTGAGCAGGCGACTAACATCAGGCATGTCAGAATGGATGTGACTAGATATTGAATGGCGTTTTTCATGGTACACCTCCGCAAGCAATGGATCATTACCTGTCCTTTGCCTTCAGTGTACCATTATCCCGCCTTTCAGGCCAGACGGTGCGCTCTCTCAAGCGCGGCTCAGGCAATGCGGGCATGTGCAAAATGGACATGCTCGCAGGCCCGGTAATGGTCGGTGCGCCCCATGAACCAGCGGGCGTGGATATCCCACGGGCAGAGATTCTCCTGAAGATCAAACCCTATCAACCCGAGTTCCGCAGCCAGGGTGAGAGGATCCAGACCGCTCTGCATCGGCTCCCCCAGCGATTCTACATGATTGAGCATCCGCTGCACGCGCGGAGCGCACTTTCCCGGCTCAAAAGCCTCTTCGTCAAGATAATCGAAGACGATGGAACTGCCGTTCAGCGCAAACAGGGCAATTTCCTGCAGCGTGGCCAATACCACCTGCCGCGGCAGATAGTAGGTCACCCCCAGCCAGCTGAAAAAGACCGGAAGCCCTGGGTCGAAACGAGAATATGCCAGCCGGTCGCTTAGCCTCTGCCGGGTAAAATCCACCGGCAGATAATGCAGATTTGCGGGCTGAGCCCACCCCAGCTCTGCCAGCCGCTGCCGCTTGTGGGCCTGGGTGGCAGGATGATCGACTTCAAACAGCACCAGTTTGTCCATAAGCTCCGGCCG
>Ga0134124_10004402_pt1 | contig 11316 bp, 10 predicted proteins | sample KB304_FD_96880 | JGI IMG/M metagenome (GOLD analysis project Ga0134124, IMG submission 96880) | Terrestrial soil microbial communities without Nitrogen fertilizer from Kellogg Biological Station, Michigan, USA - KB3-0-4 | ecosystem: Environmental > Terrestrial > Soil > Unclassified ... | reverse complement strand
GGTTTATGGGAGTGATTTCCACTACCAGAACTTTGCTACTCAGTTCAAGGCTGAATTGTTCGATCCCGACCACTGGGCTGAAGTGCTCGCTGGTTCCGGCGCCAAGTACGTTGTGCTCACTTCGAAGCATCATGAGGGCTTCGCCTTGTGGCCCAGCAAGGAAGCCTCAGCAACCTGGGGACGTCCGTGGAATGCGGTTGCAATCGGGCCCAAGCGTGACTTGCTGGGCGATCTATCCGAAGCTGTCCGCCGCAAGGGAGTGCGCATGGGCTACTACTACTCGCTCTATGAGTGGTACAACCCGCTCTGGCTTTATAACAAACAGCGCTATGTTCAGGAACACATGTTTCCCCAGTTTAAGGACCTCGTCACCCACTACAAGCCTTCGATCATCTTCAGTGACGGCGAATGGGAAATGACTTCGGCCGAGTGGCATAGTCCGGAGCTGCTTGCGTGGTTGTTTAATGATTCTCCCGTAAAAGACGAGGTCGTTATCGATGACCGCTGGGGTAGCGATACCCGCCACAAGCACGGAGGTTATTGGACGACAGAGTACACGGCCGGCATGAGCGGGAGTGATCATCCTTGGGAAGAAAGCCGCGGAATGGGGGTAAGCTATGGCTACAACCGCGCCGAGGACCTGAACGTTTATCATTCCGGCAGAGAATTGATCTTCATACTCGTAGATACCGTCAGCAGGGGAGGCAACCTGTTGCTCGACATAGGGCCGAGAGCGGACGGTGCGATTCCAGTCATCATGGAACAACGGCTGAAGGAAATCGGTGATTGGCTGAAGATCAACGGGGAAGCAATCTACGGCACACGGCCTTGGCAAAATACGCGCCAGTGGACAGCAGGCGAAGTTCCCACGGTTGAATACAACAAGGAATACTCGTCGGCTTATGACGTGAATCGGTTGATCGAAAAGGCGGCCGCCGGGAAGGCGTCCATTGAGGCGTTCTTTACCACCAAAGGCGATAGCCTCTACGCGATTCTGCCTCAATGGTCGGGACACAATTTGGTTATCAAAAACGTAGAGAATGCCAGGTCAGTTAGTCTGCTCGGTTCGGAGGCACCACTCAAGTTCAGGCCCTCGAAGGCGGGCTTGAGTATTGAACTCTCCGAATTACCCGCGGAACTTCGCGCACAACCTGCGTGGGTTCTGAAGATTAGCCGTTGAACATAATCTACCGAAACCTGATTCGTGGAGAGCGGTGGAGACTTTGCTGGACGTTTCGCCGAGGAAGGATATTTCTTGCCAGCTGCACAATCACAGGGTGGTCCAAATTACTTATGCAACCGGTACTGCAACTGGATTCCCACGACAACGTCCTGATCGCGTTAGAAAACTAAGGATGGTCTTCGGGATGCCCTTTGCAGAAGTTGCTCGTCATTCGGCCTTTCACGGATACGAGCTTCAGATCGCAGGACGCACCTGGTTCTTCCGGGGTTCGATAGTAGCCATCCCTCAGCTGTGCCGGAAAAACAAACTGGCCTCGCAAATGCGGTATGTGTTCAAGGAACAAGACTTCCTGTCCCAGGGCAATGTGATTGAACAATACCAAGTGCTGATGCAACTGTCCCATATCACCCACGTGAGGTACCACGGGCAGGCCGAGCTTCCTAGCCAGTAAGCTGACGGTGAGAAATTCGCTCACTCCTCCTAATCTCGTACAGTCAGCCTGAACGTAGTGAAGTGCACCGGATTGCATAAAATTCTTGAATACGACCCGGTTAGGAATGTGCTCGCCCGCCGCGATCTTTATCGGCGCGATCTCGTCTGCCAATCTGACGTGCGCGAAGATATCATCGGGATGCGTCGGTTCCTCGATCCATAAAGGCCGAAATGTTGCGAGGCTACGAGAAACGGGAATAGCGACCGGCAGACTCCAACTCTGATTGGCGTCGAACATGAGTATGCCGGAGTCGCCAATGCACTCCCGCATTATCGCGGCGCGACGTAGGTCGCGTTCTCGCTCAGCGGAACCAACCTTCAGCTTAAAAGCCCTGAATCCTTCATCAATGGCACGTGCCGTGAGTGCACGCACCTTTTCGTCGTCGTACCCAATCCATCCTACTGATGTGTCATACCCGGGATAGCCTTCTTTCAGAACTGCAGTCCGCTCAGGCCGCCCTGCCACGTTGGCGGCTACGAGGTTAAGAGCTTCTTGCTCGCAAAGGATCTCTTCCAGATAGCTCAGGTCCAGTAGACGCACGACTTGTTGCGGAGCTAAATCAAGTAGTAGTTTCCAGAGCGGCACGTTCCGACTCTTCGCCCAAAGATCGAAGCACGCGTTCGTGATGGATGCAAGCGCCAGATGAATGACTCCCTTGTGCGGACCCAGCCAGCGGAGTGAAGGATCATCGGCCAAACTTCTGGAAATGCGACCAAAGTCAGACATCACTTCTTCAATAGCTTTCTTGGCGAGCGGTCTAGCGAGCAGCTCAATGGCTTCGCAGACGAGACGATTCCCTTCTCCCAAGGTGAGCGCGATTCCCGTTCCACACAGACCGTCACGACTGCTTAGAAGCGTGACGGCGAAGCAGTATTCGGAATTGGTATGGAGCGCATCCCTGCCTGCGCCGTCGGATAATGGAAACCGTACATCCCAGGTTGCTATTGAATCAATTGCGTGTTCTGGCATCGTGTTTTTTTGTTCCCAGCTATTCTTTCCGCAGCAAATTCCTCATCTTCGGGCACACTACCTCAAGTCAATGCTACAGTTCATTCGGCCTTATCCCGCCTTTGAGGCTAGATAGGTATGCGGCCTCCACCAGTCTCATTGTGTCGAACGCGTCCTCAACGCAGGTTGGTAACACAGCAGTTGATCCCTCCACATATGCCTGCAGTGAGCCCATTGTGCCTACAAAAGCATCAGGGAACCAACTTCCGCTGACTTCGGCATCCCTCCACACGCTCTCTCCGCGGAAGATATATTTGAGAGTGTCAGGTCGCCCGGCGGGGTAATCCAAATTGACCCCCATTTGCGCCCGCATCGCACCCTCTGTCCCCTCCCACTGAACAAAACTTTCCTGCGATTGAGCGGAGAAATAGTGACTGTGATTCGTAGTGACAAACACCCGCTTGTCATCTCCGTAATCCAGCAGGATCACGCTTCTCGTCGCTGCTAGTTGAGCAGCTTCTGGACTTGTCGAAGTCTTCGCGAGGACTGAGAGTGGATTTCCAAACCACGACCGCACAAGGTCTACATAGTGAATCGAGTGGTACAGAATTTCGATTCGCGGCGCTTTCTGCAAGAAATCCCAAAGATGCCAGGGTGTCATCACGCTCACCCTTACTTCCATGTCGTGTATCTTTCCTAGAGCACCGCTGTCGTTGAAGCGCCGGGCCATCAGCATATTTGGAGCAAAACGCAGCTGAAAGTTGACTGCCGCCGTCAGGCGTTTAGTTCGGCAAATCTCGAGGATTGCTCGCGCGTCCGACAATGTTTCACCCATTGGTTTTTGCAGAAGAACCGCAGCACCATCAGGTATGTGTGGCAGGAGCTGTAGTAATGTAGACGCCGGCACGGCGACATCGAACACTGCATCTCTGGGTGCATAGGCCGCCGCTTCCTCCACTCCCGATAGCACGGCCGGAATACCAAAGGCATTCGCCAGATTCTCGGCTTTACTCTGGTCCAGATCGGCAATAGCTACGACCGGGAAACCTGCTTTCTTGTAGGCTGGTAAGTGGGCGTTCCGCACAATTCCTCCGGCCCCGATGGATACAATTGGCCGCGGATTTCGAGGCCGAGGAACATCGACTTGCATGTTAACAACAGAAGACATATGCGTTACGAGACCTGTCAATCACTGTCCTAAGGTTCGAAAGCCGCCTCACGCTGAAGTAGTCATGGGCGATCACGTCCAGAGACCAATTTCTCAGACTGACCCACTGTCTAGGCTTACAGCGTATTCAGAACGATCGTGCTGACGTTTGGATCTGGAGCTTGACTTGCAACATCGATTTGCAGCTTCGTCGCGTCCTGGCGGAACGTCAGTGGCTGCCCTGTTGCCAATAGGTGCGCGGCAATCACTTTCGCGTCCAGTCCGGTGAACTCCAGTGCAGCTGAGGGCCAGTCGAACACATGGACAAACACTCTGTTTGGTTTCGCTGTAGTTCGTAACGACGCGACCCCTTGCAGGGGACCATATGTAGTCCCATAGATCGAGTCCCCATTCAATCTCAGCCAGTCGCCTATGGCGCGCAATCTTTCCTGGAATTCAGCTTGAATGATGCCATCCGGTTGTGGCCCCACGTTGAGCAAAAAGTTGCCCCCTCGGCTGGCCACTTCCACCAGAGCCCGAATGAGAGACTTGGCGGGTTTGAATTCCCGATCATGCATGTTGTATGCCCAAGTATTGTTGATGGTCATGCAAGTTTCCCACAGCTGGAAATCTTCAGGTTTGGGCACAAGTGCTGCTTTGAGCTTCTGCTGAATGCTCGTATCAACAGCATTAAACTCAATTTCCTTCGTAGGGATTCCGTTAGGAATGAACTGTTCTGGAGTCTGATAATCTCCTGGCAGACCGATGCGGTCGTTCACCAGCGTCGCGGGCTGTAATTGTCGTATTAGATTAACAAATCGGATGCCGCTATATTTCTCCTCATGATGCAGGCCATCAAACCAAACTAAGACCACCGGCCCGTACCGGGTCAGCAACTCGGTCAACTGGAGCTGCATGTAGTCCAGATAGAGAGGCCACTCGGGACGCTCAGGCTCTCCGTTCCAGTTTTCCCTCGCGAGCTTCGATGTATCTCGAAACCCTGGGTGATGCATATCAGGTGGAGAGTAATAAAACCCAAGAGGCATCGACCTTTCCTTACAAGCCTTGGCCAGCTGCGCCACGATGTCCTTGCCGTACGGAGTGTTCGTGACCTTGTAGTCCGTGTAAGAAGAATCGAACATGCAAAACCCGTCGTGGTGTTTGGTGGTGAACACCATATATCTCTGGCCGGCAGCGCGGGCCAAGTCAACGAAAGCGGAAGGGTCGAATTTCTTCGGGTTAAATCGCTTCGGCAACTCCCGATATTCCGCTTCGGAGATACCACCAGCCTTGGGAGTCATGATCGGCCAGGAGGCTTCGACGCTGGCCAATGAATAGGGTCCCCAGTGAATGAACATGCCAAACTTTGCCTCGCGATACCAGGCTGTGCGGTCGTCAACCGTGCCGGCTGCGAAGCTCAGTCGACGGATCCAAGGAAGACAAGAGGAAAGCCCGGCAACTCTGATGAAGTCACGCCGATTGGGGGTAGTTTCTCGCCGCATATGTGCTCCTGAATGCACCCCTCAAAGACTAGTCGAGATGAAAGACCTCATCCATGCTCGCCCACCACTCGCCATTCTTGCGATCTGGCAACGGCTCCTGCATCGGCCCTGTGATTGCCCACCATTCCTGAGTCTTCGGATCTGAAGCCATCTTCTCCAAGTCACTTTTTATGTCATCGCCCCGATATTCGAAATAAGCGAAGAGCAAGTCGTTTTTCAGAAAGATGGAATAGTTCTCGATGTTGCATTCCCGAATCATTTGCAGCACTTCCGGCCACACTGCAGCATGGTATTGGCGGTAGATTGCTTCGCACTCGGCTTTCAACTTAATCACCGTTCCAAATCGTTGCATCGCGAACTCCCCAGACGTGAGAACCACGTTTACATATGAGCGCTCAAATATTATACTTGCCTGCCGAATTTGATTGCAAATAGAAGGGAGATGGTTGAATTTGAGCGCTCATTCGGCAAACTGGACTGGTTAGTGCGTCCAAAATACGTGCCGCGGAGAATCCTCGTGGATCATCAATTTTGGCTGGGTGTGGGTGCAGTCATCACTGGAGGCGTGCTGCAGGGGGTCTTCGCCGTCCCCATGAAGTTTGCATCCCGCTGGAATTACGAAAATATCTGGTTCGTCTATTCGCTGATGGGAATGGTTGTGTTCCCCTGGGTCCTTATTATTGCGACGGTACCTCACCCCGGGGAGATCTACGCATCAACGTCCACGACCACCTTGTTCAGTATCACTGGGTTTGGCGTCTGCTGGGGAATCGGAGCCACCCTGACCGGAGTCGGCCTGACGCTGCTTGGCATTGGCCTCGGAATGGCGATTATTCTCGGCCTCAGCGCTTCTCTTGGTTCTCTGATACCCCTCGTCATCCTGAACCCTCAACATCTGCACACACGTCAGGGGCACGCCTTCTTGCTAGGCACAACTATCATGCTGGCCGGAATTGCTTTATGTGCCCGCGCCGGCATTTTGCGGGACGCCATTCGGAATCGCGAAGTGGAGATGGGGGGCCGGAGCCGATTCTTGACCGGCTTCATCGTGTGCTGTTCTTCCGGGCTGCTTTCCTCTGCTTTGAACTTTTCTTACGCCTTCGGCGGCGCAGCAGTACGCCAAGCTTTGGATCTGGGCACTCCTTCGATTTGGAGCGCCAGCGTCGTCACAGCGCTCGCCGTGACTGGGGGATTCGTCGCAAACCTTCTCTACTGCGGGTATCTGCTTTTGAGGAATCGAAGCGCCAACAGATTTTTTTGTGCAGGCGCGGGTATCAGTTGGTTTTGCGGTGGTCTGATGGGCTTTTTCTGGTTTGGCGGTCAGACCCTGTACGGATTGGGAATTTCACGAATGGGTACGCTGGGTGTGGTCGTAGGATGGCCCCTTCTGATGGGCATGATCATTATCGCCAGCAACGCGGCTGGTATCTTCACCGGAGAATGGAATGGCGTCTCAGCACAGGGCAAGCGTTTCCTCGCCGCTGGAATGGTTGTGATCCTCACTGCGCTGGGTGTCCTGGCCCTGGCCCAGCGCTAGGCCTAGCCGGGGCACCCGCAGTGGAAGTCATTTTTATTCCAGAATCTTATTCATAGACTCCGTTGTTTTGTGACAAGAGCGGAACTGCCCCCATTAGGGCGGCATTGTTCCCAAGTTCGGCGGCACGGATCGGAAAGTTGCCCCAGGGCGTCCATGCATACTTGTGCACATAGGATTCGCTATTGGGAATGATGAAGTCTGCACTTTTCATCCGCCACCGCCGATCAAAATTATCTCGGGATCGTATGCATGAACCAAGCCGACGGCAGTCGCCGCCCAAACGTTGAGACAGCGATCGCGGATCGCAACGGCCACCCTATCGCCACTTGCAGCTTCTTCAAAAAGCTCTTTGAACCCGACGTTCGAATATCTTGACAACACGCTGTCTGTAGCTCCGGGCCAATCCCTTACTATCAAGGGAAGTGACCAGCCACTTGCTTCAGCCTCTGCGCAGCCGACCGCCCCACAAACGCATGGCCGTCCATTGAATACCGCTGGAATGTACCCCCCAAACAACCTGCTTGCGCATGCTTGCCGTGAAGTAACTTCCCCTCGACCACTGCCACGCCGCCAATGCCCGTGCCTAACGTCATCATTACGACATCGGTAAAGCCACGCGCCGCCCCAGCGTAGGATTGGTCCGGACGAAGCGAACGATGGTGACTTTCATTCGAGTTGGTACTTGGAGCAGGGGCAAAACTCGGGTTGGTTAGAGGTGGATCTGCAAAAGCAGGAGAGCTTCAATGTTGTCTCCCTCGTCGAGCCAATTGGCAAAGCGGATAGCTATTCGGAGAGCCGCATTAAGAGTTATCGTTTTGAGTGCTGGAATGGTGTGAACTGGACTACCCTGGCGAAGGGTGAAAAGCCCACACCCACGACAATTCATCGGATTTCTCGAGTGTCATCGCAGAGAGTCCGGCTGCTGTTGGAAAGCAGCAACGAGATGCCTCACATCGTCCAGATCGGCCTGTATAACGAACCTGACTGATCACCGGGTGGGAGCGGGTTCACGAAGGGTTCGATAAGACTTCCAAGGTGTTCATTTCTGCTCAAACGATTGCGATCCGTGCCTTTGATTTCAGGTACTTACTATCCAATAGATCCCTTTCACGGCGGTAACACGGGTTCAAATCCCGTCGGGGCGCCACTTTCTAGCGTGTTTCCCAGCGGCGAAAGATGTTCCCAGGACGGTTGTGCCGAATGTACAAATCAGCTCTGGCTCTGCCTTAACCAGGAAGCGGCCCTCAAGAAGGGAGCATTCAGCTACGGTGCGACTTCCGGATTGCAAAGACCCACCCGTCGCGCTTCGGCCTACAATGAGAAATGCGAAGGCTGCTCTTCCTGGTCTTTTTGGGGCAGGCTATGTTGCTCGCCCAATCCAATTTACGTAACAAAGGCCCCCGCGACGCGATCGACCGCGACCTCATGGACATCACTGTGGAGCGGTTGCACGCTCTTTACCGCGAGCACCGCTATACAGTCTCCCAGGTGGTCCAATGGCACCTCGATCGTATTGCGCGCTATAACGGGATCTACCGGGCGATCCAAACCGTCACCATGAAAGCTGCGCTCGCCGACGCCGCCAGTGAGGATGCGGAGGCGAAGCTGCCCGGCTTCCGCCCGGGGCCGCTATGGGGCGTACCAATCGTGATCAAGGCGAACACGAGCATCGCAGGCCTGATCACCACGGACGGATGGGTTGGCTACATGCTCGCCGGCCACGAGTTGGTTGCCGCGCACGATGCAACCATTGTGACCAAACTCCACAATGCCGGTGCGATTCTGGTCGGGGTGAGCAACATGCCCGACTTCGCCGCCAGTGATACCACTCGTTCGACGGCCTTCGGTCGCACCGGCAACGCCTACGATGTGCGCTTTTCGCCAGGCGGGTCTTCAGGCGGCACCGTCACCGCGGTAACTGCAAACTTCACTGTACTCGGCACCGGCACGGACACAGGCAATTCCATTCGCATGCCTGCAGCAACGAGCAACGTAGTCGGCATCTTTCCCACCCGTGGGCTCGTCAGCGTTGCGGGCATCGCTCCTCTGGATTGGCAATTGGATAACACTGGGCCCATCGCCCGCACGGTGGCCGATGCCGCCCTTGCTCTCACCGTGCTGGCCGGGGAAGATCCGCTCGATCCGGCTACCATCGGCTCACGAAACAAAGCGCAGCCGGGTCCATACACGCAATATTTAAAGCCCGGCGCGCTAAAAGGTGTGCGCTTTGCTGTACCTGCTTTCATTCTCAATGGAGAGAGTCCAGTGTTTCAGGGAGTGTGCCCCAACGCCACACAAGAACAGTTCGCTAAGGCTATGCAGGATTCGCGTTCCCCGTTGAAACCTGAAACCTGGAATGCCTTCTTGCGCGCAGTAGACGAACTCCGCGCTGCTGGTGCAACCGTGCTGATCGATCCCAAGATTCTACCCGACAGCTTCGCCATCGAGGCGTCTCATATCTGCACTCTCCCTTACATCCGCGAGGGCACCGATAAGTTTCTCGCGGGCTTCGGACCTATCCAGTACCATTCCGCCGCGGAATACGAGCAGGCAACTGGCAAAGCTCTGCCCTCCGTCATTATCGGTGGTGAGAAAACCGGATTTTTCAAAGCCCGTGAGATTCACCAAACGGCACTTGAGACCGATCCGGAGGCCGAAGCAACTCTTTTCGGCCCGCGCCGCAAGCTGCTCGCCTTGTACGAGGCAGAGCTTGATCGCCTCGACTTGAACGGCTTCGTCTATCCCGCAAGCCAGATGCCGCCAGTCGATGAAACTATGCCGCAGGACGGCCGCTTGAGTGAAGGTCCGCATAGCGATTCAGACTGGGTCAACATGTTAGGTGTGCCGGCAATCAGCTTCCCCGCCGGGTTTTATGAGAATGGCCTGCCGTTTGGCATTGAGATCAGCACACGCAAATGGCGCGACGGAGACTTGATCGCATGGGCCTTCGACTACGAGCTGCACACGCGCCATCGCAAGGCACCTGTCCTGGTCGACCGCGGTCTGCTGTCAACCGCCGCCAGCCCGCTTGAGCCGTAGCGCGCTAGGTTTGTATATGCTAATGGAGACGTGGAGGACATCATGCGTATTGACAGCTCGAACTACCGCTCTGAGGTTAAGATGGATCTGGTTTTGGCACGACAGAAAATGACAGTGCACACTGCGTGGCGAGAGGCTCTTCCTGATCGATAAGGTGAGCGCAGATCCGGGATTCAGTGGTGCGGTTACTGTTCCCGACGGCTTCATCGATACCACCCTCAACATCCCAACGATCAAAGGAAACACTCCTTATCTAACGCTACGAGACCACCCAGTAACAGTTAGTACAGCCGTACTACCGCTGTTGCCTACCCCATAGCGCTGTGACTTTGTGCGGCTCTCCGTCTTTAAATTGGAATGCCGGATACAAAGTTTGATTCTGAAATCGAAGCCCAAAGATCTTCTTCTCAGATGCCCATCGAGAGGCTATTGCCGAACGACTTGCGCGAGTGATTCCCGGGCAGGCCTCTCGCATCCGTCCTTACATGATTACTCAAACCGCAACGCTGAAATCGGATCGACTCGCGTTGCTTTTCTCGCTGGCACCCAGACTGCCACGAGCGCCACTGCACACAAGAAGATGGGCGTCAGAATAAATGCCATCGGATCCCACTGCTTCACTCCAAACAGGAATCCCGTCAGGAACTTCGTCAGCCAGAATGCCCCACCAATGCCAATGACGAGTCCGATCCCCGCGAGCAGCATTCCTTGGCGGATCACCATGTTGCGAATGTTAGAAGCCTGCGCTCCTAGCGCCATCCTTACGCCGAGTTCCTGGGTGCGCTGTTGTACCGAGTAAGCCATTAGTCCATAAATGCCGATCGCCGCCATGAGTAAAGCCGAAGCGCCGAAGGTAGTGAGCAGCAGCATGTTGAAGCGTTCGCGCGAAGTCGTAAGCACGACGATCTCATCCATACTGCGAATGTGCGCCACGGGCAGCCCGCCCGTGGCTTCGCGGATCGCACTAGTAACGGCGGTCGTGAGTAAGTGCGGTTCCATCCGCGTGCGCACAATCCACCACAATGGCGCGATGCGCGAGTTGAGCTCAGTAACTTTGTCGGGCATCTGTGCCACCGGGATGTACATCGTCGGGCCCGGGTCCTGATTGAGTCCGCCATCGCGCGTGTCTCCGACAACTCCGATGACCTGGCGCGGTTGTTCGACGAAGACCGGCCCCATGCCCGCTCCGATTTCGAGTCGATCGTTGAGCGGATCGCCTTTAGGCCAGAATTCTCGCACCATCGCCTGGTTGATGATAACCACACCCGGCGCCGATCCGTTGTCTTGCTCTGTGAAACTTCGCCCGCGCGCAACGGGTACCTTGAACACATCAAAATAACTCCACGAGACCGGAAAGTAACCCGCCCCACCTGTGTTGGGATTGTTACCGTTCGCCCGCCCCACAATGTTGAAAGGCAGTCCAAAGCCACCTTGCAGCGGCAGACAGCATGCGGCGGCAGTGGCCGT
>Ga0134124_10004401_pt1 | contig 11316 bp, 8 predicted proteins | sample KB304_FD_96880 | JGI IMG/M metagenome (GOLD analysis project Ga0134124, IMG submission 96880) | Terrestrial soil microbial communities without Nitrogen fertilizer from Kellogg Biological Station, Michigan, USA - KB3-0-4 | ecosystem: Environmental > Terrestrial > Soil > Unclassified ... | reverse complement strand
CCCTGGCTGCGCCGCATGATCACCCGCGGCATCGCCATTGTACCCGCCATCTGCATTATCGGGCTTTTTGGCGAAAAGAAATCCACCGACCTGCTCGTCGCCAGCCAGGTCGTCCTCTCCATGCAATTGGGATTCGCCGTCTGGCCGCTGATGCGGTTTACCGGCGATAAACGGAAAATGGGCGAATTCGTCAATCCGCTGTGGGTCAAAATCACCGGCTGGACCGTCGCCCTGATTATCATTGTCCTGAACCTCAAATTGCTTTTTGATACGTTCATGCCCGCGTCCGTCCTGAAAGCCGTCTACGGAACATCCTAGCCATGTACAAAAAGATTCTCGTCGCCCTCGAGAACGGCCCCGCCGACAAAGCGGTCCTGCCGGAGATCAGCATGCTGGCCAAAAGGCTCGGCTCGGAGTTGCTGTTGCTCCACGTCGCCGATGGCTGGGTGGCCCGCAACTTCAACAGCCTGAAGCTGGCGGAATCCGAAGAGATGAAAGAAGACCGGGATTACCTCGAGAAGATCGCCGTCCAGTTACGCTTGGAAGGTTTAGTCGTCACCACGGAACTCGCCCTGGGCAATCCCCCGACAGAAATCGTCAAGGTCGCCGAGGCCCAACAATGCAGCCTCATCGCCCTGACCACCCACGGCCACCGCTTCTTCGGCGATCTCTTCCACGGCAGCACCATCAACGAAGTCCGTCACCACACGCACATCCCGCTCTTCATTGTGCGCGGAGAAAAGAAATAAGCCTGATCTCGTACGCTTCGCGCGATTCACGCCGACCTCAGCCTTCTGACATCCGCCATCTGCCTTAACGCGCTTCCTTCGCGATCGCCGAATCTTTCACCCGTTCAACAAAGTGCAACAGATTGCCCTCCGGGTCCGCAAAGAACAGCACGCGTCCCCCGCCGGCCGCCGGCCGTTCCGCTTCATTAAATTTTACCCCGCGCTTTTCCAGTTCCGCCTTGGCCGCATCCAGCGAATCCACACGCAGCGCAATATGCCGAAACCCCGCCATCTTGTTGTTGCCGCGATTCTCGGGCAATGCCTCGCTCGCATACAACTCAAACCAACCGCCTCCCGGCAAACCAATCAGGCACGTCGGCGGCGTCTGGCCATTGTCATACACCGTCCGCGCGCCTAACACGCGTTCATACCATTTCTTTAAGGCAACCGGGTCCGGCGAAGGAATCGCGATGTGTTCGATGGAAATGTTCATAGGTTTCGTAATCGTAATCTTAACCGTAATCGTAATCGCCCTTGCCCTCTGCCGAAAGAATTAAGATTACAATCGCGGTTACAATTGAGAATTTTCAATTCACTCGCCAACCCAACCGTGTATTATCATCTCATCATTTTATGAACATTGATCATTTCCTGAAACAACGGCTGATCTGCGTCGCGGTCATCGACAAAACCGATGATGCCGTCCCGCTGGCCGAAGCCCTGCTCGCGGGCGGCCTCAATTGCATCGAAGTCACCTTTCGCACCGCCGGTGCCGCCGAATCCATCATGGCTATCCGGAAAAACGTCCCCACCATGACCGTCGGCGCCGGCACATTGTTGTCGCCGGAAACGGTGAAGCAGGCCGTCGATTCCGGCGCGCAATTCGGCGTTTCACCGGGCCTGAGCGAAAAGGTCCTGACCGAAGCCGCCAACCGGGATCTACCCATGTTCCCCGGCGTGATCACCCCCACCGAAATCATGCAGGCGCTGGAACTGGGCTGGAAACATTTGAAGTTCTTCCCGTCGGAAACGTTCGGCGGCGTCAATGCCCTGAAAGCATTGGCCGGCCCCTTCGGCCATACCGGCGTCAAATTCGTCCCCACCGGCGGTATCACCGCTGCCACGCTGCCCAATTACCTCGCCATCCCCCAAGTCGCCGCCATCGGCGGCTCCTGGATGGCCGAACGCAAATTGGTCGCGGAAAAATCCTGGAGCAAGATCACTGCCCTGACCGCCGAAGCGATGAAAGTCATTGCAGCCGCACAGGCTAAATGATTTAGACCGCTAATCTTCGCTGATCTTTATTAGCGTCAATCAGCGCAGATCAGCGGTTCAATTCCCCACGGAAACCTGCAGCGGCTGGTCGCGACGCTCGGCAAAGCGACGGACGTAATCGTTCCACGCCTTCGCATTCGGAAAATCCCCGCTCAAATCCCAACCGGCGCCGATGTAATACACGAACGGCTTGCCGATCTCCGACGGCACAATTGCCAATTGGCTACGAATCGCCGGTTGCCCTTCGGTCACCGTCTTCGTCGGCGCCGCGGTCTTGGCCGCGGGCAGGTTCGGAATGTCCGTCGTAAACTGTTCCACCTTGCCCTTCGGCAGGATAAAGGCCGTTGCCGTCGTGCCTTTATGAAAATCCTGCGGCTGCCAATACGTCATCCACCCTTCTTCCTTGTTCTGGACGAATAACCCCTTCTCGATGCTCGTCTGCCAGGATGCAATTTCCGGCGCACCATCCTGCACGATGACACTCTCGCCCGGCCGCTCCGCCAAACCGACGCCGAGTGTCACCGGTGATTTGTCATCGCTGCTCAACGTGCTCTCTACACGGCTCAGGTTGGAGCCCGCATCGATGCTGAAACGCTTGGTTTCGGTCACCTGCCGTCCGCCGCCATCCCACGCGTCGTACATCAACTCGAATTCCGACCGGATCGGGCCCGTCGTGATCAGCTTGTAATTGTGCCAGTTGGCAGAGACATAAAGTTTGCCGTCTTTCCAGATGCCGAGCCCGCCACAACCGCGCGTTTTGCCCGCGCGAAAATCGTCCTGGGCCGGGCCATTGGTATCAAACAATTTCATGGTCTTGTACATGTCCTGAATAACCAGGTTGCGCGTGCGCTTGATCCAAACGTCATAACCGCTGCTGGTCAGCGGTTCTTCTGCCCACGTCTCCAACGCCTTGCCGAAAATGCGATGAGCGATGCGATCGCTCTCCCACGCAAAATCGTCATGCCGCTCGGGAACATAGCGGGCGAAAGTTTTTTGGATCGGTTGAGGAACGGCGGCCAAATCAGTAGCGTGAAAAACGTAATAAGTCCGCGTTTCACCCGGGGAAAGATCGACTTGGAAAAGCAATTTATGCTTCGACATCGCGGAATCGGGATCGGAGGAATAAATCTGGGAATCCAAAATTTTGGAAGAAAGACCGTTCATCACAACATGGTCGACGGACTTGGACTGAAACCCGATCTCAACCGTTTCACTCTCACGATAAAAGCTGGAAGGATTGGAAACTTTGACGGCCATTGACTTGGAGTTTTTCATGACTTCCATCCGATAAATCTCACTTCCCGCCAGCAAAAATGCTCCAGTCCCATACGCCAGATTGGTCGTAACATCAAAACTCTTGGGATCCGCGCCAATCGGCTGGACATGTGTCAGCTTGCCGTCAGGATCCACGCAGCTCACCAGCGACGCCCAGCCTTTGAGCACTGCCGGTTCAAATTTCGCGCGATCGAGCAGGCCCTGGTTGACACCCCAGGTCAATGCATACGTGAAAAATCCCGTGCCGCTGGTTTCCTGTTCGGGAAAACTTTTCGGATCCAGCAGACTCGCGTGCCAGAAACCGTCCGGCTGCTGACAGGTCAGCAGTTTCTCCGACATGTCCTTGAATAATTGCTCGAACCGCGGACGATCCGGATGGTTCGACGGCAAATACTGCAACATCCGCACCAGGCCGCCCATCACCCAGCCATTGCCACGGCCCCAGAACACTTTCGCGCCGTTCGCCTCTTTCTTGCTGAAATATGAACTGTCGCGGAAATAAAGATGTTCTTCCTTGTCGTAAAGATAGTCGGTCGTCCACCACCAGTTCGTCACCGCAAAATTCAAATACCGTTCGTCGCCCGTCGCTGCGTACAGCCGTATCCACGTCGGCGGCGCCATGAACAACGAATCGCACCAGGACCATTGCTCCTGGCTATGACCGGGAGCGGAGAAATCCAGCGTGGAAGTCGTGGACGGTTGCGCCAGAATCGAATCCAAATGTTCCTTCAACGGCGCAATCATCTTCGGATCGCGATACAGGAAATAAAGTTCGCAGTTCAACTGGCCAACACATTGGTCGTCGGCATGGAATTTTCGCGGCCCGATCTTCCATTGGCTCTTATCGGCGATGTCGTACATGGTCTGGCGATATTTCGGATCGCCCGAAATGCCGACCAGCGCCATATATCCCGCGTCGCCCGCGCCCGCCACCCAGTCCAGCGGCCCGCGTTTGTTTTCCTCCAAGTGGGCCAATCCCCAGTCGGCAACCCGTTCCATGACCTTCAGGACGGATTGGGGAGTGACGCTGGACGGCGATTGCGTCGTGATCAGGTCCGTGGCGAGATCACCGGCGGCATGGGCCAGGCCGGCGGTGAGAAAAACGATGGCGAAAAGGATACTGGGAACGGATTTCATGGCCAAAAAGGTCGAAAGTCGAGGGCCGAAAGTCGAGAGGAAAATACAGCTACCGGTATCGGTAGGGCTGGCAGTCCCTGCCGGCCATGGCGCGCAACGAAGTGCGCGCCCTACCAGAGCAAGCCAAAGCCCGCCCTCGACTCTCGACACTCGACCATCGGCTCATTAGACTCACTGAACCATGCTCGAAAACACGATTCGCCGTATGCCGCGGCCGCAGGATGTGGCCCGCATGACCACCCAGGAAGTCCGCGACACCTTTCTCGTCACCAAATTGTTCGAACCCGGCCAGGTCAACGGCACCTTCACCGACCTCGACCGCCTCGTCGTCGGCGGCATCATGCCCACCAAACCGCTCGAACTGCCGAACCACAAGGAAACCGGCCGCGTCTCGTTCCTCGAACGCCGCGAATTCGGCGCCATTAACGTGGGCGGCGACGGCGCGGTTCACATCGACGGCAAGACACACGACGTCGAACGGCTCGCCTGCGTTTACATCCCCATGGGTTCAAAATCCGTGACCTTTGAGAGCAAAGACGCCAAGAACCCCGCGAAGTTTTTCTTCCTGAGCTGCCCTGCCCACTCGGCGCATCCCGCCACGGTCATGAAATCGAAGGACGCCTCACCCGTCGCATTGGGCGCCCAGGAAACGGCAAACAAGCGTACGATTTACAAATTCATCCACCAGGGCGGCATCCAGAGCTGCCAGTTGGTCATGGGTTTCACCGCTCTGGAAGAAGGCAACGTCTGGAATTCGTTCCCGCCGCACACGCATTGGCGTCGCACGGAAATTTATTTTTATTTCGACCTCGGCGAAAAGATCCTGACGCATTTCATGGGCGAACCGCAGGCGACCAAACATTTGTTCCTGCACAACGAAGACGCGGTGCTGTCGCCCAACTGGTCCATTCATTGCGGGTGCGGCTCGGGCAATTACAAATTCATCTGGGGCATGGCCGGCGAAAACCAGGTTTTCGACGACATGGACGCCGTAAAGCCGCTCGATCTCAAGTAGCCACAAATCGACACAGATGAAACACAGATGGAGATGAATTAGATCTGTGTTCAATTTGTGTCCATCTGTGGCTTAAAAATTCTTATGAAATTTAAAAATAAAGTCGTCATCGTCACCGGCGCGAGCCGTGGCATCGGACAGGCCATCTGCGTCGCCTTCGCCCGCGAAGGCGCGCAAGTTGTCGGCGTCGCCCGCAGGGACCTCGCCGAGACGGGCGCCCAGGTTAAAGCGGCCGGCGGCAAATTCATCGCTTCCAACGCCGACCTGAGCAAAGGCACCCAAAAGGAAGCCGCCGATCTCATCGCCGACATTTTGAAAAAGACCGGCCGCATCGATGGCTTGATTAACAACGCCGGCATCATCCGCCGCGCGCCCGCCGTGGATTTTTCCGAAGCCGACTGGAATGAAGTCCTGCGCGTCAATCTTTCGGCGCCCTTTTTCCTGTGCCAGGCTGTCGGAAAATGGTGGCTGACGGGGGGACGCGAAAAATCCTCGGCCGAGGCCCGGTTGAAAATTGTTAACATCGCTTCCCTGCTCTCTTTCCAAGGCGGCATCACCGTCCCGGCGTACACCGCCAGCAAACATGGCATCGCCGGCGTCACCAAAGCGCTTGCCAATGAATGGGCGAAGGAACGCATCAACGTCAACGCCATCGCCCCGGGCTACATCGCCACCGAAAACACCAAGGCCCTGCGTGAAGACGCCAATCGCAACAAAGCCATCCTGGACCGCATCCCGGAAGGCCGCTGGGGTCAGGCCGACGATATCGCCGGCGGTTGTGTTTTCCTCGCATCGCAGGATTCCAATTATTTGAACGGCGCAGTGCTCAACATCGATGGCGGCTGGCTGGGACGGTGATCCCCCAATCCGAGGGGTTGCAACGGTTCCGAAAACAGTGGAGGATTTGAACCGGCCATGATGACACCTTCATGTTCACAACTATTCCGACGCCGGGCATTCGTAACCCTGGTCGCCGCCGTTATCACGCTATTATCGCCAGTTGTATTTGCTGCCGAAACCAACACTCTGGCGATTATTCCACAGCCACAAAAGGTGGACGTTCTGCCCGGACAATTTCAACTGACAGACGAAACGGAAATCGTGTCCTCGTGTTGCGAAGGGGAAGCCCACTTCCTGGCGGAAACGCTCCAGAAAGCGACAGGATTTAAACTTCCAATTTCTGCCATCCCTGCCCATGCCGACGCCCCGAAAATCCAGTTCCTGATCCAAACCAACTTGCCGCCGGAAGGATACGAACTGACGGTGACGCAAAAAACAGTTGAAATCCAGGGATCAACGCCGGCAGGCATCTTTTACGGCGTCCAGACGTTATTACAACTATTGCCGCCGCAAATCTTTTCGGAGCGCCGGCTTCCAGCACGGTCCGAAAATACACCCGCCGTACCGGAGACCGGCGCTCCGGGCTCCTGGACAATCCCGTGCGTTCATATCGAAGACCATCCGCGCTTCGCCTGGCGCGGCCTCATGCTCGATGTCAGCCGCCATTTCTACAACAAACAGGAAGTCGAAAAAATCCTCGACGAAATGGCGCTGCACAAATTGAACACGTTGCACTGGCACCTGACCGACGACCAGGGCTGGCGCATCGAGATCAAAAAATATCCAAAACTCACGGACGTCGGCGCGTGGCGGACCGCGAGCAAGTTACGGGGACCGAAAGGCGAGGTCGACGAATCCGGAAACGACCACCCGGCCTGGGCAACGGTCGCCGATTCAAGATTTAACGCGGATAAACGCTACGGCGGCTTTTATACACAGGATGACATCCGCGAAGTCGTCGCCTATGCCGCCCTTCGCCATATCACCATCGTGCCCGAAATCGAAATGCCCGGGCACGCCGTGGCTGCCCTGGCCGCATACCCACAGTTAAACAGCGACACCAACATCTACACCACCGACGTCAAAGCCGGCGTCAACAGCGGGGTTTTCAACCCGAGCGATCCCGAAACGTTCAAGTTCCTGGAGGACGTCCTCACCGAGGTCTTCGCACTGTTCCCCGGCAAATATATCCATGTGGGCGGCGATGAAGTGAACAAAGGCGTCAAAGCGAAGACGTGGGGCCAGTCGACCAATTGCCAGGCGCTGATGCAGCGCGAAGACCTGAAGAACACGGACGAACTGCAAAGCTGGTTCACGAAACAAATCCAGAAGTTCGTCAGCGCTCACGGCAAAACACTCATCGGCTGGACCGAAATCGCCGAAGGCGGCATGCCCGCCGACGCCGCGATCATGGATTGGAAAGGCGGCGGATTGGAAGCGGCGAAAGCCGGCCACGACGTCGTGATGTCGCCGACGAAATTCTGTTATTTGGACTACTACCAATCGACAAACCATTTAACGGAACCGCACGCCATCGGCGGTTATTTATCGCTGGAAAAGGTTTATCAATTTGACCCGGTCCCGGCAAAACTGGCGCCGGAATTCCACTCACACATCCTCGGCGGACAATGCAACCTTTGGACCGAATATGTCGCCTCATTGCCTCACGTCGAATACATGATGTGGCCGCGCGCCTGTGCGCTCGCGGAAGCGACGTGGTCACCGAAAGAATCTCGCGACTACGCCGATTTCCTGCGCCGCCTGCAGGTTCATGCGAAGAGATTGGATGAGATGGGAGTAAACTACCGCCGGGCGTCGATTTCGAACGCGGCCCCGTAACTGTAGCGCGGGCCTCTGGCCTGCGGGTTACGAAGCATCTTGCTTCGTCCGGATACAAGGAAGCAGGATGCTTCCCAACCCGCACGCTGGAAGCATGCGCTACGATCCCGGAATCATTCCCACATTCTTGAGGACGTGCCGCGGGCGATACGCGAACCGTTTCAAATCGCTCTCGGCCGTCACCCCCGACAACACGAGGACCGTCTCAATCTCGGATTCGATACCGGCAATGATATCAGTATCCATGCGATCGCCAACAATCACGGCGTCCTCACGGCGACAATCCAACTTTTTCAGCGCATGCCGCATGATCAATGGGTTGGGCTTGCCGACATAATAAGCGCGTGAGCCCGTCGCCAATTCAATCGGCGCCATCAACGAACCGGTCGCCGGCACCAGGCCCTGGTCGGTGGGGCCGGTCACGTCCGGGTTGGTGCCGATCAACTTGGCGCCCTTCAGGACGAGCCGGATGGCGTGGGTGATTTTATCGTAGGTATAGGCCTTGGATTCGCCGACGACGACGTAATCGGGGTTCACGTCGTTCATGGTGAAACCTGCGTCGTACAGGGCGTTGATGAGGCCGCCTTCGCCGATGACGAACAAGCTGCCGCCGGGCTGCTGGCTTTTGAGGAACGCCGCCGTGGCGAGGGCGCTCGTATAAAAATGCTCTTCCGTCACCTGAATACCCAAACGCGCAAGCTTCTGCTGCAATTCACGCGGCGACCGTTCGCTGCCGTTGGTCAGGAACAGGAATTTTTTCTTGTTCCGCTCCAGCCAGGCGATGAAATCCGTCACTCCGGGAATCAACTCGTTGCCGTGGTAAATCACGCCGTCCATGTCGATAATGAAGCCGGCTTTGCTGCGAACCTGGTCGAGTGCGCTCATGAGGACATCACGTTAACCGTGTTTCACCCCCGGACGCAATGCCGATGGTAGGGATCACGCCGCGCGGATTCTTTACGGGAACGCCCGCAGAGCGTCCCTACCCATTTATTATTTATTGGTAGGGACACGCTGCGCGTGCTCCCTGACTCTCGGCCGCGTGAACGATAAGATCGCGTTCCGTATTCCCATTGCCCTCCGCCAAGTCAGGGAACGTCCCCAGAACGTCCCTGCCTTTTTATTTTGGGAGGCGATTTCAAAAACATTGTGAAATCACGTCGCATAAAATCGATTGCCTAAAAAGAGGGGCATCATCCAAAATCAGTGAACCGACATGAAAAAGATCTCCCTCTTCCTGGCAGCGATCGCCTGCGCCCATATCGCTACTGCATCACCGACCCAGATCAGTATTTCCACCGCCCATTCCGCCCTGAGTTTGGGCACGGCCGACGACGGCCGGTTGTACCAGTATGACTTTGGCAGCAGCGGCAAAGATTACGTGCTGACCAATAAGTTCCCGCGCGAAGTGGAACTATATCCGCAGTACGGCGACGGCTTCATCCTGGAACCCGCCTTGCGCGCGACCCACGCCGACGGCAACACCTCCACGGACCTGATTTATTCCCGCCACACCACCACGACGATCGACCCGAATATCATTCTGACCCGGATTGAATTGAAAGATCCCGCGTACCCGTTCCTTGTAACGCTCTGCTACAAGGCGTATCAGGCGGAAGATGTGATCGAGACCTGGACCGAGATCCGAAATGAGGAAAGCGCGCCCGTCGTCCTGTCCCGTTTCGCATCCTCGGCGCCGGTCATCAAAGGCAACGAATACTGGCTGACGCAATTTTACGGCGATTACAAGCATGAGGCGACGCTGGCCGAGGAAAAACTGGGACCGGGCATGAAAGTACTCGATTCCAAGATCGGGGTGCGCGCCGATCGATTCCGCAATCCTTCATTCATCCTGTCGACGACGGGGCCGGCCACTGAAGACAGCGGCGAAGTTTTTGGCGGCACCCTCGAATGGTCGGGCAGTTTCCAGTTCGCCTTCGACATCGATTTCAAGAACCGGTTGCGGGCGTTGTGCGGCATCAATCCGTTCGCCGAGGAATATAAATTAAAACCGGGCGAAACCTTCACGACCCCGGCAATGCTCTGGACCTACAGCAGCGCGGGTAAAGGCCAGGTCAGCCGCAATTTCCATCGCTGGGCCCGCAAGTACGGCATCCGTGACGGTGAAAAGCCCCGGCCGGTCCTCCTCAACAACTGGGAAGCCACGGACATGAATTTCAACGAGCAACTCATCGTCTCGCTGTTCGATGGCGCCAAACGGATCGGCGCCGACACCTTCCTGTTGGACGACGGCTGGTTCGGCAACGCGCATCCGCGCAACAAAGACAATGCCGGCTTGGGAGATTGGGCCGTCAATACGAACAAATTGCCGCATGGCCTGTCGTATCTCGCGAGCGAAGCCAATAAACGCGGCGTCCAGTTCGGCATCTGGATCGAACCCGAAATGGTCAACCCCCAAAGCGACCTCTTCGGCACGCATCCCGATTGGGCAATCCGCCAACCGCATCGCGAACTCGAACTCAGCCGCAACCAACTCGACCTGGATCTGAGCCGCCCGGAAGTGAAGGATTTCGTGTGGAAGATCGTCGACGACACATTATCCACCCCCGGCGTCAGCTATACCAAATGGGACGCCAACCGCTATGTCACCCAACCCGGATCCCCCTACCTGCCGGCGGACCAACAAACAGAATTGCTCATCCGCTACAACTGGGCGCTCTACAACGTAATGAGCAACATGGCGTCAAAATTCCCGAACGTCATGGCCATGGCATGTTCCGGCGGCGGCGGACGCGTCGATTATGGCTCATTGAAATATTTCCATTCGTTCTGGCCCAGCGACAACACCGACCCCGTCAGCCGCATCAAGATCCAATGGGGTTTCGGCCATTTCTTCCCGGCGGAAACCATCGCGGCACACATCACGCAGATGGGAAAACGCCCGTTGAAATTTGCCATCGACGTGGCGATGAGCGGCGCGCTCGGCGTGGACATGGACATCCGAAAATTATCCCCGGATGCATTGGAACAATTGACCGCGTCGATCGCCCTGTACAAGAAGAACGTCCGCGACATCGTGGAGCAAGGCGACCTGTACCGGTTGGAATCGCCGTATGACAATGCACGGGCAGCGTTGAATTATGTTTCCTCCGATCGACGCCAGGCTGCCGTGTTCGTTTACCAGTTGAAAGACGGTGAAGCCAGGCCGGTGAAACCCCAGGGACTCGATCCGCAGAAAAATTATGT
>Ga0134124_10004399_pt1 | contig 11317 bp, 8 predicted proteins | sample KB304_FD_96880 | JGI IMG/M metagenome (GOLD analysis project Ga0134124, IMG submission 96880) | Terrestrial soil microbial communities without Nitrogen fertilizer from Kellogg Biological Station, Michigan, USA - KB3-0-4 | ecosystem: Environmental > Terrestrial > Soil > Unclassified ... | reverse complement strand
CGGGTTGAACCCGACTCCTTGCCGCGTCTCCGGGGAAGCCGTCGGGTTGAACCCGACTCCTTGCCGCGTCTCCGGGGAAGCCGTCGGGTTGAACCCGACTCCTTGCCGCGTCTCCGGGGAAGCTGTCGGGTTGAACCCGACTCCTTGCTGCGTCTCCGGGGAAGCTGTCGGGTTGAACCCGACTCCTTGCCGCGTCTCCGGGGAAGCTGTCGGGTTGAGCCCGACTCCTTGCCGCGTCTCCGGGGAAGCCGTCGGGTTGAACCCGACTCCTTGCCGCGTCTCCGGGGAAGCTGTCGGGTTGAGCCCGACTCCTTGCCGCGTCACCGGGGAAGCCGTCGGGCTGAACCCGACTCCTTGCCGCGTCATCGGGGAAGCTGTCGGGTTGAACCCGACTCCTTGCCGCGTCACCGGGAAGGCTCGGTCTTCGTGACTCGACTCCTCCGCCCGCACGGGAGGGGGCAAGCTTTAAGTTAACGCCTATGGGGGATGGTGGTGAACCCTCCGCCCACACGAGATGGCAACGCCACTTTCCGGTACCCAGGCTCTTGCGAAAACACAGAGTATCGTCTCGGGTATACTTCCCCCACCGGGGTAGGCGATGGGCCTCCTCGCGAAAGGAGCCCTGGATGACCGTCAAGGACCGCGAGCCGATCGCGCTGGCCGAGCCGGCCGGCTCCGTCGACTCTGTCTATAAGGATGACGCCCTGGAGACCATGGCCGAGGCGCGGCAGCGTTGGGAGGCGGCCAAGGGGAAGGCCGAGGCGCAGAGTCCGGCGTGGAAGCGCGACTGGACGACGGTCTCCGGGATGACGGTGCCACACCTCGTCACCCCCGAGGAGGTGGCGGACATCGATCCGCGGCAGGACATCGGCGTTCCGGGCGAGTACCCCTACACGCGCGGCATCCATCCGACCGGGTACCGGGGCAAGCTGTGGACCATGCGCCAGTTCGCCGGCTTCGGCACGGCGGCGGACACCAATGCGCGGTTCAAGTATCTGCTGTCGCAGGGGCAGACCGGCCTCTCCGTGGCCTTCCACCTGCCGACGCTCTACGGCTATGACTCGGACCACAAGATGTCGACCGGCGAGGTGGGGAAGTGCGGCGTCACCGTCGACACCCTGGCCGACATGGAGACCCTGTTCGACGGCATCCCGCTCGGCGAGGTGACGACGTCGATGACCATCAACTCGACGGCTCCCATCCTCTTCGCCATGTATCTGGCGGTGGCGGAGAAGCAGGGGGTGGACGTCAAGCGGCAGGTCTCCGGCACGCTCCAGAACGACATCCTCAAGGAGTACATCGCGCAGAAGGAGTACATCTATCCGCCGCGGCAGTCGATGCGGCTGATCACCGACCAGTTCTCTTTCGCCGCCAAGCACGTGCCGCGCTGGAACACGATCTCGATCTCCGGCTATCACATCAGGGAAGCAGGATCGACGGCGCTCCAGGAGCTGGCGTTCACTTTGCGCGACGGCATGGAGTACGTGCAGTACGGCATCGACGCCGGCATGGACGTCGACGAGTTCGCGCCGCGCCTGTCGTTCTTCTTCAACAGCCACAACGATTTCTTCGAGGAGATCGCCAAGTTCCGCGCCGCGCGGCGGATCTGGGCGACGGTGATGCGCGAGCGCTACGGCGCCAAGAACCCGCGCTCCTGGATGCTCCGCTTCCACACCCAGACGGCGGGTTGCTCGCTGACCGCGCAGCAGCCGCTCAACAACGTGGTCCGCACCACCGTGCAGGCGCTCGCCGCGGTGCTCGGCGGCACGCAGTCGCTGCACACCAACGCGCTCGACGAGACGCTGGCTTTGCCGACCGAGTCCACGGCGCGCACGGCGCTGCGCACGCAGCAGATCATCGCCCACGAGTCGGGGGTGATCAACACCATCGATCCGCTCGGCGGGAGCTGGTTCATCGAGGAGATGACCCGGCGCATGGTGGACGGCACGTTCGAGTACTTCCGCCGCATCGACGAGCTCGGTGGCATGGTGGAGGCGGTCGAGGCCGGCTTCCCGCAGCGCGAGATCATGGACGCCTCTTTCGCCTACCAGCGGGCGTTCGAGGAGAAGGAGAAGCTGATCGTCGGCGTCAATGCCTTCCAGGCGACGGACGACGAGCCGATCGACATCCTCTATATTTCCGACGACCTCGCGGAGCGCCAGATCGCTTCGCTCAACGAGGTCAAGGCGCGCCGCGATGCGGGCGCCGTCGAGCGCACCCTGGCCGGCCTCAAGAAGGGCGCCGCGGGGAGCGAGAACACCATGCCGCTGATCCTCGATTGTGTGAAGGCATACTGCACGGTGGGCGAGATCAGCGACGCCCTCCGCGACGTCTTTGGAACCTATGAGGAGCCGGCGGTTTTTTGACCGCCTGGAGCGACCCTGCCTATGAGCGTTTCTGCCGCCGTCGCGCGGGACCTGTTGTTGTACATGTTGTGGGCCGACCGCACCACCCTGCGGGCGGTCCGTGAGGTGACCCCCGAGCACCTGAGACGCGAGGCCGGCATCAGCTTCGGCTCGCTCTTCGGCACCATGGTGCACATGCTGGGCTCGCAGCGCCGCTGGCTCGCCCGCTTCCAAGGCCACGCGCCGGCCCACATTCCCACTCTCGACGAGTTTCCCGACCTCATCTCCTGGATCCACGCCTGGGAGGAGACCGCCTCCGAGATCGAAGCCTTCCTGGCGGCCTTGACCGACGAGCAGCTCGCCGCGGCTCTCACCTGGACGGACAACGAGGGAGCGACCGTCACGCGGCCGCTCTGGCAGCCGGTCCTCCATCTGGTGAACCACTGCAGCTACCATCGCGGCCAGATCGTCTCGCTGCTGCGCCAGATGGGGTACCAGCCTCCGTCCACCGATCTCATCCGCTACTTCATCGAACGATAGCCCCGGTTCCGCTTCTCCGGCATAGAATGTCGCGCAGAAGGAGGGAGAGCCCATGAAGATTCGAATGGTTGGGTCGGCCGCTGCCCTGCTCGCCGGGCTGCTTGTCGTCGCTCCGAGCGCAGCGCGCGCCGAGGGGCGCATCACCATCACCAAGGCGACGGTGCAAGGCTGCAGGGCGATGGGGAAGTGCATCTGGAAGGTCACCTGCCAGGTCGGCAAGGAACAGCTCTCGCAGGATCTGCGCGGCGTGAGCCGGGACGTCAAGGAGGTCAACAAGTCCTACGACACCCCCGGATTCCCGGTCAACGTCCAGTGCAAGACCGAGATCGACGACGGTCTTTTCACCACTTCGTGGAAAGAGGTGGGCAAGGGGAGCGTCTCGGTGCCCGGTGGCGGCGACTGGGACCTCGAGATGGCGAACAAGGAGAACGGCGGAGTGATCGTCCACGTCACCGTGGACAGCCTGGAGATCGGCGCTCCGGCCGCGGCCCCGGCGGCCGGCAAGGCAGCGAAAGCTCCGGCGAAGGCACCCGCCAAGGCGGCGTCGCCCCGGCAGTACATCGGCGTCTTCCAAAGCTCGCCGCAGGGTGAAGCGGTCCTGGTGGGGCTCCCCTGGGACCAGTTCAAGGCGCGGGCGGACCAGCTCGACGCCGGGGGCGTGCGCATCGTGGCCCTGGACACCTACGTCGACGGCGGACGGCGGGTGTGGAGCGGTATCTTCAAGACGGCCGGCGAGAAGCAGCTCCTGATGCAGGGTCTCGCCTTCGAGGAGTTCACCAAGAAATACAAGGGCCTGGTGCAGGACCAGCACATGCGCATGCTGGACATCGTGTCCTATGACGAAGGCAACAAGCGGCTCATCGGCGGCGCCTTCCACGAGGGCTACGACAAGCCGGCTCCGCCATGGTTCCTGGAGCAGAAGGCCTTCGAGGGCAAGGTGTCCGAGCTCGGCGGCCAGGGACAGCGGCTCCAGCACATGGACGTCTACAAGACGACCGGAAACAAGTTCAACTACGCCGGCGTCTTCCGCGAGGGCTCGGGAAGCTACGGCCTGTGGACCGGCCTCGACAAGGACGCCTTCCTCGCCAAATGGAAGAAGGCGAGCGACAGCGGCACGCAGCTCAACGAGGTCAAGACCTACTCCGACGGCAAGAAGCGCCTCTACGACGCGGTGATCGGCGGCGGCGGAATCAAGACCCAGGTCGAGCTCGGGCTGGACTGGAACGCCCTGGCCGCGAAGTGGAAAGAGAATTTCGGCAAGGGCTTCCGCCTGGTCGGGCTGGAGACGTACCAGGACTGAGGCGTCCACAAGCGCCCTCGCTCCCGTCCGCGGAGCGAGGGCGTCCCTCTGTTACAATCCGCGGCCATGAGTGAGAGACAGATTCGCATCCTGATCGCCAAGCCGGGCCTGGACGGCCACGACCGTGGCGCGAAGGTGGTGGCGCGCGCGTTGCGCGATGCCGGATATGAGGTGATCTACACGGGGCTGCGGCAGACGCCGGAGCAGATCGCGGCGGCGGCGGTGCAGGAGGACGTCGACGCGGTGGGGCTGTCGATCCTGTCGGGAGCGCACAACGCGCTGCTCCCCGAGATCATCCGGCTGCTCAAGGAGCAGGGGGCCGAAGACATCCTGGTGTTCGCCGGCGGCATCATCCCGGAATAGGACATCAAGGTGCTCAAGGGATCGGGGATCGACGAGATCTTCCTGCCCGGGACCTCGACGAAGGACATCGTGCGCTACCTCGAAGATCGCTTCAAGGCCGCTTGAGCGTTCCTAACCCCTGCACAGAGAACGGTTTGACGCAGCACCGTCCGCGGTGCTACGGTAGCTGACGTACGATTTGGAGGGGAGCATGAGCAGAAAGATCCTGCTGGCCGACGACAGCGTCACCATCCAGAAGGTGATCGAGCTGACGTTCATGGATGAGGACTACGAGGTCAAGGCGGTCAGCAACGGGGACGAGGCGCTGGCGGCGCTGCCCGAGGTGCGCCCGGATTTCGTCATCGCCGACGTCCATATGCCCGGCGCCAACGGCTACGAAGTCTGCCGGCGTTCCAAGGAGATGCGCCCGGAGGTTCCGGTGCTCCTCCTGGTCGGCACCTTCGAGCCGTTCGACGAAGGCCAGGCGCGGGCCGCGGGAGCGGACTCCTTCCTGAAGAAGCCTTTCGATTCGCAGGAGCTGTTGCAGCGCGTCCAGGACCTGCTGACCTCGCGGGCGGGAGCGCCGCCGCCGCTGCCTCCTCCGTTGCCGTCGCGGCCCTTCGACATCCAGGAGCCGCCGCCGACGCTGGAGCTCGATGCGACGCCGTTCCGGCCCGTGGCCGCGGAGCCGGACTGGAGTGCCTTCCAGCTCGAGCCCGAGCCGCAGCCGTCCGCGCCCCTCGGAGCGACTCCGTTCCTGGAAGACGAGAGCCCGTTCGTGCTCGAAGATGAGCGCGCCGCCTATCCGGTGGAGGAGAGCCCGGCGTTGTCGATGGGACCGGAGGGCGAGTCGCTGTTCGACTTCGGGACCCCTGCGTACGCCCCTGCCGAGCCGGAGCCGGCTCTCCCCCCAGCTCTCCCGGACATCGACTTCAGCGAGTTGCCGCCTGCCGCGCCGCACGCACCCGCTGGTTTCACCGTATCGCCGTGGGCCGGTGAGGCGATCGCGCCGGACGAGCACCTGAGCCTCGAAGACAGCGCCCTTCCACCGACCCGCGCGTTCGCCGCACCGGTTCCGCCCGAGTCCGCCGGGCTGAAACCGTTCAGTCTGCCCGAGGAGCCTCCCGCGTGGGAACCGGTCGGATCGCATCCGATCGAACGTCCGCCGTTGCCTCCGACGGCTCCCTTGGTTCCACCGCCGTTCTCGGCGCCTCCATCGCCCCCCTCGATCCTCTCGTCCCCTCCGTCCCCGCCGGCCGCATCGGCGTCGGGAGCCTTCGCGGCGCCACCGGTTCCGTCTCCCAGACCGCTGACCGGGCCGCAGACGCCGCCGCAGCAGACGGGGGCGCATACACCGCCGGCGCTGCAAGTCGGCAGCATCACGACCAACGGTGATGGTCCGCTCAGCGACGACGACGTCGACCGGATCGCACGCCGGATGATCGAGCTGATGGGCGACAAGATCCTGCGAGACGTGGCCTGGGAAGTCGTCCCCGACCTCGCCGAGGTCGTCATCCGGGGCCGCCTACGCGAGCTCGAGAGCCAGGTCGAGAGCTCTGCGGAGTGACGGCGGGCAGAGCTTTTCCGGCAGGTCCGGCCCAGACGGAGGTCGTGTGAACGAACCGAGCACGCCGCCCGCGCAGCCGGCGGAGATGGATAAGCGTTTCGAGCCGCGGAGCTACGAGCAGGCCTGGCAGAGCCGCTGGGCCGCGATGGGCATCTTCCACGTTGAAGTGCCGTCGGACAAGCCGTCGTTCTGCATCATGATTCCGCCGCCCAACGTGACGGGCAAGCTGCACGTCGGCCACGCTCTGCAGTCGGCGGTCCAGGACCTCCTCACCCGCTGGCGCAGGATGTTGGGCTACAACTCCCTCTGGCTGCCGGGAACCGACCACGCCGGCATCGCCACCCAGCTCATGGTCGAGCGGCAGCTCGCCGGCGAGGGGATCAACCGGCGCGACCTCGGCCGCGAGAAGTTCATCGAGCGCACCTGGGAGTGGAAGCGGCAGTATCACGGCAACATCCGCCGCCAGCTCGACCTCCTCGGCGCGAGCTGCGACTGGAGCCGAGAGCGTTTCACCCTCGACCCCGCCCTGAACCGCGCGGTGCGCGAGTCGTTCGTCCGCATGTATCGGGAAGGGCTCATCACCCGCGGCGAGTATCTGGTGAACTGGTCGCCGGCCCTCGGCACCGCCGTCTCCGACCTGGAGGTGGAGACGAAGACGGTGCAGGGCAAGCTCTACCACATCGCTTATCCGGTCGAAGGAAGCGATGAGAAGATCGTTGTCGCCACCACCCGGCCGGAGACGATGCTCGGCGACACCGCCGTCGCCTTCAACCCGGACGACGAGCGCTACCGCCACCTGCATGGCAAGGCGGCCCTGCTGCCGCTGGTCGGCCGCCGGCTGCCGTTCGTCGCCGATCCGCTGGTCGATAAGGATTTTGGCACCGGGCTGGTGAAGATCACGCCGTTCCACGATCCGTTCGACTTCGAGCTGGCGCGGCGGCACGGCCTCCCCGGCATCTCGGTGATCGACCGCGACGGCCGCATGTCCGCCGAAGCCGGCCCCGACTTCGCCGGCCTCGACCGATTCGAGGCGCGCACCAAGGTGGTCGAACGGCTGCGCGCCGAAGGCTCCCTGGTGAAGGTCGAGGAGCACGTCCACAACGTCGGCCACAGCCAGAGGAGCGGTGAGCCGATCGAGCCGCTGGTCTCGACGCAGTGGTTCTGCGACGTCTCCGGGATGGCCGCGCAGGCGCTCGACGCGGTGCGCGACGGCCGGCTGAAGCTTCTCCCCGAGTCGTGGGACAAGACCTGGGAGCACTGGCTGTCCAACATCCGGCCGTGGTGCATCTCCCGCCAGCTCTGGTGGGGGCATCAGATCCCCGCGTGGTTCACCGAAGACGGGCGCTGCTTCGTGGCGCACAGCGTCGAGGAGGCGGCGGTGGAAGCCGGCGTCGAGGCGAGCCTGCTCACCCAGGACCCCGACGTGCTCGACACCTGGTTCTCCTCGGCCCTGTGGCCGTTCTCGACCCTGGGCTGGCCGGACGAGACGCCGGATCTGCGGGCGTTCTATCCGACCGACGTGCTGGTCACCGCCTACGACATCCTGTTCTTCTGGGTCGCGCGGATGGTCATGTCCGGCCTCCATTTCATGGGTGACGTTCCGTTCCGCACCGTCCATCTGACCGGCCTGGTGCGCGACGCCGAAGGCGTCAAGATGTCGAAAACCAAGGGCAACGTGCTCGATCCCGAGGAGCTGGTCAACGAGTATGGCGCCGACGCGCTGCGTTTCACCCTGGCGTCGCTCGACAGCCCGGGGCGGGACATCCCGCTCAACCCCGACCAGATCGCCGGCTACCGCGCGTTCGGCAACAAGATCTGGAACGCGACCCGGTTTGCCCTGTCGCGACTATCGGGGACGGCGGAGGCCCGTGTCCAGAAGACCCTGGACCCCGAAGGGCTGGCCGCGCCCGAGCGCTGGATCCTCTCCCGTCTGTCCGGCGTGGCCCACGAGGTCGGCGAGCGTCTGGAGACCTTCCGCTTCGACGAGGCGTGCAGCCGGCTCTACCACTTCTTCTGGGGCGACTTCTGCGACTGGTACATCGAGCTGTCGAAGCCCGCCCTGTTTGGTGACGCGCCGCGCCCGCGAGTGGGGGAGGTGCTGCTCACCGTGCTCGACCGCAGCCTCCGCCTGCTCCATCCGATGATGCCGTTCCTCACCGAGGAGCTGTGGCAGCGCCTGCCCGGCCATGAGGAGATCCATCCCGCGACGATCTGCCTGGCGCCCTACCCGCAGGTCGAGCCGGCGTGGAGCGCTCCGGAGATCGAGGCCGGCATGGACGCGCTCATGGCGGTGGTCACCCGTGTCCGGTCGTTGCGCACCGAGATGGGCCTGACGCCGAAGGCGAAGCTCGATCTCCACCTTGCGGCCCAGGACGCTGGTGTCAATCGCCTCCTCGGCGAGCAGGAGACGCTCATCCGTTTCCTCACCCGGGTCGAATCGATCGCCTGGGGACCGGCTCCGGAAGGCGCCCGCCGCGACGTGGTGTCCGGTGTCGAGGTCGGTGTCACGGTGGAGAAGGTCGCGGCCCAGGAGATGGGCGAGGACGAGCGCCGCCGGGTGGAAAAAGAGCTGGAGAAGCTGGACACCGAGATCGGCCGCTCCGAGGAGCGGCTGAGCAACGAGCAGTTCCTGTCCAAGGCGCCGGCGCAGGTGGTCGAGACCGGCCGCGCCAAGCTGGCCGAGATGAAAGAGCGGCGGGCCAGCCTGCGCGCGAGCCTGGGAGCCTGAGGCACACCGTGGACTCCTTCTCCGGCTATCTCGCCGATCTCGAGAGGTCGCGGCCAGCGAGCGGCGAGCTCAGGCCGGAGAACCTCGTCGTCGTCTGCTCGATCAGCTCGACCAATCACCTCGCCCGCGAAGTCGTGGCGGAGTACGAGCGCGAGGCGCAGCCCCTGCAACCGACCCTGATCCTCGCCTACGAGCAGAGCGGCGGCCGGGGCCGGCAGGGCAGGAGCTGGAGCAGTCCGCCGGGCAAGGGCGTCTATGCGACCCGCGTGCTGGCGACCGGCGACATCGAGACCTTGCAGACCCTTCCCCTGCTCGTCGGTGTCGGACTCTGCCGCGGGCTCACGCCGCACCTGGGGCCTCTGGGCGTCGCCTGCCGCCTCAAATGGCCCAACGACCTGGTCGTCGAGACGGCGGAGGGCCGGCGCAAGATCGGCGGCATCCTGATCGAAGCGCTGGTCCGGCCGGGAGAAGGCGCCGCGGCGATCATCGGCTTTGGCGTCAACCATGGCCACCAGGCCGCCGATCTGCCCGGCAACGCGACCTCGGGCCAGATCCTCGGCAGCCGCTCCGCTCTGACCGCCTGGATCTGGGACCTGGTCGCCGCGCTCGAAGCGGAGCTGCGGCATCTGGGGGATGTGGGATACGCCGTGGCGGCCTATCGCGAGCTTTCCGTCCATCAGCCAGGCGAGCCGATCGCCGCCCGCGTCGGCGACAGCGTGGTCGAGGGACGATTCATCGGATTCGACGAGCGCGGACGCCTTCTTCTCGACCGGGACGGCGAGGAGCTGCGGCTCACCGCCGGAGAGGTGATCGAATGACGGACGGTGGCAAGAAGCGACCGCGGCAGGCCGAGCTGTCCAAGGGGTTGGTGGTGCTGGTCGACGTCGGCAACACCAACACGGTGTTCGGCATCTACCAGGGGGACGATCTGATCGAGAGCTTCCGGCTCTCCACCGACACCGAGCGCACGGCCGACGAGTACGGCTCGCTCCTGCTGCCCCTCTTCACCCGCCGCGGCGTCGATCCGACTGCGGCGGACGCGGTGGTCATCTCCTCCGTGGTGCCGCCCCTGCACCTGACGCTCGATCACCTGGCGCGGAAGTACTTCGGCAAGAAGCCGCTGTTCATCGAGCCGGGCGTGCGCACCGGCATGCCCATCCGCTACGACAATCCCACCGAGGTGGGCGCCGACCGGGTGGTCAACGCGGTGGCGGCGCGCGAGCGCTACGGCGCGCCGGTCATCGTGGTGGACTTCGGCACCGCCACCACCTTCGACGTGGTCAACGCGGCGGGGGAGTACGTCGGCGGCATCATCTCGCCGGGGATCATGATCTCCGCCGAGGCCCTCTTCGCCCACGCCTCCCGCCTCTACCGGGTCGACGTGCGCAAGCCCGCCGAGCTGATCGGCAAGAACACCGCGGGCGCGATGCAGGCCGGCATCTACTACGGCTACATCGGTCTCGTCGACGGCATCCTGGAACGCCTCCTCGCCGAGATCCCCGGCGTCAAGACCGTCGTCGCGACCGGCGGCCAGGCCGAGCTCATCGCCTCCGGCTCGAAGTACATCCGCGAGGTCGACCAGATGCTCACCCTGGTCGGTCTGAAGCTGATCTACGACCGAAACCGCACCTAAGTAAGCAGCTTCCTCCCTTTTTGCCTCTTTCGCGCCGAGGCGCCCGCTACGAATTTTCGAATCGGCGAACCGATCGACCGATTCGCCCTGCGCTTGACACGATCAGGACGATCCCATAACTTTTGTTCATCTGATCCGTACATCTTGGGCAACGTGAGCTAGGAATGTTTCCTGGTCCATCTGCCTTCGTCGGTCGAGGAGGAGTGTGGTCGCGATGCGTCCTTCTGTGGGGCTTGTGCCCGGTTGTGCCCGTGGCGTACGAGTTGCCGCGCTCTGTCTGGGCCTGCTCGGGGCGGTCACCGCCTGGGCGGCGCCGGGCGATCCGATCGCCACCGGCGCTCTGCGCATCCAGGGCAACCGCCTGACGATCTACGCGGACGCGAACACCACCGACGCGGACCAGACGGTCAACGTCAGTGAGCGGGCGCGGGTGCGCACCTGTTTCGGCGGGGCGGACGTGCCGTGCGGCTCGGTCCTGCCGGGCGATCCGCGGATCGCCGGCATGGTGGTGCGCGGCGACCTGAGCGGTCCCGAGGTGCCGCAGGCGATCGTCCTGGAGACGGTGCCCGGGGGCGCGTTCCTGCTGCCCGGCTTCCAGCAGGAGGGGGACTACCGGCTGGAGAACATCCGGCTGGTCGACGCGGCGACGAGCCAGGTGCTGAGCACCGCCGAGCCGTCGCTCGCGATCCTCCACGTGCGCCAGATCCTGCTCGCCTCGGCGACCGTGCGCACCCTCTCGCTCGCCGAGCTGCAAGCGCGCGGCATCACCTTCTCGGCGGAGAACTTCCAGGCCTTCAACTTCGCGGTGGGCTTCGCCTTCGGCGACCAGATCGTCAAGATCGAGCTGCCGATCGTCTATTCG
>Ga0134124_10004398_pt1 | contig 11317 bp, 16 predicted proteins | sample KB304_FD_96880 | JGI IMG/M metagenome (GOLD analysis project Ga0134124, IMG submission 96880) | Terrestrial soil microbial communities without Nitrogen fertilizer from Kellogg Biological Station, Michigan, USA - KB3-0-4 | ecosystem: Environmental > Terrestrial > Soil > Unclassified ... | reverse complement strand
CTTCGGTCCCGTGAAGGAAGTGACCACGACCAAGGAGCTGATGGACGAGGGTCACGTCAGCCAGATGAACATCCGGGTCATTGCCCTGAAGCACCCGGAGCCTGTCCGGAAGACCTTCAAGAAACTGCACTCGACCTGGCCCGACGAGCTCAAGTACCTCGAGGCCTGCCCGAAACGGAACGAGTTCCTGATCAACCTGGCCATGAGCCTGGAGGGCAACACCATCATGCTCTTCCGGCACGTCGAGCACGGGAAGCTGCTCTACGAGATGGCCCAGGAGCGGATCAAGAACGCCGCGGCCGAGTGGAACGCCGGGACGGTGCCCGAGGTGGCCAAGCCCTGGTACGAGGCCCGGATGAAGAAGGGCATTCACCTGGTCTACGGGGGCGTGGACAAGGAGGACCGGAACGAGATCCGGTACATCGTCGAGCAGGCCGAGAGTGACCTGATCATCGCGAGCTACGCCACCTTCTCGACGGGAACCAACATCAAGCGACTCCACAATGGGATCTTCGCGAGCCCCTACAAGAGCTCCATCACGGTTCCCCAGTCTCTCGGCCGGGTACTCAGGCTCGCCGGGGACAAGGAGGAGGCCGCCATCTACGACGTGGCCGACGACGTCAGCTGGAAGAGTCGCCAGAATCATACCCTGAAGCACATGTGTCGAAGGATACAGCTGTACGCCGAGGCCAGGATCCCCTTCAAGTACTTCAAGTGCGATCTGGGCTCATGAGGCATAAATACGAGGCAACGGAGGGTACCGTAAATGGACTCAGTAGTGTACTTGAAACTCGTGACCGGAGAGGACATCTTCGGAGTCGTCGCCGACTTCGAGACGTGGAGCGACCAGGTCATCGTGAACAACCCGCATGTGCTGGAGACCTTCTTCGACCCGGCCGGGATCCGTTACATGGTCATGAACCGGTACGCCCCGTACTCGAAGGAGAAGGTGGTCACGATCGCCAAGGACAAGATCGTGGCTCGAGGGGCCGCCGACGAGCTGACCGCGGAGTACTACCTGAAGTCCAGGACGTTCTCCGAGAACACCGGAGACGGGAAGTACGTGGTGGCCATGAAGACCGCCATCGAGCAATTCCGAGATACCACTCAGGACCCGGCGCCGGCAGGCGGGGGCCCGAAGGGCCCGGTCGCTTCTGGCAAGGAACTGCTCACTCGCCTGTCACTGTCGTCTCTTGCCCGGATGACAAACACGAAGAACTGACGTCGCCTTCGACGGTTCGGGCGCTCCTGCGCCCGAACTACATCATCACAACTTTTTTCTCGCTGGTGGCCCCGGCAGCTTTCATCTACTATTGGTTAACTCAGACACCGTTCCGGTGTCCGTGTAAGAACACGCTAGTTGTTTTGTTCGTTAACCCAATTGCTCTTCTTAACCAACAGTTAACTATAGTAGCGAATGGATGACCGCGCGTAGGTACCATGGCGAGAAAGGGCTGTCAAAGCAATTGTGCACGAAACGGGAAAGAATATGCAAGTATGATGAATAAACTACAATTCAGCCCGAAACGCGAGGAATCGAGTGGCAAACGCCCAACACTACGTCAATAACGCTGACCTCTACGCCGCTCTGAAGGCTCACCGGAAGGCCGTGAAGCGCGCCGAGAAAGACGGGCTCGATCACCCGATCCTGCCACGCTACGTCGGCGAGTGCATCGTCCTGATCTGCAACAAGCTCTCGACTCGGTACAACTTCGCCGGCTACTCCTACCGCGAGGAGATGGTCGGCGACGGGATCGAGAACTGCGTCCAGGCCGCCAAGAATTTTGACCCGACGAAGTCCGAGTACCCCTTCACGTACTTCACCGTGGTCGCCTTCAACGCCTTCGTCCGCCGGATCGGCAAGGAGAAGAAGCAGCAGTATGTGAAGCACAAGAACGTCGAGTGCATCGCCGTCTTCTGCGACGAGATCTGGGAGCACTATTCCGGCTCCGCCGCCCACCAGAACGTGAACCAGGCCCGGTCTGCCCAGGCCGGACTCGAGCACCACTACAGCGTGATCGAGGCTTTCGAGAGCTCCCTCAATCGCAAGAAGGAGAAGGGCGAGAAGGGCGGTGTCCGGAGAGCCTTCACCAATCGGCGTCAGAAACGTAGAAAAAGTTGACACTGAGACGCATCTGAGTAGAACTAGCAAAGGAGGTTAATATGGCAAATCCAACAGCCATCCCGCCGAGCGTTCGGGATCTGATCGACAAACTCAGGAGCCCGAATGAAAAAGCGTACGTCCTCGAAAACGTCTGCGCCACAGTCGAAGCGATCGAAGAAGCCTGCAGGCAAGCGGCCCAGGAGCATCGACGGAAAACCGGGCGCGTCAGTCGAGCGGCCGGTCGACAGGACGTGGGGCGGCGAGCCTCTCGCTAACACGGCCCTCCCGTTCGTCAATACGGTCCCCTGGTCCATCGGCGCCAACTCCGATTTCTGGCTGTCGGCGAATTCTGATACGTTCGTCGTGAAGAATGAAGTCGACTCCGGCATCCAGACGTTCACGGAGGAGAAGCCGGACTCGCCTAAAGAGGTCCCGGACGACGACCCGGTCTGGACTGACCGGCTCTACGTGGGCCTCATCGGGGTGATGATCGGCCTCATCCTGGGCTACCCCCTGTGGATGATGTATAGCCGGTGAAGGTAGCGATCGTAACGGATACCCACTTCGGGGCCAGGGGTGATTCCCTGGCCTTCTCGCAGTACTTCAAGAAGTTCTTCGAGAAGGTCTTCTGGCCGACCGTCTTCGAGCGGTGCGAGCACGTCCTCCACCTGGGGGACCTCGTCGACCGGCGAAAGTACATCAACTTCAACTCCTGCTACGAGATGGGTCAGGCCTTCATCAAGCCGGCCCACGAGATGGGATGGAAGATGACCATTCTGGCGGGCAACCATGACGCCTACTTCAAGAACACCCTCCGCGTCAACGCGGTCCGGGAGCTGGTCCCGTCCGCGAGCCAGTTCACGGTGATCGACTACCCGACGCCGTTCACGATCGACCCGAGGCAGCCCGACGTCCTGCTCGTCCCCTGGATCTGCGACGATAACCGGGCGCAGTGCGAGAAGCTCGTCACCCAGTCGACTCTCCCGGTCTGCATGGGCCACCTCGAGTTCACCGGTTTCGAGATGTACCGGGGCCAGGTGATGGATCACGGGGCTGACCCGGCTCCCTTCTCCAAGTTCCGGCAGGTCTTCTCCGGCCACTACCATCACAGGAGTTCGAAGGGGAACATCCACTACCTGGGTGCCCCCTACGAGATGACCTGGGGCGACTATGACGACCCCCGCGGCTTCCATATCTGGGATACTGAGTCGGGCGAGCTGGAGTTCATCGAGAACCCCTATAAGATGCACAAGAAAGTCCACTACGAGCCGGGGCTCGCGGTACCTGACGTGCGAGACTCAATCGTCAAGGTCATCCTCCCGGCCAACCGGGACCCGTTTCGGACCGACGCCTTCATCACCGCGCTGGAGACCCAGGGTGTCGCCGACCTCAAGGCGGTGGAGGATCACCTCAACCTCGATGTCGTGTCGGCCGAGGAGGTGGTGGCCGACTCCGACACTCTCGACATCATCCGCGACTGCGTGAACGACATCAAGGCGTGCTCCGTCGACAAGGGGCTGCTGACGGGTCTCCTGGTCAATCTTTACAAAGAGGCACAGCTGGCGCGTGAGTAGAGTCGAGTTCAAGGCTGTACGATGGAAGTCTTTTCTCAGCTCGGGAGGCCAGTTCACCGAGGTCCGGTTCGAGACCAAGACGACTCTGATCCAGGGTGAGAACGGGGCGGGCAAGAGCACGCTCCTGGACGCCATCTCGTTTGCCCTCTTCGATAAGCCCTTCCGGAGCATCAATAAGCCCCAGCTGGTCAACTCGATCCTGGGCAAGGAAGCCCTCGTCGAAGTCGAGTTCAAGACCAGGGGTCACGACTGGCTCGTCCGACGGGGCATCAAACCTAACAAATTCGAGATCATCAGGGATGGCCAGCTCGTCGACCAGACGGCCGACGGGAAAGACTACCAGGCCTGGCTCGAGAATGACGTCCTGGGTCGCAACCACAAGACGTTCCGGCAGGTCGACGTCCTGGGTTCTTCCCGTCACGTCCCGTTCATGCAGCTCAAGGCTCACGAGCGACGGGCCGTCGTCGAGGACCTGCTCGACATCCAGGTGTTCTCCACCATGAACTCGATCCTCAAGGACAAGATCAGCGGTTCGAAGCAGAGGCTCCGGGACGCCGAGAAGGCGGAGGCCGTGGCCGAGGGTCAGCTCGAGGTTGCCCGGACTCAGGCCCTCGCCGTCGAGCTCGACAATGAGGGGAAGATCGCGACGCTCGAGGAGAAGATCAAGGCCGAGGCCCAGCGGGGCATGGACCTGACCTTCGCCAAGAAGGGGATAGCCCAGGAAATCGAGAACCTCAAGACGCAGATCGCCGACGAGGAGGTGAATAAGCGGGAGGTCATCTCGACTCGGAATGAGCTGACCCGGGCACAGGCCGAGCTCCACTCGTCGGAGAGGGACTTCAAGTTCTTCCAGGACCACGACAACTGCCCGACGTGCCAGCAGGCGATCGACGTCGCCCTCAAGAAAAAGAAGGCGGAGAAGTTCGAGCTGGACGCCGACTGCGTCCGCATCCGAGTCTCCCAGCTCCAGACGCGGCTCGAGCAACTCACGACTCGCGAGACACAGGTCGCCGCGGTCCGTCGGGGAGTCGACGCGAAGCAGATGGAGCTGTACCGCCTCGAGCTCGACCTCAAGTCGGCCTTCGGGACGATCAAGAGGCTCCAGGACGAGGTCGAGGGGCTCAAGAACAAGACGTCCATCACCGTCGACACGGCGGCATACGAGGAAGTCGTCGAGCGTGCCCGCGTCCAGAGAGTCCAGGTCGAAGAAGACCACAAGGTCCTCGAGGCAGCCGGCACTCTCCTGAAGGATGGCGGGATCAAGGCCCGGGTCATCCGACAGTACGTGCCCGTGATGAACCGTCTCCTCTCGAAGTACCTGGCCCTCCTCGATTTCCACTGTCAGTTCGAGCTCGACGAGAACTTCGAGGAGACGATCCGGAGCAGGTACCGGGACACCTTCTCGTACGAGAGCTTCAGCGAGGGCGAGAAAGACCGGATCGACCTGGCCATCCTCTTTACCTGGAGGGCCATCGCCCAGTCCAGGGGCTCCGCCAGCTCCAACCTGCTCATCTTCGACGAGGTCCTCGACTCGAGCCTGGACCTCAACGGGATGGACGAGCTCATGAAGATCATCACACACGCAGAAGGCGACGAGAAGATCGTCGTCATCAGCCACCGGGGCGATGCCCTGGTCGACAAGTTCGAGCGGTGTCTGAAATTCACTAAGGTGCAGAACTTCACAACCGTAACTGAGCTGTGATTCTTGTTTACAATGGGAAGATTCCTGGTAGGAGTAACACTTGACAGGCGTTGAGTTTTCTCTGCTATTCCTCGCCGTGATGATCGTTTCCCTCGTCCTCACTTACCTAGGAACCGTCAGCTGATGCCGTCCAAGCGCTGGGTACGCGATGACTCCGAGGACTCGATCCAGTTCGAGCAACGACGCCCGACGAAGAAGAACCCGGCCAAGGAGGGTGAGACCCACCGGCAGGGCAAGCCGATCCAGATCAAGAGGGTCAAGGCCGAGCACGGCTCGATCGTCTACGACTACGCCGTGAAGGGCAAGCACCAGTGGCTCAAGTGCCCCTGCAAGAGCTGCCAAGATTTCCGTGACGAAGTGGCACCCACGCCGTGACCGTACTCCCCATCATCAAGGAGGGCAACCCCCTCCTCCGCTCAGTGTCTCGTCCATTCGACTGGGCCGAGGATGGCGACCCGGTCCAGCTCGCCAAGGACCTGGCCGACACGATGCTTTCCAAGAACGGCATCGGGCTCTCGGCCGTCCAGATCGGCAAGACGCTCCGGGTCCTCGCCATCAAGACCAACCCGATCCTGGTCATGTTCAACCCGATCGTCGTCGACTTCGCCCCCAACATGGCCAAGCTCGAGGAGGGGTGCCTCTCCTTCCCCGGGCTCCTCGTCAAGGTCGAGCGACCCACCGAGGTCCGCGTCCGCTACAGCCTCCCCAACCGGGAGGTCGAGACCAAGAGGTTCGACGGGATCACCGCCCGCGTTGTCCAGCACGAGATGGACCACCTCAACGGCGTCCTGTTCTTCGACAGGGCGACTCGGTTCCACTACGATCAGGCCCGCAACCGCCAGAGGATCTGGCTCAGGAGAAACAAGGCAGCGTGAGCTTTCTAGGATGGCCTTATGACATCAAGAATATGCATGAGTTCTACGGCATCCAGAAAAAATTCGACGAGCTGCCAGTCGACAAGCTCAAGGCTTCTCTCGAGCTCAGGAAGACGATGCTCGCTGAGGAGCTCAAGGAATTCGATACGGCGACGACTGCCGAAGAGGCCGTCGATGCTCTGATCGACCTCTGCGTGTTCGCGGTCGGCACCCTCGTCGCCTTCGGCGTCGACGCCGAGAAGGCGTGGGACGAGGTCCTGATCGCGAACATGACCAAGGAAGTCGGGGTGAAGCCGGGAAGGCCCAACCCCCTCGGCCTCCCAGACCTGATCAAGCCCGAGGGCTGGGAAGCGCCGAGTCACGAAGGCAATCACGGGCGGTTCACGGAGATTTATGGTGAGTGATCACGAACAACTTAAAGAGGGTATGACCACCCTCGAAGCGTTCTTCTCTGAAGGCGGCCCCGGCGCCGAGGCCGGCCTCCTGGTCGCCTCGACTTTCAGGGGCAAGCCGGTGGTGGGCATCTCTCCCCAGCTCGGGACTCCCGACTTCCCCTTCGGCGAGCTCGCCCTCAGGAATGAGGATGGGTCGATCGAGTATATCGATCCCGAAGACTACGATGCCGACATCAACGGTGAAATCTTCTCCCTTTCGCTGACGATGCGCTTCAAGAAGCGGACCGACGACTGAACCCCTTCGCCAAAGCATACGCCGGGGTACGCCTCAACAGCGAGGACAGGAAAGAAAACGACTACTACCCCACGGCTCCGGTTGCCCCCTTTGCCCTGAGTAAACAGCTGACTCTCCCCTGCAAGCTGTGGGAGCCGGCCGCGGGGCGGGGATGGATGAGTCGGGAACTCATACGGCAGGGTCACGACGTAGTGAGCACTGACCTATTCGAGTATCCCGACCCGCTCGTCCCGGTGGAGACCGGAGTCGACTTCCTCACCGCTCCGAGGCGAGACGTCGGCGGCGTCATCACCAACCCGCCCTACAGGCATAACCTGGCTCAGAAATTCGTCGAGCGGGCTCTGGAACTCGAGTACCCATTCGTCGCCATGTTCACTCGGATCACGTTCCTGGAGTCGGAGATACGGTACCGTCTGTTCAGCGAGAAGCCTCCCAGCGACGTCTACTTCCTCTGCGGGAGGGTAAACTCTTCGGACGAGTTTTTGACTCAAGGTCAACACATCGGCGGCATGGTCGCCTACTGCTGGGTCGTCTGGGACTACCGGGGACGCTCCTCGGGCCACTACGGCCTTCACTGGATCGACACCAAGTCGCTCTACGAACGATGGAAGGCAGAACAGTGCTGAAGAAAATCCAATTCACGTTCCTCATTTTTGCGAGTATCCTCTACGCCGCCCTCATGGTCCACTACTACGTCCAGAGCCGGATGATCTACCTCGACGCGCCGGACTTCCCGGATGAGAACTACCCGCCCGTCACGTGGGACGTCCACTGCTTCCGGGAAGGCTGGACCATCGTCTATTTCGAGAACGGCGAGGGCGGGTACTGCGTAACGCCCGATGGCGACATCCCGGTCGTCGTCCGGAAGATGCATGAGCGGTGGGATGACCTCCCCGAGTCCCAGAATATCGTGGACCTCCGATGAAGTGCATCATCTGCGATATTGATGGGACCATCGCCGACCTGGGTCACCGGCTCCACTTCGTCCAGAAGAAGCCGGTCAACTGGAAGAAGTTTTTCGAGGGCATCCCCGGTGACAAGCCCATCCAAAACGTCATCGACCTGATACACGCGGTCGCCAACCCGTATACGGGCATCTGCGTCGTGTACGTGACTGGACGCCCGGAAGACTACCGGGAACTGACCCGAAAGCAGCTGATCGAATTCGGCTGCCCAGACTACCAGAACCTGTACATGCGCCCGGCCAACGATACCCGGGGCGACTTCATCGTCAAGAAGCAGATCCTGCAGGGCATCCTCGAGGACGGGTTCGAGCCCCTGGTCGTCATCGACGACCGGCAGTCCGTGGTCGACATGTGGCGGGAGGAGGGCCTGACCTGCCTCCAGTGCAAGGCCGACGACGCCATGGAGTTTGGGGTCACGGGGAAGCTCACCCTCATGGTGGGTCCCTCCGGCTCGGGCAAGACCAGCTACTGCTTCGAGAACTATGACTCCCAAGACGTCATCAGTTCCGACTATATCCGGGAGCAGCTCACCGGCAGCTTCAAGGACATGTCTCGCGACAATGCAGTTTTCGAGGCTGTGCATGCAGTGGCCAAACTCCGTTGTCGTCATGGACTCCCAACCGTCATCGATGCGACCAACATTCGTCGTAAATCGAGAGTCGAGCTCGTCAAGCTCGTACCTCCCCACTTCCCCATCGACTACGTCGTCGTCAACCGATCCATGGAGGACAAGCGAGCCACCGGGGGATGGCGAAACGAGCTCCACTTCGACCTCCTAGCCAAGCACGAGGAAGTCTTCAATCAGAACCTGAAGGACATCCTGGCCGGCGACGGCTTCGACAACGTCTTCGTCAGGGACAAGAGAGAGTTCAAGTGATCCACCCGGCGCGCTACCTGTCATACGACGACCTGATGACCGGTATCGAGTTTGAGTACAAGGCCGGCAACGTGTCGATGAAGACGGAGGACAGCCTGGCCCTCTTCACCTACACCAAGCAGTGCGTCTTCATGAAAAACTGGAACACTATCACCAAGGCCTGCCGCGGCCTGATCATCGATGTGAACAGGCGAGTCATCGCCACCCCATTCCCCAAGTTTTTCAACTACGGGGAAGACCCCGGCACGGTCGAAGCTCTCATCCAGGATGGCGTCCCGTTCCGTGCTTTTGAGAAGCTTGACGGCAGCCTGATCATCGCCTATTTCTATGACGGGCGATGGCGCTGTGCCACCAAAGGATCATTCAACTCCCCCCAGGCCCAGTGGGCGGAGAAGTTCATGCACGAGAAGCTGGACTTGTCCTACCTGGTCCCGGGTGACACGTACCTGTTCGAAGCGGTCTACCCAGAGAATCGGATCGTGATCAAGTATGACCCGGAGCTGGTTCTCCTGGGCGCATATGACTGTACCGGACACGAGGTCGATCCGCTCGCCCTCCAGTGTCTGGCCCTGGACATCGGGACTCGAACTCCTCATACGTATGCCTACAATCGTATCGAGCCGATGCTCGAGGATGCTAAGGCACTGTCCGCTTACCAGGAAGGCTGGGTCGTCAAGTTCGACAACGGGTTCCGAATCAAGATCAAGGGTGACGAGTACTGCCGCATCCACCGGCTCATCTCCAACGTGACTCCCCTCGCCATCTGGGAGTCGATGATGAATGGGGATGACCTCGAGGCGATCAAGAGGGACATGCCCGAGGAGTTCTGGCCTGACTTCGATACCATCAGGGACACACTCGCCACGAAGTGTGCGGCGCTCCTCATCAGGGTTGGCAACGAGGCCAACAAATGGGAAGGGAAATCTAACAAGGACGTCGGTCTTGCTCTCGATACCATGCCCGAAGACGTCCGGTCCCTCATTTTCCTCTACCGAAGATTCCGTGGGTCCTACCTCCTCAATGAAACCCGAGCCCGAAAGGTCTTGTACAAACATATTCGCCCCAACGGCAACGTGCTCGAGGGCTACGTCCCGTCAAGCGCCATGAACCGGGTCGCCGAAGAAGCATCATAGCCGCACGGATTCTTTGACATAACACGGAGAATTAGTAGAACTACACAAGAGAGGTGCCGAGGATGAGTCTTGCCGAGTTCGGCAATATTATCCTTCGGAATGAACCAGAGATCGTCGAGAAGACCCCGGAGCTGCTGGCCAAGTTCAACGCCATCGCTGACGAGATCTTCAACTGTCCCAAGCGGAACCCAGAGGGTCCCCGCCACCGGACACGGGAGGTGATCTTTGCCTGTGTCGAGAAGATGGCGCTGGAACACGCTCTGGCTCAGAGGTGCGGGTTTGACCTGCCCGACTGGAAAGACTGGAATCCTTGGAATGACCACTATGACGTGATCGACCCCAAGACGGGCAAGCGGTTCGAGTGCAAGTCCTGGTCCACTGGCTGGTACTCCTACTTCGAGGAGGATGTCCGGACGATGAAAAACCAGCTCGCCAAGAGTCGCCTGGACTACATCGTTGCGGGAAAGGTCAAGAAAACTCCGAACGCCTACGAGGTGACGTTTCGCCTCGTGGCCGACGCTCCCTCCTTCTTCAACTTCGACAATCCCCCCAACTACGAGAAGGGGTACCAGAAACGCTGGTACAACCATCGCAAGGCGGCGGGGCTAGGAAAGGCAATGTTCCTTGGCTGACGCACCAGAGTTTCCCCTGCCCGACCGGGAGTCCATCGCCGTGCTCAAGGAGTGCGCGGTGCTCCAGGCGAAGAAGAGCAATGACTACCAGAACCCGAAGTCGACGGTCACCCAGGCGCAGCACTACCGCCGGGGGATTGACTCGATCCATGACATCATCCAGGGCAAGCTCCTCCGAGCCCAGTCCCTGATCGAGTCGGAGACCCTCCCGACTCACGAGTCCCTGGAAGACTCGTACAAGGACCTGATCAACTACGCGAGCTTCGCCGTCGCGTGGCTGAGGGGAAAGGTCCCAGGCCAGGTGCCGGGCCGGGACATGTACAACCGACCATTGACGTTTCTGAAGTCGCCGGGCATCTCGGTCATAGAGATTGACAACTCCGGCCCGGCGATCCCGGCGGACGGGGGTGACCACGAATGAAAGTCGTCTGGAAACTCGCTCTGTCCACCGTCACCATGCAGACGGTCACTATGCCGGTCGGGGCCCAGATCATCCACGTCAGGGAGCAGCACGGCTCTCCCTGCATCTGGTTCGAGTGCGATGACGAGGCCCCGAAAGGCACGACCCAGATTGCCATGTGCGGCACAGGCTGGGACCGCCCTCCCGAGGAGGCGTGGAAGTATATCGGTACCGTCCACCTTGACAATGGGAACCTCGTGTTCCATCTCTATGAGAGGACTGAATGAAGATCACGCTCTGCGGCTCCGCCCGCTTCGAAGACCTGTTCCATGCATGGGACAAGAAGCTGACCCTCCTCGGCCACG
>Ga0134124_10004397_pt1 | contig 11323 bp, 8 predicted proteins | sample KB304_FD_96880 | JGI IMG/M metagenome (GOLD analysis project Ga0134124, IMG submission 96880) | Terrestrial soil microbial communities without Nitrogen fertilizer from Kellogg Biological Station, Michigan, USA - KB3-0-4 | ecosystem: Environmental > Terrestrial > Soil > Unclassified ... | reverse complement strand
TCAAGGTTGAGGACTTTGCGCCAATACTGTTCGCCATAGATAAGCACTGTGATCTTTTTCGCAAGCTTCTCGGTTTGCGCGAGCGTCAGGATTTCGAAAAGCTCGTCGAGTGTTCCAAAGCCACCGGGAAAAACCACCAGTGCTTTCGCCAGGTACGCGAACCAAAGTTTACGCATGAAGAAATAGTGGAACTCGAAATTCAGTTCCGGAGTGATATACGGGTTCGGCATCTGTTCGAACGGCAGCGCGATGTTGAGTCCGATGGTCTTACCGCCGGCTTCCTGCGCCCCGCGATTTGCGGCTTCCATGATTCCTGGCCCGCCGCCCGTGGTCACGACGAAGCGATGTCGCTTGCCGGGAATTGTTTTCGTCCAGGTGGTCAGCAGGTGCGCAAGTTTGCGCGCATCTTCGTAATAGCGAGCCATATCCACGGCAGCTCGTGCGCGTTTCACTTTTTCCTGCTCCTCAGGCGGAGCCAACTGCAGGGAGCCAGGTTTTTCCAGCAGCTTCAATCCAGACTGCGCCTGCTCGAGATCGGCGAAGCGGGCAGAGCCAAAGAACACAACTGTGTCCTGAACCTTCTCGCGACGGAACCGCGAGAGCGGCTCCATGTACTCGGCCATGATGCGAAGTGGGCGCCCATCGGGTCCGTGAAGAAAACGTGGATTCTCGTAAGCGAGTGGAGAGCGAAAATTCTTATCTTTATCAGTCATGTTGAAATGAAGCTTTGAAGGCACACCAGCATAATGGGTGAGATGCAATCGTGAAAGTGCAAAGCTGGAACACCATGAAGGCGGCAGCTATCGCGCGACAGGTGTGCGCGGAGCTGGACGCTGATCGCGATAGTGAACGGCTTCCCAGATACCGATCCAGATATCGATGATTCCTATTCCGGTGATCACGCCCTTTACGAAGTCGAGGGTCACGATCGCGCGAAGGTTCGGCAACGAAAGGATCAAACTGTTGTCACTCCATGCGGGAGTCCACGGTAGTACGCTGACTACCATTCCCAGCCACACGCAGATCAGGAACTTCATGACGATATTGGCGCGCTGCATCCAAACGGGGATTGGCGGGTCGTCGGGAGACTCAGGCTGCGCTTCTTCCGCCGGCCGAATCGGGATGACTTCAGCGACTTTGGAACGTGAGGGATCGTAGGTATTTTCGGGGCTGCTACCCATACCTGATTGGATGCGCGAACTGTCCCCGCTGGTGGAGGATGCCTCTTGTTCTCGCGGAGTTCCTGGGGTGCCTTCGAAATCCATCTTTGGATTCTACGACTTCAGGGCCTTGATGCGCTCACCAACATCGCGGAAATCGATGTTGATCGACATCACCTTGGTGAAGGCTTCTTTGGCTTTATCACGTTGATTGGCTGACTCGTAAGCCGAACCAAGCTCGTAGAGGATCGCTGCCCGCGTGTCGTTGTTTTCTGCGACCGAGAGCGCACGCTCGAACCACATGAACGATGCTTCGGGAATCCCTTTTTCGACGAAACAATGTGCGAGCCACGTATAGGCCTGCATCGTCTGCGAGAAGGCGAGTCCGTGATCGATCGCCTGGCAGACTTTTTGCAACTCGCCAATCGCTTCATCCAGCAGACCCATTTCTTTAAGAGCGACGCCGAGATTGTAGTGCGTGTCAGGATCTTCAACCGAGTGATCTGAGGTCTCCCCCATCTCCTGCTTGAACTCATCAAACAGATCGTCCAGAAGTCCTGCGTCCTTTGAGCTAGCAACTTCAGCCTGCGGAACTGGGGCGGGCGCTGGAGCCGCGACCGGTCGCGAACTAACGGAAGTCGCAGCCGACATCGAGGCCACTGCCGATTGATGTGAAGGAGGCGGAGCTGTTACCGCTGGTGCCGCGCCGCCGATGGCGAAATCGTCGCCAAGCGATGATTCAAGATCGCTGACAAAGTCATCAAGCACGTCGGCGCTCTTCGCAACCACGGCTGGTGCTTCTACAGCAGCTGCCGGTACCAGAGTCGGAGCGACGTGGACTTCTTGGGTGTGAGCCTGTGGCGTTGCAGTGATCTCGATGACCTCGCCAGACTCTACGACCGCGTGGTCGAGCTTGATCTCCCTTACCGTCGCTTCGGCGGGAGGCGGAGCTTGACCGGCGGAGAGTTGTTCACGCAAGCCCGCGAGTTCTTCTGCTGCAGGCGCAACCTCCGCAAGCTTCTGGATTCCAGCCGTTGCTTCGTGCCACATCTCTTGCGAGATGTAGAACTTGATTTCTTCGACCAGGTCCGGGATCGGCTGAACAGAAGCTTGAAAACGTCCTTCGGCTGAATTGTCCAGGATCGAAACGCCGCTGCCTTGAGTTCGATCGATCAGCGGAACGTCGGGATCGGTGACGTGCTTCTCCCATTCATCCGAGAGATCGTGAACCTCTTCGGTTCCTGCACCCGATGCCACAAACGTTGGTGTCTCAGGAATCGAGAACTCCGTCACTGAAGACTGCGCTTCATGAACGGCAGCCTCAAACTTAAGCGGCTCCGCGGGAGCCTCGATCTCAAACGTGTTAACGGTTGCTTCGGGAGCCGGAGCTTTGCGTTGCGTCGCTCGCGAGAATTCCGCTGGCTCTTCTTCGAGTTCTGCGGCCCTGGCCTCCATCAACTCCGAGGTGGTCATCCCGCTAAAGGAATGCTCAGTAACATCTTCGACCGACGGAGCGCGGGCCCCGGATGCCAGCACTTCATCCGTGCCGCCCTGCATAGCGAAAGGAACTTCCGAATCGCTGATCGGCGATTCGATCATCGTTGGATCTTCGCCAATCTTCGTTAGTATTTGCCGGTAGTTCTGCGCGTGTAGCGGATTCTCAGGTTCGAGGATGGCGAGCTGCTTGTAGAGCTCCGCTGCGCGACGCAAGTCGGCGTCTGTGCCGCTCTGCACGCATGCGTGCGCGATCATCTCGTAAATCTCTGAGTTCTGCGAAGTGTCGCCCGCGCGTTGGAAAAGCTTCAGTAGGATCTCAAGCGATGGAACGCTGTCCTGAACCTTTGAAACCAACCCGCGCAGGGAGGCCACTACGTTCGTCGGACTGGCCGAAATCAGCGTGTCCCCAAACTCTTCGTAGAACTTCAATCCCCTGATCGGTTCGGCGACCACTACTTTTTCGGTGACCGTTGCTATGCCAGCGATGTCGTGATGGACCGAGTAAAGCTTCCGTGCGATAGCTTCTGCTTCCGACAATCTGCCAGTCGCAACATAGGCGCGCAGAATGGCGCGCAAAGCGTCGGGACGCGAATCAAGATCAGGCAGTGGTTCGAGAGATGCTATGGCTCCGGCGGCATCGCCTTTTTCGATCTGGATCTGTCCCTGCATCATCCGCGCGCGGGAATTTTCCTTGTCGATCGATAACAGTCGATGCAGGATCTCTCCGGCAGCATCCATGGCATTGCGTTGATACATGGATTCCGCTGCCGCCAGCAGGATCTTCTTTGCCTCATCGCGCTTGCCCTGCTTCAGATAGATGTCGGCAAGCTTTGTCTGCACACCGGCGTTATCCGGATCGACTTCCAGCAAACGCTTGAGGATGCTGGCCGCGTCATCCGACTGCCCACTCCGCATCAAGCCATCGGCTGCGAGAAGGAACTGTGCGCGAGCGTCGTTGTAGAGTCCCTGCTGGGTATAAAGTTCGCCAAGCTTTTGCACGCAGTCGTAAGAGGTCGGACTCAGCTTGGTGAGTTTCTTGTACATCGCGATTGCTTTTGGAACGAATCCATCAGCCGCGTAGGTGTCGCCGACTTTCTTGAAGCAATGGATCGCCTGGTCCGTCTGGCCAAGCCGGGAATAGAGGTCGCCCACCGTGTTCAACACGGTGAGGTCCTTCGGATCCGCTTTGAGGATCTTGTCGTACTCGGCGATCGCGTTCTGCAGTTTCCCCTGCTGAACGAACTTGTCCGCGTTGGCGCGGGCCTTGTCTTTATTAAATCCGAAACCGAGCATGATCTCTCCGGCGGATGCTCCAGGACCGGGTTACTCCGGCAGACTGGTTTTCACGTTACGCTATCACAGACTTAGGCCCCCGGACATGCAAGGAATACAGTATTCGGGCCAAGCGTAACTACTTATGGACACTGTCCTTCAGGGTAAAAACACCCTGAAAACCGGAACCCTACTGAACCCGGCAGACCAGCAGGGTCGCGTTCTGGTGAGGACAGTCCAATCCCACCACTCCGGGCCTCTTCAATACCACCCAATCAACCCCGAATTCTGACCTCAAGCGTCCGAAATCAGACGCACCAAAGTGTTCCCAATCGCGCTGAGCGTCGGCCTGTTTCTTCCAGGTCTCGGCCATTGCAGGGAACATCGACATTGCGCTGCGATCCTTTACCGCGTCAGCCAGCATCGAGCGCTCGGCAATGGCGCGGAATCCATGCTGGTCTTCACCCGGCAGATTCATGTGCTGCGGATCGAGTGCGAAATACGCGTCTGTCGGAGTATTAACTCGGATCCAGCGAAACGCCTCTTCCCAGTCCGAGGAAGGTTCGCGGCCCGGCAATTCAAGATGGTGAGTGCTCTCGAAGATGTCGTGCTGTTTTAACCACATCCCGCCGCACAACGGTACAAAGAGCAGCAGCCAGCGCCAAGCCCTGTTCTTCAAAACATAGTCCGCCAGCAGGCCACCTGAGATTGCGAAGAAGAAGATGTAGATCAGGTGAAAGGCTCGCATCGGCTGCAATAGCATAAGGCTGGAAAACCGCTGCGGAAGATTGATGACCAGAGCGGCCAAGGTAAAGATTGCGCCGAAGATCGCCAGATCACGACTTACCCTGTCGAGCCCCGGCTGCGAAGTCTTTTGGCCGATTCGGTGAAACCACCACAACAAAGCCAACGGAGCCAGCGCCCCGAGCCACTCGTACCATTCCCAGTTGAGCACCGAGAAATAGGTATTGCCTTGCAGAATCTGCCGGTACGCATCTGTCAGCGGCGCTGAAAGTCCAAACGGTAGAAGCGCAAGCGCGCTTGCCGAAGACGCGGAAGGGAGGGGCGTCGAGGATTTCGAGCCCCGTGCGAGCAGCGCCGACAGCACGATGTAGGCGATACCAAACGCGGCCATCAGCGGATGAACCGTTGCCGCAAAGATCGCCAACAATACGCACACGATCCATCGGCGCTGATAAGCAGCGATCACCAGGAACAAAACAGCCGGCACCGAGATCGAACGCGGGTTGAGATATTCATCAAAGATGTAAAGTGCCGTGCCCGCAACCGGGATCGTCAACAGTCCCGCGACAAGAGCGACTCCGCCCCAGGGCGCGAGCGCACTGCGAAACATCATGCGCCCGACCTTTAAACACCCGAGCAGCAGGAAGAAGATGGTGACCAAGTGCAGCGCAAGCAGGGCCCAATCCAATGGCAGATGCGTGATTCGTACGAACGCAGCGACCAGATTCGGAAACAAGGTCATATGCGCATGCGACATGAAGAACGCCGAATTGTGCGGAAACAGGGATGGATTCAGCGTTTTCTCGATGCCAGGAAGGTAGATCGATGCATCTTCTACGGCGGGATGATACCCATGAACCAGTACAGCGGCGATAGTGCACAGAGCGAGCAGCAGGAAATCGAGCCTTCGCCGATCGCTCATTGTTGAGTCGGCCCGTTCACAACCTCTTCGTAGCAGACGGGCGTCGCATTAAGCTTTCGCGCATTCGCATTGAATCGCGCGAGGTGGATCAGTCCCCACTTCTGCAACACGAACTGAATCGACGTACCCAACACTCCGAATCCATATTTGACGCTGCGTCGGAAGTTGATCGACGACGCTTCTTCAAAATACTTCGTCGGACACGAGACTTCGCCCATGCGGAATCCAAAGTAAACGCATTGTGCCAGCATCTGGTTGTCGAAAACGAAGTCGTGTGAATTTTCCGCCAGCGGCAGCTTCTCCAGCACTTCGCGACTAAATGCGCGGTAGCCCGTGTGATATTCCGACAGCTTCGCTCCCATCATCAGGTTCTGAAAAGCTGTCAGCAGCCGGTTGGCGACGTATTTGTATTTCGGCATGCCCCCGCGAAGAGCTTGGCCGCCGATGATGCGCGACGCGGTCACCACGTCATAAACGTCATAGGCGATCATGCTCGCCATTGCCGTCACGAGCAGCGGAGTGTACTGGTAGTCCGGATGGACCATGATGATGACGTCGGCGCCGGCGTCGAGAGCTTCGCGATAGCAGGTCTGCTGGTTTCGTCCATATCCGTAATTGCGGTCATGGACGAAGACGCGCAAACCCAACTTCTTCGCGACCTCCGTAGTCGCGTCTTTGCTGTGGTCATCCACGAGAATGACGGTATCGACCAGCTCTGGAATCTCGCGAACTGTCTTCTCAAGAGTTTTCGCCGCGTTATATGCGGGCAGGACGACGGCGATACGCTTGCCATTGATCATTGAGTGGGTTCCGAACCAAGTGGGACAAACTGCTTAATTTAGCCCTTTCGAGCCACCCGATAGCCTCGACAAAATGCGCGCAAATGCGCCATTTGATCGCTCTATCCCTATCCACATTGTATTCGACCCTCCAATAAAATAGGAGCTGACTTTCGCCTCTACCCTGCGTCTATGCAGGAATTGAGAACCGTACTAAGCTGTAGTCCCGCCACCAAGGTTGTCGGGGACTTTCAACGATTTAGGGAACTGTGCCGCTCAGCCTCCCGTATAAGCTTCCGGACCCGTATGCCAAGAATTGCCATCAAAGAACCCGCAGCCATTGCCTTCGAGACGATGCTCACTCACAAACTGCGGTCGTTTCTGATGTTGCTTGGGGTCATCCTTTCGGTCTCCACGCTCATCCTGGTGGTTGCTCTGATTAATGGCACCAACGTTTACATCGCCGAACGGGTCGCAAACATGGGCTCTGACGTCTTCCTCGTCTCGCGCTTCGGATTGATCAACAGCCGTGAGGAATTCATCAAAGCCAATCGTCGCAACCGAAAGTTCGACTGGGACGACTACGTCGCGCTTCGCGACAGTATGAAGCTGGCGAAAAATGTCGGCCTTGAGATTCGCACCAACGGTCGAGTCAAGTTCGGCAACGATACCCAGGAAGACGTAAGCATCCGCGGAGTCACCTCCAACATTGGCGAAATGGATGTCGAAGAGGTCGCGCGCGGACGCTATATCAGCGATACCGATGACGAACACCGCAGCGCCAATGTCGTGCTCGGCGCTGATGTCGTCAACAAACTCTTCCCCTCAACCGACCCGATAGGGAAGGCCGTATTCGTCGCCGGGCAGGAATTCACCATCGTCGGCGTCGCCAAGCCGATCGGCTCGGTCATGGGACAGCCGCAGGACAACTTCGTTTACATCCCCGTCCAGACATGGATGAAGATCTTCGGCGCTCACGCCGATCGCATGAACATCAACGTGCAGGCGCGCGGTGCCGAATATATGGAGCAGACGAATGACGAAGCCCGAGCCATCATGCGTGCGCGCAGACACCTCTCTCCCGACGAAGAAGATAATTTCGGCATCTACGGCGCTGACAGTCTCATGCAACTCTGGAACAACCTGACCGGCACACTCGCAGGGGCAATGGTCGGCGTTGTATCGATCTTTCTCGTGATCGGCGGAGTCGTCATCATGAATGTCATGCTCGCCAGTGTCACGGAGCGCACCCGCGAAATCGGCATTCGTAAATCGTTAGGCGCACGCACCACCGATATTCTCAGCCAGTTCCTTGTGGAATCGGCCACCATGTCAGCCATCGGCGGAGCCATTGGAATCGCGATCGCATGGCTCATGGCGATCATCCTGAACAAGACCACTCCGCTGCCGATGAGCGTGCCCATTTCCGCCGTCATCGTGGCGCTGTTGGTATCAACATCGGTTGGACTTTTCTTCGGCGTATATCCGGCACGACGAGCGTCAAAGCTCGATCCGATCGAAGCGCTGCGATTCGAATCGTAGAGAAATAGATTGGCGGTAAGTGATGAAGACCATCGGACGGTTTTTCCAGGTTGGCGAAAACACGAAACTGGCACTTTCCACGCTGCGCGAACACAAGACGCGCTCGCTACTGACCGTGCTCGGAGTCGTCATCGCCGTCGTGGTGCTCATCATGGTCTTCAGTGTCATGTACGGCGTTGACGCCGATATGCGCGCCTATCTTGAAGACTTTGGCACCAACACGCTCTTCATCTTCAAGTTCGAACCAGGTTTTCATATCGGACGTCTTTCGCAGGAAGAACGTACGCGCAAGCCCCTGACGTATGAAGACGCCGCGGCGATTAAAGAAGAGTGTGCCGCGATTCGCGACGTCAACGTCGAGGTTCACCCGTGGACGTTCCAGCCGGGTCCTCCATCGTTCCTCCCGACCGCGAAGTACAACGGCAAAGAAGTGCTCGAGATCGATTTCTTCGGAACCACTCCAAGCTATGAAGACGTTCAGAACGCACATCTCGAGCAGGGCCGCTTTTTCTCAGCCGTTGAAGACGATCATCGCGCCGACGTTACCGTTCTCGGACACGATCTTGGCGATACGCTCTTCCCCGCCCACGATGCCGTCGGCAAAGAGATCAGCGTCAACGGAATGATCTTCACCGTCGTCGGAGTGCTGGAAAAACGCAAGGGCGTCTTCCTGCGCGACGATTCCGCCGACAAAGAGGTCATGATTCCGTACCAGACCTATCGCAAGCGTCGTCCGCAGGACAAGGAGAACTTCCTCACCGCGCAGGCCTACCCCGGCAAGATGTCGCAGGCAAAAGACGAGATGACCGGAGTGCTTCGCCGCCGCCGTCACGATGCTTACAACAAGAACGACAGCTTCGGAATCTCCAGCGCCCAGGCCGTGGTCGAACAGTTCCGCAGCGTGATGAGCATGGTCGCTCTACTCACGATTGCGGTCGCCAGCGTCGGGCTCCTTGTCGGAGGAGTCGGAGTGATGAACATCATGTTGATGTCCGTTACTGAGCGCACTCACGAGATTGGAATTCGCAAAGCGATCGGCGCTCGCCGTAGAGACGTCATCAAGCAGTTCCTCATAGAGGCTGTCGTGCTCACTGCGGGCGGAGGTGTGTCTGGAGTCTTGATCGCACTGCTGTTTATCGGTCTCGTAAACATCCTATTGCCCAGCGTTCCAGCCGCCGTCCCGATCTGGGCGATGGGTGCAGCTGTCGCAGCCGCGATGAGCGTCGGGCTCTTCTTCGGACTTTATCCTGCGGTGAAGGCTTCGAAACTTGATCCAGTAGAAGCCCTGCGATACGAGTAAGGAAGGATTTGTCATGGAACAGGGAACACGCACAGAAGAATTCAACGTAAGTGGCGACGACATCCTTAGGAAGGTCCGCGAGATCATCGATGCCGGCAACGCGCGTCGCATCATCATTCGCAATGAGCACGGCCATACATTGCTTGAGATTCCGATCACGCTCGCTCTGGTCGGAGCCGTGCTGGCACCAGTGCTGGCTGCCGTCGGAGCGCTGGCCGCGCTGGTTACGAAGTGCAAGATCATCGTCGAGCGCGTTGACCATGCATAACGCATTTGCATGAGCAAATAAAGAGGCGTCCCCCGCAAGGGACGCCTTCGATATTTCAAAGCGCTTCTCACAAGCTCTTAAGAAACGCTACCAGGTCTGACTTCTGTTGTTGCGTCAGGTTTAAACTGAAACGCTGATTGTAGAATTCCACCGCTTCGTCCAGCGTTGCCGCCGAACCGTTATGGAAGTACGGCGCTCTTGCCGAAAGCGCACGCAACACCGGTCCTTTTGTCTTCCCGATATCGGCGCAGTGCCCCGTGACCATGGCGCGCCCAATGTCTGTCACTCGATACAGCTGCGAAGTCGCATTGCAAACCACTGTATAAATTGGAAGCCCCGTTACATCGAGCGGACGCTGCGGTGCCGAATCAGTCACGCCGATATCGATTGCCAGCGAAACCGAATGATTGCCGGCATTCGGAGTGTCATGGCAGGTCGTGCAGAATCCGTTGATCACCGGCATATTCAGCGTGTCATTCAGTCCGGCAACTCCTGTGATAGGGATTGGCAGCGTATTGAAAAGCGCCTGGCCACGTGCAATTGCCCTTCGCGCACGATTCGCGTTATCACTGCCGGTCAGATTCTGCCATGCGTTGAACGTCGTGAACGTCAACGGATCGAACGCTGCCCCTGTCGGGTTACCGCCGAGCGGGTCGTTGATCCCGAGAAAAAAATCTTGTTTAGAAAGACTTATTGGCCCGCCCGTCGCATTTCGTGCGTTCAGAGTTCCTGCCAGCGTGTCGCTGCTCTGTGCCGTGAAAATCCCCTTTTCAAAAGCAATGATCTGCTGCACCTGCTGTTGTGTTGGAGGCGTCGCGGCTTCCGCATGGCCAGTGGTCGCATCGATCGCTTGCGAGGCCAGGCTCGCTTCCATCGATTTACCACCCCCGCTTTCGCGCCCATCCCACATCACGGTGCTTAAGAAGCCGAGATTCGTACTCGGCAACGGACGGCGATAGAAGGCGGGGGTTGTCGTTGTCGTCTCGGCGCAGTTGTATGGGTCGTCGATATCGACGATCGTAAATTCTGCGTTCGCCGGAACCGGCAACGAAATACGAATCAAGCCTTTACTGAGAAGTAATCGGTACGACGACGCGCGCTCCGCCTCGGTTGACACAGGTGCGCTCGGACAATTTGCTCCGTCGACTGGACGGAAGATCGGATCCGTTCCATGGGAGCTTTGAAAACGCGCCTGGATGCCAGCCGGCGTAACCGTCCACGCCTCAGAGGACACATGACAGCTATTGCATGTTCGTCCATTGCTTCCAAGATTCTGGAAGAAGGGATTCGAAATATCGATGCCACCATTCTTATCGAAGGTACTAAGCTCTCCGCTGCCATCGCGAGTGATCAGTGGATTAGCAACCTTGCTACCCGCGTCGCCCGATGTAACAACGACGCACAACACGAGCACGAGAAAGGCCGCCAGCGCATAGGCGCGCGGCGATACGCGACGACTCATGGGAACTCCTAGTTTGGGGGCGAGATAAGAGGGAGCCGAAAAACGTGCTAGATTCTGGAGCTAAAGGCAGAATTATACAAATGAATTCCGCACGTTTTTGCCCGATGTACTTTGGTGCTAAGGCCCAACAGCACGGCGGGAACTTGCGGCTATTGCCGTCGCTCGCGCATCTCGCGCCGGATCTCCGCCAACTCGTCAACGGACAGGAATCGTTCCATCGCCGGGAATACTGTCTTCTCTTCCAAGGCCAGATGCGCGGTAAAGATCTCCTGCAACGCAGCAGAAATCTCGTGCAGCTCTTGTGACAGCTCATCGAGCTTTGCGGGTTGCGAGCGAAGGATCATACAGAGAGGCACCAGCCGCTCCACCAGTTGATC
>Ga0134124_10004395_pt1 | contig 11325 bp, 4 predicted proteins | sample KB304_FD_96880 | JGI IMG/M metagenome (GOLD analysis project Ga0134124, IMG submission 96880) | Terrestrial soil microbial communities without Nitrogen fertilizer from Kellogg Biological Station, Michigan, USA - KB3-0-4 | ecosystem: Environmental > Terrestrial > Soil > Unclassified ... | reverse complement strand
GTTGCTGCGCGCGATCCAGCGCAGGCCTTGCAGGTTGCACGTCAGAGCCTGGCGAAGGGACTCACGTGGCAGTTGATCAACCTGTTGGGCCAACTCAACGAGAAAGACTCCGAGAAAGCATCGCAGTTTGCTGCCGACATCATCACTAAGCTGCAAAGCGCTAACGTTGCTGCCGACTTTCACGCGTCGATGATTGCGGTCCAACTGCTGGAGTCCAGCAGGACGCCAGATCAAGAACGCTTGAATGTGCTGAATGTCGAAGGTCCGAAGGTGCTCAACCTGAATGACGAACAAAAACGTCAATTGACAGAGATTCTGACGAATGCGGCGCTTAGTACGTCGGCTAATTCAAATCTGCTGCGCCGGATGTCTGATGTGATGCCGGAGATTCAGCAGTTCTTTCCGGAAAGGCGGGCGGGCATCGATCGAAAGCTTGCAGCCTTCAGGGAAACCCTGACGAAACGACAGCAGGAAGAGAATGTTTATAACGAACTCATCCGCAGTGGCAGGTCGGAATATATCATTTGCACCGCGGCTAATGCAGATGCTGAAACCAGGCAGTGGCTGTATCACGAGGCGGCGATGAGCGCCATCGTTCAGGGAAAGACCGATTCGTTTCGCGATTTCATAAGCAAAGAAATTGACGACAGCGCCGAACGCAGCAAGGCACTCGATTCACTCGACACTGAGGAGATCTCTACGGCTGTGTTTCGAAAGCGGCTCGACGATCTCCGCAAACTGCTGCCGAAGATCGGTCGCAAGGAAGAGCGCGCCCGCGCAATGGCGGAACTGGCCGTGATGCTGAAGGAAAAAGGCGAAGATGCGGAAGCTTCCAGTTTGCTCGACGACGCCGCGACCTTGATTAAGACTGATTTCAGTGACGACAAAAAGACGAACGCGTTGCTGGCGTTGTTGTGCGCGTATGCCATCGTCGATCCGTCAAAAGCGTTTTCACTCGCCGAGCGAACCATCGACCGTGCGAACACTCAGATTTCACTGCTGATGCTGCTCGATCGAGTCGTTAAAAGCGGAGGCGTAAAGAAGAGTGAAATCGTGCTGGAACAGGGAGGGGTAATGCCGATCGATATAATGATTTTCAGGTATGGAAAAGGTGTGGCGGCGCTCGGTAAAGCTGACTTCAACCGCACCAGAACATTAGCCGATAGGTTTGATCGCAGTGAGTTGCGGCTGATGGCGCAGTTACTGATCGTAAAAGGAATTCTTCAACCGCAGAATCACTCACAGATTTCCACGAAGAACACAGATAAGATTTAAATCTGTGAAGATCCGAGTAAATTCGTAACCGTATATTTCTGTTCATGGGCGGCACTCTAGTTGAAACCGACAGTTCACAGCAATCGACCGAAAGCGCGGTATTTCAAAGCTTCTGGATGGGCGGCTTCGAATGCTCGACGCACCGGCTGCCACGGCGTAAAGCAATGGGCCGTTACGCCGGTGCCCGCCTCGACCTTCTCTCAGCGACACGCCACGATGAATTTGCGCAAGCGGACTATGCGCGCCTCCAGCAAGTCGGCATTCGCACCGCGCGTGACGGCGTGCGCTGGCATCTGATCGAGAAGACGCCTTTCCGGTACGACTTCTCAAGTCTCCTTCCAATGCTGCGCGCGGCGCGCGCGACGCAAACACAAGTCATCTGGGATCTGTTCCATTACGGTTGGCCCGACGGGCTAAACATCTGGGGCGCTGCGTTCGTCGAGCGTTTTGCACGTTTCAGCCGCGCCGTCGCTGAAGTCATTCTCCAGGAGACCGGCGCGCCGATCTACGTCACGCCTGCAAATGAGATCTCATTCGTATCGTGGGGCGGTGGCGATGCCGGCTTCCTGAATCCTTTTGCAAAACATCGCGGACATGAACTCAAGGCCCAACTCGTGCGCGCTGCGATCGCCGCGATCGAGGCGGTGCGCGAAGTGGATCCCGGCGCGCGCATTTGTCACGCGGAACCCATCATTCATATCGCCGTCGATCCGGATTACCCGGAAGAGGCGCCGGCCGCTGAAGCTTATCGTCAGGCGCAGTTTCAGGCCTGGGACATGATCGCGGGCAGATTCTGTCCGGAGCTCGGCGGACGCCCCGACTATCTCGATTTGATCGGCGTTAACTATTACTCCAACAACCAGTGGATCCATCAGGATCCGCACGTGCCGCAGTCACGTCGTCGTAAGGACGTGCTGCTGCCGCCGTCGCATCCGTTACATCGTCCGATTCGAGAGCTGTTGCGTGAGGTCTACGATCGGTATCGCAGGCCGCTGTTTATTGCCGAAACGGGTATCGAAGGTGACGCGAGACCTTCGTGGCTGCGCTACATCGGCCAGGAAGCGCGCGCAGCCGCGGCGTCAGGCGTTGAGCTTGAGGGGTTGTGCCTCTATCCCATTATCGACTACCCGGGTTGGGGCGACGACCGTCATTGTTACGCCGGATTGTGGGGCTACGTCGACGACGAAGGCAGACGTGAAATTTACGAACCGCTGGCAGTTGAACTCGGTCACCAGCAGCAGCTCTGGCAGACCCAGCGTCGCGATCATCGTACCGTGCAGGAGACTGTGAATATCGACACCATTGACGAAGCCGCACGACAGGTCGACGTCGCGGCCCGCCGCAGTCGCACCAACCGCCGCGAGTAGCCGCGAAAGAGTCAGCCGCGAAAAGGCACAAACCAAGCGAGTTGAGAAACTCTTTTATGCCTTCGCGGCTAAGCCTTGCCCGAATTCACCGGAACACAGAATTACCCAGCCAGTAAATTCGTTTAATTGACACGATTCAAAATGGGGAGTAGACTGCCGCTCCTACTCTTTCCCCCAAAGCGGTATACCAATTTTTACCTCCCTAAGCTCGCGTCATTCAGGGTTGTTGCGTTCGGAAGTATTAATGGAGGACTCCTCATGTATCCAACCATTGCTCCACTCTCTACTCTGCGGGTTGTCATTGCGGCAATGATGTGCAGCGCGCTGCTAGCCGCACCAAACTTTTCATTGCTCGTAACTGAAGCATCGCAACGTCAAGAAACCCGCTCGCCACAAGGAAAGCCGCGACCGGGGAAACCCGAAGGTGTGCTGCCCGATCTGGACGACATAAAGAATGAGTCGCAGATCGAACGTGAGTCACCCCTGCCTGTTCCTTCGACGGTACGAGCAAAAAAGAATGAGGGGAAGCCGTGGGATGGACGCCGCGTCGGCGATCCAGAACCACCCGGAGTGTTGGACGAGGCGAGTAACAGACTCGGCCAAAGTACTAATGGATCAGGCCTTGTCCGCGATCAACAAACACGACGTGCTCACGCGTCTCGACGACTAATTTCTCCGCCACCACTGCTCGATGATCAGTTTGTCGCGAACTTCTTCACTTATGCTCTGGCGCGCAGTCCATACAGTAATGAAAACACTTACTGGTATGACCAATTGCGAGTGGCTTATGGGCAGGGTCAGGAGATGTTGCGGCTTGCAGCCATTGAATTTGGTCGAACGCTGTTTGAATCGGCGGAGTATTCAGCTCGTAATCGCGATAATCATTGGTATGTTTACGATCTCTACAAGACATATTTGATGCGGGATCCAGATTCGGGAGGCTGGGCCAACTGGGAAGCGGTCGTACCCAGCTACGGACGCGAATACGTGCGCCGTGGTTTTGAAGAATCAACCGAGTTTGCAAATTTAATTGCGGGTACGACGCCGAATGGTTCGGCCGGTTCTACTCCTGCTTCGCTGATTTCTGCGCGCGTCGACCCGCGCAACCAGCCTGGGAACGGAATGCTGACGCGGGATGCCACTTGGAGTATGCCGCTGATGAGTTTGCCGGGTCGCGCCGGACTGGATCTCGGTCTCATACTCGCTTACTCCTCGATGGTTTGGACGCGTTCTGGTCCATACATCTATTTCGACGAAGACAACGGTTTTCCCAGTCCTGGCTTTCGGCTCGGCTTTCCCACCGTGCAGCGCAAGGTCTTTGACGCCCAGACCGCCAGAAATGCCTATTTACTGATCACCGCCAACGGGCACCGGGTTGAATTACGTCAAGTGGGTACTTCAAATATCTATGATTCGGCTGATTCTTCTTACCTGCGCTTAACCGACAATGGTAGCTTGCTGGTCCAGTCTACGGACGGTACCAGGATGAGCTTTACCTATTTCAACGGCGAGTATCGCTGTAACGAGATTAAAGACCGTAACGGCAATTACATCACCATTAACTACAATTCGCAGGGCCAGATTACAAACGCCACTGACACGCTGGGTCGTCTCATAACGTTTAACTACGACGGCAATGCGAATCTGTTGTCCATCACGCAGGCTTGGAACGGACAGCCTTCACACCAGTGGGTCAGTTTCGGTTGGAATACACGCAATATGCAGTACTCTTTCTCCGATCCAAACCTGCGTGGGGTCATCGGAACCGCCAACGGCGTCACGCTGCCGGTTATCACGCAAGTGGCGCTGAACGACACCTCTTACTTCACCTTTGACTATACCAATTCACTGCAGGTCTCGACGATTAGAAACTACTTCGGCGCCCAGGAACGTAATTCAATAACCTTCACCTACGAAACACCCATCAGCGACGTGCCCCACTTGAATGACAGTCGGATCTCAGCGAACAACTGGACCGGAATCAACGGTGTGCCGGCGCAGCTTATAACAACCTACGGCGTCGCCGGCGATGGAGGCTGTGTACTGACCGCTCCTGACGGTACTACATACAAAGAATTTTATGGCACCGGCTGGCAAAGAGGACTGACCACACAGAGCGAGGTGTGGTCCAGTGGAGTACGCCAGAAATGGACGACGATCGCTTGGACGCAGGACAATACGTCCGTCGGCTATGAAGTCAATCCGCGGGTGACGGAAACCAACGTTTATGATTCGAGTGGCAATCATCGTCGCACGGGGATCGATTATGGTCCCTATGCGCAGTGGGGTCTGCCGTATATCATGCGCGACTATTCCGCCGATGCAGTCACGATAATGCGCGAAACGTATATTGATTACAATCTGAGTCAGACCTATCTCGATCGGCGCATCATTGGGCTCCTGTCAGCGGTGCATCTGACCAACGGCGCCCAATATGAAGGCAAGACTACTTATGACTATGACGATCCAGCACGGCTTCATGGTGTGCCATCAGCGGCTACACAACATGATGTCAATTACAACCTCTTGTTCACTGCGCGAGGAAACGTAACTTCCGTCACGCGCTGGGATTTCACGGATATCGTCAATCCAGCGAAGAAACTGACCACCTACACAGACTACTACAACACCGGAACACCTATTTTGAGTACCGATCCTGCTGGTCATCAAAGTAGCGTTAGTTACGCTGATGCATTTTCTGACAACATCAATCGGAACACCTTTGCTTATCCGACAACACTTACCGATGCCGACGGCTTCAGTTCCTCCGTTCAATACAACTTCGATTTTGGCGCTACTACGCGTACGCAAGGCCCGCCACCCACAGGCCAGTCACAAGGGGCCATCCAGACGATGAGTTACAACAACCTGGGCCAACTCGAAAGAACTACCACAACGAACAACGGCGCTTACAAACGATTCTGGTACGGACCAAACTACATCGCCAGCTACGCCACAGTAAATAACGTTGCGGATGAATTGTATTCAATTCAGGTGGTAGATGGTCTGGGTCGAGTTATTGGTGCTGCGGGGAATCATCCCGGCAGCGTGGGTGGGTACCGTCTTGCCAATACTATCTACGATCAGATGGGGCGCGCGTGGAAACAGTCGAACCCGACGGAGGTCAATAACTCCTGGGCGCCAAGCGGTGATGACGCCGCTGGTATCTATTACACACAGCAGACCTATGACTGGAAGGGTCGCCCATTAATTACGACCAATCCAGACGGCACCACCAAACAGGCGAGCTATTCGGGCTGCGGTTGTGCAGGCGGCGAGGTGGTTACTCTCACGGATGAAGGAACGTGGATAGATTTTGCGAGCACCACAAAGAAACGACAGCAGAAGATCTATTCAGATTCGATTGGGCGCACGGTTAAAACAGAGATCCTGAATTGGGATGGTCCTGGCCCTTATGGCACCGGCGGATCGGTTTATTCAACGATCTCGACTACTTATAACGCTCGTGATCAGATCGCTTCTGTCAGGCAATATCAAGGCAGTACAGCGAGTGGTACATATCAGGAAACCGTTATCACCTTTGATGGGTATGGCAGAGTGAAAACGAAACATGTGCCGGACCAGAGCGCGGGAACAAGTACGACCTGGGATTACAATCCTGACGACACAGTGCTAAAGGTCACGGATCCTCGCGGAGCCGCGACCAATTTCACCTACAACAACCGTCATCTCGTTTCTGGTGTCACGTTCAACGCACCAGCGGGTATCACGGTTCCGGCACCAATCAGTTTCGGCTATGACTCGGTTGGAAATCGAAGCACAATGACTGATGGTGTGGGTACGATGAACTACCACTACGATCAGCTGTCGCGAATGGATTGGGAGGAACGTACATTCACAGGGCTGTCCGGTACTTACCGGCTCAGCTACAGCTACAACCTTGCTGGCTTATTAACGAGTCTGTCCGAGCCAACTCAATTTGGCATGATAACGACCTACAACTACGATGTTGTTGGCCAACTTACTTCAGTTACTGGTACTGGACCTGGCTCCATGGCCCAATATATGAATGGAATCCAATACCGAGCTTGGGGAGCGACTAAACACATCAACTATGGTAGCGGCGCCGTGCTCGATGTCAGTTACAATTCAAGGCTGCGACCAACATATTATTCGTTGGGTCCCATATACCGTTGGACCTACCCACCGGGTTACACCACGATGGGAACTGAGAATCAATATCATCCGGATGGGCGTATTCGTTACGCGCGCGATTTGCAGGATGGCACTTTCGATCGTTCTTATTTTTACGATCAGGCCAGCCGTCTGGCGAAGGTGTATACCGGTCGCGAAGCGCGTGGTTTTCCGCCTTCCGGTTATTCCGATTGCCCGTTTCAGCAAACCTATAGTTATGACGTTTGGAACAATATGAGTCGCAACGGTCATCATTGGGCGGTTCCTAGAGGCGACACTCCGAGCTATAGCAATAACCGGCGTTCCGATTGGACCTATGATGCATCCGGCAACGTTCTGACCAGGGACTATGGCTGGAAACTGCACACCTACAATGCAGCCGGTCAGGAGCAGAGTTACGACGAGTCAGGTTTTATGGGCACTGAAACCGGCTATTATTCATACGATGAGGTGATCAACCTTACTTATAGTGGTAATGGAGATGCGGGGAAGCGATTCGAAACGCATTATGCGGAGACCGAAAACGGGGTCGAGCACAACTATACGGATACGATCTATTACGTCAGATCATCGGTGCTTGGAGGCGTGGAGATAGTTGGACTCAATGAATGGGGCGGTAAACTCGAAGGACACGTCTACGCTGGCGGCCAGAAGCTTACCGATCAATGGGGACTCCGCAACGTGAACCCGGAAACTGGAGTGTGGGTGAGTACATATAACGCCAGCGGAACCATTTCCGGTGCTCGTATCGAACTAGATCCGTTGGGAACAGACGTCGGTGCGACCAATCCTTACGTTAGCGGTGGCACGTACGAAGGCATGCTTGGCGTTGAGTCTCTATATGAGGAACGAGGCAACCCTTTTGATCTGGCCGGTGGGTGTGCGCTGGATGGTTTGCCAATTTCATGCAGTGAAGCGATGCAGCGGTACCAGCACGGCAATGCGGAACTGGTAGTGCCCGTCAATTACTATGTGACCGCACGTCAAAACGGCAAGGTCGTCTTCAGCGGGTACGTAGGGACGGGATATGCGAATCCTGCAGACTTGTGGATGGGAAGTACTACGACTCAAGGGAGCTTCACTCCCGAGCAGATGCAACGAATTGGCGGCCAATTAGCCAACCAGAGTTTTTGGGCAGCAATGCTCAACGGTAGTATGGATTTTGGCACAAGTTACGGGGCCGACAGTTACAGCGACGACCTCGGCACGCATGACATCTCGAGCCCTTACAGTGTCAACATTTTCGGCGGCGCAGCATTCATCGGCGCGCAGGAACCTGTCTCAGATAACCCTACTTCAATTGACAACTCGGGTGAGGCAAACCAAGCTTGTAAGATCAGCGTAACTTTTGCCGGAGACTCGGTAAATAATATGAAAAACGGCGAAAATTATTACCACGGCGAGCCCGGTTTGGGTTTTACTGTCAGCATTACCGGGCTTGGGGCCGGGGGAATCAAGACTCTCGGAGAGAACCAGGTGGATTCTTCAGGACATTGGGTTCTACAACAGTTGATGAACCTTAGCTTCTGGACTCTGCGTCAGGGTGACACAAAACCAGCTACTGGTTATGTGAGCACGTTTTCGGACCCAGTCCATCCGAACTCTATTATTCGATACGACAACCAAAGCGGGGGATGGATCGATCATCCGGGTCCTAATCTGAAAAACGAAAAGGGTCAGCAATTAATCTACAGCCATTCCAAATGGAACTTTCTCATTAAAGCGTACAACGGTAACAAAAACTGTAGCCTCGGTTTTCATGCTGAAATGATCTACAACCGCGGCAGCTTTAGTGCCCGCTGGGGACGGCGATTGTATTGAGGAGGCGATGATGATCACCAAAACTGTATTAGCAGTTTCCGCCGTATTGGCTCTATGCATGATCCTTGAATACAGAGATTCTGACCGAAGTCTTCCGCTGCTTAACCAAGCTGCTCCTCTAAGTAACGCACAGAAACTCGGCTGCGATGATAAGTCCGGCGGTATTCGAACGGCATCTCATAAATTGTCCTCGGGAGAATTCTCACAAATCGAGCAAGCAAGAAGCACGCTTCTGAACTATGCAAAGAGGTCTCCTACATGCAGGAATCAAGTAATAGGTGTCTTGATGCAGGGAATGGACCAGCCGAACCTCAATTTTGAAAAAGATATAGCGAGTTACAATGTCTGGAAGGAGGGTTCGCAACTGCTCGGAGAATTAAAGGCCACCGAAGCTCTTGATCTGCTTATCTCACATCTCGCCATGACGAACGGCTTTCATAATGCTTCTATGGTTTTCCAGCCGGCAATCTTAGGCGTGCGTCAGTACGGGCCCGTCGCTATTCCCAAACTAGAGGGCGCTTTGCGCCAAAGTCCTAACCGAGACATACGAATGGCTGCTGCTTACTGTCTCACTGTAATTGGTGGACCATCAGCAGCAGACGTATTGAAAAACGCAGAGTCCTTGGAGACGAACGAATGTGTCGCTCAATTCATGAGGATCTCATTGCGTACATTCCTTTACAAGTCAGGGACCGGGCGTCTGCTATTCGACAATAATGCGCCCCAAGCTGACCGCGAAAATCGACGCCGTTGGCTCACGGCTTTTGAATGTCTCGGGTGATTCTGCAAAAGCCGTCAATGCCGAATCTCATCTTACTTGCCAACATTCCTGATACGTACGAAAGCAGCAGTGTCAGCAATCATTGGGATTTTATCTGTTAATTGCCGCACTGATCGTATCAATCATGCCTAACGCCAGCGGCAGACAAAGTCTAAGTCGGGGTGAAGCAGCGCGCGAGAATTTTGTTTCACCTGAAGGTTGCTTGTCCGGTGAAGCTTTGTCTGATGCGATCCGCACTCTGTCGTTCGGAACATTGTTGAAAGCAGATGCCGACAGCGACATGCCGAAAGCAGGTTATTACGCGCTTGTTATCTGCTATGAATCAGCCAACCTTGATTTGAATAGCGGCCAACCTCATCGACCATAACCTATAGGGTCAGCCCAATTTTGGGTTTGGTTTCTCGGTGAGCGGATGGGTTGCAGAAGGTGGTATTGGAACAATTGGAGTTGATGCTAAAACAGGCAAGAAAATACCTAATCCTAGTAATCCTAAAGGTCGTTGGTCACTTGAGCAATAGACACATTCTTGGATTGGGGAGAACGGCAGAACAATTATAGAGAAAACAAGCTTTCCAGATCTTCCTCTCGACGAGGCAGGGTTAACAGCAGAAGGTAATACTCTTGGCTTTTACGATCATCCTGGTGGGCCGCCTCCGACTTCGGGTCTCACCAGATTTGAGAACCACCTAATCAAGCTTTACTCTGGGAAGACTGTTTGCGATGTTAAGTTTCACTTTATTCAGCGCGGAAATACAATACATTGGGGTCCCGGATTACGCTGAGGAGAAATGCGATGAACCGTGCAATTTTATTGCTGATGTTCGGGCTGGTTATTGTTCCGCGTTGTCTAACTATTGATTCCGTAACGGCCCACTCTTCGGAGACGATTACGAAATCAGTCCGCTTCGCCCAATGCTTTCAAGATGCTGAACTAAGTGAAATCCTTGCGACTCTGAAATTACAAGCAGGGCCAGAACGGGTTGAGGTCTACAAATCCATTCTCACTAAAGCGAAAAGAACTCCTCAATGCCGGACACAGCTTGTACAAGCGTTGATTAGCAGCATGGCACAAGCGACGAATCCGGCGGCGAATCAGTATCAGAATTATTTCTTGTGGGAGAATGGGGCGAGCCTGCTCGTGGACCTTAACGCCACAGAAGCTCTCGATTTACTAGTCGCAAATATAAACCTCACCGATGGATGGTCCACATCAATAAGTCAATCTCACTCGCCGGCATTGGTTGCTATTCTCAGGATCGGGGAGCCCGCAATCCCAAAACTCCAAATTGCTCTTAGAAACGAGCGTGTACCACACAGACGAGGGTTTATGGCTCTAGCGATCGCTTCCATTGGTGGTGGTCAGGCTAGAAGGGCGTTGACGAGCGCTCTACCAGATGAAACCGATCCGTGCGTTAAGAACTTTCTGCAGGTATCTCTCGAGGCCTTTGACAATAAGACGAAGCCAAATCACATCAGCTCAGCGCTAAACGGAAAATGGCTTTCGGCTTTCTATTGTCGCTAAATCGATAAAAACAGCGTTCTACTGACTTTGCGCAGAACGCCTGGCCACAAAAGGCAAAGGGCGCAAAGTTTGCTGATCAGGTGTTGTGTTTTTTGTGGCTTTCGCTAGAAACATTTCTTGACGAAAAGATACGAGCGACTTATTCTCTCGTCCTCGCAATCCGTCCGTTTACATCTCATATCGTCTGAAGAAAACGTAACTGTCGAGGAGGGACGAGGAGTATGCCTGACACGTCACAAATCACTCGCTATCAAACAGTGAAGCAGATTCTCGATCGAGCGGCTGGCGACAGTGCTGTTGACTATGACGGGTCGGGCCGTTTCTGGCAGCTACCATTCGAGCAGTTTCTTCAGTTTGAGCTGCGCGGCATTCGCATGATCGCGACTGCTGAGGCTCAGGTGCAT
>Ga0134124_10004394_pt1 | contig 11326 bp, 9 predicted proteins | sample KB304_FD_96880 | JGI IMG/M metagenome (GOLD analysis project Ga0134124, IMG submission 96880) | Terrestrial soil microbial communities without Nitrogen fertilizer from Kellogg Biological Station, Michigan, USA - KB3-0-4 | ecosystem: Environmental > Terrestrial > Soil > Unclassified ... | reverse complement strand
TCGGTTTCCTCGTCGGCCTTGCTCTCGCGCAGCTGCCGGAAGGCACGCTGGCGCAGCGACTCTTCAGTGGTGTCGAACTGGCGCCGGCCCAGCACCTGCACGATGTGCCAGCCGAACTGCGTACGGAAAGGCTCGCTGATCTCGTTGTCCTTCAACGCCGCCATGGTGCTCTCGAATTCGGGAACGAAAGAGCCGGGGCCAGTCCAGCCCAGATCGCCGCCGTTCACGGCTGAACCTGAATCCTCGGACATGCTGGAAGCGAAGGCCGCGAAGTCTTCGCCCTTGAGTATCTTGTCGCGCACACCGCTGAGCTTCTGCTTCACGGTGGCATCGTCCTGCAGCGCATTGGGCTTGATGAGGATGTGCCGCGCATGCACCTGGTCCTCGATGCGGCTGCCCTCGGTGCTGCGCACCTCGTTGAGCTTGAACAGGTGGAAGCCATTGGGGGTGGCGATGGGCTTGCTCACATCGCCCGGTTTCAGGCCGGCCACGATCTCGGCCAGAGCCGTCGGCAGTTCCGGACCCTTTCGCCAGCCCAGTGCGCCGCCTTCCAGCGCGGTCTGGCTGTTGGAGTAGGCCACGGCCAGGCGGCCGAAATCCTCGACCTTCGAACGATCGTAGATTTCCTGCGCGAGCTTGCCTAGCTCGTCGACCTTGGCCTGCGTGGCATCCTGCGGAATGGCGATCAGGATGTGCGAGACATTGTATTCGCCGTTTTCGGAGGGCAGTTTTCGCAGCCGCTCGACGAACTGATCGAACTCGCGCGGCGTGGGGTTGATCTTGCTCAGTACGTCTCTCTGTCGCAGCCCCTGTATCGTCATTTCCTTGCGCGTGTTGTCGCGGAAACTCGCGTAGTCCTCACCCTGCTGTGCCAGCTTCGTGGGCAGCTGCGCCAGGGTAAAGCCGTTGCGCTGCGCGATATCGGCCAGCGTCGCATTGAGCTGTTCGTCAGTGACCTTCAGGCCAATTCGATTTGCGCGCTGCAGTTGGATCTCCTGCATGATCAGGCGCTCGAGCACCTGCTTGCGCAGCACATCCGGTGGCGGCAGCTGCGTTTTCTGTTCTTTCAGCCGGTCGACGATCATGGCCGTCTGCTCGTCCAGATCGCTCTGCGAGACCACGCCGTCGTTGACGATGGCCACGACCTTGTCGAGCAGCTGGCCGGTCTTGACCGGCTCTGCCTTGGGCGTCTCGGGCTTTGGCGCCTCGACCTTGGGGGGCTCAGCCTTGGAGGGCTTGATTCTGGAGGGCGCATCGGCGGCCAGGGCGAGGTTGCCGGCCAGCAGCAGTGCCAGACCGGCCAGGCCGGCCCGGAAGGGGCGAATCATGGGAAATTCCTTAACATTTCATCGATGGCGTCAGCGGGGACGCGAGCTGGCAGAGTATCCGCGAATGGCCCTTTCCAGGAAAGCGTCCGCAGCCTGTCCGACACTGGAAAGGCCCTTGAGTTCCAGCTGCAGGTAGACGCTGCGGTCGCGATCGCCGGAGCGGCGGCTGACGTAGTCCCGGGCCACGGCGCGTACGCGCCAGCAGCAGCTGTCGTATTCGAAGCCCGCGAAACGCTCGATGGACTGGTTATCCTGCAGTGAGTACAGCCAGCGGCCGTAGAGCCGCCAGTGGTCGACCACCGGCCAGGCGGCCGAAAGATCCACCTGCTCCATGCGGTCGCGCTGGAAGCGATAGCCGACGTTCACCACGCTCTGCGGGGCAGGCTGGTAGCGCACATGCGCTTCGGCGCGGCGGGCCTGGTCTTCTTCGGGATCCCACTGCATGCCGAGGCTGACATTCCAGTTCTTGAAGGCCTGCAGTTCCACCTGTGCGATCAGGTCCGAAGTGTGGTGCTCGATGGGATCTTCATCAGGCAGTGTCACGCGCGGCGAAGTGAAATAGAAAGTCTGACCCAGCGTGGTGGACAGGAACCGTGTGCCGCTCTGGCTGCTGTACAGCTGGGTGGTGACGCCGGCAGACAACTGGTTGGCGTCGCTGACGCGATCGATGCCGGTGTAGCGGTTGGTGCGGAACAGTTCGATCCAGTTCAGATCGGGTTCGGCCGTATCGAACACCGGCAGATCCGCCTGGTTGCGATAGGGCACGTACAGATACATCAGTCGCGGTTCCAGAGTAATACGGCGCTGCCCGCGCTTGCCGCTCTCGCGCTCGAACTGCATGCCGGCATCGAGGCTCGCGATGGGCAGTACTCGGTCAGGAGACTCGTTCACTCCCGGCGGGGCATCGCGCAGCCGGTACCAGGTGCCGTCGAGCGCGAGGCCCGGGCGCACGAAATAGCCTGGTGCCGTGTAGTTGAGTGCCAGCTGCGGCATGGCGTCGACACGCCAGCCTTCCAGGCCTTCACTGCGCCGGAAGGAGGTGGCCTCGCTGTCGAAGCCATACTGCAGCGGCAGGGCAGGCATGGCCAGTTCCCAGCGACCGTTGGCGTACATGCGTGGCACTTCGGTGTACGGCCGGTCAACTTGCGCCAGGGCCTGGTCCAGCGTCTGGAAATTGCTCATCAGCAATCCGGCATCGACGTGATCGCCACGGAAAGACAGCTGCAGCCGGCGCGGCAGAAAGGCCACGCTCGAACCGTCGGCGCCCTGGTAGAAATCCTCGAAATACTGCGCGTCGCTGACATTCTCGGCGCCCAGCGTCAGTCGCCAGCCGCCGGCCAGTTCGGTGACATTGTCGAACTTCACCCGGTTGCGGCTGCGATCCGCCCGCCGGTCGTCGGGCAGCAGATTGGCGGTGATTTCGCCATGGCTGCTGCGCGTGAGATAGCGGTACTGGCCTTCCAGGTCCACGCCACGGCGGCTGTACCAGGTAGGTGTGAGCGTGAGGTCCTGATTGGGTGCGAGATTGAAGTAGTAGGGCACCGACAATTGCGCACCGCTGCGCGTGGTGCTGGCGAGACTGGGGAACAGCACACCGCTCTTGCGTGCATCGCCTACGGGGAAGGAAATCACTGGCAGACGCAGGATGGGCACGCCAAGGAATTCCACGCGGGCATCGTGTGCGGTGCCCACGCTGCGCGCGGTATCGAGGGACACGCGGTCGGCCAGAATCTGCCAGTCGGTGCTCTCGGGCGGGCAGGTGGTGTAGCGCACGCCATCGAGTTTGAGGATGCCGTCGCGCGTCAGCGACATCGATTCCGCCGCGCCGCGCGCGCTGCGCTGTGGCAGCTCGAACTGCGCACCCTTGAAGGCGGCTTGTTCGCGCGACAGCGAGCCGGTATCGCCATGGACCACCATCTGCGGATCGCGATACTCAACCTTGCCGTCGACGTCGAAGTGATCATCGGCTGACTGGTAATTGACCTTGTCGGCGGAGAATTGCCTCTGCCCCTGATGCACTTCGACCCGGGTGTTGATCTGCAGGTTGCGGTCCTTGTCCACGACGACGGCGCTTTCACCCGGCGCCGTGACGAACTGGATGGAATCGTCCGCGGAAACGGCCGGATTGAGCGGGCTCGCCAGGCGCATGGCCATGGCGTCGTCCGGGCAGCGCGGCAGAAAGGCATAGGGATCACTGACGGGGGCGGTATCGGCGTCGGCGGCCTGCACCCGCGGGCCCGTGCCTGCGCAGAGCGCAGCGGCGAGCAGCAGCGGGAGGCGGAACATGCGCATGGAGCGCCGGATTATAATGTGAGCGACAACTCTTCCGTCGTCCTTAAATCTGCTTCATTTTTCATGTCCGACCCCCGTCTCGACACCCTGAACCTCTGGCTTGCCGAGGATCTGGGCATGTCGGTCCAGAACATCGCTCCGGCCTCCGCCGACGCCAGTTTCCGCCGCTATTTCCGTGCGTGGAATGCGGCGGGCGAGACCTTCGTGGTCATGGATGCGCCGCCCGACAAGGAAGACCTTTCGGCCTATCTGCGCGTATCCGGACTGCTGGAACAATGTGGCGTGCATGTGCCGCATGTGCACGCCCGGGACCTGACGCGCGGCTATGCGCTTCTCGAGGACCTGGGCGCGCGTCACATGCTGACTGCGCTGAATGAAGGCGGCGATGCCGCATCGCTGTATGCCGACGCGCTCGATACGCTGGCCGGGCTGCAACTGGCCGGAGATGGCGCCTCACGGCAATTGCCACCCTATGATCGCAGTGTGTTGCTGCGTGAAATGCAGCTGCTGCCGGAATGGTACTGCCAGCGCCACCTGGCGCTCGAACTCGACGCCTGGCAAAGGTCTCTGATGCAGGACACCTTCGAATGGCTGGCCGCACAGGCGCTGGAGCAGCCGCAGGTGTTCGTGCATCGCGATTACCACTCGCGCAACCTGATGATCACCTCGCAGCGTTCGCCCGGCGTGATCGATTTTCAGGATGCGCTGCGTGGGCCGGTGGGCTACGACCTGGCATCCATCCTGAAGGATTGCTATGTCGACTGGCCGCGCGCGCAGGTGGTGAAGTGGGTGGAGCAGTACCGCGATCGGTTGCGGGATGCCAGCGGCGGCCGCGCGCTGATCGGCGCTTCATCCGCGCAGTTCCTGCGCTGGTTCGATCTCATCGGGCTGCAGCGGCACCTGAAGGTGCTGGGTATTTTTGCACGGCTTTTCTGGCGCGACGGCAAGAGCGGCTACCTGGCCGATCTGCCACGTACATTGCACTATGTGCGTGAAACCGTGGCGCTGTATCCGGAATTGACAGCGTTCCGGCGCTTTGTCGAGGAGTGCCTGACGCCGGGTCTGGCCGCCGCCAACCAGCGCGCGCTGGCTACGACCAATACATGAAAGCCATGCTGCTGGCGGCGGGTCGCGGCGAGCGCATGCGACCGCTGACCGACCACACACCCAAGCCGCTGCTCGAAGTGGCAGGGCGACCGCTGATCGCCTGGCATCTACGACGACTGGCTCAGGCAGGCATCCGCGATGTGGTGATCAATCTGTCGTGGCTGGGAGAGATGATCGCCACCGCGCTCGGGGATGGTGCTGCGCATGGCGTCCGCATTCAGTACAGCCGTGAACCCTGGCCCGCGCTGGAGACCGGCGGTGGCATCCGCCAGGCGCTGCCGCTGCTGGGGGATGATCCCTTCCTGCTGGTCAACGGCGATGTGTACACCGACGTGGATTTCGAAGCACTGCAGCTGAGGCCCGGCGATCTGGCGCAGCTGGTGCTGGTGCCGAATCCCGACCACCATCCGCGCGGGGATTTCTGGCTGGAGGATGCGCGCATCGCGGAGGCGGGGGCACAGCGCCTCACCTATTCCGGCGTCGCGCTGCTGCGACCGGAGTTGTTGCTCGAGGCTGAACCAGGGCGCTTCCCGCTGCTGCCCTGGCTGCTCAAGGCGCAGGTGGCCGGGAGGCTGGGTGGCCAGCGTCACGATGGCCTGTGGATAGACGTGGGCACTCCAGAACGGCTGGCCGAACTCGACGCGCGCTTGCGGCGCGTGGGAAAATGAAACATGTCCTCTGACCTCAAAGGCATCGGCATCGTTGTCGAGCCCGCGGCGCCATTTGGCACTGCCGCGCGCAGTGGCGAGAAATACACCACGGCACAGGGCTTCACTGCGATCCGCGATGGGCAGAAGCCGCGAGCTGGGAGCGGAAGGCCGCAGATCGAGAGCAGCGAATCTCGGGAGCAGAACTCTGCGGTACCGCTGACGAGCAAGCCGCGCTGGCTGAAGGCCATGCCCGGCGGTGGTGAGCGCTACGCAGCCATCCGCCGCAATGTGCACGAGCACCGTCTGGCAACGGTTTGCGAAGAAGCCAAGTGCCCGAACATCGGCGAGTGCTGGAATGCCGGCACTGCCACCATCATGCTGATGGGTGCGGTGTGCACGCGCGCCCGCCGCTTCTGCTCGGTGGACACTGGCAACCCGCACGGCTGGCTCGATGCCGATGAGCCGCGCAATGTGGCCGAGAGCGTGGCGCTGATGGGGCTGTCGTACATCGTGCTCACCAGCGTCAATCGCGATGATCTGCCGGATGGCGGCGCCGCGCACTTCGCGGCCTGTGTGCGGGCCATACGCGCGCGTTGCCCTGACACCGCGGTGGAAGCCCTGACGCCCGACTTCCAGGGCGTGCCGCGCGATGTGGAAACTGTCGTCGACTCGGGCCTGCAGGTGTTCGCGCAGAATCTTGAAACGGTGCGTCGCCTGACGCACCCGGTACGCGATCCGCGCGCCGGTTATCAGCAGACACTGGATGTGCTGGCTCATGCGAAGCGGCATCGTCCCGATGTGCTGACGAAAACCAGTCTGCTGCTGGGTCTGGGCGAAGGTGACGACGAGATCTTCAGCGCCATGGACGATCTGCGCGCTGTGAATGTGGACATCCTGACGCTGGGTCAGTATCTGCGTCCCACCGTGAATCATCTTTCCGTCGCGCGCTATGTGACTCCCGAGCAGTTCGCGATGTACCGTGAGGCGGGTCTCGCACGTGGTTTTCGCGAGTGCGTATCCGGACCGCTGGTGCGTTCGAGCTATCGCGCCGAGCAGGCGCTGGCCGGCAACAACGTCGGATTGCCGGTCAGTTAGGTGATCGTCCGCAGACTCGGGCTCGTGGACTATCTGCCGACCTGGCAGGCCATGCAGCGCTTCACCGATGAGCGCAACGCGGACACCGAAGATGAGATCTGGCTGTTGCAGCATCCGCCAGTTTTCACGCTGGGCATGGCGGCGGACCGAAGTCATGTGCTCGCGGCAGGCGATATCCCTGTCGTGCAGACCGATCGCGGCGGGCAGGTGACGTATCACGGTCCGGGTCAGCTGGTGATGTATGTGCTGTTCGACCTGCGCCGCAATGGGGTGGGTGTGCGCGATCTGGTGGTGCTGCTGGAGCGTGCCGTGATCGAGCTGGTCGCGGCGCATGGCGTGCGCGCCGAAGGTCGCCGCGATGCACCGGGCGTATACGTGGACGGCCGCAAGCTGGGCAGTGTCGGCATGCGCATCCGTCGCGGCGCCAGCTATCACGGCCTGGCGCTGAATGTGGACATGGATCTGGCGCCGTTCGCGCGCATTAATCCCTGCGGCATGGCCGGCATGCAGGTCACGCAGCTGCGCGAGCTGGGTGTTCCGGGCAGCGTCGATCAGATCGGAGCAAGTCTCGCGAGCTGGCTGGCAGCGCAGCTCACAGTACCAGCATGACGCCGTTTTCCGCGCGCAGGTCGCTGTGGAGTCCGCTGAGCTGGGCTTCGGCTTCGACCCGCATGAGGTAGGTGAGCGACACGAAATTGCTCTGGGCCGAGGCCCGTTCGGAAACTCGCCCGGCCTCGAACGTGCCGAAATGCCGCGTAAACACGGCATCGAGCCGCGCGCGCAGGTCTTCGGAGGTCCGTGCCACGACCTTGATCGGATAATCGGTGGGGAAAACGATGCGTTCGGGTTCCATGTGCGTCCGGCGGGTTTGGTCTAGAATGGCGCCCCCTTGAGACGACCCCAGGGGATACGCGCTGCGGAGAGGTGGCAGAGTGGTCGAATGTACCTGACTCGAAATCAGGCGTCCCTTTACGGGGACCGTGGGTTCGAATCCCACCCTCTCCGCCATCCTTCAGCCTGAGGCCTTCATCCGCCTGAACAGCTCGGCTCCTGCGGCGGCAAAGCGCTGCGGTGAGCAGCGTTCCAGCACCCGAGCTCGCGCCGCGATGCCCATCTGATGGAGTCGTTCAGGCTGCAGCAGCAGATCCTGCAGCGCGTCGGCCAGCGAGGTGGGATCGGCTGGCGGCACTACGCGCCCGGTAATGCCGTCGACCATTGTGTGTGGAATTTCGCCCACGGCGGAGGCCAGCACCGGCAGTCCTGCAACCATGGCTTCGTGAGCCGCTATGCAGAATCCTTCCGAGCGCGAGGGCTGCAGATACAGATGCAATCCGCTGAGGAATTGCTGCGGCTGTTCTGCGAAACCCGGCAGGTGCAGTACGTCGATGTCGGCGGCGCGGGCTTGCGCCTGCAGCGCTTCGCGTTGAGCGCCTTCGCCGGCAATGGTGATGCGAAAGGGCACTGGTGCACGAAAGCCGCGCTGGCGCATCAGCGCCAAGGCGGCGATCAGCACGTCGTAGCCCTTCACGCTGTGCAATCGTCCAAGGCTGCCCAGCTGTAATGGTTCGCCCGGCCGCCAGGCTGCGGCGATGGGTGCAGATGCATCCGCAGCGAAGATCGGCCAGGTCAGAAGTCGTGCCGGTTCGACCGCGAGGCGCTGCGATGTCAACGTTGCGACGCAGTCGGAATCCGCCAGCCACAATTGCGCCCTGGATTGAAAAGCGCGCAGCAGCAGCCGGTTGCCAGTCTTCAGGTACGCCGCATGCTGCCAGCAGAATACAGGCAGGCCGCGCCGGGGTCCGAGCAGCAATCCGAGTAGTGTGGCCCTCGTCAGCGAGGTCCACAGATGCGTGGCGCCCCAGCTCTTTGTCTCTCGCGCCAGCCAGCGCATGGCCGCCACGTGATCGTGCAGGCCACCCGGGCGCACCAATGGATCGAGCCCTGCAGCGATCATTGCGGGCAGCGCACGACCATCGCGTCGTGTCAGCGCAAACACGCGCACTTCGGCGCCGTGATCGCGCAGCACCTGCGTTACGGCGGGCACGGGTGAGGCTGCACCTCCGCCTTCGACGGAGTTGATCACGTACGCAACGCGCATCGGGGGAGTTTACTAGGCGGCGAGGCCGCGACGGCTGAGGGTCGCCAGTCCCCTGCGATCCATGAACCGGATGAGGGCCTCGGCGGCGCGCTGACTGGCGGGCCGGTCGCTGACATCGAAGCTGCGGGCGCGCATCTGCTGCTGGACCGGCAGGTACTGCCCGGCGTGGGTGGACAGCGCCTCGCGCAGCCCCTGGGCCAGCTGCCCGGGGGTCTCGATCACTGGTCCCGCCTTCCAGTGCTCGTAGTTGCTGTCCCCCTGCCAGGCCTTGCGCTGGGAGTTCAGGAACAGACAGGGCCGTGGGCGGTACAGGTACTCGTACACCTGGCTGCTGACGTCACCCAGGTAAATGTCCGCCGCCTGCGTATAGCTCATGTCGGTGGAGGCCCGGCTGCCCAGGTCGATGTGGATGTTGGGCGAGCGCAGGTAGCGCTCGCTCAGGCGCCCGGGCCGGTGGATGCGCAGCCGATCCACTGTGATCACGAACTTGCGCTCGAACAGCATCACATGCGGGGCGAAGATCAGCTGGTAGTCCTCGTTGTCCACGAAGAAGTCCAGCACCGCCCGGCCGTGCTTGTACCAGGAGGATAAATGCGGGGAGGGGTGCGGGTTGTACAGCACCAGCGGGCGCTCGGGCATCCCGCTCATCAGCTTCACCGAGGGCTGGGCGATGTCGAACTTCGGATAGCCCACCACCGTGATGTCGGAGGACGGCACTCCGGCCTCCTGTATCAGCCGCTCGCGGATCTTCTCTCCCGAGCACAGCACGTGATCGAAGCCGGTGCTGTGGCGGTCAAAGCCGATGGCCCGGTCTCCGGCCCCATGGCGGGTATGCACCAGCAGCGGACGGGTGAGGCCATAGGCCTTGCGCAGGATGAGGGAGGTCTTCTCGGCCACCACCAGCACGTCCAGGCTGCGGAAGAAGTCCAGGTTGTCCCGGTACACCAGCACCTTGGCGGCGGGCACCACGCCCCCGAGCCAGCCGGCGAGCTTGGCCGAAGAACCCTTCAACCCCAAGGAAACATGCTCGATGCGGGTGCCGATCAGCCCCCCGCCCAGCCGCTGCACCTCGCGCGCCAGGCGCTCGGTGGTCGTGGCCACCACGATCTCCCCGTCAAACCCACCGCGGGCCAGCGCCAGGGCGATCGGCAGGCTGTGCGCCACCTGGTGAATCTGGTCGTGGTTGAACAGAAAGCCTATGCGCATGCTGGCTGGACGCCGCCGCGTGGCTGGAGCCTCAGCCGGCGGCTCGGCCGCGAACACCGCGGGAGCAGTTTCAGCATTTCGCATGGCGGCATGGTAGCCGCCCAACAAGGCGCCTGAATGACTAGGGTGTTAAGTTTTAGATAGTCCGCCAGGCCAGTGCGTCCGCTGGCCTCCGCCTGGGTTCAGGCGGATAAAATATCCATATAAATCAAATTATTGAGAACTCAATCCAGGCGCTTGTAGCGCCGATAGCTGGCCAGTATCCTTGCGCCGTTGTGACAAGTGTTAACCCGGCCCGCGTGGCGCCAGAAGCCCCCGCTGCCAGCTATCCCGAGCCTCAGAGCGAGAGTTCCTCGGCCTGGATTCGCCAGGCCAGCGACATCGTTTCCGATCTGCAGACCCGGTCGGCTGTCATCTACTGGACGGACTTTCTGCTGAGCGTGGGCGCTGCCTGGGCTCTGGCGTTCTACTGGTTCGCCACGCCGGTGACTCAGCCGCTGGCCTGGCTGGCACTGTTGGGCTGCGCTGTGCTGTTCTTCCGCGCCGGCACCTTCATCCACGAGATCGTCCATTTCCGCAAAGGTGAGCTGAAATGGTTCGCACGCGTGTGGAACCTGGCCATGGGCATTCCCCTGCTGATGCCCTGGATCATCTATCGCAATCATGTCGAGCATCACAGCGTGCGTTACTTCGGCACGCCGGATGATGGTGAGTACCTGCCGCTTGCCGCGGCGCCGCCTCATGAGACCATCAAGTACGTACTGCAGACGCCCGTGCTGCCCGCGCTCACCTTCCTGCGCTTCGGCGTAGTGGGGCCGCTGTCCTGGTTCATCCCTCCACTGCGCGAATGGATACTGACAGCCGCTTCGGCAGGCGTGAGCAATCCGTATTTCCGCAAGCGCTTCCCCAAGTCCGACGAGCGTCATCTGGTGATCGTCGAAGTGCTGTGCTTTCTGTGGCTGGCGCTGCTGGCTGTGCTGGTGGCCAACGGCGTCATTCTTTGGACGCACCTGCTGAAGGCCTATGTCGTGGTGGGGCTGACGCTGGGCCTGAACTGGGTGCGCAATCTCGCCGCGCATACCTATTCGAACCGCGGTGAGCGCATGACGCTGGCCGAACAGTTCGGCGATTCGATCAACATCACCGGCCAGACCTGGCTCACGGTGCTGATGTTTCCGGTGGGGCTGCGTTACCACGCGCTGCATCACCTGATGCCCAGCCTGCCGTACCACAATCTCGGCAAGGCGCATGCGCGCCTGAGCGAGCGCCTGCCGGCCAACTGTCCGTACCATGCCACCAGCCATCGCAGCTATTTCGCCGCGGTGGCCAAGTTGTGGCGCGGCGCCCGTGAGACCCCGCGCGGTCAGTCAGCCATCGACGTCTGGCGGATCCGGAAAGCCGGCAATTGAATTCATCGCCCGCGCAGGGGCGCGCGGACTTGCCGGATCTCTCCGGTGAGAGCTGTCTGCTGATCAATCCCCTGAGCTGCCGCACTCTGTACGGCAGCCTTGCTTCGCGCGCGGCCGAACTGGCACGAGCCGATGGCGTGC
>Ga0134124_10004393_pt1 | contig 11333 bp, 9 predicted proteins | sample KB304_FD_96880 | JGI IMG/M metagenome (GOLD analysis project Ga0134124, IMG submission 96880) | Terrestrial soil microbial communities without Nitrogen fertilizer from Kellogg Biological Station, Michigan, USA - KB3-0-4 | ecosystem: Environmental > Terrestrial > Soil > Unclassified ... | reverse complement strand
GACGACGTCTTCAGCTCCAAGAGCACGGCTAATCACATTCTTGCTGGGATGGTTGGCGGCCTGCTCCGGCGTCATTCGGCCGGCGCGAACTTCTTCTTCCACGATCGAATGATCTTCAGTCTCGCGGTAGAGTTCACCATCGGGAGAAAGCCGGTAGAGTCTTGAATCGCCGACGTGGCCAATGGTCGCCAGGTTACCGTTCACGTGAAGAGCAACGATCGTCGTCGCCATCATCGCGAACCGTGCATGCTCCTGGGCCATCTGATGGATTGACGCGTTGGCACGTTGAATGGCGAGTTCCATCAAGTCTTCGACATCGCTGCCATCGGCTTGATGTCGAAAGGCTTCGTCCAGCACTTCAATGGCGGTCTGAGATGCTACTTCGCCGGCTTCCGCGCCACCAACGCCATCAGCAACCGCAAAGATAGAGCGTTCGCGATCTGCCAGAAATGAATCTTCATTTAGTGGTCGGCGTTCGTTTAGACCACGATCTGAAAGCGACGCAGATTGAACTGTCAAAGCTTTCGCGTTTTTGCTCATTGCACTGCCTCCAACTTGAGGGGAGACGAACTCTTTGGAGCCGGCCGATCTGCAATTACTCGGTCACGGGCATTTCGACTTGAAAACGCCATCAACATTCCCAACATTGCAAAGCTGGTAATCAAGCTGAAACCGCCGTGACTGACAAACGGCAGTGTGATTCCGGTCATCGGTAGCGCTCGTAGGATACCACCCATATTTACTAAGGCTTGAAATCCAATGAACGCAGTCAGACCAGCCGAACAAAGCTTGGTAAACATATCACGCGACTCGAGTGAAGTGCGAACACCAGCGATAACGAAAACAATCACCGCCGCTATAACAATCGCACCGCCCGCTAGACCAGTCTCTTCCGCAATCGCCGCATAGACGTAGTCGGAGTCAGCAATGGGAATCACTTCGGGGTATCCCAACCCAAGGCCGCGACCGGTTGTCTTGCCGGATGCGATTCCAAAAACGGCCTGTGCCGGTTGAAAGGCAAGCTTGTCAAACCAGATGTCGACGTTCACGGACTTCTGCATGGCCGGACTTTGCTCTGCTAGCTGTTTCATGATTGGGTCCTTCGCTAGAGCCTCGTCGTAGTCTTTCTTCCACCACGAAACTTCGGGCGACGGAGGATCAAAACCATCCAACCAAAGATGAAAACGCTGCTGAATACGTGATGGTAGAGCTGCGCTGATTGGACGCGCTATCGTCGGCAGCAATGGCACCTTTTCCTGTATGTCTCGCGGCAAAGCACCCACTACAAGGATGGCGATGACGAGCAGAACTGACCCAACAAACAGCAGTAACTGTGGCCATCGTCGTACCGCGATCAGGTATAGCGTCGTGTATGCGCCACTGAAAATTAACATCTGTCCAAAATCTTTCAGAGCAAAGAACGGAACAAAAGGGAGCGCTGCCATAACGAGCAGGGGCACAATGTCTCGCGCGCGTGGGATGCCCCAGTAAGTTTCAGCCAGATCCTTGTAGCGGGCCGTGAGTATGCCGGCAAAGCCCACGAGAAACGGGATCTTGGATGGTTCCCAGGGTGTCATGTTTCCCAGCGCTTTGCCGGCGCTCGATGTAACGACAGCAGCGGCAAGTGGCACGAGAGTAAGCAGCACGATGATGAAACTGTTTCTTTGTAACCAGAGAAGAAACCCGTCGCGTGCACAGAACGCATACGCAATCGCAAACGCCAAAAAGGAAAACACAGGTATCCACGTGTAGCTCGACGTCAACGCGTTCCAGAGTGAATAGCTCGACGGTTTGCGGGGCAGTTGTTCGAGCGAGATGGGCTGGGCTGGTGTAGGTGGCAATCCCATCATCTGCTTTTTGAGCGGATCATAGTTCTCCATTATGTAACGGAGTCGCAGTGCTTCCATCTTTTCTTCACGAGCGTCAGATTTGTTGCGGGCGTTGTATTCGGGATCGCTGTAGAGCCGGTACTGAATCAGCATTCCGAAGGAGAACAAGAGAATCGCTGTCGTATACAGGATCCAGTTACCCGCAAAACGCATTGAACGCGAAAGCCACAACACAAGTCCGACCAAAGGAACAAACATCAACAGGTCACGAACAGCACCGATTGTGGAAGTCTCGTAACCTCGCAACAAAGCGGCACGATGAACGGCAAGGTAACCAGTGATCTCGAGCCCGAGAATAATAAAGATGAGAAACAGATGTGATGATGCGCGATTCTTCACGTTGGTTAGTGATCTGCGTTATTTATTCTTAACCGTTGGGATCGTAACGGGTTTTCCGCTGAAGTAACCGAGGTCACGTGCTTTCAGGACCAAAGCTGCCGCAATGGGCGCTGCGGATTTCGAACCGTAGCCGCCTCCTTCAACAATTACCGCTATAGCAATCTGCGGTTTTTCAATGGGTGCAATACAAAGAAACCATGCATCTATGCGCGGATGTTCGTTGTCCATCATGACTTCGTCGTATTCGCGAATGATGTTTCCGCGATTGTCCTTCTCGACTCGATGCCTGGTCTTTGGTTCACCCGTCTTCGGATCGTACAAGGGCACGACCTTCTGGGCCGTTCCAGTCTTGCCCCCAGTGTTGATGCCAGCTGCATTGACTGGCGCAAAGACTCCTCGAGCCGTCCCTCTTGGCCCACCGGTCACAAGGTTCATGATTGATCTCATCTTAGAAGCAGTCGACGCCGGCAATACCTGGTTGAAGACCTCTGGTGATCGGTTGAATTCGATCTTCGTCTTCATCAATTTGCCATCCATGTTTCCGACCGTCGCGGCCGCGAGGGCCATCTGAAATGGAGTCATTTGTCCTGCATAGCCCTGTCCATAACCCATTAGGGCCAGGTCGTAACGAGTGACACCTTTACCAGTGACGATCGTTGCTTCTCGTGGTGCCAGTGCACGTTTGACTGCGTCAGTACTCGCGTTCCAGATCTCTGGTTCCTTCCGTCCACGTAAAGCTTCCGATGGCGTGTCGTAGGTTCCAATGCCAAGTAATTGAGCTGCCTTCTTCAATCGCTCTGTTCCCAGCAACACCCCCATTTGAGCAAAATACTGATTGCACGAAACTTCGAAAGCTGTGTCGATGCCAATTCGCCCGTGGACTTCACCTGGGCCACCATCGTCCATAATGGGATTAGATCCCGGAGCGGCCTGAAACCCACCGCTCGAACAAGTAAATTCCGTATCCTGAAGTCCGGCGAGGAATGCTGCCGTCATCGTTACGGTTTTGAAAGTTGAACCAGGGATGTAGTAAGCACCCAACGCGCGACTGACAAGCGGATTGTCGCGTTGATTAGCTTCGAGACGGATCCAAGTGGATTCATCCTCAACATCTTTCAAGCTGTACGAAGGTTCACTGTAGAGCGCGAGCAGTTCACCAGTTTGCGGATTCAGAACAACTACCGCCCCGTGCTTTCCTTTGAGTTGGTCCACTGCCGCCAACTGAAGCGTTCGATCGATCGTCAGGCGAACATCCTGATTACCACGAAACTGGAGTGTCCGACCTCTGACTACGTCTAGTGCTTCGGGCATTGCGCCACTCTGAACGCCAAACAATGCTCTTTCAAGACCTGGATCACCACGGTCTGAACCGAATATGTGCGAAAGCGCTTTGTCGAGTGGATATTCTCGATGAATGTCGCCGCTCGAATCGCGACGGTAATAAGCGAGTGGTTGGTCCAAACGTCCACTGCGATCAAGTATCCAACCACGGAGGGTCGATTCAGAGAGCCGCCGAGTGCGTAGATCTTTGTAACTTAGTTCCTGAAATTTATCGTTACGGTCGGCTGCATACTGTGCCCAGTACACGTGAAAAGAGTAAATCCCGACCGAGAGTAGTACGAACAACCAACGGAGGGCACGTAGTCCACGGTTAGTTGAAGTTGACCCTAATCGTTTCTTAACAGCTTTCGGAAGGTCCGTAGGAATAGCGGCAGTAGAGACTGGACGACGTCGATTGCGGACGAGGCCGAGCAGTAAAAGAAGAATGACGAAAGCGAATCCCCCAACGTAAATCAGTGTAAACATCGCCGGCATCCGTTCCGGCACGGTGACAACAGGTGTTGGGGATGGCGATGGCGTTTGAAAGAGAAGAAACAAAAATGAAGGGACTGGGTTCATATCTACTAAAGAGATTCCGCTACAGCTTTTTGTTCTCTGACAGCGTTCATCTGCTACTCGCTCTTTCTCAATCGCACCTCAACGTCACCGAAGCCAACCACGTCGCCGTCCTCGATCAATCGTGATTCACCGTAGGCGATTCGTCTGCCATTGATGTAAGTGCCGTTGGTCGATCCAGTGTCAGCAACAAGTAACGTGCCTTCTGAGGTCATAAGCAATGCCGCGTGAATCTTGGAGACGCTTGTCTCATTCAACATCAGGTCATTGTCAGAAGCGCGCCCAACATTCAATCGCTTACCGCCAGGCTTAAATACGAGTGGAACTTCGCGCGTACCGTGCGACAGGGTAACGCGAGCAATGACCTCGATGTCAGGCATCGGAGGAGCTGCCGCTGGGATTGGTACTCCTGTTTTCGCTGCTCGTTTCGCCTCATCCTCACGTCGAAGTTCTTCTTCGAATTCTCCAAAGTTTGGATCAACTGAAATCCCGGTGGTGAAAATGTCGACCTCTGCCTCTACAGAAACAGGCGCGAGGGTACGATAGCGGTGATCGTTGATATGGTCGATCGCGGCAGCGAGGACCTCGTTCTTAAGGTCACGCAGTATTTCGGGTGGAGCTTCAGAGTGTGTTCCCCATTCAACCTTCAGCACGAGGTGGTGTGGCGCGATGCGACCTTTGCGCCCTTCGTCACGGGCTCGCTCATCAATGAGCCGCTTCATTCGCTCGATCAGCTTGGAAGTCGTTAGACCACTCTTCGGTTCGACCGTGCGACCGAACTTGCGATCCACGACATCGCCCATTCCTTCGAGGATCCGGCGTAGCAAACGTTCGGGTAACGCTTCCTGACGCTGTTTCTTTCCTGCAGGTTCGTCTTTGAGTTTTTCTGAAGGATCTTCTGAGTTAGTCATTAAGTGTGAATACGAGTTTAGCGTTAACGGGTTCTGATGACTTCTTATTATGCTAAAAACGCAGTCGTTGTTTTGACTGCGCTGAAAAGAGAGCTGATTGCTGGGTCGCCGCCATTTTAGCCTAAAGGTAGGTTCGATAGTAGCGGGCGGCCTACTAGTTGAGCTTTCTCCGAGTTACGAGGATCTCTTCTTGTGTTCTTAACAAGACTTTCCTTTCGACACGGCTTCGCCGCCTGATGTGAGGAATGGCTGTGCCTTTCCGTTTAGGTGCCCGTTCGACTGGGCTGCGCCCTTAGCTTTAGGCTTCATTATCACTTCAGCTTCGAGATTGTGGGCGAGCGCGTGAAAATTATTTTGGAGATTCTTCGTTTACAAGGGCGCTGCCAGAAGAGAGAGCCGAGCAAACGGAAAGGCATAGCCATTCCTCACATCAGGCGGCGAAGCCGTGTCGAACAACACCATTATCTTGGTTGTGGGTCGGCCAGCGCTAACTTGTTGGTTTGGCAATGACCAATTCCTAGACTGATTTCTGTCGCAGAGTCGCAGAGAAAACTCGAATGGTTTCTTATTGAGTAAGCTGCCGGATGTTCCACCCGTTTCCAAACAACTGTTGTCTGGTACTACAATCCTTTCAAAAACTGTGGGAGGATTCCGAGGTGAGCAACATCAGCGCACTCAACGTAAACGGCAAGAAGCTACCTGTCGATGTGGACGCGCAGACCAGCCTGTTAATGGTACTGCGGAACAATCTCAATCTTACGGGAACAAAATATGGGTGCGGCGAAGCACAGTGTGGCGCTTGTACTGTTCTCATCGACGGCCAGCCAACTCGTTCATGTGTCACTAATGTAGGACGTGTGGCTGACAAGCAAATCACCACGATTGAAGGTCTCGAGAAGGATGGACAGCTACACCCGCTTCAGGATGCGTTTCTCAAGGCAGACGCATTGCAGTGCGGCTACTGCACCTCGGGCATGATCGTTACAGGTGTTGCTTTGCTTGATAAGAATCCGAAACCAACACGCGAAGACATTGTCACTCATATGAATGGCAACGTTTGTCGTTGCGGTACTTACTTGCGGATCATCGCAGCGATTCAGATGGCCGCGGAACAGAAGGGGGTGCGCAATGGCTGACACGATAGAGGTTGAACGGTATGAGTTATTCGAAGACCAGCGGTACCAATTCAATTTTGATCGACGCCAGTTCATGAAGGTATTTGGTGGCGGCATTGCTTTGATAGTGCCGCTTACCAACGTGCTGGCCCAGACCGCACAACGCCAGGGCGAAGCTGGGCGTGGATTTAATCGCGAGCTGCCTAAGGAGATAGGTGCGTGGATACATATTGACGAAGATGGCTCGATCACGGTCTACACAGGCAAAGTTGAGATGGGCCAGAACATTCGAACTTCGCTTACACAAGCCGTAGCCGAAGAGTTACATGTGCCGGTTTCATCAATTCGCCTGGTGATGGGTGATACGGACGTGAGCCCGTTTGATGCCGGGACGTTTGGAAGTCGGACCACTCCAACGATGGCACCTCAGTTACGCAAAGCTGCAGTCGCGGCGAGGGAGACTCTGATTGCCTTGGCAGCACAACAATGGCAGGTCGAACCAAGTGCCGTTCGGATTGTTGATGCTCGTTTTGTAAATCACGACAGTACGAAGTCATTGACCATCTCCGATCTTGCCAAGGGATTGAAGTTGGTTAAAACAATTCCGGGAGACGTTAAGACTACTCCAGCCAAAGAGTGGACTATCGCAGGACAATCAACACCTAAGGTTGACGGGCGTGATTTCGTTACCGGCCGGCACAAGTACACGTCTGACGTACGCCGCGACGGAATGTTGTTTGGCAAAGTCGTTCGACCGTCGGCGTTCAATGCCACACTGGCGTCGTCTGATCCGGTTAAAGAAACTCCCGGCGTGCAGGTATTGAAGGATGGCGATTTCATCGGCGTTGCTGCGCAGGATCAGCCAACAGCCGGACAAGTCGCTGATGAGATCAATCCGCAATGGAAAGCCGCCGATCAACCAGGTAATGCTCAGCTTGTAGACTACTTGCGGAAGAATGCCACTGCCAGCGAGGGTGCAGGTCGGCCAGTGGGATCTATAGCTGACGGACTTGCAGCAGCGGACAAGAAACTGGAGCAGACATACACGATTGCATACATCGCCCATGCACCTCTGGAACCTCGTGCGGCCGTGGCTGAATGGGTTGATAACAAGCTGACGGTCTGGACAGGCACCCAGCGTCCATTTGGCGTACGTCAAGAACTGGCAGAAGCCTTTCACCTTTCCGAAGAGAAAGTTCGTGTGATTGTTCCCGACACAGGATCAGGCTATGGCGGCAAACACACGGGTGAGTGCGCCATTGAAGCAGCTCGACTCGCACTCGCGACAAAGAAACCAGTGAAAGTTGTTTGGACTCGGGAAGAAGAATTCACCTGGGCCTATTTTCGACCTGCTGGCGTGATTGATGTGAAGAGTGGCGTGAAGAATGATGGAATAATCACAGCCTGGGAGTTTCACAATTACAACTCTGGCCCGTCGGGTATTGAAGGTAGTTACGCGATCCCTAATCAGAATGTGCAGTTTCATCCGAGCAAGTCGCCATTGCGCCAGGGTTCGTATCGAGGACTAGCGGCAACGGCGAATCACTTTGCAAGAGAAACTCACATCGATGAGATTGCCGTGCTATTAAGCATGGATCCTTTGGAGCTTCGACTGAAGAACCTGAAAGACGAGCGAATGCGAGCGGTTTTGGACGCGGCTGCATCGAGGTTTGGGTGGGGAAAGCAGAAGTTGAGTGCAGGTCACGGAGTTGGAATAGCATGCGGTTTTGAAAAGGGTGGTTACGTTGCGACGTGCGCCGAAGTGTCAGTCGGATCTCCGGGTGGCAAAGTTAAACTCGAACGAGTAGTAGCGTCGTTTGAATGTGGCGCTATAGTGAATCCAAAGCATCTGGAGAATCAGGTTGAAGGTGCTGTTGTTATGGCTATTGGCGGCGCACTGTTCGAGGCCATCGAATTTAACAACGGTGCTATTCTCAATGCTCGCTTCTCACGTTATCGCGTACCTCGGTTCAGCGACGTACCAAGTATTGAAGTAGTGCTGTTGGATCGAAAGGATCTTCCTTCCGCCGGAGCAGGCGAGACTCCAATCGTGGGCCTGGCGCCGGCCGTGGGAAATGCTATCTTCGCAGCAACGAAGACTCGACTTCGTTCATTGCCTTTGGTGCCGAGAGGAGTGATTTTGTAGGGCGCCACTCCGCGGGCGCCCCATGATTTCGATCTAATCGCTGCTTACGGACCTTGATCCTTTGACTTTTTGGGGCGCCCACGGAGGGACGCCCCTACAAATAGATCTCTTAAGCCTCAACAAATCTTCACGCATTCAGTTCTACTAGTATTATTTCGCGCAATCGAAAGGTTATCGATGATTCGAGTTCAAAACCTGACTAAACGTTTCGGCGATGTGGTTGCCGTGGATGACATTTCTTTCGACGTTCATCGTGGAGAGATCTTCGCGTTTCTTGGTCCAAATGGCGCAGGGAAAACCACCACGATCAAAATGCTGACTACACTCCTAAAGCCGACTCAAGGTTCACTTGAGTTGGATGGCCTCGATCCGACTGTTCAGCGCGATGAGGTACGCAAACGCTTTGGTGTGGTTTTTCAGGATCCGAGTCTTGATCAGGATCTGACTGCCTGGGAGAACATGGAGATTCATGGCGTCTTGTACGGAGTGCCGCGCAAGGAAAGAAACGAGCGAGCGACAACTCTGTTGCAGCTGTTTGAGCTCTGGGAGCGGCGCGACGGTCTCGTAAAAACCTTCTCGGGAGGCATGCGCCGGCGTTTAGAGATCGCTCGTGGTCTACTTCACACGCCTAAGGTGCTCTTTCTTGACGAGCCGACTTTAGGACTGGATCCTCAAAGCCGAAATCAGATGTGGAAACATGTCAAAGCACTGAACGAAACAGATCAAGTCACAGTGTTCCTAACTACCCATTACATGGATGAAGCCGATCGCGTCGCTCATCGAATCGCGGTAATCGATCACGGACACGTCGTCGCGATTGGTTCGTCAAACGAGTTGAAGGAACAAACGAAAACGGACTCGCTTGAGGATGCCTTCCTTGCCTTGACCGGGACATCAATTCGCGACGAGAGCGCTACGGCCGCTGACAGCTTGCGTCAGATTGCTCGCATGTGGAGAAAATAAAGAGATGAATGTCATCTACATTCTGTGGCTCCGTGAAGTGAAGAAGTACTTGCGCTCACGCACTCAAATCATTGCCTCGCTTGGCTCTCCTATCATGTATTTGGGAGTGCTTGGTTTTGGACTCGGCCCGGTGTTTAGACGAGCCGGCGAGGGAAGTTATCTTCAGTTTATGGCGCCCGGCGTTATCGGTATGACGGTGCTGTTCACGTCGATGTTTTCCGGCATCGCTTTGCTTTGGGATCGCCAGTTCGGGTTCTTAAAGGAAACACTTGTTGCTCCGGTACCCAGGCTCTTCATCATGATGGGCCGAACAATTGGTGGTGCCACGGTGGCGATCATCCAGGGATGTTTGATATTCGTGGTTTGTCTGATCGCTGGTTTTCGTCCGCTGAGCGCCTTGTCGATTCCGCTGGCCCTGCTCTTCATGGCACTGATCGCGATCGTGTTCGCTGCGCTGGGTACGGTGATCGGGTCGAGCTTGAAAGACATGCAGGGTTTTCAACTAGTGATGAACTTCCTGGTCATGCCGATCTTTTTTCTTTCGGGCGCTCTTTATCCACTGAGCAACTTACCGAAAGTTCTGGCAGTACTGACGCGACTCGATCCGCTGACATATGGAGTAGACGGAGTTCGCACCGTCTTAATCGGAGCTAGTCACTTTGGCTCGGTCGCTGACTTGGTTGTGCTGGTTGTAGTCGCTTTTGTGTTGTTGACTGTGGGAGCGTGGCGCTTTTCAAAAATTGAGATCTAGTGCTTGGGATCTTGGCGCTTAGTGCTGGGAGCACAGGCGTCCTCGCCTGCTGATTTCTCACTAATGTTACTAAGAACAAATCAGCAGGCGAGGACGCCTGCGCTCCCAGCACCAGGTCCGAGCGCTATTCGCCTTCTTTTGGTCCGTCACACACGTAACCTTTCGATGTCTCGCAGAGAATCACGTCATAGCTGTCAAGCATTGGCATGGCGATGCTTTCTAGTTCGTTCTTCCATAGTTCGCCTTCGTAGTAATCGTTCTTCATGCGTTCGCGCTCCTCAAGTGATGGAAAGCTGCGCAGAAAAACGAACTTGTTAGGGTTCTCAATATCAAGCAGAGGACCGAGTATTTTCATTCCATGCGAACGCAAAGCAGGCACTGCCCGTGTTTCGAAGAATTCGATAAACGCGTCACGTTTTCCTGGTTTGACACGATAGCTTCTGACCTCAACAATCATTACAACCTCCCTGAGTGTTTGAGTACTGTTCACCAAGTCTAGAGTGAATATAATTGCGGCTATGAGCTCCATCAAGAAGGCGCCTCAAGGTAATTCCTCGCGACCGAATCCAGTTGATGGTTGTCCATTGGTCGCTGCCTTAAGCGCGATTGGTGGTAAGTGGAAAATGATCATCGTGGCTTTCGGTATTGTTACTCTTGCATCGACTACCTTCTCGCAGTCGAAACCATTCCCGGTCCACATCACAATCGACGCGTCTCAACGACAGGGAGAGCTGAAACCAATCTGGCGTTTCTTCGGAGCAGACGAACCGAATTATGCATACATGAAGAACGGCCAGAAGCTTCTGAAGGAACTCGGCGAATTGCGTCCGCACAGTGTCTACTTCCGCACCCACAATCTTTTGACGACGGGTGATGGCACGCCCGCACTGAAATGGGGAAGTACCAACGCGTACACGGAAGACTCCAGCGGGAATCCTGTCTATGACTGGACTATCGTCGATCGTATCTTCGATACCTACCTTCAACGTGGCTTGAAGCCGTATGTGCAAATAGGTTTCATGCCTAAAGCGTTATCGAAAAGACCAGAGCCTTACCAGCACCATTGGACATCGACAGCAAAGTACGACGAGATTTTCACCGGCTGGGCCTATCCTCCGAAAGACTATTCCAAATGGGCCGAGCTCGTTTATCAGTGGGCGAAGCACTGTGTTGACAGGTACGGCCGGAAGGAAGTTGAAAACTGGTACTGGGAAGTTTGGAATGAAGCCAATATCGGTTACTGGCGTGGAACTTCTGAAGAGTTTCGCAAATTGCATGACTACGCAATCGACGCTGTTCGTCGTGCATTACCTACTGCGAGAG
>Ga0134124_10004392_pt1 | contig 11334 bp, 7 predicted proteins | sample KB304_FD_96880 | JGI IMG/M metagenome (GOLD analysis project Ga0134124, IMG submission 96880) | Terrestrial soil microbial communities without Nitrogen fertilizer from Kellogg Biological Station, Michigan, USA - KB3-0-4 | ecosystem: Environmental > Terrestrial > Soil > Unclassified ... | reverse complement strand
ACTGGAAAGGCGACGAACGCAAATTTTGTTCGGATGTGGAAGAATCATGAAGTTTCAGGCCATCTTCTTATTCATATTGTTCGTCGCACTCGTGCCAGGAGACTCTCAGTCCCAATCCAGTAGTCGTGCGCGCTCGATCAATGGGGTTGTCCTCGACCCGACCGGCGCAGCGATCGTTGGCGCGTTGGTCAGCCTCACTCGGGGTGGCCATTCGATCTCGCACACGATTACGGACAACTCAGGCTCCTTTCATTTTGACGACGTAAATCCCGGCGATTACGAAATAGATGTTCAGCACGAGGGTTTCCGGGAAACCAAGACGACCGTGAACGTAGGCACAGTGTCCCGTCGCGCTGTCCGGATCGCTATGCCTATCTCGGTCGTGAACCAGGAAATCTCGGTACGTGCGGATGCGTCCGCTCCTCTTGTCACCACCGACATAGGGCAAAACCAAAGCGCCAATACCATCGACCGCGCGGCTCTGGATCGCGTGCCGGTTTTTGATCAGGACTACATCACCACAATGTCGCGGTTCCTCGATGACAACGCCACTGGTACGAACGGCGTCACTCTCGTGGTAAACGGAGTAGAAGCAAATGGTCCTGGGGTGACCGCATCCGCAATCCAGGAAGTGAAGATCAACCAGAATCCCTATTCGGCACGCTTCGCGCGCCCAGGCCGAGCCCGGCTGGAGATCACTACCAAGGGGGGCACACCTGAATTTCATGGTTCGCTCAATTTTCTCTTTCGCGACTCCGTGTTTGACGCGCGAAATCCGTTCGCAGACGTCAAGCCGTCAGAGCGGAGGCAGTATTACGAAGGGTCCCTAACTGGACCAATTGGAAGTAGCAAGCACACGAGCTTCTTGCTTTCACTGGACGAGGACTTAAATGATCAGCAAGCTGTCGTGGAGGCTGAAGGGGTCCACGGCCTGATTAATCAGAATGTACCTAATCCCACGCACCATTTCTTTGGATCTGGCCGTATCTTTCACGACTTCGCAAACAGCGATCAGTTCTGGGTCGGGTACTCGTACGAGAAACGTACTGTAAAGAACCAGGGGGTTGGTGGCACCGTGCTGCCGAGCGCTGGAACTGATACTCAGTTTCAGGAGCACGAGATCAATGTAAGCCATCATCACTTGTTTTCGCCGCACTGGATAAACCAGGCGAGATTTCTGGTGGGTCATTACGATAGTCCGGTAACCAGTCTGAATCCCGACCCGCAGATCGTAGTGGCTGGTGCGTTCACCGGAGGCGGTGCACAGGCCGACTCACGAAGAACCGAATATCACTTCGACGGTACTGATTTCCTGACCTATGCGACCGCTAAGCATGAGCTGAGCTTTGGGATCGACGTGCCGGACATCAGCCGCCGTGGCTTCGACGATTTCACCAACCGGGCTGGGACGTATACCTTCGGGAGTCTTGCCGCCTATGCTGCGGGTCGGCCTACCACATACGTTGCCCAGCAAGGCCAGGGCCATGTTGTCTTCCTTGAAAAGGTCATTTCAGGATTCGTTGAAGACAACATTCGACTGAAGCCTAATTTGTCTGTGTACTTGGGCATGAGGTATTACTGGCAGAACTATTTTCACGATGAGCCCAATAACTTCGCACCCCGGTTCGGGTTCGCTTATGCGCCGAGCAAGAACAGCAAAACCGTGATCCGTGGTGGTGCTGGCATGTTCTTTGATCGTACGGGGCCTTCGCCGATTGCCGATCTGCTGCATTTCAACGGCGTCAGCCTATTGAGATTCATCGTAGACAATCCACCGTATCCAATAACCCCGAGCGTCCTTTCCAGCACTCCCACCAGTGTGGTCGTGTTGGATCCTCAGGCCCGCATTCCCTACACGGTGCAGTACAGCATGGGAGTTGAGCGGCAGGTCACGGCAAAGAGCACGTTGAGTGCGACCTACGTCGGTTTCCGAGGGATCGATTTGTTTCGCTCGATCGATGCGAACGCGCCGCCTCCCCCCGACTACCTCGCTCGACCCAACCCGACCTTGGGACAGGAACGCGAAATGCGTTCCGCGGGATATCAGAAAAGCAATGCGTTAGAGCTGACATTTCGAGGAACGCCTAGCAGGTTCTTCAGCGGCCAGGTGCAGTACACTCTCGGTAAAACATATAACGATACCAGCGGGATTACCTATTTCCCGGCGAACAGCTATGATCCTCGAGCTGACTGGGCACGCTCGGATAATGATCGCAGGCACAAGTTTGACTTGTTAGGATCGGCGCAACCCACCAAGTTCTTTACCCTGGGAATGGCCCTGTCGCTGTACTCCGGGAAACCGGTCGACGTGACCACGGGCACTGACAACAATCATGACGGAATCACGAATGACCGCCCAGCGGGCCTACCGCGCAATACCCTCCACGGCCCAGGCCTCGTCAACCTGGATATGAACGTCGCTCACGATTTCGTGCTTTCGAAAGCACGCAAGGAAGCCCGCACCCTCACTGTGTCTCTGGATTCATTCAATATTCTTAATCACAAGAACGACGCTACGTATGTCGGGATCATCACATCGCCCTTTTTCGGGCGGGCCGTCCAGGCTCAACCGCCACGGCGGATGCAAGTGAATGTTCAATTTAAGTTCTGAGCCGGACACCTAGGTGCCAACAGATGGGAAACTTGTTTGTAGCCGAATCCTGAATAAATTTTCATGGTGGTTTCAGGTCCCATTAATGCCACTGAACTAAGTTTGTAGTGTCCGATCTGGAGCCGTGACATAGGAACAGGATATTCACACGGGGAAGATCAATCCCTCTCGTCGGGTTAGCAAAGCAGTGCATTCCAATACCGGCGGCAGGTTGGCCATGATGCGAACTTACGGATGGATCGACTGAACCTGCGGCAAAAACCATTGTGATGCGACAACCCTTTGCCCTTTTGCTTCTTCTTGCCGCCTATGCTGTTTCAGGACAAACCTTGGCCCCGGCCCCTGGGAACCAGACCCTTTCTCTTGCGGATGCTCTGGCAATAGCGCAAGGCAAGTATCCAGCCATCAAGGCCTCGTTAGAACAGCAGGCGGCGGCGCAACATCAAATTGGGGTAGCCAAGACTGCCTACCTGCCTCGCCTTGACATGCTGTGGCAGACCAACCGCGCTACCGACAACAACCGCACGGGGCTGCTTCTGCCCCAAAGCGTCTTGCCGTCCATTTCCGGTCCTGTTGCCGTTGACGCCCCCGGCAGGAGCGCATGGAGTAGCGCCGGTGGAGTGCTCATCAATTGGCAACCTCTCGATTTCGGGGAACGAGCAGCGCAGGTCAATGTCGCGCGAAACGGAGCGCTTGCCGCAGTTAGCGCCACCAAACTGACGCGCCTGGGGATCGCAGCGGCCACGGCAAGTGCATATCTGGATGTAGTGGCGGCACAGCAGTTAGTGAGCGTGGCGCAAGCCAATGTCAGCCGGATGCAGACATTTGCCGATAGCGTACACGTTCTAGTGGATAACAAGCTGCGTCCAGGCGCAGACTCCTCACAGGCAGATGCACAACTTGCCCTTGCCCGAACGCAATTGATCCAGACACAAACACAGGAAAAGGTCCGGCTGGCAGTGCTCGCCGATTTCCTTCAACTTCCAACTCAGCAAGTAAAACTCGATCCTGCAAGCGTACTCTCTGCGCCCCCTGCCGCTGATCCTGAAGCGACGTCAGTCAACGCACATCCGGCAGCTCAACAGGAATCCGCCCTCGTCGAGAGGCAAAGAGCTCAACTTCGTGTTCTGAGCCGTTCCTATGCGCCAGTGTTTGATTTGCTTGGTTCGATTTCGGGCCGTGGCACCGGCCTAGACGCTCAAGGCAATTTCATGGGAGGAACTTTCGGGCTTGCCCCAAACACATTGAACTGGGCGGGAGCGGTTCAAGTCTCTTTTCCGGCATTCGATATTTTCAAGATCCATCAGGAGAAAAAGGTACAGGCAGCTAACGTCCGTGCCGAGCAGATGCGTTACCAGCAAACTATGGACGACGTGTCCGTTCAAGTCGAGCAAGCGCAGGCAAAGCTTGATGGCGCGAGACAAATAGCGCAGAACACTCCTATTGAAGTAGCTGCAGCGCAGCAGAGCGAGCAACAGCAGCGCGCCCGCTTTCAATCCAGCCTGGCCACGGTTGTCGAAGTGGCAGTTGCGGAGAGCATATTGACTCAAGCTCAAGGCGATGATGCCATCGCTCGCCTTAACGTTTGGCGGGCGATTGCCGATCTAGCAGTAGCACGGGGAAATGTTGCGCCCTTTTTGAAGATGTTGGGGAAATGAATTCATGTGGCTCATTCGCCTAGCTCTAAGACGTCCGATCACGATCATCGTTATCGTGGCGGCCATAGCACTTTCGTCGATCCTCGCGGTTATGCGAACCCGCATCGACATCTTTCCCACTCTAGACCTGCCAATCATCTACGTCGCGCAACCTTACGGCGGCATGAGCCCACAGCAGATGGAAGGATTCATCTCGTATTACTACGAGTACCACTTCCTGTACATCAATGGCATTGAGAGCGTGGAGGCAAAGTCCGTTCAGAGTACAGCTTTGCTGCGGCTTAGCTTCCATCCCGGCACGAATATGAGCGAGGCGCTTGCGCAGACTGTTTCTTATGTCAATCGCGCGCATGCTTTTATGCCTCCAGGAACCGTGTCGCCTTTTGTCATTCGTTTCGATGCTGGGACATTGCCGGTGGGCTATCTCGTCTTTTCAAGTCCGTCACGTACGTTATCGGAGATACAGGACCTAGCCCTTAACCGCGTTCGTCCGGTATTCGCAACATTGCCGGGTGTCTCGTCGCCGCCCCCCTTTGGCGGCAATCAGCGGACGATCGTGGTCGACGTCGATCCGCAGAAGCTACATGCCTATGGGTTGTCACCGGACAACGTGGTGCAGGCGCTGACGACGGGCAACAGCATTCAGCCGGCAGGAAATGTTGACATTGGCACGACCAATACTCTGGTCACAACTGATTCTACGGTGACGCAGATCAATGATCTGCTGGACATTCCGCTGCACGCGGGGTCGGGGGCCTCCGTGTATCTACGCGACGTGGGCGCTGTCAGGGACGCGTCGGATGTTCTTGCAGGTTATGCACTGCTGAACGGCAAGCGGACCGTCTACATTCCCGTGACCAAGCGGCCAGATGCCTCCACGATCACGGTTGTGAATGAAGTGCGTCAGAATATCGAACGCTTTCAGTCTCTCATTCCGCAAGACATCAAGATCACTTATGAATTTGACCAGTCGCAGTACGTTCGCGCTGCCCTTCTCTCCGTGCTGCGCGAAGGCCTAATCGGAGCTGGTCTCACGGGTCTGATGATCTTGTTCTTCCTGGGCGACTGGCGCAGTTCTCTCATCGTGGTCAACACGATTCCATTCGCGTTGCTGATGGCGGTAGTGTTGCTGCGCGCAACCGGGCAAACGATCAACATTATGACGCTGGGCGGCCTGGCACTTGCCGTGGGCGTACTGGTCGATGAAGGAACGGTGCTGATGGAGAATCTCCATGTGCATTTGGCTCAGGGAGAGAAAAAAGCGCAAGCCGTTCTGGCGGCCAGCCGCGAAGTAGCGATCCCGCGCCTATTAGCCATGCTCAGCGTGCTGGCTGTCTTTCTGCCGTCCATCTTTATGACCGGCCCTGCACAGTCTCTATTTGTGCCATTGTCTCTAGCAGTCGGGTTCGCGATGGGTGCATCGTATTTGCTTTCGAGTTCCCTGGTGCCAGTACTGGCCAATTGGATTCTGAAACAGGAAAAGAACGAGCCCGAACACCCAAAGGAAGAACGCTTCGATCGTTTCCGTAAACGCTTCCGGGGCGTCCTGGAGCGAATCATGAAATTCCCGAAGTTGCTGCTCGGTGCATATGCCGTAGTCGCCCTGCTGATTATCGTGCTGCTCGGACCCGGATTGGCCGAGGAAATCTTCCCGTCCTCGGCATCGACGCAATTCCGTCTACGCATTGACGCGCCTGACGGCACGCGAGTGGCTGTGACGGAGGCCCTGGTCCAGAAGGTGTTGGCTGCGATTACGCGAGAGGCAGGCGCTAGCAACCTCGAGCTCACTCTTGGCTATGTCGGGACACAACCTTCCTCGTACCCGATCAATACAGTGTTTTTGTGGACCAGTGGACCTCAACAAGCCATCATTAATGTTGGCCTGAAACCTGGGGCGTCGATTTCGCTGCGCAGCCTCGAAGAGAACCTTCGACACAAATTGCAGCAGGAGTTCCCAGGCATCCGTTTTTCTTTTGATCCTGGCGATCTCATCAGTCAAACTCTGAGCTTCGGTGCGCCTTCGTCCGCGGAAGTCGCTATCACCGGCCCACAGTATGCCGACGTCCAGAGCTACGCCAATCGCGTCCAGCAAGAACTGGCAAAGGTAAAGGAATTGCGCGATGTCGAATTTGAAGAGCCGCTTAGATATCCCACGGTGAACGTTCACGTAAACCGTGTGCTTGCTGGCCAACTGGGCGCAACTGCGAACGATATCGGCGCAGCTGTAGTTTCCGCCACTGCTTCGAGCCGCTTCGTTGCCCCCAATTTTTGGCGCGATCCCAAATCCGGGGTGAGCTACCAGGTACAGGTGCAAGTGCCTCAACCGGCCATGACTTCGCTCAAAAATATCCAAACCATTCCCGTCAATAGTAGTACGGGAGCGCACCCGCTCTTGAGTCAAGTCGCCGATGTGCAGTCAACGACGGTGCCAGGAGAGTTAGACCGGCAGAATGGAATGTGGATGATCATCGCCTCGGCCAACGTCGGGAACAACGACTTTGCACGAGCCGCCAAGGAGATTGATCGCGCAATTGCTAAGGCAGGCCAGGCACCTCGCGGTGTTACGACCCAGGTACGCGGCCAAGTGAGCGCACTTAAGCAGATCTTCAGCGAGTTGGCCGTCGGTCTGGCTCTGGCCGTGGTTGTAATTCTGTTCCTACTCGCAGCGAACTTTCAGTCGTTCCGACTCGCCCTGGTCGTCATCTCCAGCGCTCCGGCTGTACTTGTCGGTGCCATCCTGATGCTCTTACTCACTGGCGCTACGCTGAACCTTGAAAGTTTCATGGGCACCATCATGGCGATTGGCGTCGCCGTGGCAAACGCGATTCTTCTGGTCACCTTCGCTGAGCAAAGTCGCCGGAATGGCGCCGATCCCGTTTCTGCCGCACAGACAGCGGCGGCTGAGCGCTTGCGGCCCGTGCTGATGACGAGTCTGGCAATGATTGCCGGAATGGTTCCCATGGCGCTTGCCATTGGCCAGGGGAGCGAGGAAACAGCTCCACTGGGACGCGCAGTCATAGGTGGTTTGTTCGCTGCCACGCTCGCAACCCTGTTCCTGCTGCCGACCGTGTTTGGCATCGTTCAAAAGCGTGCATCTCTCAAGTCGCCGTCTCTCGATCCTGAAGACCCTGATAGTCCCTTCGCCCAGAAGCCGGAGAACACATGATGAAAACCGTTATCGTTGTGTTAGCACTTTCACTCTTCATCTCTGGCTGCGACGGCAATCCAAAAGCCGCAAGCAGCAAACAAGCGGAAACGGATGCGCAGACAGTGGAAGTTGTCCCTGTTGCCTCGCAGAAACTGGCAACAGTATTCACACTGCCGGCGCAACTCGTGCCCTTCGAGGCCGTGGATATCTACCCGAAAGTTACAGGCTTCATGGACATGATCCGCGTGGATCGGGGCTCTCGCGTACACAAGGGCGAACTCATTATCCGGCTTTCCGCCCCAGAACTCGTGGCCCAGCGCGCGCAGGCAGAATCCGCCCTGCGCGCGGCTGAATCGCAATTGACCACCGCCCAGGCCAAGCTCAACTCAGACAAGGGTACTTACCTGCATATGGCTTCTGCTGCCAAGACGCCTGGAGTGGTCGCCGAGAACGATGTGATGGTGGCCAGCCAGACCGCTTCCGCGGATCAAGGGCAGGTGCAGTCAGCAGAGGACAACGTCGCGGCGGCGCGGGACGGGCTGCGCAGAGTAGCGCAGCTCGAATCGTATCTCAACATCTATGCACCATTCGACGGAATTGTCACGACGAGAAATCTGCATCCTGGAGCATTGGTCGGACCCGCGTCCGGCCAGTCTGGAACGATGCCCATTGTGCAGATTGTCGACGACGGTCATTTGCGGTTAGTGGTGCCAGTTCCAGAAGCATATGTGGGAGAAATGCAGGTAGGCCAGCAGGTGGCGTTTACTGTTCCTGCCTATCCCGGTCAGACGTTCCACGCGCCCATTACGCGCATTTCGCATGACGTAGACCTGAATACCCGGACGATGCCCGTCGAGCTGGACGTCCGTAGCAGCGATGGTCGTTTGTCTCCCGGCAGTTTCAGCAGTGTGCAATGGCCGGTCCATCGCACTGCTCCAACCATGTTTGTGCCGGTCTCTGCCGTGACCAATGACCAACAACGCACCTTCGTCGAGGGAGTGCGCAATGGTAAGGCGGAATGGATGGATGTGGTCACTGGTCTGAATGTGGACGGCAATATAGAAGTCTTCGGTGATCTTAAGGTTGGAGACGAAGTCATCCGCAATGCCACAGATGCGATTCGCCCCGGACAGCCTGTGAAGACTAGATCGTCCCATACTTACTGAACGAGCAACAAAGAAAAGGCGACGTGGTGGCCGTTCGCGGAACCGACGAACTACGCACCGGCACGGCCGTTTCAATTCAAGAAAGCCAGATCAAATAGTACGCACATGCCGATGTGGTTGGCTCATGTTGTTGCAGAGCTATTGCCTGCCGCACGGACGTGGAACAGTACATCTGCGGCATACACGGTGTGGGCCTCCGTGCAGAAGTGCAATATGGGATTTCGGCGTCACTTGCTATTTTTCCTTGCGCAGGGGACGACGACTCACAATACGCAATTCGAAATCCTCGGCAGAGGAGCCTTTCAAGTACGTGCGATGTCTGTCGATGCTAACCTCCACTGAATCGCCTTTAGTCCAAGTGCTGGGCAAATAATCCGTCGCGCTCTGATATCGTCCAATCAGCTCAGTATCCCCCACTTGGACTGAAACGTCATACGCAAACGCAGTACTTCGAACGGGAGCATCCGTTTTTCCGTAGGAACCCCCATTTGCCTCCTCCTTCTGGACCGAAAGAATGATTCCTGTCTGGTAAGTCTTCGTCTTGGGCTGGGCCGATGCTGCAGCACCAAGGATCACAAGCCAAGTGAGCAACCCCCACATCCTCATGGTCGCCTCAGTAAGAAGCGTGAGTTCTTCCTCGCTTCCCCAGCATTTAGCGCAACCCAGATGAATTTTGCGTGTATGCAACATTAAATACTGTTCAGGATTGTCTGGAGTGGACAGTCCCTTAACTCTCTTCTGCCTTCAGGTGCCAGCTGAATCCTGAATGAAATTTCATTCTGGTTTCAGAGTGGATTAATGACAAAGGATTAAGTTTGTCCTGTGCTGCTGGAACGGTTAACAGGAGCAACATATGTTCACAATGAGAACCGCTATCTTTGCTACCCTGCTCTTCGGCCTAGCATGGCTCCTGGGCTGCAAGCACAAAAACGCGGACGAGCAGCAAACCAGCGCCTCAAAAGCCGCAACGGATCAGCAAGCAGCTCAACCACCCGCACAGACGTCAGAGGCCGATGAAGGGGAAGAGGGTGAAGAGGGTCAGGCCACTCCCCCGGCGGCAGCTGCCGAACAACCTGCTCCTCAACAAACTGCGGGAAAGCAGTTCGTCTACAACTTCGATGGCGATGCGCCAGGACAGCTGCCCGCGAAATTCCACAGTTCAAAAACCGGGGGAGGCACCGCGGAGAAATGGGTTGTGTCGGCTGACCCAGCGGCCCCTTCAAAACCGAACGTTGTCACGCAAACTTCGACGGACCAAACCGACTACCGTTTTCCCCTGCTGATTTCCGACGAAGGATCTTTTAAAGATCTTGATCTCAGGGTGAAGTTCAAGGCAGATTCGGGAAACATAGACCGAGCAGGGGGATTGGTTTTTCGGCTCAAAGACCCGAACAATTACTACATCGTTCGCGCCAACGCGCTGGAAAACAACTATCGCCTGTATCACGTGGTCAATGGTCGGCGCAGCCAGTTCGCCGGAGCCAACCTCAAGGTCACTTCAGGAGAATGGCACGAACTGCGGGTGGAAGCGGTAGGCAACAAGATCACTTGCTACTACGACGGCAGCCAGAAAATCGAGGCCACTGACGACACGTTCAAGGATGCCGGCAAAGTAGGACTGTGGACAAAAGCGGATTCCGTCACCTCGTTCGACGATCTGAAGGTAATCGCAAAATGATTCCGCCTATTGCGGCATTTTTGTTATGAGTATAACCTGCGGCAATGACAGTTACGAAGCAAGACAACACCAAACCGCCCTGGCTCTTACTCGTGTTCAGCTTGCCGAGAAAAGGAGCCAGCCTCAGAGTGACGGTTTGGCGGAAGCTGCAGCGGTATGGAGCACTGCCGCTCGGAAACTCGGGCTACTTTCTTCCGAACACTGCGGAGAACCGGGAACGGTTCGAATGGCTGGTGACGGCGGTGCGCACCGAGCGTGGCGAGGCTTCTGTGCTTGAGGTGCAGTCCATTGACAATTGTTCCTTTCCGCAAATGAAGCAGCGGTTTTCCGATGCGCGTGCCGGAGACTATCGAGAGTTGCTCAAGGAGTTGCGAAAGCCTCTGACTCCCGGAAATCTTTCATCTCGGGTGAGGCGCCTCCGGCAGCGGCTCCAAGACATCGTCTCGATTGACTTTTTCGGAAACCCACTCCGTGCACAGGTTGAAAGCGCTCTGAATGCCATGCAGATCTCCCAAACAAAATCAGTTGCCCCCGAGATCGGCAGCGTCTCACCTGCGGAATACCGAAACCGAGTATGGGTCACGCGGCCGCGGCCCGGTGTGGATCGAGTGACCTCCGCCTGGTTGATCCGTAAATTTATTGATCCGAAAGCCAAATTCGCCTTTGCCCACGAAGACAAGAAGCCAGTCAAGGCTGTCCCGTTCGACATGTACGAAGGCGGGTTTGGGCACCGTGGCGAGGACTGCACTTTTGAGACCCTGCTCAAGGTCTTTCGCATTCGCGACAAGAAGATACCGGTAATGGCAGAAATTGTTCATGATGCGGACCTCTTCGACGAAAAGTTTGGCCGGAAAGAGGGCTTCGGAATCGACGAAGTGATGAAGGGTTGGTCACAACTGGGTCTCAGCGACGAAGAACTTCTGAAGCGAGGGATGCAGTTGGCTGAGGGCCTTTACAAATCGCTCCGCTGATTCATAAAGGATGTGAACGGGTCTTCCGGCCCGAGCGCAATAAAAATACGAAAGAGGTGTTTTCTATGAAACTACGAATCCTGATTTGTTCAATTTTCTTGT
>Ga0134124_10004391_pt1 | contig 11336 bp, 7 predicted proteins | sample KB304_FD_96880 | JGI IMG/M metagenome (GOLD analysis project Ga0134124, IMG submission 96880) | Terrestrial soil microbial communities without Nitrogen fertilizer from Kellogg Biological Station, Michigan, USA - KB3-0-4 | ecosystem: Environmental > Terrestrial > Soil > Unclassified ... | reverse complement strand
GGCCGGACAGCGGGCGGCACGGCGGGAGAGCCGGGCGCGCGGGCAGCAGTGGCCGGAGCAGACCCTGCTGGGCCGGCTGCCAGCCGAGTCGCAGGCGGGGCTGCTCGCTCTCGGCGGATTCCGCGAGTTTCCGTCCGGCGTGCCGATCATGCGGGAGGGCGACCGGACCACGTTCGTCGCGGTGCTGCTGCGCGGCTGGACGAAGGTCACCGCACTGACGGAGGACGGCGGCGTCGCACTGCTCGCGGTCCGCCATGGCGGCGACGTCGTTGGCGAGTTCGCGAGTCTGGACTCCCAGCCGCGCTCGGCGACGGTGACCGCCGTCGGCACGGTCCTGACCAGGGTCATCAGAGCCGAGGACTTCGCCGCCTACCTGGCGGCCGACCCGGTCACGTTCGCGGCGATCAGCCAGAGCATCGTCGCGAAGACCCGGTTCAGCATCCGGCGGCGGGTGGAGTTCGCCGGTTGCTCGGTGGCCGTCCGGGTGGCCCGGGTGCTCGTCGAGCTGGACCGCGCCTACGGCGTCGACGACGAGGGTGGCCTGCGCTCACTCGGCATGCCGCTGACCCAGCCGGAGCTCGCCGCGCTCGTCGGAGCCAAGGACCCGACCGTGCACAAGGCGCTGCGCGCCCTGCGTGCCGAAGGCGTCATCGAGTGGGGCTACCGCCGCACGACGATCAGGAACCTGCGCGCCCTGCGCCTCGCGGCGGGCCTGCCTCCCGGATAGCCTCCGGCGACGTGCTGCTGCCGGCGCTGGGCGACGACCCGGCGGCGCGGCACGGCGGGCGCGGCCGGCGCGATGTCACCGGGGGGAGCGCTTCGGCTGGCTCACGGCGCCGCGCCGCACGGTTGTGCAGACGTCGCCCGTGCACACCGGGGTGACCGTCGATCCGGCCGGTGAGCTGGACCATCTCGTCGAGATCCTGGTCGACCGGCAGGGACCGCCCCGCGCGGTGTCTGGCTGAATCCGCTCTGGCTGGAGACCCCTGTCCGGATCCCTGTCTGGCGAAATTCGTGTCAGGTTGAAGTGGTCGTCGAACCGTCCTAGTATCGAACAAACGTTCGATATCGGGTGGGTCGGTGCCCCCCGCCTGTCTGTTCGATGGCCTGCCGGGTGACGGCCACGGTGCCCCACTGCCTGGCCGGCGGGCTGTCCGGCGCGCGCCCTGCGTGAACCGCGCCTCCGGCAGACAGGCGGCAGGCAGCGGCCCTGGGGGGCTCGAAGGACGGTGCCATGAACCGGGAACACCAGGAGCCTCTTGTCGCCCTGTGCCGGGCGCTGGCCGAGATCGAACCGGCGGCGCTCCCGCCCCCGGCGGTCGCCGAGCTGGTCGTCCAGCTGACGGAGGTCGTCTCGGCCGCCCAGGCGGCGTTGGTGCGCGCGATCGGCGCGGCCGCGGGCTCGCGCGGCGCCGCTGCCGACGTGCCGGCCGCCATCGCTGGCCCGCCGCCGGTGCTCGGCTGGCTTGCCCGCCGGGCCCGGCTGACCTGGGCGGCCTCGGCCGCACTGCTGGTCGCGGCGCGTGCGTTGGCCAGGCTGCCGGTGCTGGCCGGCGCGTTCCGCCACGGCGAGGTCGGCCTTGACCATGTGCTCGCCGTCACTGTTCCGCTGACCTCGTCACCTCGGCTGATCGCCCTGTCCGGGCCGGCCGAGGTGGAGCTCACCGCGCTGGCCCGCCGGGCGGACCCGGCCGCGGTCCGGACTGCCGTCGACCACTGGCTGCGCGAGGCGGACCCGGGAGGTGTGGCGAGGGACGCCGCGGCCGCCAGGCACGCCCGGTCGCTGTCGTTGCTGCCGGTCCCGGCGGCCGGGGATCCGGGTGGGCGGGTCACGATCGCCGGCACGGTGCCCGTCGACGACGCGCGGACCCTGCTGGACGCGTTGCGGCTGGCGGCGCCGACGACCGCCGGGCCGGGTGACTCCAGGAGCCCGGCCCAGCGGCGCGCCGACGCGCTGCTCACGGTGGCGCGGTGTTACAGCGCCACCGCCCGCCTCGCGCGTAGCGAGTAGCCGCTGCCCTTCTGGTATAGCGCCCAGGTAAGCGGCCAGGACCGGCGCCGAGGATGGTGACGGACCCGGCGAGGACGGCTTGGACCTGGTAGACGGCCAGCGGGTTGACGGGTTGGTTTTGCTCGCGGGTGTTGTGGGCTACCAGAGCTGTCGGTACCGCTCGGCCGCGTTCGGGTTGACCCAGGCGCAGTCCGGCCCGAGCGGTCGATACAGGTTGGAGCCTACATTGTCCGGCTCGCAGTTGTTGAAATAGAACTCGTACGCCAGTCCCTTTCCGGCATGGTCGACGAACCAGTCGTGCATCCACTGGACGTAGTTGGGACTGTCGCCACCGCCGTTGCTGCCGCTGCCGGACGCCACGCCCCATTCCCCGATGCCGACGAACTTGTTGTGGGCCCGGGCGAAGTTGTAGTAATAGGATATTCCGCCGACGTCGTTTGCCTGTGCGTCGAACTCCGCCTTCGTGTGGGAGGGCGGGTAGTGGTCGTAGGCGTCGACGCCGATGCCGTCCACCCAGGCGTCACCGGGGTAGAGGTCCAGGGCGTTGTGGCTCGGCGGGTTCTGGGAATAGTGGTTGTTGAGGCACCAGCACATGGTCGGGTCCGGCTCGGCGGTGGCCTGGATGCCGTCGACGACGTGGCGCCAGCAGTTGATGTAGTCCGTGGGGTTGGTGCCGGACCAGGGGTACCAGTCCCCGTTGGATTCCCAACCGACCCTGAGGAAGGAAGACTGCCGGCCATAGGAGTTCAGCGTCTTCCCGAACTCGCGCCAGTAGGAATCGAACGCGCCTGCGGCGCATCTGGCGTTGGCGTTCCCCTCGCTCGTGGGGTAGGGCGGGATCGAGATCATCAGTCGGCCAGGCCAGTTGGCGAAACTGCTCAACAGGCCCCCTGACGTGATGATCTGGTCCCAGTTGTCCCTGGGCACGTAGAGCAGGGCGAAGTCGCAGGGCCTGCCACGCCAGTTGCAGAACGCGTCGACGCGGGCTGGATCCATGGTCGGGTCACCGTTCGTCCCGGACAGCCAGGGCAACCCGGACCGCGGCCCCGCGAAGGAGGGCGGCACCGAGGGCGTGCTGCCGTCCGTGATCTCGGCCCGGTCGAAGCCGACCACGAAGGCGTCGGACGCCGCGTTGCGCTGGTGGGTGTTGGTGATGACCAGCGTGTGCGAACCAGGCGTCAGGACCGGCGAGCTGAACCACAGGGTGAGGGACGAGGTGGGCGAGTAGGTGTCGATCTGGTTGCTGCTCAGGGGTTGAGCCGGGTCGACCTGGTCGACGCTGATCGTGGCGAAACCGCCGTGCGACTCCTTGATTCCGTAGATGTTGATCTGGGTGCCGGTGAAGTGGATGGTCGCCGTGGCGCCGCCGTCGAGCGAGTAGTGGAAGCTTCTGTTCGGGCTGGTTGGGACGCATCCACCGCACGCATACCAGGTGCCGCCGTAGGCGACCTGGTTGTTGCCGGTGCCGACGGTGGTGTCCTCGACGGTGGCGGCCGTCGGCGTGGGCGGTGGCGGCGGAGTCGTCGTGGTTGTCGCGACCGCGCGATCGAAACCGACCACATAGGCATCAGACGCAGGATTGCGCTGATGCAGGTTGGTGAGGGTGGCCGTGTGGGTCCCGGAGGCGAGCGCGCCCGAACTGTAGATCAGGCTTACCACGGAGGTTGTCGCGAAGGTGTCGACGACGCTGGGTGTGCCGCCGTCGATGCTGATGGCCGCGAACCCGCCGTGACTCTCCTTGATTCCGTAGATGTTGATCTGGGTACCGGAGAAGCGGATGGTCGCTATGGCGCTATAGTTGTTCGAGTACCGGAAGCTCCCGTTCGGCGTCGCGGGTACACAGCCTCCGCATAGAGTCCAGATGCCCGAGTACGACACCTGGCCCAGGCCCGTGCCGACGCTGGTGTCCTCGATTGTCATCGTGGCCGCGATCGCCGGGACGGCCGGGCTGACCAAAGCCGCGATCACGACGGCTATGGCACTCAGACATAGCAACCGCGCTGTCCGCGGAAATGTCCGTCCCCACCGGCGCCGGCCCCGCGGAACCGCCGGGTCCCGCCGACGGCCCGTCCGCGCAACGCTGGCGCCGTCAGGTCCACTCGTTCTGGGTCTTTGGCCCTGGACGGTCCGTGTTAGCTCCGCATCGCCAATGTGACTGCCAAAATGTGACAGAGACCCATCTGTCGGGATCTTCGATCTTGGCATATAACTTTCTTCCCGTCTGTTCTTCCGCACAGGTAACACGCGCCGCGGAAACTGTCATGGCGGGAATCAAAGCTATGCGGGCAGTTGCCGTAACCTCTGTAAGGTCTCTTCGGCGATTTACAGTCAGATGGTTCTCGAACGGCACAAGGAGGTGATGACGTCGCCGCCTTCACGGTCGTGGTGGTGCGGCAGCTGCAACGGTTATCGCCCTTCACCCCCGCTGCCTCGGATGCCCGGGCGCAGCTTGTCATCCCGGATAATGAGAAAATGTGCCATTGCTGGCTGTCCGGCTGTGACCGATCCGGTGGGCAAGGGGGTGTTGGCGGCAGGTCCGGCCCCGCCAGCGGCGCCGAGGCCGCGTGACGGACGCGACCGACGTCACAGCGCGACGCAGGCCTCGATCGGTTGCCCCTGCCCGTCGCCGGCGGGAGCGTGTCCCAGGGCTTATCGCCAGGTCGGCTGACAATCGTGTCCCCGGCGCCGGGCGCGCCCCTGTGGCAGCCAGCGGGAGGAAACCTGATGAAGATCGACGCGAGCCTGTCCGACGACATCGGCGCCACCCAGACGGCAGCCGCGAAGATCGAGAGCGACGGCTTCGCGGGGGCGTGGACCTCCGAGACCAGGCACGACCCGTTCCTGCAGTGCCTCCAGGCCGCGATGTCCACCGAGTCGATCACCATCGGCACCGCGATCGCGATCGGGTTCGCGCGCTCCCCGATGACGCTGGCCGCCAGCGGCTATGACCTGGCGCGGTACTCCGAGGGCCGGTTCGTGCTCGGTCTCGGCTCCCAGATCAAGCCCCACATCGAGCGCCGCTTCTCCATGCCGTGGTCAGCGCCCGCGGCGCGCATGCGTGAGCTGATTCTCGCCATGCGGGCCATCTGGGCCAGCTGGCACGAGGGCGAGAAGCTCAGCTTCCGTGGCGACTTCTACACCCACACGCTGATGACACCTTTCTTCACGCCCGAGCGGCACGATTACGGGCCGCCGCCGGTGTTCCTCGCGGCCGTCGGCGAGAAGATGACCGAGGTCGCCGGCGAGGTCGCCGACGGCTTCTTCGTGCACCCGTTCACCTCAATGCGCTACATCGAGCAGGTCACCCTGCCAGCGCTGCTGCGCGGGCGGGCCCAGGCGGGGAAGGACGGCCTGGACGGCTTCGTCGTCAACGGCCCGTCGTTCGTCACCGTCGGCCGCACCGAGGAGGAACTGGCCACCGCTATCCAGGGCACCAAGGCGCAGATCGCCTTCTACGGGTCGACGCCGGCCTACCGGCCAGTGCTGGAGCTGCACGGCTGGGGTGACGCTCAGGACGAGCTCAACGCGCTGTCCAAGCAGGGCCGCTGGGACGAGATGGCAGACGTGATCACCGACGAGATGCTGCACGAGTTCTCGGTCGTCGGCACGCCCGCCGAGGTAGGGCCGAAACTCGTCGCGAAGACCGGCAAGGTCTACGAGCGCCTCACGTTGTACAGCCCCTACGAGAGCGAGCCGTTGCTGTGGTCGGAACTGCTGGCCGCCGTGAAGGCCGCGGGCTGAGCCGCCGGCCTGTTCCGGTGCTCAAGCAGGGGGGATGGCAGGGGACCATGCAGACACAGGAACGGGCGCGGCGGGATCCTGCCCGCCTCGAGCAGGCGCGGTATCCCTGGGTACACGACATCCGCGCCCGGTTCGCGGACGTGGACAACCTGGGCCACATCAACAACGTGGCGGTCGTTGCCTACTACGAGGACGCCCGGGCCGCGTTCAACAGCAAGCACCTCGGCCTGTTCAGCCGGACCGGCTCCGTGAAGGCCGGGCCGTTTCATTTTCTGGTCGCCCGGTCAAGCGTCGACTACCTGGCCGAGGCGCGCTATCCCGGCACCTTCCAGGTTGGCGTCGGCATCGGGGCGGTCGGGCGATCGTCGGTGGTCTACCTCGCGGGCCTGTTCCGCGACGGTGCCTGTCTCGGCCTGTCGGAGACGGTCCTGGTCCACCGGGTGGCGGGTGCGACGACCCCTGTGCCGGCGGACCGGCGCGCGCTGCTGGAGAGGATGGCCTTCCGCTCCGGGAATTGACCAGTGCGGCCGCACGTTTGCCCCTTGATGCCAGGTCTGTCAGCATTCGGAACTATTCGGGAGCGTCGGAGCGAATCATGAGTGTCTACGACTACACGGTCACCACCGCCGACGGTGGCACCCGATCGCTCGGCGACTTCGCCGGCAAGACGCTGCTCATCGTCAACGTCGCCAGCAAGTGCGGTCTCACCCCGCAGTACGAGGGTCTCCAGGCTCTCTACAAGGACCTACAGGGCAAGGGTCTCGAGGTTCTCGGCTTCCCCTGCAACCAGTTCCTCGAGCAGGAGCCGGGCACCGACGCCGAGATCCAGGAGTTCTGCCAGGGCACCTACGACGTGACCTTCCCCGTCTTCAGCAAGATCGACGTCAACGGCCCGGACGCCGCGCCGCTGTACAGCTACCTGCGGGCGGAGGCGCCCGGCGACTTCGGTCCGCAGTACGAGGGCTTCTACGACTTCATCTCGACGACCTTCCCGGACCGGATCGGCACCGACCAGATCAAGTGGAACTTCACCAAGTTCCTGGTCGGCAGCGACGGCAAGGTCATCCGTCGCTACGAGCCGACGGTCACCCCGGACGCCATCCGTCCAGACCTCGAGGCCCTGCTCGGCTGACCTTGTTCGGCCGACTCAGTTTGGCTTTCTTCGGCCTGGCTGGCTCTGGTCGGCTGGCTCTGCTCGTCGCTCGGCCGACTGTTCTCGCTGACCAGCCGGCCGAGCGCCCGGCGGGGCGCTTGTCTCGGCGGGGCGATCTGGACCCGCGCTTGGCCGGACGGTGGGCTTACTTCTCGGCATGCTCAGTGAGTGAGGGTTTCTGCCGGTCCTACGTATCCGCTGGCGACGGCTTACAACGGTCGGAGAGCTGCGGTCAGCGCGCGGCTACGAGGTGGATCGGCGGTGACTCCGAATCCCGGGTCGCGGCGACCTGGCCGGTGGACGCGAGCACGGTGACCGTGCCGTCCGCGCTGGCGACGGTGGGGGCCAGTTCCCGGTCGACCCACTGTTCCTTGCCGGTCTCCACCGGGGTCGTATAGAGCGCCACGCTGACCGTTCGGCTGCCCGCGGCCGTGCCCGGTGCCTTCCGGGTTGTCAGCCGGTGCGGTGCGCCCGTCAGCCCGGTCCCCCCGGTGAGCCCGCGCAACGTGGCGCCCGTGGCGGTGATCACCAGCTGGGCCCGGATCGGGTGTGCGGCGTCGACCGGGTAGGAGACGTCACCGGCGTCGGTCGACAACACGAGCCTGGCGGATCTCGTCGGCTGGGGGGCCGGGTCGACGGTGAGGTCCAGCGTCACGGTCTTCCCGACCTGGTTGGCCAGCCATTCGATCCGTACGCCCGCCGGTGAGTCCGGGGTGCGGTTGTAGGCGGCGGGGATACGGAGCAGGTAGGTCGGCCGTTTCGGGTTCCGCGCGACGACAGCCTGGTCGGCTTTGCCGCCTCGGCTGACCGCCCAGAGCACCCGGCCGTCGAGATCCGGCCCGTTCGCGGCCAGCGACGTCGGGTGCATGAGGTAGACCGGGTCGACCGACAGAAAGATCAACGGCCGGCCTGGCAGCGCATCGACGATCCGGCCGACGTTCCTGTCATGCCGAGCGAGTGTCACGTCGGCCGGGACCGCCGTCGCGAGCACCAGGCAGGTCAGCCCGGCGATCACCGTCACCGCCGCCCCGCCGAGCCTCGGCCGCCAGGCCGCGAGGTCGACGAGCCCGCGGGCGCCCAGCTGGACCAGCACGGCCAGCACCGGTAGCAGGTAGAACGGGCCGAGGTAGCGGATGCCCCCCCACAGGAAGGCGGCGTTCCATCCTCCCCAGAACGCGACATAGCCGGCCAGGAAGACCAACGCGCCGACGCCGAGCATGACCCCGGCGGCCCCGACGCGACGCCGGGCGAGCGCCCCGATCGCGCAGCCGAGCAACACCACTCCACCGCAGGCCCAGCCACCCAGCAGGAACAGGTGGAGACCGACGGAGGAGAACCCGTCGGCGAGCGTGAAATGGTGTGCCCGGTCCGTTGGGTAGAGCTTGCGAATCCCGAAGCCCATCTTGTCCTTGGGCTCGAGATAGGTGAACGGCAGCCGGAAGGCTGAGCCGGTCGCGGCGGCGTCGAAGGCGAGCAGCAGTGCCGCCGGCACGACAAGGCCCGCGCACGCGCGTACCGTCAGCCAGCGGCGGCCGGACCCCGCTTTCACGAAGGCCCAGACGGCGAGTGGCGCCAGCAGTGTCAGGACGTCCAAGGGCCGCACCGTGGCGGCCACGCCCCCGGCGAGCCCAGCACCGAACAACGCCCAGCCACGCCGGTCACGCCAGCCCCGGCGCGACGACGCGTCCTGGGCTGCCGCGAGGCCCCGCAGCAGCCCGAGCACGGCCACTTCGATCATCACCAGAACCGGCAGGTAGGCAAGCAACATGCCATCGAGCAGGACGACCAGCGGCGACGCGGTGAACAGCGTCGCCGCGACAGCCGCCACCCGACGGTCGTCGAACAGTGCGAGCCCAAGCCGGTAGGTGACGACGACGGCAAGCGCGGCGATCACGGCCAGGCCGGCGCCGAAGCCGCCGGTGACCAGCAGGCTCACCGCGAACAGTGCCGGCACGAACGGTGTGTACTTGAGCACGTAGTGGCCGTGGACCGCTTTCGCGAGCCAGGGCGCGAACGAGCCTGCCGGGTTGCCAGCGCTCGGGAACAGCTTTCCGGTGGCCAGGGTCTGGGCCTGAAGTCGGTAGAGCGCCTCGTCGTTGTTGATCGACAGGTGCGGGAAGAGCAGGTACTTGACCATCAGCGCGGTCGCGGCGGCCACCAGCGCCAACACCGCGACATACCGACCGGCCGGGCTGACCGCTCGGAGCCGGGCGGCGATCGCGGCGCCGCGCCGCCTCGGGCCGGTGCCAGGAGTGTCAGCTTTACACGAGCTGTCGGCGCGTTCGGGGCCAGGCGAGGTCTGTGGACCGCCGGTGGGCGCGTCGGACCCCAGCTCGGCCGTGTCCCCGCTACGGGGGGTAGGCGCGGCGACGGTGCGCTCCGAGACGGCGGCCAGAGTGGCCCGCCCTTCTCGGTCATCCCGCACGTCTCTCACCAGGGTCAGCGTATCCGCCGAGCCGCGCGGCCCCGGATCCGGGCGAGGTGGCCTCCGCGTCCGCTCCTCGTCATGTGGACGCGCCGGCGTGCCGACCGGGCGGCCTGAGGCTCGGCCGCTCAGACCGAGCAGGTGGAGGATCTGGCGGTGAGGGGCTCGCCCGGACCCGGCTGGCGAAGTCGGTGCACGACGCGGCCTGGTCGTCGTTTGTCGGGATGCTGGAGTACAAGGCAGCCCGGTACGGACGGCGCTTCGTGAGGATTGGCCGGTTCGAGCCGACGTCGCAGGTCTGTTCGGCCTGTGGGGTGAAGGACGGCCCGAAGCCGTTGGACGTCCGGGAGTGGGCGTGCAGGGCCTGCGGGTCGGTTCTGGACAGGGCTGTGAACGCGGCGGTCAATGTCGCGAAGGCCGCCGGACTGGCGGTGTCTGGCCGTGGAGCGCAGGTAAGACCGGCACCCGTGCCGGCGCAGCGCGTCGAAGCGGGAACACACCCGAAGCTGACGCCCACAGCGGTGTAGGCGGGAATCCCCGGCTTTCCTGTCAAACCGGGGAGGATGTCAACTGTCCTCGTCGGTGGTGACTCCGGTCGCCCAGCCATCGGCCATCTCGCCGGTCAGCTCCTCGGCGGCGTTCACAGGGGACGAGCCGGTGAACGGCTCTCCGTCCGTCCAGGGCGCGTCCGGCAACGGGCCGAGCCCGTCCGCCGCGGCGGACGGCGGACCGCCACTGGGCGTGCCTGTCCCGCCGCCTGAGGCCGCATCTGGCGCGCCGGGCTGCGCCGCCATGGTTCCGTCGCCCCGCACGGCTCGGTTGATCCGGGCGGGATGCCAGGTGAGCTCCAGGCCGACCGCCTCGGCCTGGATCTCGTAGCGACGCCGGCGCTCGCCCTGCGCGTTCTCGTAGTCATCCTGCTGTAGCCGGCCGTGCACCATGGCGCGGTCGCCCTTGGCGAGGCTCGCGGCCACATGCTCGGCCAGCCTGCGCCAGCAGACCACAGTGAGGAACAGCGGCCGGCCGTCGACCCAGCGGTCTTCCTTGCGGTCGTAGCGCCGGGGAGTGGATGCCAGCCGGAACGAACAGACGTAGGCGCCCGTCGGCGTGACCTTCAGATTCGGGTTGTCGATGAGGTTGCCGGTGACGGTGAGGGTCGTCTCCAACATGCTGACCTCCTGGCACAGGGGCTGCGGACGAGGGCCCGCCGGACGGGCCGCGCCGGCCGGCGTGCTCGGCGCGACGTCAGGATCGCTGGCCGCCTGGGATGAGGGAAGGCGCTCAGCGCTTGCTGTGGACGGCACCGATTTGTCCACACGCTGGTGGCGCCGAGGGGAGCGATCAGGTAGATCTGGGAACACCCACCTCCGAGATGTGGTTGCCAGCCAGCAGCGACAGGTGCGGCGGCGGGTCTTTGGTTTTGCTCGTAAGCGGCAGGTATGAGTGGCGCCGCAGGCGGGTGCCGTGGAGCGCCGCGTGCCGAGGCGCCACGCTCGCGGGACGTTCACGGTTCGATCCGGCCTGGAGCCCGTCGTACCCGTGAGTGGAACGACAGGGCAGCCGAGGCAGGGCCTGGTGAGACCAGCGAAAGGACGAAGATGTCGCGTGCGACGAGCACCACGCAGCCGTCGGCGACCGCCAGCGGGACCTTCCAGTTGGGTGGCGACCTGACCGTCAACCGCCTCGGCTACGGCGCCATGCAGCTCACCGGCCCCGGGGTGTGGGGCCCGCCCGCCGACCCGGACGGGGCAGTGCGGGTGCTGCGGCGGGCCATCGAGCTGGGCGTCAACCTCATCGACACGGCCGACTCCTACGGGCCGTACGTGAGCGAGGAACTGATCGCCAAGGCGCTCCACCCGTATCCGAGCGACCTGGTGATCGCGACCAAGGCGGGCCTCACCCGGACCGGTCCCAACGTCTGGATTCCGGTGGGCCGTGACGCGTATCTGCGTCAGGAGGTCGAGATGTCGCTGCGTCGGCTGAAGGTGGAGCGGATCGATCTGTTC
>Ga0134124_10004390_pt1 | contig 11337 bp, 13 predicted proteins | sample KB304_FD_96880 | JGI IMG/M metagenome (GOLD analysis project Ga0134124, IMG submission 96880) | Terrestrial soil microbial communities without Nitrogen fertilizer from Kellogg Biological Station, Michigan, USA - KB3-0-4 | ecosystem: Environmental > Terrestrial > Soil > Unclassified ... | reverse complement strand
TTTCCTTGACAGACCCAGCCCGTGAAAGTACATGTCGCGGCCCTCACCGCGGGAGTAACTCAGTGGTAGAGTGCAACCTTGCCAAGGTTGACGTCGAGGGTTCGAATCCCTTCTCCCGCTCCGAAAAATCAGCCGTTTCCTGATGGCCCCCTAGAGAGCTAAACGCTGCTGGGGGCCACCCAGGGGGCCACTGAACAGCCGAATGACCTTCGCGATGCCCTCGCGCTGCTCTTCGGGCGCGATGCTGCTGTACAGCGCCTCCATTTCGTCAGTGCCGTGTCCGCTGATGCTCGTCTTGACCAACCGGTCAACCTTGGCGAAGCGGGCCAGGTCGTTATAGGTCCGACGCAGGCCGCGCTGAGTGAAGGCTGGTAGGCCGAGATCGTCAGCCACATCGGCGAAGGGCTTGTTGAGTACCGTGGGTGCCCTGAAACCGCCGGTGGTCGACGGGAAGAGCAGGTCACTGTCTTCCTGCTCCGACGTCTGAAGCTGGTGCTCGATGTGCCATTTGAGCACGTCCAGCACAGCTTTCGGAACGGTAACGCTGTACCGCGTGCGCTGCTTGGTCATGTTCATGACCTCTTGCCCGCGCGTCTGTGAGCGGCGGATCAAGATCTTGCCGGTGTCCCACTGGATGTCAGCCTGTGGACCACGTCGCCGAAGCGGCCTCAGACTTGACGGCCTGAGCCCGGTAGCGAAACCGAGATAGGCCATCGCGTAGTGCTGTGGGTGGAGCTCGCGTAGGCGTTCGAGGAAGAGCGGCACTTGATCAGGGTGAAGAGCGTTCGGCTCCTCCTCCGTGTAGGTGATGTGGTCGCTTGTGTCGAAGTCGTCGATGTCCTCGGTCGCGAGCTGAGGTAGCGAGAACTTTCGCTTTGCCGCCTTGCAAATGACCCGCAGGATCGAAAGCCATCCGTTGGCTGTTGTCGGTGCGTAGTCGCCCGCCTTGATGAGCGCCGCGATCCCAAGCTTCCACTCTTCGATGTGCGTTGGGCGAAGCTTGTCGATGTAGACGTCGCCGAACCCGGTGACGAACTTGCCGCTCTTTTCGCCTTCAGTGCCTGCGATTAAGTGCGGCAGTGTGGTTTTCCAGCGCGTGCGACCGGCGGCGCTTTTGATGTCGCCGATCGTGATCTTGTTTTCAAAGAGCTGCGCTGCGAATTCGCTGAAGCGCGTCTTCGCTGGCGTGGGTGAGGCAACGCCGGACTTGACGCGATCCGTTTCTGCTTTGAGCCATTGCAGCGCCTCTAGCGGATCCTTCGTGTCGAGCGTCTTCTTGATCTGAACGATCTTGTCCGTGCTCGGGTCGGTGACTCGGGCTCGGACATAGTGGCCTCCGCTTGGTGTCTCGTAAACGTTGGGGAACTTGGTCTTCTTGAACTTGCTCGTGTCTGTCATGTGTTGCCTCCGGTTGAGGCGTCACCTGACGATCCGCCTTCAAGGTACCCGAGCCCTGGCCGCGTAGGAAGGCGTCAAGCGATTCGCGCGTGTAGAGCGATGTTCCACGGCCACCACGCTTTGCTGCCGGGGCGAGGGTGCCCTCGTGCTTCAGCTTGCGGATCGCGCCTGACGTGGAGAAGCCGCAGTAGGCCGCAGCCTGCCTCGTGGTGAAGAGACCGGAAAGGGGGGCCGCGACCTGGGAAAAAACGATGGGCGCTCCCGATGCAGGCGCCCTTGGCCGAGGCTGTCCGAAATGCGCGGCAAGCTCACTCAGCTCCGCCGGCTCCGCCACGAGAAAGAGCCGATCAATCACGCGATCGAAGTCGCTCACGCCGCCACCCGCTCGCGTGCAGGCGCCGTCAGGATTCGCCGCGTGCGCCCGTTGTCGCTCTCGATCAGCAGCCGGCGGCCGCGCAGCTCGCGCAGTGCATCGCCCAGATCGCCATCGTGATCGAGGTCGCTTGGCGCCTCGACATCGGCAGCGCGCCACAGCGCAGACCATGCTGGCGTTCCGCTGCTGACGCGAACGTAAGGCATCGGCGCGCCGCGATCTTCGGGGAGCAAGTCGAGCGCCAGCCGGATCCCGACGCCACGCGGTGCCGCGTTGATGAACCAGCGCGCGACCTTTCCGACTCGCTGAGTGACGCCGAGCAGCGCCAGCCAATCGGCAGGCTCGAGACCAGCGCAGCCATTGTGCCGACAAGTGATCCAGCCCGGGCCGCCACCATGCGACGCGATAAGCAGCGCGTCGTCGCCCGTGCCGGGTGAGTGCCGGTCAGCACGCGGGCAGCGGACGTGGAAGGCCTCGCTGCCATCGCCAAGATCGTGCGGCGAGCGGATGTCACCGCGGCGAGCGAGCAAATCGTAGAGTACGCCACGTGTAGCAGTCACGCTCCCCTCTATGCGTTGCGGCCGCGAGGCTGGCGGTTGGTCGGTGCCGCATAGAGGGGGCGTCGAGGTGCCGTCAAAGATCCTCGGCCACGCTTCCGCCGCCGCTGCCTCATCCTCAGCCGTTGGCGCCCAGTCGAGCGCCCCGATCGCGCGCGGATCGCCAATAGTGAGCGGCCGCTGCGCTACGCCATCACGCACGACGAACGGCAGGCGAAATAGCCGCGTGTGATCGTGCAGTGCGTCCGCTTCGAGCTGCCAGCAGCGCCGCAGATAGGCGACGAACGACAGATAGCGCCGGCTCCAATTGCAGGCGCTCTCCGCGTCGCTGATCGCCACCGGCTCGATCGCCCACACGACGCGGGCGCCGTTCTTGGTCATGTAGCCGAATCCGCCTCGATGAGCGGCTAACAGCGCCTCGATCTTCGCCTGTGTTTCTGCTGCCCATGCCGGCGTCATTGCGTGGTCTGGCGCATCGAAGTCGAGGGCGATCGCAGTCATCGTAGCGGGCTCGCCTTTGACGAATCGGCGGCCGTGTGGCGCGTGGCCTTGCATGAAGTGCGCATCGGTCGCTCGAGGCTGAGTGAGAGCGGCCGGCAGCTCCACTTTGCAGGCGCCCTCGCTTCGATCAGCCGGCAGCGTCCGCTCAGCTAAGACAGTGACGAGGGGCGCGTGCGACTGTGCCTCTTCTCCCATTTCTCGAATGTGCGCACGTGGACGACTGCCGACAAGTGGCAGTCGCGCACTTGAGTGCTTACGATCAAAGTTTGGGAAAATAGCCGCTAGCGCGACGGGTAGCCGCTAGTAGCGGTCATACTATTGGTGGGACTGTCAACACAAAAGGATCAGAAGAATGCAAGTAAATGATTTCAATCAGTTAGAGGCTCAAGTCCGGATGTGCACCATGCGGCTGGTCGCCCGGTTAGGGACGTACGCTGCGGCGGCGGACGCCAAGATGAGTCGGGACACGCTCGCTCGCGCGTGCGGCGGCTTGCCGCTCCGGCGCGGAACCGTGTTCGCGCTCGCGAATCATTTCGGCCTGCTTACCGCGGCGCCTGCAACACCGAGGGCAATCGCAACGAACCCGGTCGCCAGTGACATCTGAAAACAGCGACGCCCGGTTCGCTACCAACGAAGCCGGGCGTCAAACACCACGAGGAGACAACAGAGGATGACGACTGCTCTTGTATTTTGTCACCTGTCAGGTGCGCCGCAACCCAGCGCAGTGAGGATTTCTGAAGATCAGGCGGTGACGCCGTGAGCGAACCGCACACTGCGCCCGATGACTTCGAAGTCGACTTTGACGCCGTTCCGGATCTCGATGAGCTTTCACCCGAAGAGCTTGCCGATGTCGAGGCGGCGCAAGCCGCACTTGATCTCGAGAAATGGGAGGACGCGATCGCAGTCCGTCCCGACGTGCCTGCCAATGACACAGCCACGCTGTCGGATCCGCTGCAGGGGTTAAAGCATCTGGGCCCCATCGCCGTGCGCGGCGCTTCAACATTTCGTGCACTAGCCGCGGTCCCGATTGATTGGGTCTGGCAGGATTACGTGGTAGCTGGGACCATCGTGACGATGGCTGGTCCCTCTGCTGAGGGTAAGACCACGTTGCTATTCCTACTGATGCTGGCGCGGGCGAATACGGGCGCGCCGATCTCGCTGGGCGGCCGGCAGATCAAGCCAGCGCCACCCGGCAAATACGTGCTGGTGGTCGAAGCGGAGCACGGCGACAAGAGCACTGCGCGCAAGCTGGTGAAAAGCGCCGGGCTACTCGGGCTGGGTGATGAGGCGCTGGGTCGAATCGTCGCAGTCTCTCGAAAGGCAGTGACGCTAGGCTCGCCCGAGTGGAAAGACATCGAGCGCATGATCGCGGCTGGCTTCGTCAGCGATATTGCGCTGGACACGATCGCGCGCGTGGCACCGGGTGACGGCAACTCCGAGAAGGATCAGGCAGCACATTTCGCGACAATCGCAGCTGCCATCGAGAAGGCGCCCGCGGACTATCAGCCGACCGTCTGGGCGCTTGCCCACACACGCAAAGGAAACGCGGATGCACTTGATGACGTAAGCGGCTCAACGCAGCGCGTAGGGCAGGCCGACACGGTACTGATGGTGACGGCCGAGCGTAGCGACTCGGGCCAGGTCGTCGCCTCGACGATGCGGCTGCTCAAGCCGCGGGAAGAGCCGGAAGCGTTCCCCGAACCGCTAGTCGTGCGCGTTCACGACGGAAAGCTCGAAGTCTCTAGCGAGCCGGCAAAGGGAAAGAAGGGCAAGGGCGGCAAACCCAAAGCATCGCCCGAGCAGGTCGAAAAGGTGCGCCAAGCGTGTCTGGCCGCGTACGAGGAGACCGGGGATCCATTCCTCGTCTACGCGCGTGTGAAAGAGCTCGCCAAGGAGTTGGGGTTGGGGATCAAGCTGGAGGCCTTCACGCCAGCGATGCTCGCGCTGGCGGCGCAAGGTGTGCTGGAGCAGCGTTACAAGGAAGACGAGCAGGGTCGCCAGGTACCCAACGGCTGGAGCTGGGTTGGCTGAGCTGGCCTCCAGATTCCCTCCGGTGATTCCCGTTCCCATATCTAGAGATATGGGAACTGGGAATGGGAACGCCCTTCCTTTCGATTCCCAGCCAATTTCCCGGGGTTCCCCCAAGTTCCCGCCCGAGTTCCTCTCAGGAATCGTCGGGAACACCAACTACAGCCCGGCGCTTACCTCGGACACCCGTTTGGCTTGTCGCAGTCGTCTCGGTCATCCTCGCACCGGTCGATGGCTTTGCAGGCTGCTGTGAGAGTGGCAGCACACTCCGCCTGCATTCCGATCACGCGCTCTAGCCGGTCGCTTGCGTTCTCGGCGTTCACCCAGGCCCATCCGTTCGTGAAAACCAGCACTACGATCGCTGCCATCATCCATCGCTCTCCGCCGCGCATCGTGCAAGCCCAACAGCAAGGACACAGGCGGTCAAGCGACGCTGCCGGCGTGACAATCAATGTCCTAGACGACTCGCGAAAAGGCGGTCTTAACAGGAATTTAGGACCGAAGGCCCAAGGGAGGTCGAAATATCTGCCGCTCGGCTGCGAGCGAAATAGGTCGTTCATGAACGCGCGCTAGACGATCGCCCGCGAATGCTGCGCGCTCGTAACGAACGGCGCTGAACGTCGGCGCTCAGCCTGAACGATCATGCTGCACGAGCAGCGCGCAGAAAAAGATCGTCATTCTTCGTTTTCATCTGCCACGCCAGCCAAAGCAGCTGCTCACAGGGGGCAGAGTAGCTTTGAATGGTCGAGCACAACTTTAGCGAGGGCGCCCGTCTTCTCATCGAAGCCGGCACTGTTCGCGCAGTAGCGAAAGCGCTCGGCGTGAGCGAGCGCGCAATCTTCAGCTACCGTCGAAGCCGTCGCCCGTCGGACGCGATCCAGCAAAAGATGTGGGAGCTGTTCAAGATCCCTACCTCGGCCTGGACGCAGCTTGCGGGCATGCCAGCCGTTGCCAAAGTTGCCGCCGAGGCGCTCACACAAGAGGAGGCCACGGAGTCGCCTACTTCGCGCGTAGCGCCGTCCGACGCAGAAAACGCAGTGCAGCGCCTCCGGGCGCAATGCGCACGCTTACGGGCTACTAGGGAGGCCGGGAACCTCACTCCGCGCGCATTGGTGGAGATCGAGCAATTGGAGCTCCGCTGCTCCGCCCAGCTTGCGCGCCTCACGACTCACGCCATCACTGAGACGCAGATTCTGGCCAGCGCGCCTTGGCAGACCCTATGCGAGCGCCTCACCGAGACGCTGGCAGAGGTTGATGTTCTCGCCCTGGCCTACGTGGCCGCAGCGCTCGATCCCGAGGCGCCAAGCGAGATCGATCGCCTACGCCGCGCATGCCCCGAGCAGGTGGCCGCGTGCGAGCGCGCAAACACCGAATTGCGCGCAGCCCTGGCAGCTGCACTTCGCAAACGCGAGACGCGCATCCAATCACCCTCACTGCGCGAGGCCATTTCGCAAAACTGACTGATCACTCTCCCCGCGTTAGGACCATTCATCGTGTGCGGCCTTTTTTCTGCTTTTGCGGCTTCACTTGGTGAATGTCTCGGTTCGACGCCGAGATCGGGGACCACGGCGCCACGAGGCGCCCAGCAACGAAAGAAACCACAAGATGGCACGACACGAGTATAAGCCCGCAGCCGGCACCACACTCCACACCGCCTGGGCGGACGGCTACATGGCAGGCGTCGAAGATGGCGAACGCAGCGCGAAGCGCGGTGCCTCAGCGCGTGGCGACCTGAACGCCGAAGATATCAAGAAGATAAACTCTTCTGGCAGCGCGCTCGCCCACACCGCCGCGACTGCCGCCGAGCAAAGAGAGCTGGACGCCGCATTCGGTCTCCTGAAGCCTTCCGGCGCGGTGGTCGTGAATGGCGCTATCCAGCAATTTGGCGGGCTTGTGAGCTCGATGCCAGGGGCGGCGGGCCAGTGACCGCGCTCGCAGCTTCTCGCCTCAATCGACCCTTCACGATGTCGGGCATCGAATTGCCGGGCAAAGTCGAGCAGGTATGGAAAGGCGGCCGGGCGTGCGTCGACACGAGCACAGGACTTGTGGCGAAACCATTCGCGTCCACCACGCTCGTTCCGATCGGCGTGTATTCCGACGATCAACTAACTGCCAGCGGCCAGACGGTGCACGTGTTGCTGGAACGCGAGATCCGCTGCCGTTGGTTCGCCAACAGCACGGCGGGCGACGCGGTCACGAGCGCGGATCTGCTGAAAGATTGCTATCTGACCGACGATCAAACGGTCGCCAAAACGAACGGCTCTTCAACTCGCTCCGTCGCCGGTCGCGTGTGGAAAGTCGCCAATGGTCAAGTGCTCGTGGAGATGCCCCGATGAGTGAGTCCAACTCAATCTCTTACGCCGAGCTCGCCGCCGCACACCGCAGCGAACTCGAGGCGCATTCGGTACGGCGCGACGCTGAATTGCAACGCGCCGCAGAGATCCGAGACGCGGCCGTCACTGGCTACGAGCGTGTCGCCGCCGAGGCAAAGGCACGACTCGCGGCCGAGCTCGAAGATCGCGCCGTCAACTTCGCCAAGCATGCGGCCGAGGTGCTCGCGCCGATCGTTGCGAACTTCACCAAGCAACCCGACCGCGAGTCGACGCGCGCCATTCAGGTTGCGATCACTACGCTCGAGGCAGAGAAACGTCACCGCTTACCGGCACCCCTAGGCGACATCCGCAACGAGCTTGCCCACGCCTTCTGCCAGATCTTCGCGGATCGCGATCCGGAATGCCTCGCGCGGCTCGCGCAAATGAATAACTGGGCGGAAGTCGTACGCGGCAGTGGCGTCAGCTTTGCCAATGAGCTCGCGCTCACCGTGCTACGCCGCGGACATGCCGACGTGGCGAATCAACAGAGCGCACTGGAAAAACTCGAGATGGCTATCGGCCGCGTTGCAGCGCCAAGCGGTGGATCTGTCTGCGCCAATCCCGAGTCCCGTTGGGAGATCATCCGATTCGGCGGCACCCCCGAGGTGATTGCCGAAAAACTGGCCGAGCACGATCGCCAAGCGTTCACCGCACGCGCTGGCAATTCGCCGGACGAGATCGCCGCTCGCAGCCGATTGTTCGACGAGGCGACGAGAGCGGGAGTGCACGCTAGCCGAATTGCCGAATGGATCACGGCCCGGCTCTCGAGTGCTGCGACTGCTGTCGTCGCTGCAGCCGCTGCGGTCGTGGGTGAACCCGAAGCTGAGCGGCCGAAGCGGCGCACGCCATCGGCCGGCCGCCAATCGCTTGCCGAGGTGCGCGCAGGCCAGGCAGAGCTGCAAGCCGAAACGGAACGCATGGCGCGCCTTATGCCGAACGAGCCGATCGTCGTCCCGCAGCCGGCGGCTTTCATTTGATCATGCGCCACCATCCTTACGCCACTGACGGGGCGCTCTCCGGCATCTTCAACCGATCGCCGCTTCACGCAAGCGCCGCTGTCAGCCTCACGGACGAAGGCGGCGAATTGCGGGAGCGGATGATCGCTGAGCGGGTCCTCGTGCCGGCGAGCGACGTTGCGCGCGATGGCCGCTCGTCCACCAACGGACAAGCCACAGTGCGCGTCGACTTGGCAAGCGCCTTTTCAGCCGCGCGCGAAATCATCGGCAGCAGCTCGATCGCTGAGGCGCGCGCAATCGCCGATCATGCTGAGACGGATTCTCAATTGCGAGTCGCACTGCGATCGATTCTCGCACTCCCACCAGCCACGCGCGAACAGATGGTCGCCAGATCGCGCCGTTGAGCGCGCCCCACAGCAGCACTTGACGGAGCAACAACATGAGTGATTTTTCATCCACCCGCACAACCGCGGATTTCGTGCAACCTGCCACCGGCGCTTCCGTGACTGTCTCAGTCGGATCGTCAACGTGGATGACGATCGGCTCACCGTTGTTCGTGCAAGGCGGCGGGCAGTACTTCATAAGAAGCCTGCCGAGCGGCACGCAGGTACAACTCACCAATGCCGCCGACGCTGGCAACACTGCAGCCGGTACGACGATCGCCGCTGGCGCTCTTCTGACTCCCGGTGGCGGTGGCGGCCTTGCCGGGTGGATCGCGTCTCTGGCGCTCAACTCACTGGGCGGGCGAATCACGGGAGACATCAACATCCCGCTGGCGCCCATGTACAACGCCGACCTTACTAGTGGTCGCATAGCGATGCATACGGCCGCTGGCGGTGCCGTCGGTCCTGTCGGCGACTACTGGATGATCGGCAATTTCACGAACACCGGGAATACAGGATGTCTTTTCACCGTGCCTCTCGGGGGATTTTCTCGCAGCGCAACGCTCACCGAAGTCCGAGCGCGAATTTATCCCTTTCCTGCGACCGGCACGGCCATGCCGACCGTGATGCCGAGGCTCGATGTCTACACCACCGACTCGTCAGGCAACGGATTGCTCATCGGCACAGTAACCGACGCTTCCGCGAACAAAGCTGCCTACGAGACCGATCACGAATTGATCGTGACGGGGCTGACCCAGGTGGTCGGCGTCCGCAGCATCTTCGCGACTCTGAGCACTGGTCAGGGCACCCTGATCAGCGGAACCAAGATTTTAGGGATGACTGCCGTACTCGGCTGATCCGCAACTGTGTGATGGCAGTTGAGAGCACGAGTTGGGTCAGCTGCCATCAAATCGTGTGATGCGAATTGACCTAGTTTTTCAGGCGATTCGCGATCGATGGTCGTAAAAAAGATCTTGTCTGGTCGCGTCGACTGTGTCAGCAATGCGGTCTCAAGGCGAGCGCAGCACGCCACTCACGGCGTAGCGCTCGCCGAAAGGGAGAGATCTGCCATGACCATCAGTCCGTCGTCCGCCACCACACTCAAGCCCGTGTCTGGCACCGACTTCTCGATCTTCGGCGAATCGGCGAACTACGAGCCTCAGCATACGCCCAAGCTCAAAGCGCTCGCTGTCAGCGTGGGCGCAGATTTCGTCGGGAACTGTTTTGTCGTGCACCGGAAGATCGCCGCGCTCCACGACGACTACGGCGCGGAAGTGCTGACAGAGGCAGGCAATCAGGGCTTGCTGCCGCAAGGGGTGCTGCCAAGCTGAATTGAGCACTGGGACGATTGTCGGACATCTGCACCCGTTGACGGCGGCCCGGCAATCCGCTCATCTGGTGTGGTGACTGAAGCAAAGGCGCCGGATGGCCGGGGAATCTGGCAGGTAATGCACTGGTCCGCCGTTGAGTGGCCACCGCGTGAGCCTCTGCTGATTCAGACTCTTCCGGCACGAGATGGTCAGCAGATACAAATGGGCGTCACGCGCGGCGGAAATCTTGTGATTCTTCGTCTAGACGACAAGGGCGTCGCACTGCAAACGTTCCAAAGCCAGCCCCTTGAACTTGAAGGCGAAGGTTTCATCCGCATTGGCATTCACTGGAGCAGCGACGGAATTCATTGTCGTTTCGGCCCGCATGACTTGATCTCGCTGCACGAGTGCGCCAGCCCCGTCCGCGTTGTTTTCAAGGAGCTCGAGACGTTCCCAGTCAGGTCGTACAACGCACAGGAGCGTTACGCTGCGTGCGAGAGAGAGACTAGGCGGCGCGCAAAGCGCGTGCATGAGTCCGGTGCCAACGATCGAGTTCTCTCGCTTTCTGAAGAGATCGAGAATCTTCGCGATGGCTTGCGCGCGCTGGCCGAGGATGTGCAGAGGGTTCGCGCTGGAGAAAAGCACCGCACAAATGCCATGAGAGCAGGCCTTCGCGAGCTCATCTCAGATCTTGGCGAATCGTATCGCCCATTGCTGCAGCGCGTCGCCGGTTTTCTGGATTTGCCGCTTCCGATTTACGCCATTCCCAAAGGGTTTCTGAAAACGCTCGGCGCAACGCATGGGTTCACAACTGATTCTCCGAGTTGCACGAAGATCTTCGAAACCCAGCAGATTGTTGACTTGTCGGAGTGGCTCCGACGGCCGATGCTCGCGCATCCTTCGAGGAAGCACGCCTTTACGTTTGATGAGGTGATCGCAAGCTCCGCTAATTTCTTGGGCGGAGCACACTCCCCGGCAGCAGTCCCGCCAGCGATCGATGAAATCGCTAGGACGACCTCGGCCGGTATCAGCGTGAACACGCAGTTCTTGCTTCGGGTCGCGGAAACCATCGTCGAATTGGGACGGTCCGTGCTGCGTCTAGTCGAGGTGCCAGAAGCGGCGCGGTGCACCGAGCATTCGGTGGCCGAACCTGTCGCTCTGCTGTGAGGGTTCACTTTCCATCTCTGTTCCGCGCGCTACAATTCCCCATGCTCGCACGCCGACTCATTGCCACATTCGTCGCGCTGGGCGGCCTGATGGCGTTGCAGCCGTTAGCGCGAGCAGCGGATGACCATTTGACCGCTCCTGCCGCGAGCTGCGCCCGGCGTGTCACTTGGCCTGCCCGTTTGCACTGAAGTTACCCACCCGTTTGCGCTGAAGTTGACCACCCTAGCCGAACGGAACTGGCTGGGGCGGAGCGTAAGCGACGCGAGTGCCGAATCTTCGAAACTGAGTTTAT